>Ga0302228_10000108_pt1 | contig 71983 bp, 57 predicted proteins | sample II_Palsa_N1_2_FD_193519 | JGI IMG/M metagenome (GOLD analysis project Ga0302228, IMG submission 193519) | Peat permafrost microbial communities from Stordalen Mire near Abisko, Sweden - II_Palsa_N1_2 | ecosystem: Environmental > Terrestrial > Soil > Palsa > Peat permafrost | place: Sweden... | reverse complement strand
CGCGACGCTGCGGCGAGCCCTGCAGTGCAGGCGATGCGGTCTTGTAGCGGGTCGGCGTCCGGCCCTGCTTGACGAGCTGATGAAACGTAGGCACTTTACTGCTCCTTAGAACTTCAGAAGTCCTATGACTTCCTGTTAGCAACCAACTCCCGAAGGCACTGGCTACCCGAAACCATTTGTTCGGGCTCGGTGCAGGGCAGCTCCTCCCGCTTCCCCCCGCACACGCCCAATTCCAACCCGGACGCACGGAAGGCGAAGCATGCATTTTCTCCATTGCAAGAAGAAAAACACGCTTCGGCGAAGTTCTGAATCCTGCACACGGCCGTACGACTGACTGCGCGCACTACCAACAACAACTGCAAACCACTCAAATCAAACGAAATAACAGTCGACGGTGGCCGAGGTGCATCAGACCAGCTCTTTCAAGCCGCCCAACGACTCAACTCCGTTTCGCTGTTCCGGCCCACATAGCCCATCCCCATGGGGTCCCACCGTGGCACAGTGGGGAGGAGGGTGTCGCAGGCGCGATTAGATAGGCATTTCGCCAACCGCAGACTTACTGATCCACCCTCAACTTTCCTGGCGAATCCTGCGGTGAATCTCTTGTATCCAGTGTATCGCAGGCCAAAGCCCGCCGAGCCTCTTCGTGACGGCACGTTCCGGATACTCGCGGAACCTTCTAACTGTATCAAGTCGCCCCGAAACCGTCAAGATTTCTCCGCAAACGAGCCGCGGTCAGTCGACCGACTATCTACGATTCCGTGTCAATTTGTGGTATCGATTAGGTCAATTGTCCTTCGTGACTCTTTTCTCTATTACCGCCGTAGAAACACAGAAGTCATTTGCTAATGCCTTGTTAATTTGCAACTGCGCTGCGTCTGTTGTAGGAGACAGACCAGCAGAAGACACTCTTTCCGCATGAAATGCTCGTCGCGACGCTAGATGTTCTCGGGGCACCAGGGCTAGGCCGCCGAACACATACGCTTGCCACTCCAACCAGCCATATGTTTTTTCGTCGACGTTAGTCTGAAACTCCTTCCATTCGTCGAACGAGTCGAACGAAAAGTTTTGGAACACGCCTTGATGCAACCAGACGTGCCCTATTTCGTGAGCAATCGTGAAACGGAACCTGGTTTCCCTCTCTTCTAAAACGAACTGATCGACAGTAATGCTCGAGAAATCGCTGGAAATGAACCCGTCACAACCGATGAGCTTCTGTAGCCCCGGCACCGGAATGATATTGATATCCAATGAAAACTCAGCAATCTCTTCGATGGGAACTGGAATCTTCATCTCAGGGTTGTGGGCTTTCAAAAAGTCATCTGCCCTCTCACGTATCTGTTCGTAGCTAAGAATGGGTAATTGAACAACCTTATCGGACATGAAAATTTGCTTCCCTAACCACTTCAATTACTTTATCCAAGGATTCGGCTGACAACTTCTGCCCTCTCAAAGTCCGAAAAAGCAGCGGGAGATGTTTGACCAAGTCTGCCTCTTGCTGAAGGTCGTGAGGGAATTTCCCACGTGACGCTGCTGCCCTATCAAAAAACTCGATCCATTCCGTCGTTCCAGACCTAAGCTGCAGTGCTCGTGCATACGCCTTTAGCTTGTCCATCGAGTCCGGTGGCGGAAAGGTACCGCGCTCCAACTTACTAATATTGCCTGCATCGAAGCCATTTTCTGCGCAGAAACTGCGAAGGGAAATGCCCGCCTTCTCTCGTAGTTCCCTGAAGTACGCTCCAAAAAGATTCTCCATCCTCCTACCTCCTGTCGGCTTGGTAAGGCCGTTGTAAAAATTTTACAACGGCACGAAGGGCTTGAGTGTGATTTCTCATACGGCAGTTCCTGAAAGCGATCATCTGCTGGGTAGGTCCCGTTCTGGAACGTACCAACTGGTCGAAAACTGACCGCCACACAGGAAGGAAAACTTGCGCCGACGGGCACCCCCATCCATCGCGCGGCATCTTGCGCGATGAGCGGGCCGGCCCCACTCTGCCGACGGCCGGAGTGAAGCCGCAGGCGTAACGACGAAATTGCCCCGCGCCCCCACAACCCTACCCACCCCCGCGATGCCCCCGCCGTCCGCGCAGGACCGAAGCCCTCGCCGTCCGCGCACGACCGGGAAGGGCATGGCTTCAGCCGGGCCAAAACAAGCCAGCGTCGCAGACGCCTTCCACTCTGCCGAAGGCCGGAGTGAAGCCGCAGGCGCAACGACTAAATTCCCCCCTCCGTGCCACCCACGAACCGTCGGTAAAACCCCACCAAGCCCTGTGTACCATGGCTCCATGGACCAGAAACCCGCCCCCGGCGCCCTCCAAATCGACCTCGACACCTGGCCCCGCCGCCCCACCTACGACCTCTTCTCCACCTTCACCGAGCCCTACCACGGCGTCTGCGTGCGCGTAGACTGCACCGAGTCCTTTCGCTTCGCCAAAGCCCACAAACTCTCCGTCTTCCTCACCCTGCTCCACCGCTCCCTCGCCGCCGCCCAGCAAGTAGAAAATTTCCACACCCGCATCGTCGACGGAGCCGTCTGGAACTTCGCCACCATCCACGGAGGCAGCGCCGTCGGCCGCCCCAACGGCACCATCGGCTTCGCCTACTACCCCTACCTGCCCGAGCTCGTCCCCTTCGTGCAACAGTCCGCCCTCGAAGTAGACCGCGTCCGCGCCCGCACCGATCTCGAGCGCCACGCCAACCAGGACCTCATCCGCTACTCCGTCCTCCCCTGGCTCGACTTCACCTCCATCGACCACGCCCGAAACTTCGCCACGCAAGACTCCGCCCCCAAGATCACCTTCGGCAAGATCACCGAGCGCGACGGCCGCCACTCCATGCCCGTCTCCATCCACGCCCACCACGCCCTCGCCGACGGCCTCCACGTAGCCCAGTTCGTCGAGCACTTCGAGCACTACCTTGCAGTCCCGGAATCCCTCTGATCACGCAGCTCCCCCCAGCTCCGCGCCAAAACCTGTCAAGCCCCCCACTACCTCAAAAACCGCCAAACCCCCTATAACCATTGGCGATTTATATTTCCAAAACCTGGCATAATCACCCCCACCCATTCATTACAATTGAACTAGGGCATCTTCTAATCACGCCGGAACAAGAGAATCTCCAGAACCACGGCATCGCCTGAACTGGGGCATCTCCTCATGAAATGAACGAGAGCATCTCCTAGTGACAATGACACAGGGCATCTCGACATTCCTATTGGGCCAACGGCCCGACATATCACAGCCTAGGGCGAAGCCCTAGGTCCAAACGCCCCAAAACCAAAGGGCCAACGGCCCGACATAAACCCTAGCGGGTGGAAGGCCACCCGCTAACCCCTTTAGAAGGGGTACTTTGCGTATAACTAGCCTGGATAGAGCACTTTAGAGGTACTTGTCCCGGCCCCAGGCAATTATCCCCTCACCCCAAGTACTCACCAATTCCGTTCTTTTTTTGGGCGGCGCAGTGCTTGGACTGCTAGAAACCTGCCCGAAACCCGAAGAGGCAATTGCGGCCTGTCGGATTGCAATCGAAGTTTTGAGTCTGAAGGTTCAGCGTTGGCCCGGTGTGCGAATCAATACCAAGGTCAGCGAATCATAGCTTGCACGAGGATATGCTCGCCGTCTTGGTTTGTGGTGGCTATGGGGCCGCCGATGGGACGCCAGCCCTGAGATATCTGGTTGTTTACGGCTGAGATAAGTTCATCATCTGATTTTCCGGTAAGTAGGGTGTATTGGGTTAGAGGTTTTGGCATATGAATGATATTAACAACATCGAGAAAACCGCAGAAGAAAAGCTGATCCCCTCATACCAAGTAGGGGATAACTTAGCCAATTTCTTAGGTGGACTGCGAGAAAATAGGGTATGGCTGAAAATCCAAGACGGCTTACAACTGTGGCCGAAGTTGCGACCATTATCTCTGCAATCTTCTCGGCGATTTCCGGATTTTGCTCAGTGGCCGTTCTTTGGATGGCATTGCGGTCGAGCACCGAAACTGCCAAAGTCGCTAGAAACTATGGTGCGGCAATGAGTCACTTGCTGCCTTTGGGGATATTTTTGGCGTTTGTCGCTATAACGACGGCAATCGTCAACTTTCTCATATGGCGAAAGAGTCATCGGGAATCTGCAATCTTCTCTCCCCTCCAATTGGATATTTTAGGGCTGGCAAAGCGGATGCGTGAGTTCCACGCGGAGATAAAACCTGATTGGTCGAATAGTCAAATAATGCATGGCTACGCGCACCGATTCAATAAGGACTTAGCGGACGCTATGCACCGTCTAGGCGAAGCGAAGATTAGGGTGGGTTTCCTCCAGCCGTACACGCAAGCTATCACCGATCCGGCGTCCATCATGAGTGCTGCGCGACTGCTCGAAAGACTCGCGCTCCAACTCAACGACACTGCGGTATCCTGACCGCATGGCGAAGGTTTCCATTACGGGCTTGCGGATTATCTCTTGGTCTCAGTTCACATTTGGAGCATTGCTGCTGATTGCGTTCCTCAAAGCGTTTGGGCGCGGATACACCCGAGCAACAATCTGGACTGGCGTGGCTGGGGATTTGGTAGTGTTGGGGCTGTCGGTCGGATGCTTCATTCTGTGGCGTAGGAGTCGGCTAAAAATCGCCAGTCTTGCACCCGCATCGAAAAGCTCGAAGTGATGGAGTATCTTGGATGTATGGCGAAGCAAGAGGAAAAGGCGATTCCAGACGGCACAGAGAAGGACTTCCGCGACCTACTGGACTTCGCCTGTACTACGACCGCAAAGCCAGTTTCTCCTCGCGAACCGAAGGACAAACCTGAAACGTCGTCCGCTCCAAAAGCTGAGTAAACATCGGGCGCATGACGTGGCGGCGGTTGTATCTGAACGCGTATTCGTTCAGGTACGACTGTAGATATTCGAGTCCGACCTGATAATAAACCCCTGTAATTCCACGCTTCACGAGGCTCCAAAAGCCGTCAATCGTGTTGGTGTGTGCCCAGCCATCCTTGTACCCTTTGGAGTGGTTGACGGTGGCTAGCTTGTGGCTCATCCCCATCCACCGAACCTGCTCAATCGCCTTGGAACCGTCCGAATAGATCATTGTGCGCGGGTGCAAGACTTCGCCCACAACAGGCAGGATGGAGTCTTTAGAAGCGTCGGGCAGGACGTGGGTAGAAACTCTGCCATTGCGCTCCACGATGCCGAGGACGGGCGTCTTAGCCTTGCCCCTGAGATGCTGGGGCTTGTTGGAATCCGAACCCCCGAAATAGGCCTCGTCCATCTCTACCGCGCCCTGGAGCCTCAATTTCTCAGCCATGAGGATGCGAACCTGCTTCATCATCCGCCAAGCGGTTTTGTACGTGACTCCGGTCTCGCGCTGGATCTGCTTTGCGGAGATGCCGACGCGGGTAGAGGTCATCAGCTTGATGACATAGAACCATGTGGTTAGCGAAGTTGTGGACTTGTGGAAGATGGTTCCAGCGAGGGGAAAGAGATGCGAGCCGCAGACGGGGCAAGCGTAGCAGGTGCGACCGGAAACCCTGTAGTGCTTGCGATCCTCGCCACACTGAACACAGAGCGCAATTCCACCCGGAAACCGCTTCTCCATAAGGTATTCCAGACAGGCGTTATCGTTGGGGTACTCGGACTGGAATTGTTTGACGGTGTACTTCTGCTGGGGCGGGATAGTCTGTCTGCGGTTCATGGTCTTTCCTTGCCTTACTGTTAGAGTTTTGGGGAGGTGATAACGATGGCGCTTTGTCCGCATTGCGAAGTGAGTATTACGACCGTAGACATTGAGAAAGTCAGACTTCAGGCTCCGAACCTGAGCGCTTATGATGGGATTGCTTACTCATGCCCGAACTGTGACAAGGTGCTATCTGTGGGGTTTGATCCGGCTCGGCAGATAGACGAGATTGTGGATAGGCTCCGGGCGTGAATACGGTTCTTCCGGTTCCTGCGAGTGGATAAGCCCCGTCATCGAATACGGTTCTTCCGGTTTGTGCCCTTACTTGGTTAGGTGGGATAGTTGCCCGGCCCCAATCGTCCCTTCGACCCCTAACCCGCTTGAATACAACAGTTACGGGCACCACTACCACGCTGGCGATACTTTGATACTTAACCATCCTATTTTGAAACACTTACGCCAATTTTACCTCAGGCAGGGGGAGGGGGGACCCCCTCCCTACCGCGCAAAGATCGAAGTCAGCTTGGTCAGGTTCAGCAGGTCGCTAACCCGCGGCGACAGGTTCACCAGTTCCAGCGTGCAATACCCCTTGCTGATAGCCGACACCTTCAGCCCCACCAAAACGCCTAACCCCGAGCTGTCCACAAACGGAACATCGGCGCAGTCGATCCGGATATGTCCGCCCTGCTCGATCAACCCTTTCACTGTGTCATGCAGGCTCTGGCCCGTCGCGCTGGTCAGCCTCCCGTGGCACGTCACGGTATACACGCGCCAGTCTTGTTCGTCCTTCGTTTCGTCAATGTCAAAGTGAAACGAGGCCTCAGATGCAGTCTCCATCAACAATCTCCCTTTTTACTCTTGGCCCGATAGACGACAATACTAGCGTCCGTTGTTTCAGGCCTTCGTGAATTTCTGATGATTCCGCATCCTCAAGCCTGCCTCAAACGAGAGTGTGCTCTACCCGGCGTGCTTGAGGCGGTGCAGGGCAACTTCGCGCAGAGTTTGGAACCCAAGTCGTTGGTAGATGCTGATCGCCGCATGGTTGGTGGAGACCACGTGCAGTACGGAGCGGGCCTGGAGCCTGCGCTGGTGGTGCAGAACGTGCGCGGTCAGGGCGGCAGCGTAACCCTGCCCGCGGTGATCGGGATGAGTGCAGACCCCGCTGATCTCGCGGGTGGGGTGGAGCACTAGCCGCTCGCCCGCCATGGCAATCAGTTGGCCAGCATTCCAGATGCCGAAGTAGCTTCCCATCAGGCACGTGCGGAAGCGGAAGAAGCCCGGGAAGGCGATCTCGGTGAGCGCGACCATAGCGGTTGCGTCGGCACAGCTAAGTGGAGCGATCGGAAACGCACATTCGATGGCGGGCAGCGACGACGTTTCAGGGAAGGCCATCTGCAGGCAGGGAGTCATGCCGCGGTACAGCAGTTTGTCGCTCAGGGGCGGCGGTTCGCCGAGGACGTAGGTAGTTTCGCCGGTAGCCATGAGGGTTTGGAGATCGCCGAGCGCGGCGGAAGTGTTCTCGGCGAGGCACGCGAAGGGGGCAATGTCAGACGGATATTTCAGGGCGAGACCGTGCGTTTGGGCCAGATGCTTGTGTGTCGTGTGAAGGGCGTTCCAGATGGCGTTGGCGAACGGGTCGTCAGGAGCGGCGGTCTGGTACCCGGTCTGGGATGACGTCGACATTTGCTGGAGTATAGGGGTTCCGCCGCAGGGACTGATACGCTTTCCAGCATGACCTTTTGTGTTCGCCGCGCCCGCCTGCCGCTGGTTACAGCAGCCTGCTCCCTCCTCTTCACCGCCGCCCTCACCGCTCAAACCCCCGCTAAACCGACGCTGACCGCAGCGCCCGACACTGCCAATCCCAATCAGCAATTCACCCGCGCCGCCCAGCCTGGCGGCGTTGCCATCTCACCCGACGGCACCACCGTTGCCTGGACGCTGCGCAACCACGATGGCGCTGCCCTGCACCTAACCGAGATCGCCAACCCCACCAACGACAAATTGATCAAGCTCGAAGATGCAACCCACTGCTCGGTCGAGAACCCCACTTGGTCTCCGACCGGAGACACCCTTGCATTCATCTCCAGCTGCACGGGAGACAAATCCAAGCCTGACCAGGATCAGATCTTCCTCTGGTCGAAAGCTTCTGCCGACGTCAAGCAACTCACCCACGTAACCGGCGATCTCGCGCAACCGGCATGGTCTCCTGATGGTAAGTCCATCGCGTTCCTCTTCGTAGAAAACGCCACCCGCCACGCCGGCGCACTCGACGCGATGCCTCCCTGGAACGGCGTGATCGGTGAAGACGGCGTCGAAATCCAGCGTGTCTACGCAGTCAACCCAGCGGATGGTGCAGGCCACTGGCTCACACCAGACCGCTTGCATGTATACGAGTTCTCCTGGGCTCCGAACTCCCACGAGATTGCGTTCATTGCCGCCAATCCTCCCGGCGAAAACACCTGGTGGATTGCCAAGCTCTATGCTCAGTCAATCCCGGGAGGCGATCCCCGCGTCATCCTCGATCCCGTCACCGTTGCCGGCCCGCTCCACGGCCTCCAGATAGCCGTTCCCCGCTGGTCTCCCGACGGCAAGCGCCTTTCCGTCATCGGCGGCCTGATGTCCGACCAGGGCTCCACCGGCGGCGACGTCTGGGTCATCGACGCGGACGGGAAGCATCTCTTCGACGCCACGCCAGGCATCGACGGCACGCCCACCTACGCCATCTGGACGCGCAACAACACCCTCGGCTTCATTGAAGACCGCCGCGGGCACTCCCTCGTGGTCGACTGGGATGCCGACAAGCGCTCCCTTCTTCCCGGTGGCGAACTCGACCTCGGCGAGGTATCGGTCTCCGGCGGCCCCATCAAGAACGCCGTCGCCTACACTCCCGCCAACGGCGACACCCTCGCCTTCGTCAAATCCAGCTTCGACGTCTCGCCCGAAATCTGGACCCTCGACAGCAAAAACGGCCTCCGCCAGCTTACCCACCTCAACGATGCCGTCAAGCACATCGCTCCCAAATTCGAATCCATCGAGTGGCAGAACGAGGGCTTCCGCGTCCAGGGTTGGCTGACCTACCCGAAGAACTACGACCCCGCCAAAAAGTATCCCCTCATCGTCGAAGTCCACGGCGGCCCTTCCGCCTCCGCCGGCCCGCGCCCCAGCACTATGTGGTCCGACCAGGGCTACTTCGTCCTCGCGCCCAACCCTCGCGGCTCCTTCGGCCAGGGTGAGGCGTTCACTGCCGCCAACCGCAAGGACTTCGGCTACGGCGATCTCCGCGACATCCTCAAAGGCATGGACGCCGTCGAAGCCAAAGTCTCCATCGACAAGAACCGCGAAGGCATCACCGGCTGGAGCTACGGCGGCTTCATGACCATGTTCGCCATCACGCAAACCCATCGCTTCCGTGCCGCCGTCGCCGGTGCGGGTCTATCCGACTGGCTCTCCTATTACGGCGAAAACTCCATCGACCAGTGGATGACTCCGTTCTTCGGTGCCAGCGTCTACGACGATCCCGCCGTCTACGCCAAGTCCTCCGCCATGACCTTCATAAAAAACGTGACTACTCCCACTCTGGTCATCGTCGGCGACCGCGACGGCGAATGCCCGGCACCGCAATCCTTCGAGTTCTGGCACGCTCTACGCGACCTCGGCGTTAAAGCCCAGCTCGTCGTCTACCCCAACGAAGGCCATGGTTTCCGCAACCCCGACCACATCCGCGACCGCATGGACCGCGAGGTGCGCTGGTTTGCGGAGAATATGCCACCCAGCAAATAGCGTCACTTCACAGCTCAAACAAACAGCGGCCAGCTCTCCATCTCGGAGCTGGCCGCTTTGCTTTTCCAGTTTTCCTGCTCCCCATCTAACGATTCCTGTACTCCCTATTTGCTCGTGGACCGTCCAACCCCTAAACTGGAGACTCGAAAGTTTTCGCAGTTGACGGTATTACCGTTCAGCTTTCGTTCTGGTTGAACGGGGAGGTTCTTAGTGCAGTTGTGTTTTGGAAATAAGGCGCGGTTGGTTTTTGTGAATAAGGCGCGTAAGTTCGTTGGCCTGGTTGTTCTTCTCTTCTTCGCGCTCCCTTTAGGTCTATCGGTGACCGGTTGCGGCCACAAAGCAGCCCCTGTTGTGTTTTGCTTCGCTGGTGACTCCGGTCCGGTGGTCGGCCAGGTAGCCACCATCACCCTGTCGACAAGCCTTGCCACGACTGGCGAGAGCCTCAATTACGGGCAGATGGGCACGGCCCTCTCGGCCAGCGCGATCGACTGCAAGGGCAATGCGGTCTCGGTCAAGTCCTACACTTACGCCAGCACCAGCAGCTTCGGAGCCAACACCAACGGCGGCCCCGTCTTCGCCGATATCAATCCAGGCAGCGGTCAGGTCTGCGGTGGCACCTGGAACCGCAACACCGGCGGCGGCATCGCGGACTTCACCACCTGCACCCCACCTACTTCAACGCCTGTAAGCACCTCAGCTCTGGCCCTCAGCGTTACCAACCCCACCCCCACCACCGGCGCAACAGCCACGCTCGTGCTCGGGCAAGCGACCGACACCGTCTCTGGAACCTTGTACCTTGGTCTCGGTGCTTCGGCCGATCCGGTCCCGCTGAACGTCCCCGCGGGTTCCACGCTCACCACGCTTGCCGCGTCGATCAACGCCGCGTTCCAAGCCACCGGAATACACGCCGCCATCACCACGGGCACCACGCAGTACCTCACCATCACCGGTCCCGCTGGTGTGGCTAATACCCTCAACACTACGGGCACGACGCTTCTGGACAGCACCGCGTATTACCTGGCCTACGTCACCGCATCTGCCAACGGCGCCACCAGCAACGCTATTCCCGTATTCGTGCATCCTGTCGTCACCGGCGTCGTCCTCGGCCCCGCTACACCCGGCGCTCTCAATGGCTCCTGCCCGGCTGGCACTGTCGATCCCGGCAGCGATTGCTGCCCCAACGATACTGTTGGAACCCCCATCGTCGCCCCTCCTTACGCCGGCAATACCTGCCTGTCTCAGAACCAGGTGGGCCAGCTCGTCGCGCGCGTCTATCAAGGTGGTGGCACCACAGGCAGCCTCACCCAGAACATCACTTGCCAAGTCGGCCATCTGACATTCGGCGCCCAGACGACCGGCATCGTATCCATCGACCAGAACGGCGCCGCCACTGCGCAACAACCTGGTTCCACCACGATTACTGCGACAATTTCAAACTCCTCGACGGCCACGAACGCGGGCTACTTCGCGACCTGTCCGCCTGCCTCGATCACACTTGCGGATCCAAGTTCCTCATCGAACACCATCGACGTTGCGGTAAACACGCTTCAGCCGTTGACTGCTACGGTTCGGGACACGAATGGAAACGTAATCACAGGCCTGACCCTCGAGTTCAACTCGACCACGCCGCAAACTATCCCTGCGGCCGTGGGCTCGGTTACGCCCGCGTTTCCAGGCTCCGCAGATATTACCGCCGTTTGCCAGCCGGCTACCTGCAATCCGTCGCCATTCAATCAGATTGGGCTGTATGGAAACGGCAAGGCAATTACCTCGAATCCCATCACGATCAATACTCCAGGAACTAGCAGCACGGTGCTCTATATGGGCAGCACGTCTTCGGACTACCTGGCCTTCCGGGATTTCACCACCAACCAGACGAGCGCCCTGATCAAGCTCCCTTTCGTTCCGAACTCCATGGTGATGAATCAGGCTGGTACTGAAATCTATCTGGGAAGCCCCCAGGGCCTGATGTCCGTTGCCACATCCAGCAACACGGTTTCGGCGGCAAACCAGTTGATCCCGGGCATAGTGCTGTCTGTCTCGCCGGACGGAAGCACCCTGGTCGTCACAGACCCCACGCGGCAAACAATCTCCCTGGTATCCACCTCGGCCAATGCAGTTACAACAAGCTATGGGGGCGTTGGCACCAGCGCGTCGTGGTCTCCCGATGATCAGGCTGTCTACATCACGACAGGGACGCTTACCTCGTCGGCGATACCCACTACCATCACCGCAGCACCCACCGTTATACCGTCGGCCTCCGTCCTGCCGTCACCCATCGTCCTGACGCACTCCACCTACACCGACTGGCAGACCGCTACCGCGGATGAAGCGTACTCGGCCGTAACGGTAACGGTGCCAAGCGTGGGAGCCTATCTTGCCGGCTCGCTTACCGAAGGCCGCAGCTATTGCCCGGCCACCAAACTCGGGGTCCCCGGAAACCCTCCGAATATGGACAATACGTTTATTCCGCTGGTCGACCAAAGCACTGCAGTTACGGATCAGATCGCGGCAACAACGGATGGCAAGCACATCCTTGGAGCGCGTGCCCTCGGCACTGCTTCTACTCTGAGCGATATCGCTGTGACGCTTCCTACGAACGCGGGCTGCCCGGTTTACCCTGCGGCCCAGCCCGGGCCTGGATACTTTGGGAGTTCGTTCACGATGCAGCCGCTTGCGGGCATCAATGCTTTTTCCATCACGAGCGTTGAGCCGGCCAGCAATTCGGCTGCGGCCTTTGTTACCTATATTTTGCCGACAGGAGCCACCACTGGAGGCGGGTCGATTCCGGTTTATTTCCCGCCTGCCTCTGGTAGCGGGACCGTTCAATCGGTGACGTTGGGGAATGGGGCTACGGCGGCGGCCGCTCCAGTTGCCGGAGTCTTCAGCACGGATAACTTCACCTTTTACGTCGGTACGGGCTCCCCAGACGGCACCTCAGCGAACAACGATGTTCATTTGATTACAATGACTTACCCCACAAGTGGACTGCCAACGGCGACGGAAGCTCCGGGGAGCGAAGTTACTCCTCAGCTTCCACTCTCGACCGGTACGGGCTTTGCACCGGTGAACCTCGTCGCACAGCATCCGAAGAAGACAACAACCTAGTGTTTTGAGTCGTTTAGGAAACACAAAGGCCCTCGATACTCGAGGGCCTTTGTGTTGAATGCAGCAGAATCTCTAGGGTTTTAGGCGAGCTTCCAGAAGTTCGCGTCCTACCGCGTCCAGCACGCCATTCAGGAAGTGGATGCTTTCGGGCGCGGCATAACGGCGAGCTATCTCCAATGTTTCGTTGATGATAACCGCCGCTGGCGTCTTCGGATAGCCCAGCATTTCCGCTATCGCTGCGCGCAGAAGGTTGCGATCGACGACCGGCATGCGTTCCAGGCGCCAGTTCTGGGCGTGCTTTTGGATGAGAGCATCTACTTCGTCTTCGCGCTGCGTGGCTACGCGGTGGATGTCATCTGCAAACCCTTTGGTTTCATCATCTACATCCTCGCGAGAGCCCCAAAAGAGGTGCTCGACCTCTTCCGGTTTCTGCTTGCCGAGGTCGCCCTGGAACAGCATTTGCATAGCTAATTCACGGGATTTGCGGCGGGTTCCCATCAGGATTTCCTTCCTAAAACCTCTGCGGGCTGAGTGAGTTTGGCCTGGATAGAGGCCATCTCGATAGCCGCAATGGCGGCCTCAAACCCTTTGTTTCCAGCCTTTAGGCCGGCCCGGTCGAGCGCTTGCTCGAGCGTCTCGCAGGTGAGAACGCCGAAGGCGTGGGGGACGCCGGTCTCCTGCTGCGATTGGCCGATGCCGCGGGCTACCTCGTTGTAAATGGCTTCGTAGTGTGCGGTCTCTCCGCGGAGGAGGACGCCTAGCGTTATAACTCCTGCGTAATCTTTGGTTTCCGCGAGGGTGCGGGCAGCCGAAGGGATCTCCCAGGCGCCCGGGACGCGGACGATTTTGATGTCTTTGAGGGCGCAGCCGCTGCGGGTGAGAGCATCAAGTGCGCCTTGCAGGAGGCGGTCAGTGATGACCGAGTTCCAGCGCGCAACTACGATTGCAAACCGTTTGCCTGCAGCAGATAGGTCACCTTCGACTGCGATGGGGCGGTTGTGCAGCGGGTTCTCCGATTGCCAGAAACCGACGGTCAGGTCGCTGGTGAGTTCTACGGTGAAGAGGCGGGAGTTCCAGTAGGTGAGGGCGGGATCCGAGAGTTTTGCGGCGGCGTCTTCGCTCCGCTGGTGGCTGATGATCCAGGCCTTGACTGCGGCATGGATCTCGTCCAGCTGCGTAACTTCAATCAGCAGATTGGGTTGCGAGGAGGCGTAGCCGGTGGCGAACTCCAGGTTTCCTAGCGGTGCGAGGAAGGCTGCGCCCTTTCCGGTGCTGTCGGCCCAGCCTTTGCCGGGCTCGAACCCTAGTGTTTGGAACAGTTCGGCGAGCTGGGCGAAGGCTTCATCCGAGGCCACACGCGCCACGGTCGTTATTCCCTTAATCATGACTCGATTGTATGCCGAAACCCGCGCAGTTCTCTGCTGCTTGAGGTGGGTTTCGTGATGCAAATCGACTGCTTGAGCTGGGTTTCGAGACGCGCGAATCCTGGTCTCGCCTCCGAGCGGGAAAAGACTATTGGATCTTCTTTCGGGTTGCGATCGTCTCGGCGCGGAGGCTGCCGGAGGGGCGGTTTCCGGCGAGGCGGGTTGAGGCGAGGCTGAGGGGCTGGAGGAGGGTGACGATGAGGGCAGTGCAGGGTTCGTCTCCCATACAGGAGTAGCTGTGGATGGTGGAGGAGTCGAAGTAGACTGAGTCGCCGGGGCGGAGCTCGTGAACAACTTCGCCATGCTGGATGCTGAGGGTGCCGCTCATTACGTAGAGGAACTCGAAGCCCGCGTGCTGGTGGAAGTTGTCGTCGTGGAATTTACCCGGTTGGAACTCGGCGAGGTAGGGATCGAGCTGGCGTTCGGCGACGAGGTAGCCGAGGCTCTCGAAGTAATAGCGGGGATGCTCGACGCCGGACTGCGGGAGGCGCACGCGATCGGCAGCGCGGTGGACGCGAAACAGCGAGAGCGGGATGGGGCTGAAGAAGTAGTTGAGGTCCTTGCTGAAGACCATGGCGATGCGGGCGAGGTTGCGCAGGGTGGGAACCACGCGCCCGGTCTCGAGCTGGGAGAGGAAGCTGGAGGAGAGGCCGGTGTGGCGGCCGAGTTCGGCGAGCCCGAGGGAGGACTTCTGACGCAGGGCGCGGATGCGCAGGCCGATGCGCTTCTCGGCGATGAGCGATTCGACGGCATCGCTGCCCACCTGGATGTTGGAGTGTTCCTGCGGTAGTGCGGGAATGTCTTTCTCTTCGGGAAGAAGGACCACTTCATCCAGAGAGGGAGGTATCGGAGCCGATTGTTTGGTTACGTCTTGCTTCTCTCGCATGCGATCACCATGGACAGGTTGTTACTAACTCGATGTAAACGAGCCCCACGGGGATGCCTGCGATGCGAACGGATGGTCGATTACGGAAGTTGGCCTACTGGATTTTGCCGCTGCCCAGATCGTAGACGACAATGCCGAGGTCATTGAGCTTGCTGATGGCGAGTTCCATATTGCGGCGAACGGCGGGTTCGGCGGAGGCTGGCGTTTTATTGGCCTCTTCGATGGCAACGACGCGACCATAGGGCCAGGAGGAAGAGGGGATGGAGCTCATGGCATCGCCGAGCGTTGACATGCTGATGTTGAGCTCCTGGCGGCGGGCGTTGACGGGGCGGAACATGCCTCCAACACCGATGGGGGTGGTGTTGGCGTCGGCCAGCAGGACGTGGAGCTCGAGCATGCTGGGCTGGATGGTGAGCACGGGATTCTGCCAGCTGTCGTAGGTATGAACCGTCATGAAGGTGCTCTTGGAGGGTGGCGGGATCTGATCGAGCTGCTCGCGTTGGGTCTCAAGCTGAGTCGCAATCTGGGTTTGAAGCTGGGTGCGAGCCTTCAGCGCAGAGACTGGCGAGGGCCGGCTGTGGCAGCCCGAGAGGATGAGGAGAAGAGCGGGAATCAGGAGGGGGGTCGAGAGGTTGCGGAGGTTCAACACACCCTCAGGATATCAAGCGGCGTAGTGCGGTGCCTGACAAAAGAGCGACGGAGCCAGGTGGCTCCGTCGCTGAAGGATGATGCGTGGCTGACGACTAGTGTGGCTTCCCGCCGCCGGGCTTGTTGCCACCACCTCCACCACTCGGAGGACGGCCGCCACCGCCGCTGGGAGGACGTCCACCACCACCGCTCGGGGGCTTACCCCCACCACCGCTCGGGGGCTTACCCCCACCACCGCTCGGGGGCTTACCCCCGCCGCCACTCGGGGGACGTCCGCCGCCGCCACTGGGAGGCTTGCCTCCGCCACCGCTGGGAGGACGACCGCCGTTATTCGGGGGACGACCGTTGTTGGGAGGCTTACCGCCGTTGTTGGGAGGGCGACCGTTATTCGGGGGCTTACCGCCGTTGTTGGGCGGACGATAGTTGGGCGGGCGTCCGCCATTGTTGGGAGGACGATAACCTGGTGGGTGGCTGGGAGGACGACCGTTGTAACGATAGTGGTCGCCGCCGTGGTAGCCGCCGCCACGGCCATAGATATTGCCGTGGTAATACCCGCCGCCAGGGCCACGGTACCGATAACTGCCCCAGCCGTGGTTATAGCCCCAGTAAGCCCACGGTCCTACGCCTAGGAAGATGCCGTTGTAGAAGTACCCGGAGCCGTAATAGCCATAGGGTGCGCAGGTGTAAGGGGGATAGTCATAGTAACCAAAAGAGCAGACGGGCGGAGGTCCGCCGCCGACGACAACGGTAACTTGCGCGCTCGCCGTGGTCGGCGCTAGCGCCAAACCAGTCAGCAATGCGCCCGCACATAACATCCATTTAAATCCACGCATTTTAGGACCTCACTTATCAGTAGCTGCGACTGCTGGTTGCTTGAGTGAGCGGCTCGGTTACCCGGAATGAAATGCCTTGCAGAGGCTGTTGATCTTACTTAACAGCTTCGGGTTGGATGCAAAATGCGCGTTCGGGGTATACCGGGCGGTGTTATGAATTGCGGAGGCGGCGCTTAAGCCGCAAGCGGCGAAGCTGTGGCTTCGCCGCTTGCGCTGTGTCTCGTTGGTTTCGCGACGGTCGCAGTTTAGTGGTGTCCGCCACCACCGCCGTGGCCGCCGCTGGGATGTCCACCACCGCCGCCGCCGTGGTAGTTTCCGCCACCGCCACCGTGGTAGCCACCGCCGTTGGGGGGATGTCCGTTGTAGTGATAGTGGTCGCCGCCGTGATAGCCGCCGTTATGGCCGTAGATATCGCCATGATAGTAACCGCCGCCAGGGCCGCGGAAACGATAGCCGCCCCAGCCGTGGTGATAGCCCCAGTAAGCCCAGGGCCCTACGCCGAGGAAGATGCCGTTGTAGAAGTAGCCGGAGCCATAGTAGCCATAGGGTGCGCAGGCGTAAGGGGCGTAGTCATAGTAGCCCCACCCGCATGCGGGCGGAGGTCCGCCAACAACGCCATACTGAGGCCCGCCGATGGCAACGCCGACTGAAACCTGCGCACTCGCCGTTGTTGGCGCGAGCGCCAGACACGTCAGCAACGCGCCTGCACATAACATCCATTTAAATCCACGCATTTTGAAACCTCACTTACAGTAGCTGCGACTGCTGGTTGATAGAGCAAGCGGCACGGTTACCCGGAACGGAATGCCTCGACGACGCTGCCAATTTTAACAGCCTCTATAGCTGTCAATTTCAACAGATTGGGGTTGGATGCGAAATCAACATCCGGGGTACATCCAGCGGTATGGACACGAATGCGCTTAGGAAGTCGCGTGGCGGGTAGATTTGTCTGGAGCGGCGAGTTAAAAGTAGAGCGGCGAAGCTGGTAAGCCTCGCCGCCCGGGTGCTGTCATTCCTCGCTGGTTTCGCGAGGGGTCGCTATCTAGCGATGTCCGCCGCCACCACCACCGCCGTGGCTACCGCCGCCACCGCCGCTGGGGTGTCCGCCACCGCCGCTGGGGTGTCCACCACCGCCGCTGGGGTGTCCGCCACCGCCGCTGGGGTGTCCGCCACTGTTGCTGGGGTGTCCACCGCCGTTGCTGGGGTGTCCACCGCCGTTTTGGGGTTGGCCGCCGCCTTGAGGATGGCCGCCGTTGTTGTTGCTGGGATGTCCGCCGCCGTTGCTGTAGTGGGCATCGTTTCCGTGGTAGTTATTGCTGGCGTGGTAGTTACCGCCTCCGCCGCCGTGGTAGTGGCCTCCGCCGTCGCCCGAGAAGCGATGGCCGCCCCAGCCGTGGCCGTAGCCCCAGTTGCCCCAGGGACCGACGCCGAGGAAGATTCCGTTATAGAAGTAGCCAGAGCCGTAGAAGCCGTAGGGAGCGCAAGCGTAGGGCGCATAGTCGTAGTAGCCGTAGGAGCATACAGGTGGGGGACCACCGACGTTGACCCCTATCACGATTTGAGCCTGTGCCACAGGTGCTGCGGCGAGTGACAAACATGCCAGGGAGGTGAGCAGCGTCGCCGCGCACACGAAGGACTTGAGTCCGTGCATTGGAACCTTTCTTACGGTCGCTGCGGTTCCTATAGATGCATGGGTGGGCGCGGGGTCCGGTGATCGCTCGTATCGAAATTGACTAGGGCGTTCTGCTAAGTAAGATAGCGGACAGAGCGAGATAGTTGTATGTGGAGGCTGATTGGCGCGGTATGCAGGAGGGGCAAAGTGGTCGCCGACACAGAATAAATCCGGGCGAATTCGATATGCTCGAAGGATGAGATTTGTTTTGGCCCTGCTTTGCTGCCTGCCTGTTTGCTTGATTCAATCAGCAGGGGCACAACAGATTCCGGGCGCGATTCCAGATGCGCCCGTGCCGGCTGGAACGCAGGTGCAGGACAATGCGACGGCCATGCGGACGCTGAGCGGCGTGGTGACGGATGTGGATGGGGCATTGGTTCCTGGGGCGACGGTAACGCTGCTGGAGAACTTCGCGGTGATGGGGCGGAGTGTGGTGGCCGATGCGAACGGGCACTTCAGCTTCAGCGATGTTGCGGCGGGGCCCTACACGCTGACGATCATCGCCAAGGGGATGCAGCCGACGACGCAGCGGGGGACGCTGAACCCGGATGAGTCGCTGGAATTGCCACCGATTGCGCTGGGGGTGGCGGCGAGCGATGAGGTGGAGGTGTCTGGGCTGACCCAGCAGGAGATTGCCGAGGTGCAGATGAAGCAGGAAGAGAAGCAGCGGCTGGTGGGGCTGGTGCCGAACTTCTATGTCAGCTACGTGTGGAAGGCTGCGCCAATGACGCCGAAGCAGAAGTTCAAGCTGGCGGCGCGGTCGCTGGTTGATCCGGCAACGTTTGTGATTGCGGCGGGGTTTGCGGGTATCGAGCAGGCGACCAACGAGTACAGCGGTTTTGGGCCGGGGTGGGAAGGTTATGGGAAGCGGTATGGCGCGCTGTTGGCCGATGGGGCTATCGGCGGAATGCTGGGAGGAGCGGTGCTGCCGGTGCTGTTTCACCAGGATCCACGGTACTTCTACAAGGGGACGGGATCGAAGTGGCACCGCGCGATGTATGCGATTTCGACGTCGGTGATTGCGAGGGGAGATAACGGCAAGTGGCAGCCGGCGTATGCGAGTGTGCTGGGGGATTTTGCTTCGGGGGCGATCTCGAATTTGTATTATCCGGCAGCCAATCGGAATGGCGCGGAGCTGACGATTGTGAACGGGTTATTGTCGGTCGCCTCAGATTCCGCTACGAACCTGCTGCAGGAGTTTGTGCTGAAGAAGCTCAGCACGGGCGTGAAGGTGAAGGCGGCGGCACCGGTTTCGCAGACGACGCCGTAAGTCGAGGGGGAGATACAGCCCGGCTAGCGGCCTTGCCAGACGGCGGGGCGTTTGGCTAGGAAGGCGGTGACGCCCTCCTGCTTGTCGGCGGTGGCGCAGAGGCGGCCAAAGATGTGAGCTTCGACGGCGAGGGCTTCGGGGAGCGGCTGGTCTTCGCCACGGGCGACGGCTTCGAGGACGCCGGCGACGCCGAGGGGCGACATGGAGGCGATGGTGTCGGCGAGGGCGCGGGCGCGGGGCTGGAGCTCGACGGCGGGGGCAATGTCGTCGACCAGGCCCAGGCCGAGGGCTTCGAGCGCATCAACGATCTGGGCAGAAAGCATCAGGCGGAGGGCGGCGCTGCGGCCGATGAGGCGGGTGAGGCGCTGGGTTCCGCCGTAGCCAGGGATTAGGCCGAGCTTGACCTCGGGAAAGCCGAGGCGGGCTTTGTCGCTGGCGATGCGGAGGGTACAGGCGAGGGCGAGCTCGCAGCCGCCTCCGAGGGCGACTCCATTGACGGCGGCGATGACGGGTTTGCCGGCGGCTTCGAGGGTTGAGGCGATGAGGGCGAAGACTTCCTGGCCGCGCTGGGAGGCGGCGAGGCCCGAGGCGGCATCGGTTTCGGCGAGGGCGCGGATGTCGGCGCCGGCGGCAAAAGCGCGATCGCCGCTGCCGGTAAGGATCACGACGCGTATACCCGGATCAGCCGCGAGGGTTGTGAAGGCCAGCTCGAGCTCGTCGAACATGACGCTGTTCAGGGCGTGGAGGACCTCGGGGCGGTCGAGGGTGAGGGTGGCGACGGGGCCTTCGAGGGTGCAGTGCAGGGTGGTGAGCGAGGCGAGTTCGGTCATGGCGTTTGCTTTCGAAAAGTGAGACGGAGGTGTTGGGATTCGTGGCATCCCAGACGGTCAGGTTAAGAAACGAGGCAAGATGTTGGCACCGCTGCCAACGCTAACAGATAATCAAGGGAACCTGCTTCGCCCCAAGGCGGAGAAGTCGTAAAGCGACAGGGTTAGGTCTGAGTACTTGATACGGGAAGCTTTATTGAGCTCATCAACGCTTGAAAGTGGTGTTGCGGGGCAATCGAAACTTTTTTTCACGCTTAACCATCCATAGATGTATAGATTCCACCGGCGCGGCTTGCGCCCCAACAACAAGACATCAAGACTGATTTATTGAAGAGGACAAGAATGGCTCAGGAAGATAGCCGGGATAAGCGACCGCACGCGGATGATCTGGGCCAGTCGTTTGAAGCGCATAGCGGAAATGTTGGATCGGCATTCGAAGAGCGGAACGCGTCTCCCGAGCTGCTGGTACACAAGAAGTCGCACGGACTGCTGTGGGTGATTCTGATCGTGGGTGTTCTGGTGGCGGTTTTCCTGGTGTATTACTTCACCAAGCCGAAGACGCCTGCGGGCGCTGCGGGTGGGGGCGGCCGGGGACAGAATGGGCCGGCGGCGATCACGGTGGGCACGACCGCGGCGGGCAACATCAATGTGTACGTGAGCGCGCTGGGCACGGTGACACCGGTGTCCACCATAACGCTCTACAGCCAGATTACGGGCGTGGTGATGTCCGTGCACTATCGCGAGGGCCAGATTGTGCACCGGGGTGACCCGCTGGTGGATATCGATCCGCGTCCCTACCAGGCAAACCTGACGCAGGCAGAAGGAGCTCTGGAGCACGACCAGGGTGTGCTGGCCCAGGCGGAGATGGATCTGGCGCGCTACCAGACAGCGTGGGCGCGCAACGCCATCGCCAAGCAGCAATTGGACGATCAGGAGAAGGCCGTCCTCCAGTTCCAGGGGACGGTCAAGGCCGACCAGGGAACGGTGGACTTCGACAAGGTTCAGCTGGCTTACTGCCACATTGTTTCGCCGATCAACGGGCGCGTGGGGTTGCGGCTGGTGGATCCGGGGAACACGGTGTTTTCCGGCAGCAGTTCGACGCTGGTGGTGATTACGCAGCTGCAACCGATCACCGTGGTCTTCAATGTGTCCGAAGATGATTTGCCGGGAGTGCAGACGGAGTTGAAGGGCAACCGGGCGATGGAAGTGGACGCGTTCGATCGCGCCGACGAAAAGAATTTGGAGGCAGGCAAGCTGACGTCGCTGGACAACCAGATCGACACAACAACCGGCACGGTGAAGTTTCGTGCAAGCTTTCCGAACACGAATCTCGTCTTGTTTCCCAACCAGTTTGTGAATGCGCGGCTTCTGGAACGGACGCTGAACAATGCGACGCTGGCACCGACGGCGGCGGTTCAATACAACGGCACGGCTGCATTTGTGTACATCGTGAACCCGAACAATACGGTTGCTGTTCAACCGGTGACGGTGGTGACGGGCAATGAAAAAGTCACCGCGGTAACGGGTGTGAACAACGGAGTGACGGTGGCAACGAGCGGCTTCGACCGGCTGGATAACGGCGCGCACGTGCAGGTACACCAGAGCAAGCCGAAGTCAAACACACAGAGTACCGGCATGGGCCCCAGCGGTGGTAGCACAAATCAATGAGTCCTTCTCGCCCATTTATTCTCCGTCCAGTAGCGACGGCACTACTGATGGCGGCAATCTTTCTGGCAGGCCTGGTTGCCTGGACCCAGCTGCCGATCTCGGCGCTGCCCGAGGTGGATTACCCGACCATCGAGGTGATGACGTTCTATCCAGGCGCGAGCCCGGACGTGGTGGCGTCGGCGGTGACGGCGCCGCTGGAGCGGCAGTTTGGGCAAGTGGCGGGACTGAGCCAGATGACGTCGACGAGTTCGGGCGGATCGTCGATCATCGTGATGCAGTTCCAGCTCAGCCTGAACATTGATATCGCCGAGCAAGAGGTGCAGGCGGCCATCAATGCGGGGCAGAGCTTTCTGCCGGCTGATCTGCCGGCGCCGCCGGTGTATAGCAAGTCGAACCCTGCGGATGCGCCGGTGCTGACGCTGGCGCTGCAGTCGTCGACGATGCCGCTATCGAAGGTGGAAGACCTGGCGGACACGCAGCTCTCGCCGAAGATTTCGCAGGTGTCGGGCGTAGGCCTGGTGAGCATCTCGGGTGGGCAGAAGCCGGCGGTGCGCATCCAGGCGAATCCAACAGCGCTTTCAGCGTATGGCGTGAATCTGGAAGACGTTCGCAATGCGCTGACAGCGAATAGTCTCGACGCCGCGAAGGGAAACTTTGACGGGCCTTCGCAGGATTACACGATCAACGCGAACGACCAGTTGGTAAGCAGCGCCGATTACAAGTCGGTGGTGGTGGCCTATCGCAATGGCGCGCCGGTGATGCTGACGGACGTGGCGAAGATTGTGGATGGAGTGGAAAACAACAAGCTGGCCGCGTGGAGCAATGAGACGCCGAGCGTGATTCTGAACATCCAGCGGCAGCCGGGAGCCAACACGATCCAGGTGGTGGACACGATTGAAAAGCTGCTGCCACAGCTGGAATCGACGCTGCCGGCGTCGGTAAAGGTGCAGATTATTACGGATCGGACCACGGACATTCGCGCGTCGGTGGCCGATGTCGAGTTTGAACTGGTGCTGGTCATCGGGCTGGTCATCATGGTGATCTTCCTGTTCCTGCGCAGCTTGTCGGCGACGATCATTCCGGCCGCGGCGGTGCCGCTATCGCTGATCGGCACGCTGGGCGTGATGTACCTGGCGGGATACAGCCTGAACAACTTGACGATGATGGCGCTGACGATCTCCACGGGTTTCGTGGTGGACGACGCGATCGTGATGATCGAAAACATCTCGCGCTATATCGAAGAGGGGATGGCGCCGATGGAAGCGGCGCTGATCGGCGCGGAGCAGATAGGGTTCACGATTCTGTCGCTGACCGTATCGCTGATTGCCGTGCTGATTCCGCTGCTGTTCATGGGCGATGTAGCAGGGCGGCTGTTCCGGCAATTTGCGGTGACGCTGGCGGTGACGATCGTGTTCTCGGCGTTCGTTTCACTGACGCTGACGCCGATGATGTCGGCGAGAATTTTGAAGCATACGCCGCCGAGTCAGCAGGGCTGGTTCTATCGCAAGAGCGAAAAGGTCTTCGAGGATATCATCGCGTTCTACGGACGCACACTGCGCTGGGTGCTGGGCTACCAGACGATCACGCTGCTGGTCGCGGTGGCGACGCTGGTTTTGACGATCTTCCTGTACATCGAGATTCCCAAGGGATTTTTCCCGACGCAGGATACGGGCATCATCCAGGGCATCACGCAGGCGTCGCCGTCGACTTCGTTTACTGAGATGGCGCAGCGGCAACAGGAGATTGCGAAGGTGTTGCTGGCCGATCCGGCGGTGGCGGGAATCTCTTCGTTCATCGGCGCCGATGGAACGAATACAACGCTCAACAGCGGGCGTGTGCAGATTAATCTGAAGGATCTGAAAGACCGTGGGCTGTCGGCGACCGAGGTGATCGATCGGCTTTCGCCTAAGCTGGAGAAGGTTGCCGGGATCAAGCTGTACATGCAGCCGGTGCAGGATTTGACCGTCGATGACATGGTGAGCCGCACGGAGTATCAGTACACACTGGAGGATCCGAACCAGCAAGAGCTGAACCAGGTGGCGGCGCAACTGGTGTCGAAGCTGAGGAAGCTGCCGCAACTGGCGGACGTGGTCACGGATCAGCAACTGGGTGCGGCGGCGGAGCAGGTGGAGATTGATCGCGCGACAGCATCGCGTTTTGGCGTTACGACGACCACGATCGACAACACGCTGTACGACGCGTTCGGACAACGGCAGATCAACACGATGTACACGCAGGTGAATCAGTACCACGTAATTCTGGAAGCCGATCCGAAGTTCCAGATGGACCCGCACAAGTTGAACGACATTTATGTGCAGGCGACGACGGCGGGGACGGTGGGACCGACGCCGTCGAGTTCGGCGGGATCGTCGTCGGGTGCGGGGTCGGCTTCGGGTGGGTCGAGCACGTCGCTGCTGACACCATCGGCGTCGACGAGCGGGGTTTCCTCAGCATCGTCATCGACGTCTGCGTTGGCATCAGGCAACACGACGTCAACATCGGCGGCGTCGCCTGTGAATTCGAGCTCCGCACTGTCTTCGGCGTCGACGACGGGAACGAGTTCGACGGTGCTTTCGACGACGAGCACCGGCACCTCTACTTCTTCGAGCGCGACAACGTCAGTGAGTGGAACGTCACGATCGACTTCTACGGGCAGCTCGTCGGGTGGTGGAGGCGGGGGCGGATCGAGCAGCACGAGCAGCTCAGCGCTGCAGACGCCGGTGCCGTTGAGCGCGTTCGCGCACTTTGTGCCCACCAGTGAAGCACTCTCGATCAACCACATGGGCCAGTTCCCTGCCGTCACGATCTCGTTCAATTTGAATACGGGCTACTCGCTGGGACAAGCGCTGGATGCAATCGACAAGGTGATCAAGAACGACAAGCTGCCGACCAGTGTGGTTTCGAACTACCAAGGCACGGCGGCGGCGTTCGAGGGATCGCTCTCGAATGAAGGGCTGCTGATCCTGGCGGCGCTGGTAACGGTGTATATCGTGCTCGGCGTGCTGTATGAGAGTTTTGTACACCCTGTAACGATTCTTTCGACATTGCCGTCCGCAGGTGTGGGCGCGCTACTCGCGCTGGAGCTGTTCCACCTTGACCTGGATATTGTCGCGATCATTGGCATCATTTTGCTGATCGGCATTGTGAAGAAGAACGGCATCATGATGGTGGACTTTGCGTTGGAAGCAGAGCGGCATCATGGGCTGGACGCTACCGAGGCGATCTACCAGGCATCGCTGCTGCGCTTCCGTCCGATTTTGATGACTACAATGTGCGCGCTGCTGAGCGGCATCCCGCTGGCGTTCGGAAGCGGAATCGGCTCCGAGTTGCGCAAGCCGCTGGGCGTGGCCATGGTCGGCGGACTGCTGTTCAGCCAGGTGCTGACGCTCTACACCACACCGGTAATCTATATCTTCTTCGACAACCTGGGTGCATGGTTCTCACGGCGCGGCAGCAAAAGCGAGCACGGCGGACCTGAAACTGATGGAACCCACGAGGCGGCAGAGGCATGAACCCTTCACGCGTCTTCATTGAGCGACCGGTAGCGACGACGCTGCTGACAATCGCGGTGGCGATTGCGGGGATCATTGCGTTCGGTGTGTTGCCGGTGTCGCCGCTTCCGCAGGTGGATTTTCCGACCATCACCGTGGCGGCAGGATTACCAGGCGCGAGCCCGGACATCATGGCGTCGTCGGTGGCGACACCGCTGGAGCGCCAGTTTGCACATATTGCGGGCATCACGGAGATGACCTCGTCGAGCTCGTTGAGCACGACCAGCGTCACGCTGCAATTCGATCTGAACCGCGACATCAACGGAGCGGCGCGGGATGTGGAGGCCGGCATCAATGCGGCGCGCACCTACCTGCCGGCGAACCTGCCGCAGAACCCGACGTACCGCAAGGTGAATCCGGCGGATTCACCCATCATGGTGATCGGGCTGCAGTCGGATGTTTACTCCGTCCCGGCGATGTACGACGAAGCATCCACGGTGATCGAGCAGCGCATCTCGCAGATCTCAGGCGTGGGCCAGGTATCTGCCGTGGGCGCTTCCCTGCCGGCGGTTCGCGTGGAATTGAATCCGCAGCAGCTGAATAGTTACGGCATTGGGCTGCCGGCGGTGCAGCAGGTGATTGCCGGACAGAACGCAGACATTGCCAAGGGTCAGCTATCGAATGGCAACACGACTGCGGACATTCTGACCAACGATCAGATCTCGAAGGCAGCGCTGTATAAGCCGCTGGTGGTGGGATATCACAATGGCGGAGCGGTGCATCTGCAGGACGTTGCCGATGTGATCGACTCGCAGCAGTCGGTGCGACAGGCCGGATATCTGAATGGCAAGCCGTCGGTGGATCTGATCATCTTCCGGCAGCCGGGCGCCAACATTATTACGACGGTGGACGCGATTAAGGCGGCGCTGCCGTCGCTGCAGGCTTCGATTCCAGCGGGCATGCACATCTTCACGATTCTCGATCGAACACTGACCATCCGGGCCTCGGTGAACGATATTGAAATGACATTGGTCATCTCGGTCGTGCTGGTAATTCTTGTCGTGTTCCTGTTTCTACGCAATGTCCCTGCAACGCTGGTGCCCGCGGTGGCGGTCCCGGTGTCGCTGATTGGAACCTGCGTGGTGATGTATCTGTGCGGGTTCTCGCTGGACAATTTGTCGCTGATGGCGCTGGCGATTGCGAGCGGATTCGTGGTGGACGATGCCATTGTGGTGATGGAAAATATCTCGCGCCATATTGAGGATGGGATGACGCCGATGCAGGCGTCGTTGAGAGGCGCGCAGGAGATTGGGTTCACGGTGTTCTCGATCAGCATCTCGCTGATCGCGGTATTCATACCGCTGTTGATGATGGGCGGCATTATCGGGCGGCTGTTCCGCGAGTTTGCCATTACGCTGTCGACGGCGATCCTGGTATCGATGGTGATCTCGCTGACCACGACGCCGATGATGTGTTCGCGGGTGATGCGCTCCGAGGGCGAGGTGAAACATGGCCGGATGTACAAGTGGAGCGAAGAGCTGTTTGATGGCCTGCTGGACGGCTATCGCAGGTCGCTGACGTGGGTGCTAAACCGTCCGGCGCTGATGCTGCTGGTATTTTTGGCGACCATCGGGCTGACAGGTTACCTGGTGGCTACAGTGCCTCTTGGCTTCTTTCCACAGCAGGACACGGGCGTGCTGAACGGCGGTATGCAAGGGCCTCAGGACAGCTCGTTCTTTGCGATGAACAAGGCGGTGCATGCGGCGAACATGATCATTGCGCACGATCCGGGCGTGCAGAATGCGATGGCGTTCACCGGCGGCCAGGGTGCAACGAACGCAGGGTTTACGTTTATCGCGTTGAAGCCGTTGAATGAGCGAAAACAGAGTGCTGCAGAGATCATCAACGAGCTACGGCCAAAGCTGGCCAAGGTTCCGGGCGCCGCAACTTATTTGCAGGCCGTGCAGGACATTCGCATTGGTGGAAGGCAATCGAGTGCGCAGTATCAGTACACCTTGCAGGCAGAGACGACGGCGCAGTTGCAACTTTACGGTCCGCAGTTGCTGGCAGCGCTACGCAAAGCGCCCGGATTTCAGGACGCTAACACCGATCAACAGAACAATGGCCTGCAGGCGCTGTTGACGTATGATCGGCCAACGGCGGCGCGGCTGGGCATTACACCGCAGACGATCGACACTACGCTGTATGCCGCGTTCGGCCAGATGGAGGCTTCGGTAATCAATACGGAGCTGAATCAGTACTATGTGGTGATGGAGGTGGCGCCGAAGTACTGGCAGTCCCCGCAGGGCCTGAAAGACGTCTACCTGATTCAAAGTACGGGTGGGGGGGCGATACCGCTGGATGCGGTGATGAACTATGCTCCATCGACCTCGGCGCTGTCAGTGAACCACACAGGGCTGTTCCCGTCGGTGACGGTGAACTTCAACCTGGGTCCGGGTGTGTCGCTGGGGCAGGCGACGAAAGAGATCAGTGACATTCAACAGAGGCTGGGCGTACCGAGCTCGGTGCATGGAGAGTATGCGGGAACGTTGCAGGCATTCAAGCAATCGCTGGGCAGCGAGCCGTACCTGGTGCTGACGGCGATTGGGGCGGTTTATATCGTGCTGGGCATTCTGTATGAGAGCCTCGTGCATCCCATTACCATCCTGTCGACGCTGCCGTCGGCGAGCCTGGGAGCGCTGCTGGCGCTGCGGCTTACGGGAACGGAGCTGGATGTGATGTCAATCATCGGCATCATTCTGCTGATCGGAATTGTGAAGAAGAACGCGATCATGATGATCGACTTTGCGCTGAATGCAGAGCGTGTCGAGGGCAAGAATACGCGGGACTCGATCTTTGAGGCGTCGATGCTACGCTTCCGTCCGATTTTGATGACGACCATGGCTGCGCTGTTTGGCGCAGTACCGCTGGCGCTGGGAACCGGGATGGGATCGGAACTACGGCGGCCGCTGGGCATCACGATCATCGGCGGATTGCTGGTGAGCCAGGTGCTGACGCTGTATACGACACCCGTGATTTACCTGTTCATGGATAACTTGCGTCTGAAGATCCAGGGAGACAAGCGGGCAAGGCTCTTTACCGCTGCTCCGGCAACGGCGCAATGAAAGCAGGCCCAATGAGAATGGGAATGAAGAGAAGGAAGACGTTGGAAGGGACGACGGCAGGCGCTTCAAGGTTCGCTGGTGCGAAGAGCTTGGCGTGTGCGGCTGCATGTGCGACGGTGTTGCTGAGCGGATGCAATGTTGGACCAAAGTATGTGAAGCCCGCAGCGCCAGCGGTGGCGCCGGAGTTCAAAGAGTCGGCACCAGCCGCGTATACGAATCCGCCTGAGGGAACTACGCCGGACGGAACATGGAGGCCTGCGCAGCCACAGGATGCGGCGCTCAAGGGCAAGTGGTGGGAGGTCTTCAACGAGCCTGAACTGAATGCGCTTGAGGAACAGCTCAATATCAACAATCAGAACATCGCGGTGTTCTTCCAGAACTTTATGGCTGCGCGTGCGCAGGTGCTGGAGGCGAAATCGCAGTTCTATCCGACCGTGACGACGGACCCTTCGTATAACCGCTCAAAAACCCCCGCGGCCTTGCACGGGGCCGCTGCATCTGGGGCCGCTGGCGTCACTTCGAACGAATTAGCGCTGCCGTTCGACGTGTCGTGGGAGCCGGATTTGTGGGGCAAGATTCGGAACACGGTGCGCGAGTTTCAATATGCCTCGCAGGTGAGTGCGGCGGACCTGGAGAACGAGCGACTGACCGAGCAGGCAGCGTTAGCGGAGTTTTATTTCCAGCTGCGAGGACAGGATGCGCTGCAGGATTTGTACAACCGGACGGTGGAGGCCGATAAGGAATCGCTGAAGTTGACCAGGTCGCTGTACGAGACGGGCATCGACAGCGACGAGGCGGTCGCACAGGCAGAGGTGACGCTGCAAGACGCGCAGGAGATCGCGACGGGTATTGCGACGAATCGCGCAATCTACGAGCATGCCATTGCGACGCTGATCGGCAAACCGGCTTCGAACTTTTCGATGCCGGTGAAGTCGTTGACGACGCCCGTGCCGGCCATACCGGTGGGAGTGCCCTCGCAATTGCTGGAGCGGCGGCCGGATATTGCTGGCGCGGAACGCACGATGGCGGAGGCGAATGCGCTGATCGGCGTGGAGAAAGCGGCGTACTATCCGACGCTGAGTCTGACCGGCGGAGGCGGGCTGGAGTCGTCGACGATTATGTCGCTGTTCTCGGCGCCGGCGCTGTTCTGGTCAGTGGGCGCGTCGGCGGCGGAGACGATCTTCGATGCGGGCCTGCGGAAGGCGACGGTCGCTCAATACACCGCGACGTATAACGCGGATGTTGCGACGTACCGACAGACGGTGCTGACGGCGTTCCAGCAGACGGAAGACTATATTGCTACGCTGCGTGTGACCTCGCAACAGATTCAACAGGAAGATACGGCGGTGAAGTCGGCGCAGCGGTATCTGGATATTGCGAACGCTCGCTACGAGACGGGCCTGGATCCGTATCTGAACGTAATTAGCGCGCAGACGACGCTGCTGAGCAATCAGCAGACGCAGATTACGCTGCGCGTGAGCGAGATGACGGCGGCGGTGCAACTGGTGCAGGCGCTGGGCGGTGGATGGGATACGACGCAGCTTCCGGCGGCAAACAAGGTGACCACCAATGGAGCGGTGAAGCAGGTCGCGGGAACTCCGTAAGAGTGAGTGGCGGGTTGCGGCGCAGGAGCTGAAGAGGGCGGGCAAACAAAAGCGGCATCCTGAGGAAGGATGCCGCTTTTGTGGAGCATGGAGCTACTGGGGGCTGAGTTCGCTCAGCAGCTTGGGGTTGGCTTCGTCGACGGCCAGCAGGTTGTGGCAGGCGGCGCAGTCGTTGGTGATGGTCTTTGCGTCTTTGGTCGTGTGGTTTCCGTCATGGCAGCGGAAGCAACCCGGAGAGTCATTATGGCCGATGTTGTTTGGGTAAGTACCCCACGCGACCTTCATTTCCGGGGAGACGTTTTGCGCATATATGGCGGTGAGGGTTGTAGCGGCCTGTTCGATCTTGCCGTGCTGGCTGCTCCAGATTGCGGGGTACTGCGAGCGATAGAAGGCTTCGAGACCCGCTTTGACCTTGGTGGCGGCTTCGGCCTGTGAGCCATACTTGGCTTGAATCAGAAGCAAGCCTTGCTTGTGGACGAAGGGCAGCGAGGGATCGGGGGAGCCGGTGGCCATGGATTCATCGAGCGCAGCTTCCGCGGTTTTATGGGCGTGGGCGGCCTGGTTATGGCAATCCATGCAGTCCATGGTGCGACGGACGCCCTTGACCGGACCTTTCCAGTCGGAGCTGAGGTACTCAACCTTCTTGCCGTCGGGGCCGGTGGCGTCAACGGCGATGATGGTCTGGTTGGTGGCGTCGGTGGCGACAAACTCGATGTTGGCGAGGTGAGCACCGTGGATACCGCTGATGCGCGAGAGGGGGTCGACGCCGCCGACGTGGAGGGAGAGCATCGTCTTGGTCGCCGAGTTCTTTTCGTCTTCACCGAAGGTGGTCTTGACGAGAAGACGATCGCCGATGAAGCGAGCCGGAGCGTGACATTGCTCGCAGGTTTCGCTGGCGGGATTAAGCTCAGAGAGGGTCGCGACGATGGGGCGCGGGAAGGTGTTGAAGGCGACGGCGTAGAGCTGCCGGGTGCCGGCCATCTTGGCGTGGATGAAGTTTTTGGCACCGCTGCCGATGTGGCACTCCGTGCATTCGACGTTCGAGTGCGGCGAGTGCGGATAGGCGGCCCACTGGGGCTGCATGGGGACGTGGCAGGCGGTGCCGCAAAATCCCGGAGTGTCCATGTAGGCGACGCCGCGGTAGCTGGCGACGCCGACGATCACGAAGTTGACGAAGGTGGCGATAATGACGAAGTTGAGTGCATGGCGAAAGACGGGCTCGTTGAGGTTGATCTCGGGATAGATCGATGGGAGGGTACCCTGAGCGAGTAGCTTCCGGCGTTGGAAGAAGATTCCGATCGGGATCAGGACGAGGCCGATGATGAAGAAGGCGGGCAGAAACAGGAAGAGGATCAGGCCGATGTAGGGGTTCGATGAGCCGCCGTGACCAAGGACGTCGACCATCCAGAAGCCGACCAGGACAAAGGCCGAGGCGGTGGTAATAGCGCCCCCAATTAGACTGAGAGGGTTCTTGCCGAGGTAGAAGAAGGGTTGCAGCCACTGCTCTTTGAAGTTCTTGAATACGGACACGAAGGACGCCTCATCGCTGAATTTTGTTCTTCCGGGCCCTGATTCCTGGCAGTTTGCACGGGGTATAGAGGGGCCGGGATCCGGGAGAAAGTCTTATGATTCCCCGGGAGATGCATTCACTGTCCATAGCAGTAACACGGTGAAGAGGAGCAAAGCTGTGAGGCTGGTCACTGCACTGATGTTGGGAGGTCGTGTGACTGCCCGGGCGCGAGTGATCGCTCCGGTTTCCCGTTTGCTTTCGGACTGCGGCTGGCCGTTCGCGCTGGCCGACGTGGCATTGTTCGACTCGTATGAGAAGGGATGCCGATGGAGCGAGGCGCAGCCGTAGGGCGCAAGTCCGGGGGAGCGATCCAGGCGCGTGCTGGGGAGAAGGCCGCTGTACTCCTTCTTTCGGGGCGATACTCGACGAGGCTATCTCTTTACACTTTCACTACTGCAGCGTGCGAGTGTACTCCACGACTTCCTTGATCTGGGCGTCGGTGAGTTTACCTGCATATGCTGGCATTTTGTTTTTGCCGTTCGTAACCGAAGCGATTAACGAGGCGGTCGATGCCTTCTTCAGCTCAGGCGAGTTGAGGGGCAACGCTTTCATGGACTTGCCAGCCGCAGTCGGCTGGCCGTCGGCACCGTGACACATCTGACACTTTGCCTTGTAGGTTGCGGCGCCTGCTCCCTGAGCCAAGGCAGGGGTGGCAGCGGATGCGGCGAAAAGTGAAGCTGCTGCGATCGTCAGAAAGACTTTCATGATTGCTCCTGTTTCTTAATTTTTGAAACGCTCGGGCCCCAGGACCTGTGCCCGTCGTGCGCTCCATGGTAACGAATACAATCACACGGTACTGTACCAAACAGACCTATCTCCGTCGGGAGATAGGTCTGTCTGGCACTGATGCTCCTACTATTTTTGCAATGTGCGTACATGAGCAATGGCGTCTTTGATCTCTGCGTCGGTTAGCTTGCCAGCGTAGGCCGGCATCTTCCCTTTACCGTTCGTTGTTACCGCGATGAGATCCGCATTTGACTCCTTTACGGTGGCCGGGGAGAGGAAAGACGGAGCCTTCATGGCCTTTCCGGCGGGAGTATTGCCTGTTCCATCGGCGCCATGACACATCTGGCACTTGGAGGTATAGGTTGCCGCACCGGTGTTCTGGGCGAAGGTGGGAAGCGTGAATGCTGCTATTGTGAGCACCATTGCGAGTCGTAATTGTGTTTTCACAGCCGTTCTCCTTTTGTATATGAAGTGCTTCTCGTTCGATCCTGCAATTTAGAACTCGTAGTGCATCGACAAGGTGACGAGGTTGGCGTGGAAGTTTCTAGGAGCGGTGAGTCCCGAAGAGGGCTCGGTGAGGCCGGTTGGAAAGCCGGCGAGGGTTGGAGAGTTGCAGGGGACCACGACCGCAGTCGGAGAGGTAGTCGTGCTGCAGAGAGGAGCGCCGGAGGGGCCGCCTTCACCGTAGCCGTAGTAGTTATAGTCTGCTCTGAAGATCCAGTCAGGATGAACCGTCCATGCGACGTGCACGAAGGGCGATTGGTAGGCCGACTGCAAGGAACCATTCACCTGGCGCGCATCGTTGAAGAACTGGTTGCCGCTGACCGCGCTTATGGTGTATCCGAAGCTGCCCTGGAGGGCTTTGTTCGGATTCACCGTGAGAGAGGCGGTAGCGTATTGCGTGGGGGCATCCATAAAGTCCTTGGTTGGACCCCAGGAAGAGAGGACGGTCGTTGATCCGCGGACGAAGACGCCCGGGCAGATTGCGGGTTGGCCGGCACTGTTGAGGACAGCTGCACCGGGCAGCGTCGGAGTGGCGCCGTTCAGATAGCAGATGTTGGTGGAGGCATAGACATCCGAGTAGCCGTAGCTGAAGTCGAAGCTATAGTGCTCGCTCGGCGCCAGGTCGGCCGTCAAGCCGAGTACCCGGCTGTGATCTACATGCTGCAGGGGGCCCTGTAGGGGCGCTGCACCAGGGGTAATGTTGTTGGTGTTGTTGTGGTGCTCGGTGTCGATGTAGGAGGTACCGAAGGATGCCCAGGCCTTAGGCTTCCACGAAGAGTGCACGCGGTAGATCTCGGTCTGACGCGCGCCTACCGGCGTGAAGACATTGTCAGAGTAATAGGCCTCGAAGGTGCCGTTGATGTTCCAGTGATTTGTCGGGCGCAAGGCGATGTTGACGATGCCGCCGTTGGTATCGATGTTGACGTTGGTGACAGGGAACGTGAGCGCGGAGGGGGTGCCAGCGTAGGCTGCAACCTTTTGACCGACGAACCGCGTTCCGTAGTGATAGGTGAGCGTGATCATGGCGCGGGGAGTTACATCCCAGGTTACGGATGCGTTATTGGTCAAAATCCGCGTGCCAAGGTAGTTCGGCAGCGGCAAGCCGTTGGGGGCCTGGCCGACGATCGCTACGACACCCGGAGTCAATACACCGGCATAATTGATGGTTTCCTGTTTAGCCGTTATTGCCGCCGCGGGGATGCTTTGGGAGACGCCAGAGAACGTGGCGGTACCGGGTATGCGGACGTTGGAGAAGTCGAACTGGTCAGAGAAGCTGAATTTCTGTGTCAGCTGGTAGGTCGCGCCAAAATCGATGCCTACATTCTGACGTTTTGCTGTTCCGGATCCGGTGTAGGTTTCGGTGCGGATGGCTCCGTCCAATCCCTGGAAATTCTCGTTGTAACTGAGCAAATTCGTGTTCGCCGCGGTGTACCGGAAGATTCCGTTCATAGCGAGATTGCGGATGCTACTGGACTGGAACTTTAGGAGTTCGCTCGGGGTAAGGGTGTGGGTCGGCTGGTAGCGCGTGTACGCCGAGATGACGCTACAAGCAGGATCAACCACTGGCAGGCCGGCGCTCCCGGATGCCGAAGTGAGGATGACTCCTGGGGTCGCCATGCTGGCCGTATTGCAATTGCTCGCAGCGTACGGTGTTTGGCTGTCCCAGTTGCCGAGCGAGATGGGCAGGCCATTGGCTTCCTGCACCGTGTATTGGTTGGGGTTCAGGATGAAGTAGGAGTCATTCTTGTATTGATTGACGACTTCCTCAAACGTAACGATGGTCTGCTGGAGCGGCTTCCAATCGATGGCACCACGGTACTCGTTGGTGGTGTTCTTTTCCATCTCCTGGAACAGCATGTCTGTTTTCGCTGTCTCGTAGGCTCCGGGAATGCTCCTTGGGCCCTGGAAGACGTTCCGCGAGTAACCGATGCGGAAGGTGATTTTGGAAAGCGGGAAGATCGTAAGGTCGGTGTCGGTCATCCGGCGGACGGTATTGAACATCTCCGGTGACTGAAGGACCTGCGGCCAGGCATAGTTGCCAAGTGAGCCAGCGGGGCCGATCGGAATGGACTGACCTCCGGGGATATTGGGGTTGCCAAAGAGATCGTAATCAAAGTATTGGCGATTACGACGGAATATGCCGGAGAACTCGTAGACCTTGCCCTTGGAGAAGTCCAGCTTGACGACATTGATCGGATCGCCACCGAAGCCATTGCTGAACCCCGTCAGGCTATCGAACAGGAATTGCTTGGTGCCTGGGACAGCGCGCAGCGTCATCGTTTGACCCAGCACGCGCGGTCCAGACTGGATGTTGACCAGGGTGTCGTACATGGAACCGCTGCCAGAGAGCCCGAGGATATGTCCGCCGAGATCCACCGTCTGGTGAACGCGGAAGCCGTCCTGAATCACTGGCTTGCCGGGCAGAGGAGCGTTGGCGGTTGCCGGAGTGGGTGCTGGAGCGTCCTGCGCGGCCGCGAAGCCTGTCATCAGCAGTAGTGCGACTCCAATGGCCCCGGCGACCCGATGGGTCATTGTCCGCGTGGGGTGCTCTTTGGAGAGCCGCGTGTAGTTTGTCTTCATCATCTCAAGCCTCACTTCAACGAAACCTTGCTTCTTTAAGCCCTTATCGGGCGTGGTGCTGAACCTGGACCCAGCCGTCCTATTGCTGCCGGACGGCAACATGTATCGCCGTTACTTTTTGAGGTAGGGGTCCACGTTTGATCCGTGGATCATGACGTGGCAGTCGATACAGGGTGACAACTCTGCGGATCCCGCGCCCATCCCATGAACGGTGCTTGCGGCAACTGGGCTATGGCACTGGTTGCACAGCTGGTTGATGTTCGGCACGTTCAACAAGCGGGCATTTTGAGATCCATGGGGGGTGTGGCATGCGATGCAGCCTTCTCCCCGGACAGCAGCGTGTTCGTAGATGAACGGTCCGCGTGTCTCGGTGTGGCACTTGGTGCAGATCGCATTCTGATCGGCGGTGACCTTGAGATTCGCGGGCTGGAACGTTCCGTGCACGTTGTGGCAATCGCTGCAGCTCAGCAAGCCTTCATTCACCTTGTGGTGGAAGGGCATCGCAAACGCAGGCTTGATGCTGGTGTGGCAGCTGTAGCAGAGCGTCGGCTGGGTCGCGACTAACAGCTTGGTGTCCGGCACCGACTTGTGGATGCTGTGGCAGCTGAGACAATTTACGCCGGCCTTCGCATGCGGCGAACGCAGGAAGTTCGGATGTGTGTTCGCGTGGCAGCCGAGGCAGGTCTTGTCGACCTCGGTGGGCGTCAGCTTCGAGAAGCTCTTGATCTTGGTGACATCACCACCACTCTCTACGTGCGCCTGGCCTGGTCCGTGGCAGCTCTCGCAGCTAGCGCCCGCTCCGCCATGCTGGAGCGCCAGCTTCGAGTGCGGATTGTCCACCATTGTGTCTGCGTTCTTTTGGTGGCACGTCGCGCAGGTCTCGCTGCCTACATATCCAGGCGCGGGCGTTGCTGCCGCCGCCGTCGTGGTCTGCTTCAAAGTCTGGGTCTGGGTCTGCGTCTGCGCGGCCGCCATGCCCGCGCCGCAGGCGGTCAGTATCCCGACCACTGCAACCAGAAGGAAGTACTTCGTTATCTTGCGGGGCAAATGTCCCATACCGTTACACCTCTATTGGCGCGTTAGTTTGTTGTTCTACCTACTGATTGAAGTCGGCCACACCATCAACATCGCAACCATAGTCTTGCCCTGACCCCCATACCGTGACGTCCATCACAGGGATCGCGGGAAGAAATCACTCCTTGCCCGCAATTTCTTGAGATCGCATCGCAACCTACTGAAAACGCCCCGGTTGCTGACTTCTTACTCAAAAAGAGTTTGGTGCGATATACGGTGCAGTCGTTCGATAAACGATTCTTGTGATGCGGATCACCGCGTCGTGTTCAGGCTTGGCATTTTATGGGGATGCAGGTTCATCTTCACTGGGGCCGTATGCCACAGCAGTCTGGGCGAGGAAGAGCGATGAGAGTGTCGGCAGACCCGGAAACTCAGTTCGAGAGTTTGGGCCAATTAGTTCGCCCGGTGTCGTTTGAAACTTCACGCCAATTCGGAGGCGAAATCATGAGCCCTGGGGAGCGAAGACGTTACCGGGGAAGCTGGGCAGAGCAGAGGGTCGTTGCGAGGTTGGCAACGAACAAGACGAGGAACGCGACAAGGATCACAACGACGCCGCCAACGGTCAGCCGCTCCCAAAGATCTGAACTATCGCGTGCTAGCAACTCCCGTTTTCCTGTCATCACTCTTGTCCTCATGAGCAACTTTACAGTCCTCACGAATGATTGCAGTGACCAAGGTCACAAGCGGACTCTTTGCCCCTTCACCGGTACAGAGACGCACCGAGTAGATAAGAAATTTCCAAACTTAACCCTAGAGAGAAGGTTTGCATGACGTATTCCCACCCACACATAGCTACGGGCTGTAAGAACTGTTCAGACCGCTCGTTGCGCATCCTTTGCGACCTTTCTGGGCCAGCACGCGTCGAGTTCGAGGGCCTTGGCATGCAGATGAAGCTGCCCAAGCGCGCAATCATCTTCCAGGAAGATGACGTCTGCGATGCAGCGACGATTGTCTGCATGGGTCAGGTGAAGCTGTCCTGCACCTCGCGCGAGGGCAAGACCCATATTCTCAAGATTGCGGTCCCGGGAGACCTGCTTGGATTGGGTGCAGCAATCTCCGGAACGCACTTCGAGGTGACGGCTGAGACGATCGAGCCGTGCGTGGTAAAGAAGATTCGGCGCAGCGAGTTGCTGGCGTTCCTGGAGAAGTATGGGCAGGCGAGCATGCTTGCAGCCAAGGCGCTGTCTGAGGAGTACAAGTCCGCGTTCTTCGATGCGCGGCGGCTGGCGTTGTCAGGATCTACAGCGGGCCGGTTGGCTGGCGTTCTGCTGGACTGGGGCCGCGCTGCAGCGGGATGCAATGGTACCGATATGCGGTTCACGATGGCCTTGACTCATGAAGAGCTGGCGAATCTTGCGGGCACATCGCGAGAGACCGTCACGCGCGCCCTGGGGAAATTCCAGAAGGAAGGCCTGATTGAGATTCATGGCTCGTCCTTCCGTGTTGTTTCACCAATGGGTCTGGAGACGTTGTGTTCTTAAGCGATACATCCCTCATCTCATAATCGGCCATCGAGTCGTTCATAAAATTTGTTTGTGACTTATGTCACAGCAATTAGCCGTCGAACCGCATTGAATCATGGCACAACGCAGCACTACGGGATGCTCCAGTGTGATCGAGCGGTCGCGGTGTACACATCCGAGTTCCCTTTCCGAGATCAGCAACGGTGCGCGCGCGAGACTCGAACGCTGAGCAAGGAGTCACGGGCTATGAAGCATCTATCGAGTAAGACAGGCTCACCATTCAAGCGGGTGCTGTTCGCGACAAACTGCGCAGCAGACTATGAAGGCGCGCTGCAGGCAACATTTAACTTCTGCCAGACAAACAAGGCCAGCCTGCGCATCCTGCATGTGTGCAAGGCTGACGCGTCGCCGCTCGGAGTGGGTAATGTGCCGAAGGATCACAATGCGGCATTGATCCTTCGGCAAATGAAAGAACGTGCGATCGGGTTGGGGGTTAGCTGCACCAGCCAGCTTGAGTGGGGAATTCCTGCAGAGAAAATTGCGCAGGCGATCGAAGAAAACCAGATCAACCTGGTCATTCTAGGAACCAGCGAACTGCGCGGATCGAAACGCGGCGCGTTCGGGCCTACGGCCGAGCAGATTATGCGCAGGTCCAACTGCACCGTCATGACCGTTGGCCCAGTCGCAGGAGACCTGGTACCGCTGCAGGCGTCTGCGGGGCCAGTGGTGTTTGCAACTGACTTCCACTCAGTGACACGGCACGCGATTCAATCAGCGGTTTGCTATTGCAACACACTTGGCCTGCAGCTGCATTGCCTGCATGTTCTTCCGCGCACGCTGCAATCCAGCCATGACAACACTCTGCCCGAGATTCTGACCTCCGCGCTCAAACATCTGGTCGCGACCAGTGAAATTCCGATCGAAAAGCCGGTTTGCAGTGTGATCTATGGCAGCGAGATCTCGAATTCGGTCGTCGACTATTGTCGCCAGCAGGGCGCCGGCCTGATCTTTCTCGGCGTTCGCCGCGACAGCATCTTTTGTCCCGACTACCCGCTGCCAATTGTCTTCCGCATCATCACCGAGGCTCCGTGTCCCGTGGTCACGATTCTTTGCGACGCCGAGGCAGACCCCGAGTTGACAAGCCACCCTGCGCCGTCGAAGTCTGCGGTGCCACAATCGTTTTTGCAGTGAACCGGCAGCGCGAGTAGACCCCGAGCGATCGCGATCTACTTCGGCTGGCGTGCTGTCTAGTGAACCGCAGGCTCGTAGTGGCAGAATGGGTCGCTGGCCAGCGCATCGCCGGTAGCGGCGAAGGCTCGGGCGCGGGAGCCCCCGCACAGTGCGCGAAACTCGCAATAGCCACATTTGCCCTTGAACAGGTTGGGATTGTGCAGCGCCTGGAACATGGGGGCATTGCGGTAGACGTCCTGCAATTGATCCTGGCGAATGTTGCCGATCGTGAGAGGAAGGAAGCCGGCAGGGCAGATGTCTCCCTGGTTGGAGATAAACATGATGCCGTGGCCGTCGCGGATGCCGAAGCCGCGATAGACGGGGGTGCGCTCGATCTCGGCGGCCACCATGCCAGCACCGCGCATGCGGCTGAGTGCGACGCGGCGATAGGATGGCGCCTCGGTAGTTGCCATTGCGAACGGCGCGACCTTTGATTGATCGTAGATCCAGTTCATCAGCTGCTCGCCGCGCTCGCTCGAGATCGGTTGCAGAACCTTGCCGCGGCCGACTTCGATCAGGAAGAAAAGGCTCCAGCGCATCACGGGGAAGGACGACGTTAGCAGGTCATAGATTGCGGGGATGTCGTCGACCGTTTCCTGGGAGACAAGGGTGTTGATCTGGATGGGAACGCCGAGGCTGGCAGCGGCTTTGGCAGCGGCGATGGTCCAGTCGAAGCAGCCCTCGATACCGCGAACAGCCTCGTGGCGAGCAGCATTGGAGCCGTCGAGGCTTAGGCCGAAGCTGTCGATGCCATGCTCCTTCAGCTTGGTCATTACTTCGAGCGTCAGGTCAGTGGTGGCGCTGGGCGTGATGGAGACGTTGATGCCGAGCGAGCGCGCCTCGTCGATGAGCTCGAAGAGATCCTTACGGCGCAGCGGGTCGCCACCCGTGAAGACCAAGTGCGGCGTGGGATGATTGAAGGCCGCGATCTGATGTAGCAGATTCTTCCCTTCCTCGGTGCTGAGCTCGTTAGGATGCGGCGTCGAGACAGCTTCTGCGCGACAGTGGCGGCAGGCGAGGCCGCAGGCCTGCGTCATCTCCCAATAGACCAGCATGGGTTGATCGGAATAGCTGTGGCTGGAGGAGTGCTGCGGGTGCGTGGACGGATGTCCATGACGGGCGGGAGCGGGAATGGGAATGGAACGAATATCTTTGATCGAGGTTGGGGACGACATTGGTAGTTCTCCTAAGTGGCAAGAGGAACAGGTGTGGCGGTAGTGGTGCTGGAGGCAGCTCCGGACTGCAGCCTCTCGATCTTTTCAATCTTGGCTGCGGTATCGACACCGCTCTGGATGCAGTCGGGGATGCCCGAGCCGCGGTAGGCCGCGCCGGCGAGATACAAGCCGCGGTGGGCGGAAACCAGACCGTCGATCTCCTCGATCAGCGTGCCGTGGCCGACGTTGTATTGTGGGTTCGACTTCGACCAGCGATAGGCTCGGGCGAGCACCGGGGTCGCGGTGATGCCCATGATCTCGCGCAGCTCCTGGCGAGCGATGTCGATGAGCGTAGCTTCATTTTGCTCAGCGAGGTCTTCCGCAAAAGCGCCGCCGATGAAGACGCGCATGAGGACGAAGTCGTCGGGCGCGCGGTGGCTGAACTTGGTCGACGACCAGGAACAGGCGTTGATCTTGCGGCCTTCGGTCGCCGGCACGATGAAGCCGAAGCCGTTCAGGTCGCAGGTGATTTCGCTGCGGCGGAAGGCCAGCGAGACGGTGGAGGTGGAGACGTAACGGATGCGACGAAGTTTTTCGGCGAGCGTGGGAGCGAGTTGCCGCAGTATCTCGGCAGTCACGTAGGCGGGCGTGGTGAAAATGACGTTGTCAGCCAGCAGAGAGGTTCCGTCGGCCAGGCTGATCCTGTACTGATCGCCTGCCGCGGCCACCGATTGCACGCGAGTATTGAGCTTGACCTGCTCCGGGTTGAGCCGCGCGGCGATGGCGTCAGGCAGCTGCTGGAGGCCGCCGGAGAGCGTGGTGAACATCGACGGACGCGGGCGCGTAGACGGCTGCGCTGCCTGCTGCTTCTTGCGCTTCATCATGCCGAGCACGAGGCTGCGGTGCGTCTTCTCCATGTCGGTAAACATGGGAAACGTGCTGCGCAGGCTCAGTGCCTCCGGATCTCCGGCGTGAATGCCTGCCATCAGCGGGCCCGCAATCTTCGCAAGCAGCTCAGAGCCCATGCGGCGGCGCACAAAGCTGCCCAGGCTTTCGTCGGCGACGGTCGTGTTGCGGCCGATGAAAATCTCAAGCCCCATGCGCAGCTTGCCGGGCCAGGAGATCAGCTTCGAGCGCAGGATGGGAAGGATCATCGTGGGGGCCATGAGCATCATGCCCTCGGGCATGGGATGAAGCTTGCCTTTGCTCAGGACGTAGGTGGACGGGGTCGCGGCGTGGTTCGAGCCAATGAGCTGATCGCCGAGCCCGAGCTCCCGGCAGAGGTCGAGTGCCGCACGCTTCTGGGTGAGAAACGAATCGGGACCGCCTTCGATGAGAAAGCCCTCGCCAGCATAGGTGACGATCTTACCGCCCAGATGGTCGGAGGCTTCCAACAATAGATAGTTGGCGTCCGGACCCTCGAGTTTCTGGAGAGCATAAGCGGCCGCAAGGCCTGAGATTCCACCGCCGATGACGACTGTTTTGGGCATCACGCCGGTTCGCTTTCGTTCAGCATCTTCACTCCTGGGAGAGGGCTCGTTGTGCGGAGAGCCCGCGAGTTCGTCATCGCCCTTAAGGTTAGCGGCGGATGAACGGGCGCACCGTGACTCGAATCACAGGGCTGTCACAAGGGTGCACGCTCGACGGGTATTTCGCCGCGATCGTGCGGATACGCTGCTTGATTCGACCGTAAACTCATTGGCCAGGAGGGTCAAGGACGGGCGTTTAAGTAGCACTTCGGCAGACGCTTAAGGGCATCCACCGCGTTGGGGTCTGAAGGTGAAGCGTTCGGTCAGCTATTGTGGCAGCATGCTCCCGGTCTTTAGGAAGCGGCTGTGCCACGACAACGATTCGTCAAGCAAGTGGGGGGTATGTTTGCCGGGCGCCAGCTTCTCCGCGCGATCGAGGTAATCGCGCAGTGCGGGGCGGAAGTCGGGGTGCGAGCAGTTTTCAATGATCAGCCGCGCGCGCTTCTTCGGAGAAAGCCCGCGAAGATCCGCCAGCCCCTGGTCGGTGACCATGACCTGCAAATCGTGCTCAGTGTGGTCCACATGAGACACCATGGGGACGATGGTGGAGATGTTGCCCTTGGCGGCAGTCGACGGCGCCATCATGAACGAGAGATAACCGTTGCGTGTGAAGTCGCCTGAGCCGCCAATGCCGTTCTGCATGCTCGAACCCATGATGTGGGTGGAGTTTACGTTGCCGTAGATGTCGCCTTCGATCATGGCGTTCATCGCGATGACGCCGATGCGGCGGATGATCTCCGGGTTATTGGAGATCTCCTGCTGGCGAATGACGACCTGGTTGCGGTAGCTGCCGATCTTCGGCATGATGTTGGCGATGCCGTCAGGGCTAAGGGAAAATGCGGTTGCCGAAAGGCTGCAAATCTTGCCCTTGTCGAGCAGCTGCACCATGCCATCCTGAATGACCTCGGTGTAGGCCGTCATGCCTTCAAAGGGCGCGTCTTCCAGGCCGAAGAGCACTGCGTTAGCGATGTTGCCTACTCCCGACTGCAAGGGAAAGAGCGTCGAAGGCAGACGACCTTTCTTAACCTCCCACTCGAGAAAGTTAATGATGTGGCCAGCAATCTTTTTCGACGCCTCGTCAGGCGCCTTGAACGGGCTTGCCCGGTCTCCAATGTCGGTCGAGACGACCGCGATCACCTTCTCCATCGGTACCTTGAGGTACGGCGTGCCAATGCGCTGGTCGGACTTGAGCAGCGGGATAGGCTGGCGATGCGGCGGCAAGCCCAGACCGTCGTAGATGTCGTGCATGCCCTCGAGCTCAAGAGGCTGCGCCGAGTTCACCTCGAGAATGACCTTGTCCGCGCGATTAATCCAGGTGGTGTTGTTGCCCAGCGACGAGCTGGGAACGATGCGCCCGTCTTCGAGGATCGCCGTGACCTCGATGATGGCGACGTCCATCTTACCGAGAAAACCGTAGTCGACCAGCTGCGCGACGTGGCTGAGATGGATGTCCATGTAGTCGGTCTCGCCACCATTGATGCGCTTGCGCATCTCCGGGTCGCCGCTATAGGGGAGCCGGAGATTGACGCCGTCGGCCTTGGCCAGCGCACCATCCAGCTCCGGGCCGGTCGACGCTCCGGTAAAGACGCTGACCTTGAAGCTCTCACCCCTCTCATGCGCGGCGGCGATCCGCTTTGCCAGCGCGGTCGGGACGGCCTTCGGATATCCGGAGCCGGTAAAGCCGCTCATACCGAGGATGGATCCGGGCTGGATCAGGGCCGCGGCTTCGTCGGCGCTCATCACACGCTGAGCGAAAGCGGCATTCAAAATTCTGGAACTTGTGGAGGCCATCGAAACCTTACCTACCTTTTCCTTATCGTTATCTTCGCAATGCTCAGTCGGGATGAGTCTCACAGGCCACTGATATCCCTCATATGCCCGCCATGAAGTTTCATGAGGGCAGGCCGTACAGGAACCTTTCGGGGCTGGATTCCCCGGCGTCGATCATTCTAGCGGGTGGAGGCCAGGGACTCTTCCGATGGAGCTCCATAAGTATAAGAATCCGGCAGCTTCCTTTGCTCGTATCCCGTGTAAATCTGCCGCGGACGGGCAATTTTCTGTTCCGGATCGTTGATCAGCTCCTGCCACTGAGCCAGCCAGCCCACGGCGCGTGGAATCGCGAACAGCACCGTAAACATTTTGGGCTCAAGGCCCATCGCCTCATAGATGATGCCGGAGTAGAAATCGACATTGGGATACAGCTTGCGCGAGACGAAGTAATCGTCGGTCAGCGCGATCCGCTCCAGCTCCATCGCCAGATCGATCTTCTTGTTCCGGCCGGTGACCTCAAAGACTTCTTCTGCCGTCCGCTTGATGATGCGGGCGCGCGGGTCGTAGTTCTTGTACACGCGATGCCCAAAGCCCATCAGCTTATGCTTGCCCTCTTTGACTCCCTTGATAAATTCCGGGATGTTTTCCTTGTCACCGATCTTGTCCAGCATTTTGAGTACTTCTTCGTTGGCGCCGCCATGCAGCGGCCCGGCCAGCGCTGCAGCGGCCCCGGCGATCGACAGAAACGGATCCGCCTCAGAGCTGCCCACCGCGCGCATTGCGTTGGTCGAACAGTTCTGCTCGTGGTCGATATGCAGAATGAACAACACATCCAGGGCTCGCGCCAGCACCGGATGCTTTAAGTGTTCGAGCGGGCTGCGGTCCCACAACATGTGCATGAAGTTTTCCGCGTAGCCCAGCTTCGGCTCCGGAGAGATGTACTCAAGGCCCCGGCTGTGACGGTATCCGTACGCCGCGATGATGGGGATCTTCCCGATGATGCGGCGGATACAGTGAGTCTGGACGTCGAGGTTGCGCACGTCTTTCGAGTCCGGATAGAAGGTGGAAAGTGCGGCCAGGGTACTGACCAGCATGCCCATGGGGTGGGCGTCGTAACGGAACCCTTCCATGAACTTCTTGATGTTCTCGAAGATGCCCATGTGGATGCGCAGCGCGGCCAGCCACTCGGTCTCCTGCTCCGGTGTCGGAAGCTCGCCGTGAATAACGAGGTAGGCTACCTGCGGGAAGCTACAGTGCTCAGCCAGGTCTGCGATGTCATAGCCGCGGTAACGCAGAATGCCCTTGTCGCCATCGATATAAGTGATCTTGCTCTGGCAGGAGGCTGTGTTCATGAAGGCCGGATCGTAGGACATCATCCCGAAGTCGTCGGGGGCGACCTTGATCTTGCGCAGATCCATCGCGCGGATCGTATCGTCCGTAACAGGAAACGTGTATTGCTTGCCCGTTCGGTTGTCGGTGACGGTGACAGTATTCTCCATGGGTACTCCCCTTCGATTGGTCAACAATCAGCTTCTACGATTATCGTTGGCTGTGATGTTTATCACAGGGTGAATGAATACCCTGGCACCGATTTTGGTGTCGCGACGGGCTACCGGGGCTGGATTGGCGAGGGTTATCGTCTAGCCGGGGGTTGAGCGATTACCGAAACGGGCGGCCGGACGTCCCCTCATTTGTAACTCGTAACATTGGAATCAAGCGTAAAAATGGAGCTACGATAGGATTCCGTGCAGACGAAACGCCGCATGAATTCCAGCGCAACCCATCGTGAACAGGACAACCGAGATGATTGAAGAGAGCATAAAGAGCGTACGTGTCGAGTCTGACAGCATGGGCCAGATCGACGTGCCGGCCGACCATTATTGGGGAGCGCAGACCGAGCGTTCGCTGCATCACTTTGCGATTGGTGACGACCGCATGCCGCTTGAGTTGATCCGCGCCTTCGCGATCCTCAAGAAGGCCGCCGCCCTGGTAAACCATGATCTTGGCAAGCTGCCGAAAGATACGACACAGCTCATCGTAAAGGCCTGCGACGAGATCATTGCCGGCGAGCACAACGAGGAGTTTCCGCTGAGCATCTGGCAGACCGGCTCAGGCACGCAGACCAACATGAACGTGAATGAGGTGATCTCGAATCGCGCAATCGAGATCGCCGGCGGAGAGATGGGCAGCAAGAAGCCCGTGCACCCCAACGACCACGTCAATATGTCGCAGTCGTCGAACGACACCTTTCCGACCGCAATGTATATTGCCGCGGCCACGGCGGTGAAGGAGCGGCTGATCCCCGCCGTGCAGCACCTGCATGATGCGCTGGCGGCCAAGGCGAAAGAGTTTGAAGCCGTTGTCAAAATCGGACGCACCCATCTGCAGGATGCAGTACCGATGACGCTGGGGCAGGAGATCGGCGGATGGGCGAGCCTGCTGGCACGCGATATCGACCGCATCGAAATGTCCCTCTTCGGGCTCTACGAACTGGCGATTGGCGGAACGGCCGTGGGTACGGGGCTGAATACGCATCCGGAGTTCGCGGAGCGCGCGGCGGCGAAGATTGCGGAGCTGACCGGGCTTCCCTTCCGCTCGCATCCCAACAAGTTTGCGGCCCTTTCGGCCCACGATGAACTGGTGTTTGCCAGCGGCGCGCTGGTGACGCTCTCAGCGTCCATGATGAAGATCGCCAACGACATTCGCTGGCTGAGCTCGGGGCCTCGCTGCGGAATTGGCGAGCTGATCATCCCGGAGAACGAGCCGGGGAGCTCCATCATGCCCGGCAAGGTGAACCCCACGCAGAGCGAAGCGATGACCATGGTGGCGGTGCAAGTGCACGGCAACAACGCGGCGATCGCCTTTGCTGGCAGCCAGGGCAACTTCGAGCTCAACGTCTTCAAGCCGGTGATGATCTACAACTTTATGCACTCGGTGCGGCTGTTGACTGACACCTCGCACATGTTCGTTGAGTTCTGCGTCCAGGGCATGGAGGCCAATCTCCAGCGCATCAACGAATACGTCGAAAAGTGCCTGATGCTGGTCACTGCGCTCAACCAGCACATTGGCTACGACAAGGCCGCCAAGCTGGCCAAGACCGCGCACCAAAAGGGGCTATCGCTGCGCGAAGCCAATCGTGAACTTGGCTACCTGACAGAAGATGAGTTCGATCGCTACATGCGCCCCGAGAAGATGACCAGCGCTGAAGGCTGAACTGGTCAAGCCAGGCGAACAGTTCCGCAGCGGCCGCATTTTTCGCCGACCTGTCGTTGCCTGACTTGAGGACTATGCGAATTTCCGGCTTCCGTGGCAGACCGTCTGAAGCGGTCGCGCTAAAATGATCCAACCCCGCATGCTCATGGCTGCACGACGACCCACACTCGCCGCCATCGCCCTCCCGGCAATTCTGCTGCTAGCGTCCGCGCCTCGGCTGGAGGCTGCCGGTCCGCCTGCTACGCCCACGCCCACCCATCAGGAGGTGCTCCAGTCGCCGGCAGGCATTACCGAGGTCGGCCTGCTCGACGGCGCCTCCTATCGCATCGACATCCCACTGCACTGGAACCACTCGCTCGTGGTCTTCTACCACGGCTACGCGCTGCAGCCGATCAGCTATCACATCGCTCAGCGTCTGATCGGCCAGGAGCAGCCGTTTTTCGAGCGGCATTATGCCGTCATTCAGAGCGCTTTCTCCAGGACCGGATGGGCGCTGCAACAGGCCTATCCGGAGACCGACGCGCTGCGGCGCTACTTCATCAAGAAGTATGGGCAACCGAACGAGACCTACGTCGCCGGCGGCTCCATGGGTGGCCAGTTGGTCGCGGTCACGCTGGAGCTCAATCCCAAGCCCTACCTCGGCGGCCTCGACCTCTGCGGCTCGGTTGGCCCTACGTATGTGAACTTCGATCACCGCTTCGCCATGCGCGCCGCCTTCGACTTTTACTTTCCGGGGGTGATGCCGCCGCTGGTTCCCGTCCCCGCCAGCTTCGAGGACACGGTCGCCGACCGCGACAAGGTGTTCGAGGCACTCCGTGCCAACCCAGCTGCCGCAACCGCCATGCGCAACCTGACCGGCCTGCACACGGACGCGAATCTGGCCCACGACATCCCGTATTGGACGTTCATCGTGAAAGACCTGCAGCAGCGCGCCGGCGGCAACCCCTTTGACAACACCAACTTCGTCTATAACGGGACTGACACCGACAGCAAGGGCGATGACTTCGAGTTGAACGCCAAGGTGAGGCGCTACACCGCCTCGCCCCAGGCGCGCGCCTACATGATGCACCACTACACGCCGACCGGCCGGCTGGGTCGCCCCATGCTCGCCCTGCATACGATCTACGATCCCATCGTGCAACTGAGCCAGCTGGAGTTGTACGAGGACGAAGTTCAGGCTGCGGGGGCGGAACCGAACTTCGTCCAGCAGGTCGTCGACCGGGAGGGTCACTGCGACTTCACCCAGGACGAAATTGGCGATGCCTTCGACGAGATGGTCCGCTGGGCAAAGGGTGGTCCCCGGCCCACACCGGGAGCGGTAAGGCCCGGGGTGGCAAGACCGTAAACAAGGGCATCGGGTCGTTGTGTGAACCCACGTTACACTCGCGTCACCCCTTCACGACAGCCCTGTATGCGGCCCGTATAATAGAGTATGGAATTTGTGCGGCCGGAGACATCGGTCTCCAGCGCTCCTGAATCTCGCGCGCCCGCCTCCTCCGGCGCGACCCAAACCAGCGAAACTGGCATCGAGCTCGAAGCAGCGCTCCCCGCCATTCCGCATACCTCGGGTGTGTCCCGGGCCTCCGTCGCACTCGACGAACCGACTGCAAAGCTCACACCGGCCGCACCGAAACCGGACCCCACCGCTCCAACCTCAACCTCCGACCGCGCCGACCTGGAAACTCGATTCGAGCATTTGATCGAGACGGTCAAAGCCAATCGCCCCGCCGACGATCTCGACCTCATCCGCTCCGCCTGGGCCTTCTCCATTCAGAAGCACGAAGGCCAGCGCCGTGCTTCGGGCGAGGCCTACATCGGCCACCCACTCGAGGTCGCGCAGGTCCTTGCCGAGCTCAAGATGGACGCAACCGCCATCGCCGCCGGCCTGCTGCACGATGCCGTGGAAGATACCGACGTCACCGCCAGCGACATTGCCAAGCGTTTCGGCGAGCAGGTCGCGCACATCGTCGAGGGCGTCACCAAGCTCGACAAAATCAAGTTTGCGAACCGCGAAGACCACCAGGCCGAGAACATCCGCAAGATGCTGCTGGCCATGGTCACGGACCTGCGCGTGGTCATCATCAAGCTCGCCGACCGCCTGCACAACATGCGGACGCTCGAGCACCTGAACCCTGAGAAACAGCGCCGCATCGCCCGCGAGACGCTCGACGTCTACGCTCCGCTCGCGCATCGTCTCGGCATGGGTAAACTGCGCGGCGAGCTTGAAGACCTCGCGTTCCGCTACATCGACCCCTTCACCTACACGCAGCTCTCTTCCGAAGTCGATTCCCTGCGCGGCGAAGGCGAAGCGTTCCTGCAGCGCATCGTTGGCACACTCGAGACGCGGCTGAAAGAGGTTGGCGTGACCGCGCGCGTCGAGTCCCGCATCAAGCGCCTCTTCTCCATCCAGCAGAAGCTCATCGCCCACAGCATTCCCGTCGAGCAGGTCTACGATCTCTTCGCGGTTCGCGTAATCACCGAAACCGAGTCCGACTGCTACGCTGTGCTCGGCCTGCTGCACAGCATCTGGCGTCCTGTGCCGGGGCGGTTCAAAGACTTCATCGCGATGCCGCGGCCTAACCTTTACCAGTCGCTCCACACCACGCTGATCGCCGAGGGCGGGCACCAGTTTGAGGTGCAGATCCGCACCGAGGACATGCACCGCGTCGCCGAAGAAGGCATCGCCGCGCACTGGAAGTACAAGGCCACTGACAACGTCAGCGCCAAAGATGAACAGCGTCTCGCATGGGTTCGCCAATTGATGGAATGGCAGCGTGAGATGTCCGATCCCAACGAGTTCATGTCGACCCTGCGCATCGACCTGTATCCGGAGGAGGTCTACACCTTCACGCCGAAGGGCAAAGTCATCGTGCTGCCCAAAGACGCGAGCCCGATCGACTTTGCGTATGCGATTCATACCGACGTCGGCCACGCGACGATCGGCGCCAAGGTGAATGGCCGCATCGTTCCGCTGCGCACACGGCTGCGCAATGGCGATATCGTCGAGGTCACTACGCAGGCCGGCCATGCGCCCTCACGCGACTGGCTGAGCTTTACGAAGAGTTCGCGCGCACGCAACAAAATTAAGCATTGGCTTAATGAAAATCAACGCGCGCGTGCCGTCGAGATCGGCAACAAGCTGCTGCAGCGTGAGGCGCGCAAGTACAAGCTTTCGCTGGAGAAGTTCAAGAACCCCGACTACGAGCGCATCGCCTCAGAGTACGGTCTTGCTGCGGTCGACGATCTGCTTGCCGGCATCGGCTTCGGCAAGTTCTCCGCGCGCCAGGTGCTGAACAAGCTTGAGCCCGGAAGCACGCTTCCCGCGGAGTCTGCGGCCAGCGAACCCGGCACGCCCGGCAATACGCTGTCGCACATGTCGGAGGCGGTCAAGCGCGTCTTCTTCGGCAAAGGTTCGGACTCGCTGCAAGTCGAAGGCCAGGACGATCTGCTCGTCTATCGCGCCCGATGTTGCAACCCCATTCGCGGCGAAGAGATCATCGGTTACGTGACGCGCGGCAAGGGTGTCGCAGTCCACGCCCGCAGCTGCCCCAACGTGCAGAACCTGCTCTACGAAGCCGACCGCCGCATCGACGTCGCGTGGGCCGAGAACCCCAGCAACACCTCACCGGGCGCTCCCAAGCCGACTACGTATCCGGTCAAACTGGTGATTCTCGTCGACGATCGAGCGGGCCTGCTCAAAGAATTTGCCGCCATCATCTCTGAGGACGGCACCAACATCAAGTCCGTCGAGACGCGCCCTGCGGACGACGAAGCTGTGTACGTCGACTTCGTAATTGAGACTCTCGACTTGCGACACCTCACCCGGCTCACGCAGAATCTGCGCAAGGTGCCAGGTGTGCGCGACGTGCACCGCGTACAGAAGGTTTAGGTCGCACCATTTATTCGCTGACAGCTACGACAGGACGGGCACGTTGATCTGCTGCCCTACCTTCACGAGATCCGGATTGCTGATGCCGTTCGCCGAGGCAATCTGCGAGTACTTGTTTGGGTTGCCATAGAACAGCTTGCTCACCTTGCTCAGGTTGTCGCCCGCCTTAATGGTGTACGGCTGGTCCGCACCGCCAGTGGTGGTGATCTGGTGCTCGAGGTCGCTATAGCTTGGATCGACTTGCTTAATGACGTCCCATACGCGATTGGCGATCACTGTTGACGGAACTTCACCTTTCACGCGCAGCTTTTCGCCATCAAGATCGACGGAGTCCACCTTTGCTCCATACTCTGAAAAACTATTGATCGTATCGAGCACGGGCGCGTACTTCTGTTTCAGTGCATTCAGGTCAGCCATAACGATCCGTCCCTCCATGATCCTTCTAGCTCACCAGATGCCGTTTTCACGTCGCGAGGATGCTAATTCTTCAAGAAAAACTTCATCGCCGCGCGGTCGATGCCCAGCTTCGACGCAAGTGTTTCTCGCCGAAACCGATGTCGATGGCGCTTAAGACAGCAGCCCAATCCGCTTCGCTGTCCCCGTCATTATCTCCAGGGCCTTATCAATCTGCGCCTGTGTATGCTCGCTCGTCATGATGCAGCGTACGCGCGCCTTGCCTTCGGGCACCGTCGGAAACGCGATGCCGGTCGCCATTACGCCCTGCTCGAAGATAGCCCGGCTGAATTCCATCGTCTTTCGGCCATCACCGATGATGATGGGCGTGATCGGCGTCTCGCTCTTCGGGGTCGTCCGTCCGCCGATATCGAAGCCGGCGTGCGTGAGCTGCTCCTGGAAATAACGAGTGTTGGACCACAGTCGCTCAATACGCTCGGGCTCGTTCTCGAGAATGTCGAAGGCAGCGATACAGCTCGCCGCAACACTCGGCGGATGCGAGGTCGAAAAAAGAAACGGCCGCGCGCGATGGTAGAGATAGTCGATTAGGTCGCGCGACCCGCACACATAGCCACCCAGTGCGCCGATCGCCTTCGAAAGCGTGCCGACCTGCACATCCACACGCTGCGTGCAGCCGAAGTGATCCACGCTGCCGCGGCCGTTGCGTCCCAGCACGCCGCTGGCATGCGCGTCGTCCACCATCATAATCGCGCCATACTTTTCGCAAAGATACGCCAGCGAACCGACCGGACCAATATCGCCATCCATCGAGAACACGCCATCGGTGATCACAAGCTTGTGTCCGGGCTCATTTTGAATTTCCTTCAACAGCTCTTCGGCGTGTTCGACATCCTTGTGGCGAAACACCTTGATCTTGGCGCGCGAGAGCCGCGCTCCGTCGATGATGCTGGCGTGATTCAACTCATCGGAGAGAATAAAATCTTCCTTGCCCAGGATGCTCGACACAGTTCCCGCATTCGCCGTAAACCCTGACTGAAACACCACGCACGCTTCCACGCCTTTGAATCGCGCAATCTTTTCTTCGAGCTCCATATGAATGCGCATGGTGCCGGCGATGGTGCGCACTGCTCCTGAGCCCACGCCGTACGCCTGGATCGCAGCCGTCGCGGCCTCACGCAGCTTGGGGTGATCGCACAGACCAAGGTAGTTGTTGGAGGCCAGGTTGATGACCTCGCGACCATCGTAATGACACACCGGCGCCTGCGCGTCGTCGAGCACGCGGAGCTTAAAGTAGGTGCCTTGAATCCGCAGCGCTTCCAACTGCGCGCTTAGGTGCGCCAGTTGCGGGCGCTTCGACGATGTCTCTTCGAGAAGGGTTGTCGCGATACTCATAATGCTTCGATGTTAAACCTTTCTTCCGCTTTAGGCAGTACGCTCCGCCCGACAGGGCATCCAACTCCATGCAAGATCGTGGCGTTAGCCCTTCTTCGCAAGCCATGCACACGCATGGAAGGAGATCTATGACCAGCAAAAGTACGTTTCGCGTCATCCTCGGCGGTGCCGGCATCATCACCCTCGCACTCCTCACAGGCTGCGCCAGCAAGGTCAACCGAGCGGTCGATCAGGCGAAATCACAGGCGATATCCACCAACACGCCGCAACAGGTTCAGTACGTCGACAGCGACGGCAACACGATCACCAAGACCGTCGAGCCGCCTGCCGCACAGGGCCAGCAACCCGCGGTATCGACGCTAACCACACCGCCACCGCCCGGTCCCAAACCGCCCAGCACGGACCCGGTGATCACGCCACTATCCTCTGCGGCACAGGGCGCGCCCATGCAAGGGCCAATGCAGGGGCCTGACGGTCAGCCTGTGGCGGGCGCCGTGCCTCCGTCGCAACCATCACAACCGGGCCAGCCGCCTTCAGTCTCCATTCAGGTTCCTGCGGGCACGGAGCTCGCCATCCGCATCGATCAGCGCATCAGCGTCAAAACCAGCCAGGCCGGCGACCACTTCAATGGCAATGTGGTCGAGCCAGTAGCCACTAACGGCAACGTGGTGATTCCGAACGGCACGCCGGTAAGTGGGCGGGTCGTCGAATCGCATCACGGCGGACACTTCCGCGGACGCTCGGTGCTCGAGCTGCGGCTGACCGCCATGACCCTCAACGGCTACGAATATCCGCTCGACACACACGACACCGTCCGCAGCCAGAAAGGCAAAGGACGTCGCTCGGCCGGAATTATTGGCGGCATGACGGGTGCCGGCATGCTCATCGGCGGCATCGCCACCGGCGGCGTTGGCCTGGCGATCGGAGCGGCGGCAGGCGCGGGCAGTGGCACCGCCATCGCCGGTGCTACCGGCAATCACAACCTCGACATCCCCGCCGAATCTGTCGTGCACTTCCGGCTCGCGGATCCGCTCTTCATCCAGCACCCTTAGTCTGATTCAGCAGCGAAAACGGCCCCATCGCTCTCGGTGGGCCGTTTTCTTTTCGGCGGCTGCAACTTGCCGGACATCTGTTCGTCCAACGTTTCAGATCCGCACAACGCTACACTTGTCCTGTAATGTCCGCTCCGCCGCCGACCATGAAGCCTCTCGCCGCCATCCTCTGCTCCATTGCCTGCTTCGCCGCGCCGATCGTGTCCGCGCAGACCTCGACACCCGACGCGCAATCACCCTCCGAGACCAATCCCCCGCCAGCCTCCATCACAGTAAGTTCCAGCCTGGTCGTCGTCCCTGCGCTGGTCCGCACCAAGTCCGGCGAGCTCATCTACACGCTCAAGGCCGACGACTTCATCCTCACCGACAACGGTGTCGTGCAGAAGCTGCGCCTTGAACCCGACACCGGCAGCGAGCCACTGGCGATGGTCATCATCGCGCAGACGGGCGGCGATGCGGCCGTACATCTCGATCAGTACCAGCATCTCGGCCCCATGCTCGACAACATGCTTGGCGGCGTCGATCACCGCGTTGCCGTGGTTGGCTTCGACAGCAAGCCCATCCTGCTGCACGGCTTCACCTCCAACCTCGACTTCATCAGCCACTCACTCGACATCCTCGACCCCGGCGACAATCAAGCCGCTGTGCTCGACGCCATCGTCTACGCGGTTAACCTGCTTCGCCAACAACCCACCACCTATCGCCGCGCTATCCTGCTACTCTCGCAGACCACCGACAACGGCAGCCACACAACGGAGCTCGATGCGCTGCACGCCATTAGCGATACCAACACCGTGATGTACAGCGTCGGCTTCCACACCACGGGCACCGAGTCGAGAAAAGAAGCCGCCAAGTTCAATGACGATACGCCCGGCCCCCAGCATGGCTGCTTCAGCCGCGATATGGGCACCGATGCTGACGGCAACAAAATTAAGCCCACTGAGAGCGCCGGCTCGCAGGACTTCAACTGCGTGGAAGAATTGCTGCCTCCTCTGCGTCTCGCGCATATTGCCGAGATCGCCGCACGCAACGCGCTACGCCGCAACATCTCCGAATCCGTCGCGCATCTCACCGGCGGCGAATCCTTTAACTTCAAGAACGTGAAGACGCTTGATCGCGACCTCTTTACCATCGCCAATCACATTCCCAACCGCTATGTCCTGAGCTTCCACCCGCAGTCGCCCACTCCCGGCTTCCACTCCATCGTACTCAAATTGCGCGACGAATCGCATCTTTCAGTCGAAGCGCGCGATGGCTACTGGGTGAACACCGACAACGGCTCGTCCGCGCCGCAACCCTAAGTCGCGCACCTTCACTCTCCGGAAAATTTATGGATGAGTCGACGGTCGCGCTTGGTCGGCCGACGCGATGGCGCAGGCGCGGACGCAAACATCGCCTTGCGTTCCTCAGCCACCTTCACGCGCGCCTGCTTGCTCTCTTCCGTCTCACGATAAAGTTCCTGCGCAGCCGCCGCGGGACCGCGCACCTCACTTAGCGTCAACACCTCGACCACGAAGTCCCCGCCCTCGTTGCGCACCTGCAACACATCCCCCGCGCGCACCTCACGCGCAGCCTTGGCGAGCACCCCGTTCGACTGCACGCGACTGAGCTCACAGGCCTTCGACGCCAACGCACGCGTCTTAAAGAACCTCGCTGCCCATAACCACTTATCGATGCGCACGCCGTTCATTGCAGCTTCCCTCCATCCAGCAAACTCTGCGCCTTCTCCAGCGCTTCCTCCTGCACAGCAGCCTCGTCGCCAAAGCCGTTGAGCCAGCGCATGGCCTCCACTCTGCGAAACCACGTGCCCTGCCGCTTCGCATAGTTGCGATGTCCCTGCTGCGCCGCAGCGACGGCTGCATCGACCGTGCTCTCGCCGCGCAGCACCGCCATCGCTTGCGCGTAGCCCAGCGCGCCCAACGCGCGGCAAGAATCACCGTGTCGTTCGCGCAGCATCCCTGTTTCGGCTACCAGGCCGCGCTCAAACATCGCCGCCGCACGGTCGTTGATGCGCGCGTAGAGCCGTTCGCGCACTAGCTTCGAGGCGAGCGGTGCAAGGCCCATCTGCAGCACGCGATACCCGCGCAATGCTTCACGCCCCGCCTGCCACTGTTCGGTCTGCGGCTGCCGCGCCGCCAGCGTTACCTCGATGCTGCGAATCAGCTTCGGAACATCGTTGGCATGGATGAGCATCGCTGCTTTCGGATCGAGCCGCTGCAACACGCGGTGCAGCCATACCGATCCACGCTGCTCAGCGCGCGTACGCAGCCGGTCACGTAATGCGTCATCCCGCTTCGGCGCCGGGGCTAAGCCTTCCAGCAGCGCACGCAGATACAACCCCGTCCCACCGGCAACGATCGGAATGCGCCCGCGTTCACGAATCCCCGCAATAGCCTCGCGCGCAGCTCGCGCATAATCTCCCGCGGTGCAGGCTTCGTCGGGCCAGTAGAGATCGATGCAATGATGCGGAACGCGCTGCCGCTCCTCCAGGGTTGGCTTGGCCGTGCCAATCTCCATCAGCCGATACACCGCAACGGAGTCGCAGCTCACAATCTCGCCACCCAGCTCTTCGGCCAGGCGTAGCGCCAACGCAGTCTTCCCGCTCGCCGTTGGACCAGCCACCACCAGCAGCGGATACTCGTTCTCTCCGCGCGTCGTCACTGCAGCCTCCGTACTCACTTCTAATCGTGCCCTCCGCGTAGCGGCTCTCGCCGTGCGTGCAGCACTTAGGGGCGCCACCAGCCGTGCACGAAGACTCGATCGAGGCCCGCGCGCGCCGCACTTCCCATCAGCAACACCACGGCCAGCAGGATCAGACCGCGCACCATGCTGCGACGTTCAATTTTTTCTCTGTCGCGGCGATAGCGCTCAAACTCCCGGCGATCCCGCTCCAACGCAGGCGTCAAAGCTGGTAACCGGGGCGCTGCTGCCCGATGCTCGTCGACACGCTGTGAGCCTTGCATCATCACTGCCCCGTATCGTGATCTACATTGACCAGGTAATGAATTCGCAGTTCAAGATTCGGCCCGTGGAACTGCTTGGGCAGCGGCGGAAACTGTCCAACGCCCGTGATCGATCCCCACGCCGCGCGATTCAGCGCATCATCGTGCGTCGATCCATCCAGGTGCATCGCCGCGATCGTTCCATCCGCATTGATGGTAAAGCGAATCTGCGTCGTGCCTCGCTTGTTCAGCGGCGGGCGCGCCTCTTCGGGAAGCAGCGGTATCCACTGTGTATAGATCAAGCGGATGATGCGCTGCATATAGGGTTCGAAGTTCACACCCTGCGTATCGGAAAGTATGTCGTAGCCTTCACCTGTCTGCGTGCCCCGGTTGTTCCCGCTGATGCCAACGCTGCGGTCACTGCCCGCGCTTTGCGAGCCCTGCATGGCCTGTTGCATGTCCTGGCTGGCGGACCCCGTGTTGAAGTTTGGCCGGGTAGACGGTTGCGGGGTGGGAGCCTCCGGCTCTGCGCTGCGCGGCGCAGGTTTGGGTGCGGAGGGCAGCGGCAACGTCGGCGATGGAACTGGCTGGGCCGGCGGGGTCAGCGCCGCTGGCGGCGTCCGCGAAGGCTCCGTGGGCGCTGGCGGCGCGCTCGGTGCAGGGGTTGGCGGCGCAGGCGACGGCTTCGGCTCCATGGCCCGCAGCTTCGCCAACGTTCCCTTGTCGAGCTTCGGCGGAGGCGACATCGCGTGATGCGGCAGCCGCGGCGCATTCAATTGCACAATCTCCCGCTGATGCAGCGCGTCCGCCGGCGTGATCAGCTGCGGAGAGTGCCATAGATACCTCGGCCCGTAAAACAGGACCCAGGCGATCGCGAGCCAGACAAACAGGGAAATATAAATCGACTCGCGGAACCGGCCCCTCGCACGCTCATCTTCAATCGTGTCCAGCAGCTTGATGAGCTCATGCTCTTCCAGGTGCCCATAGCGATTGGTGCGGATGATGTGGACTGGCGCCGCGACCGTGCGGCTCGCCCCCTCGTGCGGAACCACCGAGATGGGGGCGCCGGGCTGCGGCGTGTCAGGTTTCGAAATCTCAGCATCCGAGACGCCGGAATCCTGCGGTGCTTCGGGCTGCATTTCTGGACGCTCGGGATCGATCTGTGGGGGTGTTGTCTGCATTAGGTCGTTAGTCTGTGACGGATGAGCCCCAGTGAAGGTTGCGCACACCGGGACAAATCGCCAGACCAAAAAGACGCTGGCCCCTCTATTTTCTCATCTTCAGCCCGATTCCGCGCGTCCGCATCTATTCTTGACATATGTCGTCCACCGCACCCCTCGCTGGCCACTCGGCCATCGTCCTTACCGTCAGCGACCGCTGCTTCGCCGGCACCCAAAAGGACCTCTCCGGCCCGGCTATCGTCCGCATCCTGAACGCCGCCGGCGCCAAGATCATCGAAGCCATTACCGTCCCGGACGAGCTCGATCGACTTACGTCCGCGTTGCGCTCCGCCGCGTCGCGCTCCAGCCTCATCCTCACCACCGGCGGCACCGGCCTCGCTCCGCGCGACATCACGCCCGAAGCCACCCTCGCCCTCTCAACCCGGCTCGTCCCAGGCGTCGCCGAACTCATTCGCCAGGACGGTCTTCGCCAAACGCCCTTTGCGGCTCTCGGTCGCGGAGTCTGCGTCGCCTTGGGTAACTCCCTTATTCTCAACCTTCCCGGCAATCCAAGCGGCGCCGAGAGCTCCCTGCGCGCCGTCCTCCCGCTGCTTCCCCACGCCCTCGATCTGCTCGCCGGTCGCACCGAACATCCGGCGCAGCGGTAGAATCACCCGACCGGGCGGTAGAATAAAGATTCCGTGATTATTGGCCCCATCGCTCTGCTGCATAAGTTTTCTGCCGTCCTTCTCACCGTCCTAAAGCCCCTCGGGATCTGGGGTGTCGGCGGCTTGGCGCTCATCGACTCCGCGCTCATCCCCATCCCCGTCTCCATGGACGGCGTCGTCATCGGCTATGTCGCGGCCAATCACCATCGATTCCTCGCCTACAGCCTCATGGCCGCAGCCGCGTCCGCCCTCGGCTCGCTGGTTCCCTTCCTCATCGGTCGCGCTGGCGGCGAGTTCTTCCTGCTCAAGCGCATCAACCGCGAGCGCTACGAGAAGATTCGCGACCGCTTCGAGCGCCAGGAGTTCCTCGCCATCATGATTCCGGCGATGCTTCCGCCCCCCACCCCGCTCAAACTCTTCGAGTTCTCCGCCGGCGTCTTCGAGATGAAGCTGGTTCCGTTCGTTCTGGCCATCTTCTGCGGAAAGCTCGCGCAGTTCCTGGTCTGCTCGCTTCTCACCATCTGGTTCGGCCCAACGCTGGTGCACTCGCTCCGCCACGTCGTGCACCAACACCATAACCTCGTTGTGGCCGTTGCCGCGGCAGGAGCTTTCTGGCTCATCTTCTATGCCGTGCGTAAGATCTTCGATCGCCGCAAAGGTGTCCCGCTTCCCAGCGAAGAGTCTCTCTAAGCTCCTGCGCAACGCACACAACAAAGGCCGCGCATCAAGCGCGGCCTTTGTTGTGCCATCGAACGCTATCTCTCTAGATCGCTTCAGGTGTTGACCGCATGTTCTCCGCCAGCCGCTTCGCCAGCACCGGCAGCCCGAAGAACGCCCCTGCAAACAATCCCGTGGACAGCAAATCGTTCCCGTAGAACGGCAGAGCCGCAACATAGCATGCAGCCAGCCCGCTCAGGGTATGCGGATACATCGCCGCAACTCCGAACGAGGCGCTGTTCGCCCACATCGCAAAGTTGCTCAGCAGGAAAAAACTCGTCGCCGAAGCCAACACGCTGCCAGCAACGCGTAGCACCGTTACCTTGCGCAGAAGCGTGCTGCCCAGCAAACAAACCGCTGCATACCACGCCCACGTCACCAGGTAACCCCTCACATGAAATGCGTACCCGTACACCTTTGTCGTCAGGTAAACATCCATCAGCGCCATCACGGCAACGGCCAGCACGGTCTGCCAGCGCGGTCTCCGCGAACCGAAATACAGCAGCCCGGCGCCCACCGCCGTGAAGTTATACGCCATATTGTGGAAGATGTGCGGCAGAAGGCGGCTCAACGCAGCGAGCACGAGTACGAGGATGGCAAGCATATTAGTCAGGCCTTCAAAGTGGGGTTCGCGACATCTTTTCAGCCGCTCCCTCGATTGTAGCCTGTGCACCGCGCTCCATCACCAAAAAGACTTTCACGCTATCAAAACGGACCCGCCAGCAAATAGGATCACACGCCAGGTCGCGAATCTACGGCTCGACGCGGCCATCCATCGTCTGACGCACCACGTGCCCTGCCGCGTCCAGCTCCACCGTCCCCATCAGCGGCTGCCGCCCTGTCTCTTGTAATCGGCCACCGAGAAATCGCGGATCGCGGAACGTCACCAAGGTCGTTGCCGTACTGGGTTCTCCGCCGCCCGTCAACTCACTGTCCGCCTTCGTCACCTCGACAAACGGCATCGGCGACCAGTCCATATACGCGCGTCCCAGCTTGCTCCGCTCCGCAGCTAGCACCGCGGCGCTCTCTCCAGGCTTTGGAAACGTCGTCTCGCCGGTCGTCACAGTCCCGCCACCGGTATCGATCTCCGCCAGCCGATAGACTGGCCCGAAGTCCATCACCGCCGACCAGCGAAAGGGGCTCAGCAGATCCGGGCTAGCCAACGCTGCACGCGCCGGCAAAAAGGTCGGCACATAGGCGGTGTCAGCGTCCTGCGACTGCGAGGTGTCGGCTGTCGGCGTTGCGTTCGTCGAACTCTCCGGCGTCGGCGCGACCATGCTTTGCGTCATTGCCATCTGTACCGCGCGCTGATGCTCTACCACGCGCAGACCCCACCAGCTCAGGACGCCCACCAGAGCAACGATCGCCCAGCCTCTCCCCCTGAACGGCTGCTTCTTCGCCCCCACCTCTGCGTTCACCAGGCCAAACAACCACGGCAGAATCAGCGCGCCCAGTAGAAGCACAAACATCACCGGATCCCAGATGAACACGAATGACGCCGCATACCAGCGTCCATTAAAGGGAAAGAACGGGCGCAGCCCATAGTTGTTGGTGTAGTCGAGCAGCAGATGGCTCAGCAGTGCAATCAACGCGAGACAATACAACACACCCCAGCGTACGGGCGCAGCGGTCAGCGGCTTGGGCCTGGCGCCTGTGGGAGTCGTTGCGCGCCTTACACGCCATCGATGCCACGCATAAACGCCCGCAACAATCAGGGCCGCCTCGAAAGGCAGCCCCAGAAAGGTATGTGTGATGCCGCGATGATGCTGAAATCCTTCGATCGGTCCGCGCAAACTCCACAGCGTATCGATGTCGGGAAACTCAGCCGCCACGATCATGGTGAGCGTGGCGTACGCCGCCCGTCGATTCAGGCCGGTGCGCGAAAGACAGGCGCCGGTAAGAAGATGCGTTACCGGCTCCATCGGAGGTCGCTACCGCTGCATGGCGATCGTGTGAATGCCCATGGCCTGTTGGCTAGCCTGCGCTACCTCAACTTCGCGCTCGGCACGCGCGTCACGCTCTTGCTCGATCTCGCGCTCACGCGCCCGCTTCGAACCAGCCGTAAACGCCGTCATCTCAGCAGGTGCCAGCATCTCCGGCTTGAACCCGGCGATGGCCACAAAACCCGGCTCATCCCCAAGCGCTTCCGAGATGCGGTTCCACAGGAAGAACGGCGAAGTCGTCGGCAGAAGAATCATCTTGCGTTCCGGCTGCGGCAGCGCAAAGTATGTTCCCCACGTCGCGAGAGCTACGCAGCTACCCAACGTGCTGAAGACAAAGACAGGAGAATAAACAGTTGGCGCTCCGGCTACGGTCCATGCGGACTCGATCAGGCTCACCGTCGCAAAGATTCCGAGTCCCAGGCTGATACCAAAGATATGGCTTCTATACGTAAGGCCGAGGTATCTCGTGGAGAAGCAGACGAATAGCAGGAGGCAAAGTATCAGAACGCTAATGCCTTGCTGCACTTGGCTGGACAAGGTCGCCATCGTGTAAGAACCTGCGGTGTGCGGCCCCAGCGCAAGAACGACCGAAAGAGCAAAAGAAACGCCCGCCACCCAGCGAAAGATAATCTTGCCTGCGCGGTGCAAACCCTCTAACGGCTTCATCGCCTTACGGAAAACGCTATAGATCACAACCAGCAACAAAGCATACTCAACAAAGGAAATTACCCAATGCGAATAAAAATAGATTTCATACGCAAGAACCTTCGAGATACCGAGATCCCTACGGAAAAAGAGGATGGGGATTGAAACGATATCTTCTACACCGCAAACAGCAAGAAACGCCACCAGGGTCGGAAACTCCCTCATCAAACGCTTTCGCGCCATCAGGCACAAAATTCCAACGGTGATGATGAGGTCTGCGAAGATGGAATATTCCAACAGCAGCTTGGTGTCCATAGCGAAAGCCTCCTGTGCGCGATAAACATTATCGTACACAGGAGGCGATGCTATTGCACTACCTAAATTCATTTTTTCTCTGATTATTAGAGATTTAGGCCGAGATTAGTCGAGGCCGCAGGTGCTGCCAGGCGAGCACATCGTGGTCGGAGTGTTCACAACGCTGGGATGCGATACAACAACCTTCGCCTGGTTGGCGCGGGCCGTCGAAGCCGAGTAGGAGGAGGCCGTGAAACCGGCAACTGCGAGGGCGACGACGAAAGTGCGGATGGCGAGATTCTTCATGAGGGTATTTCTCCTTGGCAGTAAATAAGTGATAAAAGATTTCTAAAGATTTCTCTGGACAACCAGATGAGAAGAACATAGAGTCATACAAACTGTAAGTCCATCTCTATCAATAACATAACTAATTACTAGTTAGTAAACATTACTAAAGTAATCCGCGCATAGTAACGAAGTTATAACCAAATCCTGGCACTGAAATCAGTTACTTGCTGGTGTCCATCGGCAGAAATCCTGTTACTTTTTAAGACTTTGGTTGTAAACCTGCCCCTAAAATGCGCGTTTTTGCCTCTCCGCGTATGCTCGTCGTAGGCCATGGCTCGCACTTCCATCCCACGCGCTCACCGCAATTCGCTCGAACGAAGCGATCGCGACCTTCTCGCCAGGATTACTCGCTCTGCGGGCAGCAAGGCGGGGTACAAACAGCTCATTCGTGAATTGGGGTTAGGCGGCGGGCGAGAGCGCCGCCTGCTGGTGGAGCAGCTCACACGCCTGGTCGCCCGGGGAGACCTAGCCCGCCTCGGCGACGATATGTGGGCGATCCCCAAGCGGGAACCAACTCATAACGAAGGCTTTACAGCCTCCAGTCGGCCGGGGACCGCTGGCTTGTGGGATGGCATGGAGGCTGCCGTTCGTGGTGGCCGGGACCGGCTGGTGAGTGGGCGGTTGGATCTCCACCGCGATGGCTTCGGTTTCGTGCGGCCGGAAGTGATTGCGTCCCGAAACCGGGCTCAAGCAGGCGATTTGCAGCCTGAAACCGGGCTCAAGCAACACGAAAAACAGGACGATATCTTCATCCCACCGAACGAGATTCACGGTGCCATGCAAGGGGACTTAGTCCTTGTAGATGAGGCACTTCCGGGGCGCGATGGACGCCGCTCCGGGCGCATTGCGCGGGTGCTGACGCGACGCAATCCCACCATCGTAGGGATCTTTCACTATGCAAAGCGTCACCATCGTAATGATTACGAAGCACTTAGGGGTAATTACGTAACTCCATGGGACGAGCGCCTGGGTGGGCCGATTCTGATCCCAGACGGTGAGGAAGCACTCCCCGACGTGGCGAATTCGCCACATAGGATGCTTGGGGAGGAGGCCCGCAGGACGCTGCAAACCGCTGAATTGAAAGATCCTAAGCACCCTCTCGAGGGCATGGCCGTGGACGTCGAGATCACCAGCTTTCCCATTCCTGGGCGGCCAGCGCAGGGGCGAGTGATTGAGGTGTTGGGGCCGCCCGACGGATTCGGCGTGGACGTGGAGATTGTGATCCGCAAACATCACATTCCACATACCTTCCCGGCGCCCGTGCTGGCGGAGGCAGAGGATCGAGCAATGGAAACCGTTGCGTCCCTCGACCCGGAAGTGCTTGAAAACAGGGAAGATTTCCGTGGCCTGCCGATTGTGACCATTGACGGGGAGACGGCGCGCGACTTCGATGATGCCGTGCTGGTACGACCTATGTCCAATGGAAACAATGAGTTGCAGGTGCATATCGCGGACGTGAGCTGGTATGTGCGGCCCGGTTCGGCGCTGGATACGGAGGCGCGACTGCGCGGGACCAGCGTCTACTTCCCGGATCGAGCGGTGCCGATGCTGCCCCACGCGCTCTCCAGCGGCATGTGCAGCCTGCTCCCAAATGAAGACAGGCTTGTACTTAGCTGCGTCATGGAGATCGATCCACGGGGCGAGATTGTGGGCTATCGCCTGGCCGAGGGGATCATTCGCAGCGTGCGGCGGATGACGTACACCAGCGTCCAGCAGTGCATTAATGCGGGCACACCCGGTGAAAACGTGCGCGACTCAGCTGGGTTTCGTGCTGCAAATCGACTGCTTGAGCCTAGTTTGGAGGACATCACGGAGCGGGAGAGAGTCGACGCCGAGGCTCCCGAGCTTCCTCGTGCGTTCGATGCCATGCTCGACCTGGCGTTGCGGCTGAATGCGAAGAGGGTTCGGCGGGGGTCGATCGATTTCGACTTGCCGGAGCCGATTGTGGAGTTCGACCCGGATGGGAACATGAAGGCCATCGTGCGGTCGGAGCGGGGATGGGCTCATCGGTTAATTGAGGAGTTCATGCTGTCGGCCAATGAGTGCGTGGCGCACTGGCTGGAAGCGCAGGGGATCGCTTCGATCTACCGGATCCACGAGATACCCGACCCGAAGCGGATCGTTGACTTCGAAGAGACGGCCGCGGGGTTTGGGCATTCGCTCGGGCTGGGGAATCTGCCGGTGCGGAAGTTGACGATGAAGTCCGACAGGCGGGAGTCGCGGCAGAGGTCGGCGCGGGGGAAGGATTCGCGGGGGGCGCCGCAGCATGAGATTCCGGAGAGCATTCCGGTGACGCCGCAGATGTATCAGAAGCTGGTGCGGCGGATCAGCGGGACGCCGGAGGAACGAATCCTCGCGTACCTGATGCTCCGGTCGTTGAAGCAGGCTCGGTATGCGGAGAAAAATGAGGGGCACTTTGCGCTGGCGTCGCCGTCGTATACGCACTTCACGTCGCCGATCCGGCGCTATCCGGATTTGATTGTGCATCGGTTGGTGCGGGCGATGTTGCGGAAGGGTGCGGACCCGCGGGGTGGAGCGATCCGGAGTGACGATCCGCAACCATGGGCTACCGAGTTGGCGCGGTCGCGGGGGAAGCATGCGGCAACCCACCCGTTCGCAAAAGCGCGCACGGATGGGGCACCCGGATTGTCGCCGATGCGGTCCCACGTCCGAGAATCCGGACATGGGGCACCCAGATTTGTGGAAGGGCCGATTGCGGCGGATGAGTTGAATGATATTGCGGTAGAGAGCTCGCAGGCGGAGCGGCGGTCTGCGGATGCGGAACGCGAGCTGATTGAGTGGAAGAAGATGAAGTTCATGGCCGACAAGATCGGCGATGACTTTCCTGCCGTGATTTTGTCGGTGACGAAGTATGGATTTTTTGTTGAGCTCGATGACATGTTCATCGAGGGGCTGGTGCCGTTGGGGTCGCTGGTGGGCGACTACTATACGTACCGCGATACGGACCGGACGATTGTAGGGTCGCGCACGGGGCACGTATTTGCGCTGGGGCAGAAGGTCCATGTGCTGCTGGATCGGATCGATCGGCAGCAGAGACGGCTGCAGTTCGCGCTGCTGCCGGGGACGGAGCCGAAGGTAGTTCCCGGCGCTGGTGCGCCGGGGCGCGGCGGGAAGAGCGAGGCGAAAAAGGCCAAGGCGAAAGAGAAGAAGGTTGGTGGGAAGGCCAAGGCGCGGCAGCGGAAGAAGCGCTGATGGTCGGCGCAAAGGATGAGCCCATGGGTCCCTCATCCTCTGCGTTGACGGGCTACTTCGCGAGGGCGAAGGTTACGGTGATGGTGGTCTCTACGGCGGTTGGGTCTCCATTGAGGAGAAAAGGCTTGTAAGTCCATTGCTTGACTGCTTCCCAGGCGGCCTTGGTGAGCTCGGGTGGCCCGGAGACGAGCTTGAGGCTGGAGATCATACCGTCCTTGCCGATGACTGCGTCGAGGACGACGCTGCCTTGAATGCCGGCAGCCTTTGCGTCTCGGGGATAGATGGGTTCCACAAATTTGTCGCGACTGCCTGCGATATCGCCGGGGCGGATCTGCACCGCAGTGACAGCGTTGGTCTGGGTGTTTGTCTGTGTGGTGGTCTGGGTGGTTTGGACCGTTGCGGGCGTTTGCACTTTGACGACGGGGCTGGGGCCGGCGGAGTCGGGAATGTCGACTTTGAAGAAGGATTTGGGTTGTCCGTTCGCCGCATGCGGAACGCCGATGACGATGGCGGACGGACCGATGTCGCTTGGGGCGGCACCGATCTGAACGTTGGACGGGCCGATGTCGCTGGGTCCGCCGCCGATCTTGACGTTGGATGGTCCGACGTCGCTGGGGGCTGGGTTGATGTTGACCGTCGACGGCGCGGTGGTGGTTTGGGTTTGCGGCGGCGCTACCTGCTGGCGGAAGGCGAGTGCCGAGGTGCAGGCGCCTCCTATGAGTACAAGGCTGAGGGCTGTGATGGCGAAGCGGGCTGCACCTCGCAGCTCGATGGAATGGCGGGTCAGGTTCATAACTCTCCTCTCGAAATTCTTGAAGGGGTGGGCATCGAAGATGCCGATAGCGTGCGGTGTGGGGGCGTGCGGGCTTGATGAGAACTGGGTGGCGAGACGCAGCAGCGAGCGGGCGTAGCGCTGGGGGCCGGCGACGACGTTGGCGGCCATGGCGTCGCAGACTAGCTCGCGGGTTTCGGCTATGTGTCTGCGGGTGAGCCAGAGGAAGGGATGGAAGGCGATGGGGAGGGAGAAGAGCTCGTAGAAGAGATTCTTGGCGAAGTCGCGACGGCGCATGTGGGCGAACTCGTGGGCTAGGACCGCGTCGAGATCTTCTGGCAGGAGCGTTGTGTCGAGCTGCGTGGGGAGAAGGAGGGTGGGGCGGCGGATGCCCAGGGTGACGGGGCTGGCAATCTCGGTGGATGCAGCGATGAAGGCGTGGGATACAGCGAAGAGTTGCGCGAAGCGGTGCACACTTTGACGAGCGTAGCCGGTGAGCGCGAGTGGCTGGGCGCGACGGCGGAGGGATGCCGTTTGGTGGAGGCCGGTCGCGAGACGAATGGCGAAGAATGCGAGCGCGGCGAGGTACAGGAGCGCGGCGGTGGCGAACAGCACAGGCGGGAGTTGGAAGCCGGCGGCGGCGTGTGGCGTGCCCATCGTGACGGTGACGTGCGCGGCCTGGGGACCGGCGGTGCGACGAAAGGTTAACCAGCCGGCGAGGGCCTGGAGGATTTGGCTGGGGCGAGCGGAGATGGCGGGAAGAAGGGCTTCGGCGAACAGGGCGGCGGTCCATAGAGAGTGCTGGAAGGCCGGGCCGACAGGCCGGGAGGCGCGGGCGGCGATCCATATGGCGAGACGGGCTGCGGCGAAGACGAGGGGGACTTGCCAGAGGGAGTTGAGCGCGTAGGTAAGGAGCCAGGATTCGCGCGAGGTTGCGAAGGTGTGCATGTTAGCGCTCCTCTTCTTCGAGGCGGCGGGATAGCTCGGCGATTTTTTTGGGGTCGATCTGCCGGCTCTTGATGAGGCTCATCACCAGCTCCTCTGACGACCCGCCGAACATGCGGTCGACGAGGTCGCGAACGGCGTGGGTGGAGGCTTTGGCTTCGCTGACCGTGGCGGCGTAGGCGAAGGCCCGGCCACGGAGTTCGCGCCGCAGCTTGCCCTTGCGGTGGAGGATGTTGAGCATGGTCTGCACGGTGGTGTAGGCGAGGTCCTGGGGGAGAGCCTGCTGCACGGCGGTGACAGTGCTTGCACCTTGTTTCCAGATGACCTGCATAATTTGCAGCTCGAGCTTGGTGAGGACGGGCTTTTCGGATTTGGCCATGGGCGTCTCCTAGATGATTAGGACATTAGGACCGGAGGCGGGTGGTTGTCAACTAAATTCTTAGGAGATGGCTGGAGGGATAAATAATTTTGCGGGAGCGCACAATATTTAGCAGGCTCGTCCGTTAACGAAGGTAGACCGTTATGAATGAGCGCGGGGCGACGGAAAGGATGCGATGCCGAGCCCGGATTTGACTATCAGCGAGCAGGACCGTTTTATCGCGGAGGCGTTTGAGCGCGATGAGGGGCGGCTGCGCGGGTTCATTCGGAAGCGGGTGCTGGATACCGCCGATGCGGAAGATGTGCTGCAGGATGTGTTCTATGAGCTCATCCAGGCGTATCGGCTGATGAAGCCGGCGGAGCAGACGACGGCGTGGTTGTTTCGCGTGGCGCGGAATCGGATTGTCGATTTGTTTCGGCGCAAGAAGGCTGTGTCTCTGAATGAACCTGTCGGCGTAGAAGAAGATGCGCCGATGCTGGAGGATTTGCTGCCGTCGCCCGATGCGGGGCCGGAGGCGATTTATGCGCGGAATGTGCTGCTCGACGCGATCGATGAAGCGCTGGAAGAGATGCCGGAGAATCAGCGCGAGGTTTTCGTGGCGCATGAGCTGATGGGCCGGAGTTTCAAGGAATTGTCTGAGGAGACGGGCGTGAGCGTGAATACGCTGCTGTCGCGCAAGAGATATGCCGTGCTGTTTCTGAGGGAGCGGTTGCAGGAGCTGAGCGGGGATTTCGAGTAGCAAAGGATTTCGGGAAGTAAGGGATTTGGGAAGTGAGGATGAGATGAAAGGTTTTCGAATGTTCAAGGTATTCAAGATCATCGTGCTGGTAGCGCTGGCGCTGACGGTGTTCGGATTTGTGACGGAGCATTTGTGGAACTGGCTGATGCCGGCAATCTTCGGGTTGAAGACGATTTCGTTTGCGCAGGCGCTGGGACTTGTGGTGCTGAGCAAAATTCTGCTGGGCGGGTTTCACAAGCACGCGGGCGACGGACCGAAGGGATGGAAGCGCGGGATGGGAGAGCGTTGGGCGCGGATGACGCCTGAGGAGCGCGAGCGGTTTCGGGCGGGAATGAAGGGGCGGGGCGGGTTCGTTTGGGGACCGGACGGCGTGAAGTGCTGGGGCGAGCGCGACGTCCGTCAGGCCGAGGCGGCGGGCGCAGAGACAGGGCGCGGCCAAGGGTCGTTGTAACGAAGGGATGCGGGAAAGGATGATGACGATGACGATGCGACTAAAGTTTGCCGGCACTTCTGCCGATGAAGGCTTTACCGATATTTTTTGGAAACCATTAAACCTGAAGGCGCAGGGCAACGTACTAGAAGACAAGAGATTGGCCCATCAAGAGCCACGCGATTCGGAAGTTCGGGCGCGGGAGCCCTGGACTCAAGACTTGCGGGCGGAGGAATTGCCTGCTTCCGGATTGTCGGCTGCGGCATCTGCTAAAGCAGGGCTGCCTTCGCAAGGCCTTGTGGAGCAGGATGCGCTCTCGGAGATGTTGGAGGAGATGTCGCTGAGTACGTTGTTGTACTACGTGCTGGCAGGAGAAGGGACGGATAAGGATGAATTTTCATGATCCAATTCGGATGAATCCCCAAGGCGACTGGCGGCTTTGGGTGGTGATGTCGGTGATCGGGCTGGCGTATTTGCTGACGTAGTTTGACAGGGGTAGTGGCGGTAGCAAGTCAACGGGTCGGGTCGCCGTGGGTGGCGCGAACGTTCTGGTGGGGCTTGAACGGCGTGGGGCATGGCGGGGTCGAAAGAGTCTGGAAGAAGTTGAGTCCAAAGTGTGCGGTGGGACGTCTAGCAGTTGTCGCCGATGCTTGCCGATGCTGCTTGCGAAGGCTATCGTTGCAGCGAGGGGAGACCGGCGCCCGGCCCCGGTGTTCCTGAAGAAACGCATGCCTGTGGAGGCTGCCATGAGCTTGAAGCGCTGCTTGCTCGTTACCGTATTCATTCCTTTAGCTTTAGGTTGCGGAAGTCTTTCCGCGCAAACGACCCTGACCCCGGAAACGGGAACAGCGCCTGCGGCTCCGGCTTCGCTGCATCCCAAGACGGTGTATCCGCAGATTGTGCGGCTCAGCCTGGTGCAGGGCGATGTGCGGGTGGCGGTGGGCAAGCAGAAGGGGCAGCCTGACGTGGCGCCGTGGGTGCAGGCGGTGGCGAACATGCCGCTCGAGTCGGGCTTCAGCGTGGTGACGGGCAACGGTCGCGCAGAGATTGAGTTTGAAGACGCGTCGACGATGTATCTGGGGGAGAACTCGGCGCTGACGTTCAATACGCTGACGACACAAAACGGGGTTCCGAGCACGGACATGGTGCTGCTGACGGGCGTGGCTTCGCTGCACCTGCGGCCCACGGTGCCAGGCGAGCGCTACGACGTGAGGACGGCTACGGACGCGTTCCACGTTCCCTACGGCAGCCATTCGAACGTTCGGGTGAACAGCTACATGGACGCTATGACGGTGACGCCACAGGCCCCGACGGAGATTCACCTGGGAGATGTGAATACGTCGCAGGCGCTGGTTGGCAAGTCATTCACGTACAGCAATGGGGTGTTTGTGCCAACACCGGCGAGCCCAACGAACAACTTCGCGGCGTGGGACAAGTGGGTGGCAGCGCGTATTGCAGCGCGCAACAAGGCGATGGCTGCAGTGATGATGGAGGCGGGACTGAAGACGCCACTACCCGGCATGGCGGATATGAATGCGCGCGGAAAATTCTTCGAGTGCCAGCCGTATGGAACGTGCTGGGAGCCGACCAACGGCTGGGCGAAGGCGCCTGGGGTGAAACAGCGGAGCGACGGACCGCCGGAGACCGAAGGCGTTCCAACAGCAGAGGGAAGTTCGGACGCTCAGCAGGACCAGGCAAAGCAGGCACCTCCGACACAGCAGCAGCTGAGAGCGCTGGATGCTGCTCAAAATGGCGATGGCGCGCTGGCCGCGCTGGCACAGATGGATGAGCAGCAGGCTGAGGGGCAGATGCAGGGGGGCGTGGCTCCGGCGCTGTGGGCCGAAGATGAACAGGTATTTCCGTGTTCGCCTTATTCGCTCGAGCGGTGGATGACGCTGGATCCGATGACCGGCGAACCGGTGGTGCTGTCTAGCGACGTGGTGTGGGACACGGGCTGGTACAGCGACTACGGGTTCGACTGGGCGGTATGCCATGCGGGCAGCTGGATTTATTGGAATCACCGGTATGCATGGGTCGCGGGAGACCATCGTCACCATCACTGCCCGGTGCATTGGGTGAAGGTGGGAGGCAAGCTGGGCTATGTGCCGATTCATCCGCACGATCGCGAGGGCAAAGAGCCAGGGAATTTGAAACATGGGGTCTTTGTTCAGACGGAGGGCAAGCACGAAGGCATGCAACGCGTTGCGTACGATCCGGGTGCGCATGTGAAGGTACTGGCGGAGACGCCGAAGGAATTTCGATCGCCGCAGTTGCCGACGTTGCGCGCCGCGACTGCGCCCACGCTGGTGGCGCGGAGCGTTCATGGTGGGGGCTCAGAGAGCAGGGGCGTCGCACCGACGGGCCTGATCGCGTTCGACAGCAAGGCGAAGGGATTTACGGTGACCTCGCAGGTGAGTGAAGGCGGACACAGCCACACGGAGGTGAGCCACTTCGGTGGAGGAAACAGTGGAGGCGGCGGCCACGGATTTAGCGGGGGCGGAGGAGGTGGCGGCGGTCGGGGATTCAGCGGGGGTGGTGGTGGCGGCTCGCATTCTTCGGGAGGCGGCGGCTCGTCTGGCGGAGGCGGATCGCACGGTGGGGGTGGTTCGTCGGGCGGCGGTTCGTCGGGCGGCGGTTCGTCGGGTGGCGGCGGATCGTCGAGCGGCGGTGGCGGTGGAGGCAGCCACCATTAGGCTGCGATTTCTGCGCGTTACGTTTTTACGCTTCGCAGCGTCGCGCTCCTATGCTTTGCCCTCTACTAATAGCTGCTCGATTTTGCCGTCGGGCTGCAGGTAGACGGAGAACATGAGGGTGGTGCCACCAGAGAAGGCGACGCGGTAGGAGCTGAAGGTCATGCCGCCGCGCAGGCGCGCGTGGCCAACGGTGACGGAGGTGACCGTACCCAGAGGAGCGAGACTGGACTGGTAGTCGGCAAGCGCTGTGGCGTCGAAGTAGTCGTTGCAGTTCGCAGTGAAGAGCGCGCGGTCGATGGTGCCCTTCTGCAAGCCAGCGACAACGGTTTGTAGATGCGGGGCGAATGCCTGGGCGGTCGTGGTGGCAGGGTCGGCAGACTCAGCGGCTGCGGGGGCGGGGGTGGCAAGAACGAGCGGCGCAATCTGCTTGGTTATGTCTGCTGCGGCGGCCGATGCTTCCTGGTTGGTGAGGACCGCTATGGCGACGTGGTCGTCCGGGAAGAGGATGTTTTCAGCCACGAAGCCACAAACTTCGCCGGA
>Ga0302228_10000104_pt1 | contig 74946 bp, 60 predicted proteins | sample II_Palsa_N1_2_FD_193519 | JGI IMG/M metagenome (GOLD analysis project Ga0302228, IMG submission 193519) | Peat permafrost microbial communities from Stordalen Mire near Abisko, Sweden - II_Palsa_N1_2 | ecosystem: Environmental > Terrestrial > Soil > Palsa > Peat permafrost | place: Sweden... | reverse complement strand
TGATCGAATTGCAGATCCGATGGCAGACATCGCGATGCCCGCATTGATCCCCGGAGATTGCGATATAGGCGTCCTGCGCCGCGAAAATAATCCACGTGATGCGCAAAAGCGTTTTCACACAGCCTGGGCCAAAAGCGGACGTTCTCTTCATTCTTCAATTAACCGACGCGCAACCAACGCCGAGTCAGGGCCGTTCACGGACAAGTTGTCGCGGAGTTCGAGTTGCTGGCCGTCACGAGGGCTTCGGGCCATGATGCCAAATAATGGACAACAGCTATTCCGGCAAAATCATAAAACTCTTTCGCTGGTCGATGCGCTAATGAATGCGCTGGTCATCTTTTGCGTTACGCCATTCCCAGGCTGGAACTTGCTCTTTTGTATGCGGGTCAAATGTCACGACTAAGAGCTTTCCATGGCGTTCAATTCGGAGACGGATTTGACTAGCAAAACTGTGCGCCAGAGGATTGATATCAACCGTTTCGGCCAATGAATCGCCTGCTATAAGTCCCGCGCTCGCGGCGTTTGTTCCCGGTAGGACCTTCTGGATCACCGATCCCTCTGTGTGATAAGCGGGCAAATATCCGAGTGAGAAGTAGCCTGTGTTTACCGGTTGAGTTTCCAGAGACCCACCGAAGGCGCCTGTTACAGGCCTCATCAGATGGCCGCGCCACATGTCAGTCCACTCGGCAACAGCTTGTTGGCCCAAGCGGGTTTCAAGAAGACGTAGCCAAGTCTGATCGTTGCTTGGCTCGCCATCTGCCATCTTGTGATTCATCTCGTTGATCAACCCGATGACACTTTGTCCTTTAGCGCGGAGTTCTGCGTCTAGGTTGGCGAAATACATGGACCCGCGTGCGTATGGAATCGTCCAGGAGACGTTGCCTTTCCACTTCGCCTTGGCTGCGTCGGGCACGGATAAATCTCTGTCAGGATTCGTGTAGTAAAAAGCAGCTTGGGAGTTGATAAGACCCAGATATTCCGCCCTGCTATAAAGGCCCGCCGCAAACGGGACGGTGATCTTGAGGTAATCAGCAATACCTTCGGTATACCAATCGCCTTCTCCATTGGAATCTCCGTCGAGCGGCCTTGTGAAGACATGCACCATTTCGTGCGCGATAAGCGAATGTTCCGCAGGCGATCCCGGGTCGACATTCAGTGGAAGGTAGAGGAGCAACGAGCCATTGTTTGCCCTACCGCTATCGAGAGGACCACCGTCGTACGATCTAATGAGAACGCGGAATGCTGAATCAGACCGAGGATGAAATGCCTGGCGCATCGCTTCGTAGGCCTTCTCATACCAGCTTGCCGATCGCCGCAGGGCTCCCGGCGCACAGCCCAAGCTATACATGCTGAAACCCTTCGTAGGCGGTTTCGATGGGAATGTTTCCAGCCGTCCCGCAAGAAACAGCGTGCTATTCAATTCATCCATTGTGGTCGTGACAGATGAGTTGCCGTAAGCGAATGTAGAAACGGCGCGTTCGTCCTTGGACATGTGCCATTTGAGCGCCGCTCGTATGTGTCCACTCAGTGGTGGAAGTAGCAAGACGCTGACTAGTGCCCCTGATACACCGCCACCCGCGGCCTGTAGGTCAATGTGCGGACCGCGTATAGGTGGATGCGGTAAGGCAACGGGGACAACATAGGAGACATGGAGCACCCCATAGGTGGGGCGAGAAGCTTTCCAGACTTGAAACGTTTTACCGTTCGACTGTTGCCGAACAGGTTCTGAAAACTCAACCGCTCCACGCGCATCACTGGCATGCAAATCTGCCACCTGATCGCTGGTACGCGTGAGAGCAGGCTCCAACGTGTCCAATCGCAGCGTCAGCGGAACAACAGCATTTTCGGGCGCTTGCACTAAAGTGTAGGAAACGCGCAGGCCTGTGGACTGATTCTCAGCGTTTTTTTTAGGGGTGAGTTGAATAACCAAATTCGCCACTTGCGTTTCGGTGTGTTCCTTGGCGAAGGCTGAGGAAGCCGCTGCGACGTAGCAAACCGCGGTCGTGACGCAGCGTATTAACCATATGTAGGGTTTTCTCATAGTTTTAGATCGGGGCCGGTCGCGTGCGGGCAAAAAGGGTTTTCATAACTACTTCATGCGGCGTTGGCGAATTTCGCGCTCGCTTCCATCCTATTCCGCCAAACGCGCTTTCCGTTTTCACGACGGCCGGGCCGGCGAAATTGCGGGGTCAGGTAATGCAAGCTAAGCATGGCGATCGGTTAATTTTCCAGATGCTCAAACGGCGACTGCTTATATCGCTGCCGTGCATGCGTCATAGACGTGGGTCAATGGGCGTATCAAGCTTAAGCTGTGCCTCGATGACTTCCGCGGCGTCCAAGCAGAAATCCTCTCTAAATGGAGACCCGATCAGTTGAACGCCGACAGGCATGCCATTTGATAGGCCCGTAGGAACCGCCACCGAAGGGAGGCCCAGCAGATTGACCGCAATCAGCAGACGCTGTGCTCGTCGTACTGTTTCACCGGACAGTCCCGGTTGGAGGTCAAAGTCGACCAAGAACGGCAGCTCCGCCGAAACAGGACCAAGTATTAAGGGATAGCGCTCAAGGAACTGTAGCCATTTACGCAGGTGAGTCGCACGCGCAGCGACCCCCTTCATATAACCGAGCAGATCCACTTTCGATGTCGATTCCACGTACATCTCAAATGCGCGTTTCACGCCCTCATCGCCGAACTTTCGAATTCCCTCGCCAGATAACTCATTCATTTCCCACCAGGCCAAACGCCACCAAAGTTCGGCAACAGCATCGGTGTCAGGTGGCTCGACTTCTTCGACTTCGTATCCGGCACGCGAGAGAGCTTCGGCCGCTTTGCGAACTGACTCTTCGACTGCTGGATCTACACCAAGTTGAGACGGATTGGTTGTCATAGCGACACGTAGAGGTTGCCCCAATCTCGGACCTTCGAGGGGTGCGGATACCCACGATGGATCGCGTGCGTCCCCAAGCGACATGGCCTGCAACGCTAGACGAAGATCCTTTACTCGACGAGCCATGGGCCCCTGCACCGAAAAAAGCTGGGGAGTCAGCGAGCGCTCTTCTTTCGCTGACAGATTGAAGTGCGGCACCCGCCCCACAGTGGGCTTGATGCCGACTATTCCGCAACAATAGGCGGGATAGCGAATTGAGCCGCCATAGTCATTGCCATGGGCAATAGCCGTAACGCCTGCCGCAATCGATGCAGCTGCTCCACCGCTCGACCCGCCAGCGGTAAAATGGCGATTCCATGGGTTGTACGTTGGACCATGAAGATCGTTGTCGGTATGCCAGCGCATCGCAAACGCCGACATGTTGGTTCGACCAATGACAATCGCTCCAGCCTTCCGTAAATTTTTCACTGCGGGACTGTCTGTAGTAGCTGTGTTGTCCTTGAAGGCGACCACGCCGTGGGTGGTAGCTTCGCCCGCCTGATCTACGTTTTCCTTGGTGGTGAGCGGGACCCCATGAAGGAGACCGAGAGCATCTCCGTGCAGCACAGCGCGGTCGGCGGCATCAGCTTCCGCGAGTGCTTGCTCGGCATTAACAACGGTCACCGCATTCATTGATGGATTCACTGCTGCCATCCTATCAAGAGAGGCTTGCACGGCTTCACGGCTCGATATGAGTCCTGAGCGGATGCCGAACGCGACGTCGACCGCATCCCATTTCCAAATTGGTTCGACCATTTTTCTACATACTCAAACTGGACTTATTTGCCTCGCCTCGTAGAGGAGCTTCGAGGTTGCGAGATTAAAGAGCGAGATCCAACCCGCTAACGCGTTTGCCACACACCCAAACGTCTTGGATGCTCTCGGTGGCCCGAATATCTGTTAGCGGGTTTCCTTGGACAACAAACATGGAAGCCAGCTCACCGGGCTTGATCGCTGTCATCCCGGTAGCAAACAACCGCTGGTTGGTTTCAAGGCTCGCCCTCAGACAGTCACCAGGCTTTACGCCTGCTTGATTAAGCAGTTGGAGCTCTCTGTGTTGAGCAAATCCCAACAACTTCATTTTGAAGCCGCTGTCGGTGCCAAGTCCGATAGGAATGCCGGCCGCGTAGACGCGTGCAACGTTCTCCAACGCTATTTCCAACCGCCTCTTCGGCTTATCTGGATCGTCGGAGAATTTCTTCCCCCGCAGACTGGGAACGAACTCCCGCTCAGAGGCTAAAAAGAATGGGTTATCCAAGTAAGGATTTGCCTCGAGCGAAAACGCCATCTCCGCTTCCTCACGCGAGAGCGTTGGTACCAGCGTGACGCCCTTTTCGCCCATCTGATCGATCAGCTCTGTCGTCATAGCCTGGTCACGCACCGAATGCGCTAGCACCCCGATACCGATTGCGACCAACGCTTCGGCGTCCTCATGGAAATGGACGTGTGCAAAGGTCACGATCTCGCATTTCCGTGCCTCGTCAACAATCGCTTTGACAACGTCGAGTGGGATCTTCGGCACTTTGCCACCGAAGTCATCGACCCATATTTTCAAGGTCCGGCACCCGAGCCTGGCTAATTCGCGAACTTGACGTCGAGCCAGCGCAGGCTCCATGGGCCGGAAACGAAGTTCGGGGGAAGTCAACTCCGGAGGCCAGCCGTTTACCGCGCCGAAACCAACACCCGCGCTGTAGCCAAACGCCTTCTCGGCGGCGTCGCCGCTCTCAAGCCTTCGGCGCAACCTTTCCTGAAGCCAACGTTGATCCGTTCCAAGCGAATGGATATGACCAACACCTCGCAACGCAAGTCGACGAAGCTGCCTGTAGACGTGCTCCAAGGTGTGAAACGCCACATTTTCCGTCACCCCATCGGATATACCCAAGTGGGCATGCGAGTCACCAAGGAGCGGAATCGCCGTGAGTTCGACCTCCGAAGGATGACGGTACCCAGGCCGCACCTCAAGAATCTCGCCTGAAGGTCCGATCTCCACGGTAGCGGCTCCCTGATCGACACCGTCCAATCCAACAATGTGATTTACGGAAATAGTCGTCGTTTGCATTTCAAAAATACCTCTAGCTAGACCGGGCCAAGCGCATGACCAAGATGTGAGCGAAATTGAGCTGTTGATTGAACTCAAGCGGTTGTAAATCGTGATTTAAATAAGTATTCGCGCTATAAGAGACGAGATCAAACGATTTACATTCACGTCAGATGTGAGCGAAATTATCAGTCCATGATTCCGAATCTTCCTGCAATACAAGCTTTTCGCGCGTTTGAAGCCGCCGCTCGCCATCTCAGTTACAGCCGCGCTGCTGAGGAAATTTTTCTGACCCACGGCGCAATCAGCCATCATGTGGCGCGACTGGAAGAGGAGCTAGGTGGCGTCCAGCTATTCGTTCGAGATGGTCAACGCATGCTATTGACCGATGCCGGGCAGATCTTTGTGATGGAGGTCCGGCAAGGACTGCGTTTACTTGTTGAAGCCGTGGAAAATGCGCGAGTGAGGCCACTCCAGCGCGGGCAAAACCGAGCGCTGGCTGTCAGCGTCCTTCCGAGTTTTGCGGCGCGCTGGCTAGTACCACGCCTTTTCCGGTTTCAAGAGAATTGCCCCGGCGTCGACGTAGCGATTCACCCGACCTCTACTCTTGCCGCGCTCGACGGGCGCGACGGCGTTGACTTCGCAATTCGCTATGGTCCGGGTACATGGCGGGGACTTCGCGCAATTCGACTAATGAGAAGTTTTATTTCGCCCGTTTGCAGTCCGGCTTATCAGGCGAGTGCACATATTTCCTCTGCCAAGGACCTTCCCACGGCCAAACTCCTGCGTAGTCCGCGCCAGCGATGGAAACCGTGGTTTTTGGCGGCAGGCTTAGATGCACCGGAGCCCGACCACGGCCCCATTTACGACGATGCCGCCTTGTTGCTCAGCGCTGCTGCCGCAGACCAGGGTGTGGCCCTCGCTCGCACCGCACTAGCAGCAGACGATCTTGCATCGGGTCGCCTTATCCGATTGTCTGATGTAGAGATCGAAGACGACTATGGCTGGTTCCTAGTGTGGAGTGAACCATTGCGGTGCGATGAGGATGATTTCAACGCCTTCAGAACTTGGCTTGAAACTGAAGCTACCATCTGAACTCGCCCGGCGGCCGGGCTTTGCCAGTAGATGGATCCCGCAATGAAGGGCACTACCGAGATGTTTGCGAATTCACTTCGACGCGGACAGTTCGGGAATCAGGGCCAGCGCTCCGTCGGTGGCTTGCCGCATCAGTGCTTCGTCGTGGAATGTCCGCGCGAGGACGTACCCCCCCTGGATGAGAGCAGTCAGCGATATCGCGACGCTCCTCGTATCGAGGGTCTCTCTGAGTGCTCCGTCTGATTGGGCCTGAGCAAGTGCTCGCGCGATATGGTTGCGGACAGAATCAAAGTAAGCCGCTATCGGTCGCCGAAGCTCATCATGCTCAATTGATGCCTCATGAACCAACCGGCCGAGCCGGCAGCCCCGGAATGCGTCTCGCTTGAGTAAAAGATAACGGCGAACAACTTCCAGCGGCGGCGTATCTGCCGAAAAAATCTCATCGAGACTCGCGATCTCTTCTGCCGCAGCCTCTGTCAGTGCTGCTTCCGCGATCGCAAGCTTCGACGGGAAATGGTGATACAGGCTTCCAGGCCGTGCGGCGCTTCGAGATTGAATGTCACGAGGCGACATAGCCTCGTAGCCTACTTCCCAAAGTAACTCTTTCGTTGCCTCTACGAGCTGGTCGCGTTTTGACGGCTTAGGCATCCACCGCCGCCTTTGAGCTGATCGTTTCGGTGGGGAAGCGGGGAAGGTCCGGTTCTACTTCTTGGAAGACGAATAGAACGTCCCGAGGCGCCAGATGTAGCCGCTCGCCAAACTGTTTGATTGCTTCGTTCGCAAAGACAGCAGCGGTTCCTTTTGGCTTGCCTTTGGAAATATCTACCTCTACGACGATGAACCGATCGGTCCGGTCTGCTGCGTAATCTGGGTAGCGACGATCCGCCAGCAGACCGTCGGGACCGACCTCAAGAAAGCGATGAAAGAGGTCATTTCGCTTAAAGCCGGCGGCTGCCTGCGCTTCAATCATGGCTGCCGACAAGTGGAATTTGTCGGCCTTGCTAATTCCCTGCTGGACGGTGAAGGTTACGAATGGCATTACACAAACTCCAAAATCAAGGGTTTATCGACTGTGACGAGCGAGCTATGCCCGTACCTTATAATTTGACCTACTGGTATGTCAAGCAGCGGCATTGATCAGCGTCACGCCGGGCTCGCCTCGGGAATCGTCATGTCTTCGTTGCAGATCGGTGGCGCCGTTGGAATCGCGATTGTAGGCGGCGTGTTCTTCAGCACGCTCCGCAATGGTCTGGAGCTTTCGTCCTATGCGCATGCCTTCACTGTATCGACGATTTGCAATGTCGTTCTGATGGCGCTGGGCGGTGCGCCATCGCTGAGGATGCCGGCCCACCGTCACGCCATGAAAGGCAGATAACCTGTTTCGAAGATGAAGGGAAGGTTCTCAACTTGAAGATTTATATCGTCCCCTATCTCGAACGGAAGTGTATGGATCGGACACAGCGCTAGTACATGATTTGCGGTCTCTATCTCGGAACTCTCCAGAACATCTTTTGCTAAGTTCAAGAGTCAATGCGCTGTGGAATAGCCTCTGCGAAAAAATCGGTCACCTGTCGAACTCGCGCCGGTACAAAGCGACGTCTTGGCCAAATGAGGCTTATGTCTCGTGCTTCACCCATGAATTCGTCGAGCACGGTGATGACGTCGGTATGTCGGAGATCATCGGCAAGGGAGACTCTGGCAAACCTTCCGATTCCCACACCGGCCAAGACACCAGCGCGAATGGTTTCAACACTGTTGGACGTGAGATTTCCACGCACGGGTACGCTAAATCGTCCTTCTGGCCCCACAAAAGACCAATGCGTTGATTCCGTCGATCCGCGATATAAAAGACAATTGTGATCGACGAGCTCGGCGGGGGTCTTTGGCGTTCCGTGTTGCTCAAAGTAGCCGCGAGACCCGACACATACGAGAGGAGTACTCGCCACACGCTTGGCGATCGCTTCTGGATCGTTGACCAGCCCGACCCGGATCGCCAAATCAATCCCGTCTTCAACCATATCTCGCACGAAGTCCGAGAGAACGAGATCAACCTGCAGACCGGGATGGAGTGATAACAGCTCGGGGATAAGCGGCAAAATATGCAGCCGCCCGAACGTACCTGATGCCGCGATCCTGATCAGACCCGACACGTTGTGGGTGCCGTTGGTCAGCTCGCTGTCGGCATCATCCATGCCGTCCAGTAGCGGTTTTGCCCGGTCGTAGTATCTGCGCCCCTGATCCGTGAGGGTCACGCTGCGCGTGTTTCGGTTGAATAGCGCCACGCCCAGGCGCTTCTCAAGCGCGCCAATGGCTTTACTGATTGCCGACTGTGAATCACCGGTTCTACGTGCGGCGGCGGTGAAGCCGCCTGCTTCGACTACGGCTATGAACGCGCTTATTTCGTGGAATCTGTCCAAAACATTCCTCTTGGGAATTAATGTTATGGAAATTCGATCTATTATCATTCGTTACGACATTGCCCACAATCTCAACTTTCTCCACAGTTGAAGGAATGGCGCCATGAATATCGATCTCACTGGCCGCAAAGCGGTCGTTACCGGGTCCACGGCAGGTATTGGCCGAGCCGTTGCCGAAGGAATGGCGCGCGCTGGCGCTGCTGTCGTCATTAACGGCCGTCGGGAAGATAGGGTCGCTGCAACGCTTCGCGAGTTGCGCGCGCTTTTCCCCAAAGGGGAGTTCGTTGGTATCGTCGCCGACTTGGCTACCTCGGCGGGCGCGGCAGAGTTGTTCGCGGGGGCGCCGGATGCGGACATTCTCGTCAACAATGTCGGCACGGGGCGCGCGAAGCCCTTTTTCGACATTGACGACCGCGAGTGGACCGATCTTTTCGAGCTGAACGTTATGAGCGGCATTCGCGCTTCTCGCCACTATGTGCCGAACATGGCAAAGCGCGGTTGGGGGCGTGTCGTCTTCATCAGTAGTGAATCCGCGCTCGCCATTCCCAAGGACATGATCGACTACGCCATGACCAAGACAGCTCAGCTCGCCGTAGCCAGGGGCCTGGCCGAGGTGGTCGGCGGAACAGGAGTGACGGTCAATTCGGTCCTTCCTGGTCCGACGAATTCGGAGATCATGAGCGGTTGGATGAAGGCGGCCGCGGAAGAGCAAGGCATTACGCAACAGGAAGCCGAACAACAGTTCATCAAGACAATGCGCCCGACATCACTCCTCAATCGTTTTGCGACGACCGAAGAAGTGGCCAATCTGGTCATCTATATCTGCTCGGAGCAAGCGTCAGGAACAACGGGTACCTCACTGCGTGTCGATGGTGGTGTCGTTCGGACAATAGCGTAAGGCGCTCGGCTCGCCTTGAACGACTACGAAAGAGGTCCAAGCAAAGTCGGCCTCGATTGAGTTAAGCAACAGCTAAAGTCAGATGCGTAGGCGTTCGTGCGGGTTTTTTTTAATGCAAAGACGATCCGAAGGATCCATGAGCCATGCGTTTATGCGGTGTCGCGTACTCACCGGGCATTCGCCACTGAGCACATTCACCTGGTCGGCCATGCAAGCAAAGGAGAACAACTTATGACTGAAGAAGCGAATAGCGGCCAACCGGCCGTGCTGGGCTTTGACCTTAAGGGTAAGCGGGTGGCTGTGGTCGGCGGAAAAAGCGGTGCGGGCCTTGGTATTGCGCAGGCTGCACAGGCCGCTGGTGCATCGGTAGTGGTCGCCAGCCGGCAATTCTTCTCGGGTACAGACCGCCCTGAACTGGCCGTCTTCGAGCAAATAACGTTGGATGTGGAAGACGAGGACGCCGTACGCGAAGCATTTAAGGCTATCGGCACCTTTGATCACCTTGTCGTCGCAGCCGGGCCAGCAATGGGCACCTGGGGCTCCTTTTCCGACACCGACATGAGCGGCCTGCGTCGCTATACCGACAGCAAATTCCTTGGCGCTTGGGCCTGCGCGCGTTACGCCAGCGACTACATCACCGCCGACGGGTCCATTACGTTCTTGACCGGTGGCACGGCGGTGCGATCCAAGGTGGGGTTAGCCGCTGTTACTTCGGTCTTCTCCGCGGTCGAGGCGCTGGGGCGTTCGCTCGCGCTGGAGCTTGGCCCAGTTCGAGTAAACACCCTGCGCGCAGGCTTCATCGACACCCCTTTTTGGGACTTCCTGACAGATGCTGAAGCCACCGAGGTGCGTCAGAAAGTGCGCGAGAAGTTTCCCGTGCACCGGGTCGGTACGGCGGCGGATATCGGTCACGCCGCCGTGTTTCTCATGACCAATCCGTACGTCACCGGCACAGTAATCGAGGTCTCGGGCGGCGAGCTCCTGGTCGACTGGGTCTTCTAGTTACCCTAGCTCTGCGTCGACCTCGTTCTGCCGACAACGTCCAGTGATCCGACTTTTTTATGAAAATCGGTTTTCCTGGCGAGTTATTGAAGCTCGCAAAAAGTTTTTTTGGCTATGTTGAAACCAGAAACACAACATGCAAAAGGGTCGAGCAGTTCAATCTTAATCGTCGATCCAATTGATGGCTGTCGGCGGCGCTCAGTTCATGCTCTTGACGATGTTAGCAACTTCCCTAAAAGTTGCATCACTCGAAACCGATGTCCGAAATGGGTCGAAAACAGACAATACGGCAACCTTCCCGTTTTCCAAGCTGCAAAGCTGCGCAAAAAAAGAACCCGAGGATTGCTCCCCGGGTTCTTGAATTGCGCGCTGCCTCTGAGGGCCGCGCGCTATGGGAAACGAGGCTTACTTCGCCTCCTTCTCCATCAGCTTGTCGACCATGCTGGCCGGCACTTCTTCGTAATGATCGAAGATCATGGTGAAGTTGCCGCGGCCACTGGTGGCCGAACGCAGGAAGTTGATGTAGCCGAACATTTCGGACAGCGGCACGAAACCCTGCACGAAGGCCGAGATACCTTTCTGCCCCTGGTCGGAGATGCTGCCGCGACGACGGTTGATGTCGCCGATGACGTCACCGAGATAGGTCGCTTCGGTGACCACTTCCAGGCTCATGATCGGCTCGAGCAGCTTCGGCTTGGATAGCTTCTGCGCCTCACGGAAGCAGGCGCGGCCGGCGATTTCGAAGGCCAGTGCCGAGGAGTCGACGTCGTGGTACTTGCCGTCGATCAGGCGAGCCTTGAAGTCCAGCACTTCATAACCGGCAACCTGGCCCTGACGCGACTCGACTTCGATCGCATGCTGCACAGCCGGGATGTATTCACGCGGAATGCGGCCGCCGACGACTTCGTCGGAGAACACCACGCCCGAACCGGATTCGCCTGGCTCGAAGATGATCTTCACTTCAGCGAACTGGCCCGAACCGCCGGACTGCTTCTTGTGCGTGTAGGTGTGCTCGACGGTGTTGCCGAACGCCTCGCGGAAGCTGACCTTGGGCTTGCCCATGTTCGCGTCCACGCCCAGCTCGGTGCGCATGCGGTCGAGAGTAATTTCCAGATGCAGTTCGCCCATGCCCTTCAGCACGGTCTGCCCGGTTTCCTTGTCCACTTCCATACGAAGCGACGGATCGGCCTTGACCATCTTGTAGAGCGCGGTGGACATCTTGTCGACGTCGTTGCGGGTCTTCGGCTCGACCGACACGCTGATCACCGGGTCCGGGAAGCGCATGCGCTCCAGCAGGGCCGGGTGCGCCGGATCGCTCAGCGAGTCGCCCGTCTCGGTGTCTTTCATCGAGACGAACGCGCAGATGTCGCCGGCGCGCACTTCGTCGATTTCCTTGGTCGCATTGGCCTGCACTTCCACGATACGACCCACGCGCTCTTTCTTGCCGCGGGTGACGTTCTGCAGCGTGTCGCCCTTCTTGATCACGCCCGAATAGACGCGGCAGAAGGTGAGCGTGCCGAACTGGTCGTTGATGACCTTGAACGCCAGCGCGCGCGCCGGTGCGTCGTCGCGCACTTCCTGCTCGCCGATGATGTTGCCGTCCTCGTCGACCATCGAGATGCCGCCGTTCTCACCCGGGTAGGGCATGTAATCGACCACGGCGTCGAGCAGCTGCTGCACGCCCTTGTTCTTGTACGACGAGCCGCAGAACACCGGAACCAGCTTGCCGGTCACGCAGCCCTTGCGGATGCAGTCCTTCAGCACCTGCGGATCGTGCTCGCCGGTTTCGATCAGCTTCTCGAACGCGTCGTCGTCCATTGCCAGCGCGGTTTCCAGCATTTCTTCGCGCAATTTCGGCAGCTGGGCAACCCAGTCGTTGTCGACAGTGGAGCCGAACTTCAGGCGCGCCTTGGCTTCCTCGAAGGAAACGGTTTCCCAGGTGCTGTCCTTGTCGTCGGAGGCCCAGATGTAAGCCACGTTGGCGACCAGGTCGGCCATGCCGCAGAACTCGTCGCTGCTGCCGAGCGGAATCTGGCACAGCAGGGCCGGCGCGCCGAGGCGCTCACGGATCCCCTTGACGCAATGCGCGAAGCTGGCGCCGATGCGGTCCATCTTGTTGACATAGCACACGCGCGGCACGTTGTACTGGTCGGCCAGGCGCCAGTTGGTTTCGGTCTGCGGTTCCACGCCGGCCACGCCGTCGAACACCACCACAGCGCCGTCGAGCACGCGCAGCGAACGGTTCACTTCGATGGTGAAGTCCACGTGTCCCGGGGTGTCGATCACGTTGATCTGGTGACCCTTCCATTCGGTCGACACGGCGGCCGACTGAATGGTGATACCACGCTTGCGCTCCTGCTCGAGGTAGTCGGTCGTGGTCGAGCCCTTGCCATCTTTCGTGTCATGCACGTCGACGATCTGGTGCTTCTTGCCGGTGTAGTACAGAACACGCTCGGTCGTCGTGGTCTTGCCCGCATCGATATGCGCAATGATGCCGATGTTGCGATAAAGTTTGAGTGGTTTGTTTCTGGCCATGACCTGGTTTCCGAAATATCAAGCGTGGTTGGATGGGTATGTTGAATCGGGCAACAAGCCGCCTGGGCAGCCCGTTTTCGCGGCCGCGCTTCGCTGGAGGTGTGCCTCGAATCAGCTTCGATGGGCACCAACAGAGAAGATCGGCAACGGCTAACCGCTGATTTTAGCGTGTTTTGCCGTCCGATTTGTAACTTGGTGATGGATTGACCGCACAAAGCCCGCCGCCACGCCAATTGGGCGCGGCCAGCAGGTCTGTTCGTGCCGGTTTTTGGCGCTCAATCCGGGCCTGGGGACCATCGACGGCGATCCGGCGGAGGGGAAAGGTTTCCCCCGAGCCATCGGCCGATCAGCGGGCGGGTCTTTCCTACTCGCGTTTGCGTCGGCCGGGAAATGGCAGGACCTGACCAGATTCCGCGCCATGACGACGCCATAGCGGTGCCTGTGGCCACTGACTCGACAGGTCGACGCCGCTGGCTAACGCCTGACTGACCAGGGCGCGATCCAGATGCGGGGCAAACTGGGATACGAATTCAAGCGCCTGCTCGCGCAACGGGCTTTCACGGCGCAGCACAATCCACGTCGTGCAGGTCGGAAAAAGGTGGTCGGCGGCCAGCACATGCAGGTGCGCCGAATCGCTCGGCAGCAACGCCATCTCGGCCAGAATGCCCACGCCCATGCCGGCATTGACGTAGGTCTTGATCAGGTCGGCGTCGCCGGCGGTCATGGCGATCAACGGGTGCAAACCGGCGCCTTCGAAAATCTGGCGCAGAGAAGAATCGGGCTTCAAGGACGAGTCGTAGCTGATCAACGGCACTTTAGACAGCTCCTCCAGCGTCAGTGGACGCGAAAGCTGCGCGAACGGGTGCTGCTGCGGCACCAGTGCGACCCGATGCCAGCGATACGCCGGCAACGCCAGTCCGCTGGTGGCCGGCGGCCCGGCCGAGGTGCTGACAATGGCAATATCCGCGCCGCCGTTATCCAGTACGTCGATGACGGCGCCATCGGCGGTCGGCTGCAGATGCACGCTGAGGTTCGGAAAACGCTGGCTGAGGGCGCCGATGGTATCGGGCAGGGCAAAGCGCGCCTGGGTGTGCGTGGTGGCGATGCGCAGCATGGTGCGCGTCGTGCCGTGCATGGTGGCGACCACCGAGCGGATCGAGTCGACCTCGGCCAGGATCATGCGCGCGCTTTCGAGCACGCGGCCACCGACGTGGGTAAGGCTCTCCAGATTGCGCCCGCGCCGGTTGAACATCGGAAAGCCGAGTTCTTCCTCGAGATGCCGCAGGTGCTTGCTCAAGCCAGGCTGGGTGGCGTGCACACGCTCGGCCGCCAGTGAAATGTTCAGTCCGCAATCGACGATGGCGACGAGGTGGCGCAGCTGGGTCAGGGTCATGGGCAGGTTCGCGACTGTTTTGGGGCAGGTGAAGGGTTGGCGGGCTCAGCACTCCAGGCATCGTCCCCGACAACAACTGCCGTCCAGCCCAGCGTATCGGCCAGTGTGGCCGATACGCGCTTTGTTGCGGTGCGAAATAACTTCCATATGGACGTCTATACATCCGCACGGAACGACTAGTCAAGCATTCGTGACATATCCAGCTGGGCTGCGGCTCGATCTGCTCCTTCCTGCTTATGCCTTTAGGGCATGGTTTCATGCATTAAAACTTTGAGCTTCCGTGAAACTGTCGTGATAGCTTTTGAGTCGTACGGGGTTTTTAAATAAGCGTCTTTACGTCTAGACGTCCATATGAAATATATTCAAACAAAGGCATAAATGATCACTTCATTCGTTGCAAGGGGAAGGTGGAGAGTGGGGTCGGTTGATGTCGAGGCGGTCGCCGCCGCACGCGCGGCGCGATCGTCCAGCCCCGTGCTTCTACGCATGCTGCTGGCAGGTCTTGCGGTTACCGCCGCCGGCGCGCATGCGCAGACCGCCGCCGACCCATCGGCTCCCACGGTCGCTCCCGACAAGGCCAAGGCGAAGGCGCTGGGCGCCGTCGTGGTTACCGGCGAACGGGGTGGTGAATCCACGCTCAAAGACAGCGCCGTACCGATCACCGTCATCAGCGCCGCCGATCTGCAGCGTACCGGCAAAATCGGGCTGAAGCATATTCTGGCCACGCTCGATCCATCGTTCACCCTGGCCGAGAATGCTTATGGCACGTCTGCCTCGGTGCGGCCTTTCACGCTGCGCGGTTTCAGCGGTGACGAGGTGCTGGTGCTGGTCAACGGCAAGCGTCGGCACACCTCGTCGTTCGTTAACAATGTCTCGACCATTGCCGGCGGCAGCGCGCCGGTGGATCTGGACCTGATTCCGCTCAGCGCGATCGACCATATTGAAATCCTGCACGACGGCGCCGCCGCGCAGTATGGGTCGGACGCGATCGCCGGCGTGATCAATATCATCCTCAAGCGCGATGACAGCGGCGGCGAGGCGGACTCCACCTTCGGCGCCGACTATCACGACGGCGGGGCCACGTTGCAAGAGGAGTTCAACAAGGGGTTCAAGCTGGGCGACGGCGGTTTCATCAACCTCTCGCTGGACGCGAGGCGCCAGAACGCGGCGCCGCTGCCGGTGTATCCGACGCTTTACCCGTCCAATCCGTTCTACACGCCGCAGGCCAACGGCGCGCCCGACCCGCGCGAGGCGGGCGTTGATCGCGAACACTTCGACAAAGGTTACGGCCAGCCCACCGACGATCATTTGATCAATCTCGGCTACAACCTTGAGCTGCCGCTGGCCGATAACCTCATCCTGTATTCCAACGCCACGCTGAGCTACCGCGATGTGGTCGCCGCCAGTACGCCATACAACGAATCGAGCGTGTCCAACCTGCCGGAAATCTATCCGAACGGGTTTCAGGCCTATCGGCATATCTACGAAACCGACTATCAGTTCACCGGCGGCCTGAAGGGCGTGCTCGACGACTGGAACTGGGATCTGAGCAGCACGTATGGCCGCGATCACGCACGCCTGCATGGCCAGAACACGCTTAATCCATCGCTGGGACCGGACAGCCCGACGGCGTTCTATCTCGGCGAGCAGGACTTTGATCAGCTCACCAATAACCTAGACCTGACCCGCGCTTTCGACATCGGCCTGTTCGGCCCGCTGCACGTGTCGTGGGGGCTGGAACAGCGCTGGGAGAAGTACCAGCTCGGCGCTGGCGAGCCTGATTCATACATCAACGGCGGCTACGCCAGCCCGGATGGCCCGTATGCCGGCGTGTTGCGCAACGGTGGGCTGCAGGCCTTCAACGGTTACACGCCGGACAACGCCACCAGCCTGCATCGCAATGTCTATGCCGGCTACGGCGAGGTAGGCGCGAATGTGACAGAGCGCTGGCACGTGGATGTTGCCAGCCGCTACGAAGATTACAGCGATACCTCGAACGTGCTGTCCGGACAAATCAGCAGCCGCTTTGCGATCACGCCGGAGCTGGCCGTGCGCGCCACTGCGGGCAATGGCTTCCGCGCGCCGTCGCTGCAACAGACCGGCTTTTCCACCACGGGTTACAACACGGCCAATCTCGGCAATGGCTATCAGAGCGTCGAATCACTGTGGCTGCGCGCCAATTCGCCGGTAGCCGCTGCGCTCGGCGCGACGCCGCTGAAGCCCGAGCGCTCGGTCAACTACAGCGTCGGGCTGGTCTACAACCCGACCGATGCGCTGCACTTCAGCGTCGATGCCTACCAGGTGCGCATCGATCATTTCATCAGCGCCACCGGTTATATCTCTGGTGCCGCGGTGGGCTCTGTGCTGAACAGCTACGGCTACTCGAACCTGGACAGCGTGAAATTTTTCACCAACGCGGCGGATATCCGCAGCCGCGGCATCGATGCGTCGGCCTCGTGGCTGCAGAATCTGGGCAACTACGGCTCGGTGACCTGGAGCTTCACCGGCAACGTCAATCACATGCATCTGCTCAGCACGGTGGCCACGCCGCCGCAGCTCAGTGCGCTGGGGCCTACCTATCAGCTGCTCAACACCGAGGCGCAGAAGGAGATCACCGAAAGCAGCCCGGATAAGAAGCTGATCTTTGGCGGTGACTGGCAGTTCGGCAAGTTCGGCCTGCTGCTGCACGAAACGCAGTACGGAAAATACCGCGAGGCCTACGGCGCGGTATTCGATTCGCGCTGGATCACCGATCTGGAAGCCAACTATCAGGTGACGCCGTCCGTCAACCTCGCCATCGGTGCCGACAACCTGTTTGACGCGCGGCCGTTCAAAAATTCGGTTGCCTTCTATCCGTCGCTGGGCGAGAGCTATTACGGCAATACCGCACCTTACGGTTTGAACGGTGGCTACTGGTACGCCCGTGTGGCCGTCACTTTTTAATCAAGGAACACCATGTCTGATTCCATACCGGGCCGTCGCAGCTTTCTCAAAGGTGCCGGCCTCGCCGCTGGTGCGGCGCTCCTGGCACCGCCCTTGGCTAACGCTGCAGTTAGTGGCGTAGCGAACCTGCCGTATGCCGACGAGCATCTCGTGCGGCTGTGCTTCAACGAAAATCCGTACGGTCCATCGACCCTCGCCGTGCAGGCGATCCAGTGCGAGCTGGGGCGGGTGACGCGCTATGGCGATGAAACCGCCGCGCAGGCCCTGCTGGAACAAATCGCCGCCTACGAAAAGCTGCCGGCGGATCATGTGATTCTTGGTGAGGTGCTGGACGGGCTCGGCTTGCTGCTGGGTACGCAAGGTGGACCCGGTGGCGAGTTCGTCTATTCGACGCCGGGCTATCTGGCGCTGGTCGACGCCACTTCGCATGTCGGCGGTGTCAGCGTCGCGGTGCCGCTGGACGCACAGCAGCGCAACGACCTGCCGGCGATCGCGGCCAAGATCAACCCGAAAACCCGCGCGGTCTATCTGGTCAACCCGCACAACCCCAGCGGCACGGTCAGCGACAATGCCCCGTTCAAGACCTTTCTGCGCGAGGCGTCGAAGAAAACGCTGGTCATCGTCGACGAGGCCTACCTCGAATACACCGAAGACTTTGCCACGCGCAGCGCGGTCGATCTGGTGCGTGAGGGCGCCAACGTCGCGGTGTTTCGTACCTTCGCCAAGATTCACGGCCTGGCCGGCCTGCCGTTCGGCTACCTGCTTGCGCCACCCGCGCTTATTGCGGCATTGCGTGCGCAGGGTGACGGCACAGCCGAGGACATTGGTCGTCTTTCGTTAGCCGCGGCGGCGGCGGCGCTGCAGGACAGCAGCCTGATTGAGCGCAGCCGCAGAGCCATCGCCAAGGAGCGCTCGCAATGGGCGTCCGTATTCGAGGCATTGAAGCTGCCGCACAGCGATACCGCGGCCAACTTCGTTTTTTTCAACGCTGGCCGCCCGCAAAAGGAGCTGGCCGCTGCCTTTAGACAGCACGGTATTGATATCGGCCGCGGATTTCCGCCGCTGGACCAATGGACGCGCATCAGCATTGGCTTGCCCGGAGAAAATGCCAAAGCGCAGCAGGTGCTACGGGAAATTCTGGCCAAAGGCTGAGGCTACGTAAACGCATCAGGGCTTGCCGAGATGCGCTGGCTATTGGACATCTATCGACGCGACGAGCCCCGGCGGCGGAGAACGCGCATGCAAAAGTTTCAGCGCTTGTCGGCGTCGCTCAGCAAATCTTCGTAAAACGCGCCGAACGGTTCGGTCGGGTGCGCAATCTGGATTTCCAGAATCCACAGTCCGCTCGACGGTGTCGAGTCCAGTGCGCCGAGGTAACCCTCCTTGTGGATGGCGTGGGGAAAGTCGCTGACCCGATGACCCTTGATCGCATGGTTGAGACGGTAACCCATTGCGTCGGCGCGATCCTCGGCAAACGCATACAGCGCCTGGCCATTGAGGCCCTTGCTGCGCCATGCCTCGGCGGTCTCGTGAAACAGGACGCGCGCGGCGTCCGCGCAGGCTTGCTGTTCGGGCAAATGCCCGACTACAAACGTATCGCCCACGTCGCCCTCATGACCATCGAAAACGACACCGATATCGATGAAGTAAATGTCGTTTTCACCCAGCCGCAGGGACGGATCGGACGCCTGTCGATACGTTTTGGTCGTATCCGTGCCAATGCGTATCAGGATGGGATGCCAGATTTTCTCGTATCCCAGGTCACGGAAAACCTCGGTCGCCTCGATCTTGGCCTGCTCTTCGCTGATACCGGGGCGCATGCGTTCGCGGATGCCTTGCAAGGCATCCCAGGAGCGCTCGCGGGCTCTCTGCATAAGGTCAGGCTGGTAACGTTTGCCAACCGCTTCGCGTGCGACTGAGTTCATGGTGCCCAAATCCAGAGAAAGTTGTTGGCGTAACGACACGTCAGGCCACCAGCAGAAGCACTAGCGCGATGACGGCTGGCAACGCCTGAAGCCACAGAATTTTCCGACTCGCGGTAAGGCCACCAAAGAGGCCGGCGATCAGCACGCATGCCAGAAAGAATATCTTGATGCCGAAGCCGGCGAGGCCGAGGCTGAGGCCCCAGATCAGCCCGGCGGCAAGAAAGCCGTTGTAGAGACCCTGATTCGCGGCCAGCACCTTGGACTGTTCGGCGAATTCCGCCGTCAGGCCAAAGGCGCGGCGGCCGGCTGGCTTGGTCCAGAGAAACATCTCCAGCACGAGGAAATACGCGTGGAGCAGGGCGATGACGGCGATGACGATATTGGCAGCGATGAGCATGAGACGTTCCCCCTCGGTGGCGATAAACGCCTGTCTCGGCGGTGATCGTGCCGTGGAGTGTCGCAGCCGGATCAGTCCATCGCAAACACCGGGCCGGCGCTCAGCCCGGGATGACTACCGCTGGAACGAGTGCGGGCGGAACGATACCCACCGGCATCGCCAGCTGACGCAGCCAGCGATAGTGTGAAGCGATGCCGGCGGCGAAGCTGCGATGGCTGCGATAGGTGATGCCGAACTCCGCGCAGGTGGCCTCCACCACGCGCGCGACAGCCGGGTAGTGCACATGCGAGATGCGCGGAAACAGGTGGTGCTCGATCTGGAAATTGAGTCCGCCGATCAGCCAGCTCAACACGCGATTGTCACGCGCGAAATCCACCGTGGTTTCCAGCTGATGAATGGCCCACGGCGTCTCCATCTGCACACCGCTTGCGTCGGGCTGCGGAAAATCGGCTTCCTGCACCACGTGCGCCATCTGGAACACCAGCGCCAGCAGCACGCCGGCCACCGCCGAAGTGACGGTGTAGAACAGCAGCACCGCGCCGATCGAGTGGAACGCCAGCGGCAGCGCAGATGCCAGCCCTAAAAAAACCAGTTTGCCGATAACGAAACCGGCCAGATCCCCGCCGCGCGGACGTTCAAACGGACGCTCGCCGACGGTGCCGGTGATCATGTCGCGGAAGTCGCCGTAAAGATGCCAGCGAATAGCCGTGACGCCGTACAGCACCCAGAGATAAAAATGCTGCCAGCGGTGCCACGGCCGCCAGGGCTGCTCCGGCGACAGCCGCCCGAGCACGCCCAGGTCGATGTCGCTATCGTGCCCGGCGACGTTGACCCAGGTGTGATGAAAACGCGCGTGCTTCCATTGCCAGATGTACGAACTGCCGCCGACCATATCCAGCGTCAGCGCCATCAGCCGGTTGATCCACCGGTGATCGGAATACGCCTGGTGGCCGCCGTCATGCATCACGTTGAAGCCAATGCCGGCCGTTGCCGTACCCAGCACGACGCTGATCGCCAGCGCCGTCCATCCGCGGGTCGTAAAAAACACCAGGGCGATGTAACTGGCGGCAAATACCGCAAGAATGATCGCCGTCTTCAGATACATCTGCGCACTGTCGCGCTGGCGCCTGCCGCTGCGTTTGAAGTCGGCTTCCACCCGCCGACGCAATTCACGGTGAAAGCGGTTGTCGCCGTTGAACTTCAGGCGCTCGGCGGTGGTGGCGGGCAAGCGTTTGTCAGCGGCGTCCCTGCGATGCGATGAATCGAGGAACATGGGTGTGCCTGATAACGAAAGAATGAGGTCATCCTAGTCCACCGTGTGTAAGCGGCATGTTCGATCTGGCGCCGCTGCGTCATGGCTCGGTGGGCATAACGCCGCGCCTTTGCCGAATTGTGCTGATGATCACCAGTGTCACCAGCACAGCCCCCAGCACCAGCGACGACCCCGCGGTACCGAGATTCAATCCGCCTTGATTTGTCGGCTTGGTCAACAGGTCGCCAAAGGTCGCGCCGAACGGTCGGGTGAGCACGAAGGCTATCCAGAACAGCGCGGTGCGATTGATCCGGGTAAAGGCGTACGCCCAGGCCGCCAGCAGAATCAGGCCGCCGATCAGGCTGGCGCCGCCGATAAATCCCAGCCCGGAATCGTCCGAAAGAAAATCGCCCAGCGCCGTGCCCAGCGTGTTGGACACGAGAATGGCGGCCCAGTAAAACAGTTCGACACGGCGGCTGCGAATGCGATCGACCGATATCGATTTTTCGCTCACATGCCAGGTCGCCAGCACCAGCAGCAGGGCGATCATCAAAATCGTCGCGCCCTTTGCGTAGCCCAGAGCCAGCGTGCGGTCCATGAAGTCCGATATCGTGGTGCCGGCCGTGCTGGTGGTCAGGATCACGGCCCAATAAATCGGTGGATGAAAGCGCCGGGCACCCAGCTGAAAAACCAGGATCAGCAAAAACAACCCGATCAGGATCAGCGAACTCAGCGCATAGCCGACGTGCATCGTTATGGAGAGCTGATCGCCGCCGGTTTCGCCCAGCGTGGTCGCGCAGATTTTCGTGATCCAGAAGGCCAGCGTGACCTGGGCGACCTTGTTGCCCATGCCGGTGGCCGATTCACTGCTCATACGCGCAGTCGCTGGCCGTTCCGCAGTAAGCGGCAGCCTTGAACGTCACCACCAGCACGTCGCGGTAAGCCGGCTTGGTCGGATCGAACGGTTTCACCGCGGTAACACCGTGACTGACGCGCGCATCGTCCACCAGCGCAGCATCCAGCGGACGGGTGAGGGTGAAGCTGCCGAGCAGGCCGCCATTACCGCGATGGATCGTGGTGATGCCGCTTTCGATATTGGTGCGGGTGATCATCAGCACGAGCACGTAGTCCACGCCGTCGCGATGCACGCCTTCGGGGGTCGGTTCACCGGCCTTGTCCGCGCTGGCTTCGATACGGAACTGGTGCGTCTCGACGTGCCAGCGTGCAACGCCGGGTGCCAGACCGCCGAACAGCCCATGGGTGAACTGAAGGATGCGGCGGAAACTGGGGCCATCAGAAATCTTCGGGCGGATCGGCACGAACCAGCGCTCGATGCCGCCCTGCAGCGTGTTGTTCTGCACGGTCTGCACGTGCGGCTGTGGTGGATTGCGGGTAATCGAACCGTCGGCGGCAATATCGAAGGTGCTGTAACGCCGGCGGCGGCGGCGCCCCTTGGCGGCGAGGTACGGATCGGGCGCCAGCTCGTTCCAGCTTTCGATGAATGCCTGCCAGTCGCCCAGCAGCTGCGGAACACCGAGCAAACCTTCCATGGTCTTTGCACCAAGAAAGGCAAAGCCTTCGGCCTGCAGCCGGGTATGCAATGCGGACAGGTCGGATTCGGTACTCATGCCGCTACGTTAACAGCAGCGTTCGTGCCGAGGTATCCGTTGACGACGCGATTGGCGTGTGCACGCAAGCTCAGTTGGGGAAGGCGTGATCCAGCCATGCCGGCACGGGAATGCCTTTCTCGCGCAGAAAGCCCGGATTGAACAGTTTGGCCTGATAGCGCGTGCCCGAATCGCACAGCACGGTAACCACGGTATGGCCCGGGCCGAGCGCGCGTGCGAGGCGGATGGCGCCGGCGACGTTGACGCCGCTGGACCCGCCGACGCACCAGCCTTCGTCGTGCAGAAGCTGGTGTGCCAGCGGCACCGATTCGTCATCGGGGATCGACCACGCCATGTCGATCGGCGCGCCGTCGAAGTTGGCGGTGACGCGGCTGGAGCCAATACCTTCACTGATGGAGTTACCGCTGGCGATCAGTTCACCGGTGTTGATATAGCTGGCGAGCGCGGAACCCGCCGGATCGGCCAGCGCAATACGCACGCCCGGATTGCGCGCCTTCAAGGCGCGGCCCACGCCGGCCAGCGTGCCGCCGGTGCCGGAGGCGCAGACGAAGCCGTCGATATGGCCGTCCGTTTGCTGCCAGATCTCAACACCGGTGGTGGCTTCGTGGAAATCGCGGTTGGCGGTGTTGTCGAACTGGTTGGCAAACCAGGCGCTGCCGGCGTCGTTCGCGTTCAAGGCTTCGGCATGCGCACGCGCTTGGTGCGCGTAGTGGCCGGGATCTTTGTAGGGTACGGCGGGCACCAGCCGTACTTCGGCCCCGGTGATGCGCAGCGCGTCGATTTTTTCGCGGCTCTGCGTTTCGGGCATGAAGATAATGGTGCGATAGCCCAGACTGGCGCCAAGCAGCCCCAGCCCGATGCCGGTGTTGCCGGCCGTGCCTTCGACAATGGTGCCACCGGCCTTGATCAGCCCGCGCTGCTCGGCGTCACGCAGCAGACCCAGCGCGGTACGGTCCTTGATCGATCCGCCGGGATTCATCATTTCGGCCTTGGCCAGCACCTCGCAGCCGGTCAGCTCGGAGGCGTGACGCAGGCGGAGGAGCGGCGTGTGGCCGACGGTGGCAGACAGGTCGTTTCGAAAACTCATGCGGTCCAATCTTTTGTGGGCAGAGGGCTTTTGCTGCCGGCATCGATTCCGCCGTCTTGCGATGGCCAGGGCATGCCGATGACGCTGGTCAGATTAGCGCTTTGGCGGCTGCACCAGACGCAAATACGGCTTCAGCGTTTTCCAGCCATCGGGATACAGGGTCTTCGCCTCCTAGTCGGACACCGATGGCGCGATGATCACGTCATCGCCGGCTTTCCAGTTTACCGGGGTGGTGAGCTTGCGGCCGTCGGTGAGTTGCAGCGAGTCCAGCACGCGCAGAATCTCGTCGATGTTGCGCCCGGCGCTTGGCGGGTAGGTGAGGGTAAGTCGCACTTTCTTGTTCGGGTCGATGATGAACACGGCGCGCACGGTGACTTTCGGATCAGCCTTGGGATGAAACATGCCGTAGAGCTTCGCCACTTCCAGATCCGGATCGGCCAGCAGCGGATAGTTGATGGCCGTACCGCCAACATCTTCCACGTCCTTGGCCCAGCGCCTGTGGTCTTCAACGGAATCGACCGACAGGCCGATCAGGCGGGTGTTTCGCTCATCGAATGCGCTTTTACGCCGTGCGAATGCGCCCAGTTCGGTGGTGCACACCGGCGTAAAGTCTTTCGGGTGCGAAAACAGCACGCCCCAGTGATCGCCGATGTAGTCGTAAAAATGGATCGTTCCCTCGGTCGAGTCCAGGGTGAAGTCGGGTGCGGTTTCGCCCAGCTGCAGACTCATTACGCGTGTCTCCGTGGCAGGTAAAGAACGAACGAGCTTACTCACTGGATGCTTGATTTAATTGACGAAGCGAGGTCCGGCGACGGGCTTCCGTAGCGGCTGCCGTAGATTCGTTTGAAGCGTTTATACGTTTAGATGTTTAGACGTCTATTGACAACGAAAATGTCAGCCTTTACTGTCTACTTACTCATCGAGACCGGCTGAGGGACAGGCCCATTGAAGCCGGGGCAACCTGCGGAGCGTTTCCGCAACGGTGCTAATTCCTGCGGAAGCGCTCTTGGCGCCAACCGGAAGATGGGCGTCATGTCTCCACAGCCTTGCTGCGATGCGATGCATGACGACCTTCTCCGGCCCCGCAGAACGATGCCGACCGGAGATACTGCATGACCTGTTCGTCCGAAACCGTTGCCGTTACGACCACCAATGCCGCCATTGACGCGATCCTGGCGCCGCTACGCCAGCGCCCGAGTCTGACCGTACGCCGCAGCATTCGTCGGGTAACGTTCACGCCAAAATACGGCAGCGGCCCGGTCGAAGTGGAGGTGAGCTATTCATGGACCGGGGCACCCGGCGCACCGACGCTGATCGTGCAGGGCGGCATTTCGGCCGATCGCGATGTGGTCTCGCTTGACCGCGATGCCGCGCCGGGCTGGTGGCAGACGCTGGTCGGCGCGGGTGCCGCGATCGATCTGAACCAGTGGCGCGTGCTGGCGATCGACTGGCTGACGCCGGGTGATCTGGACACGAACGCCGTCTCCAGCGAGGATCAGGCCGATGCCCTGGCCGCCCTGCTGCAGTCGCTGAACATTCCCCAGGCGCGCGCGTTCATCGGCTCGTCCTACGGCGCCATGGTCGCGCTGGCATTTGCGGCACGTCATCCGTACGCGGTCGATCGGCTGGTGCTGCTGGCTGGCGCGCATCGCCCGCATCCGATGGCCACCGCGCAGCGCAGCGTGCAGCGCGGCATCGTGCGCATGGGCCAAGCCAGCGGGCACATTGAGGAGGCCTTGTCGCTGGCACGTCAGCTGGCGATGACCACCTATCGCGGCAGCCCCGAATTCGGCAAGCGTTTTGCCGGTGGCCCGGAATTTCGCGACGGCCGCTTTCATTTCCCGGTCGAGGATTATCTCGAGCATGCCGGTCGCCGCTTCGTCGAACGCTTCGACGCGGACCGTTTTCTTGCGCTATCCGAATCGATCGATCTGCATGACATTGCGCCGGAGCGGGTACCCACGCCGGCAACGCTGATTGGCTTTCCCTCCGATCGTCTGGTGCCGCTGTCCGACCTGTGTGAATTGCAGACGCGGCTGCACGGTTCGGCGACGCTGGAAGTGGTCGATTCGCCGTATGGCCACGACGCCTTTCTGAAAGAACCCGAACAGCTGGCGCCGCTGCTGCGCAGCGCGCTGATCTGAAATTCTTCCTGTTTTATTGATGACACGTTTTACCTGGAGATTCCCATGAGCAAGTGCGCCCCCTGTACCAGCGCCGTTCGCGCCGGCATCGAAAGCGATACCCAGCACGGCGCCGTGGTGCCGGCGCTGCATCTGTCGAGCAATTACAGCTTCGAGGGCTTTGGTCGCAAGCGTGCCTATGATTACTCGCGCAGCGGCAATCCGACCCGTGACCTGCTCGGCAATGCGCTGGCCGAACTGGAGCAGGGCGCGGGCGCGGTGGTGACCTCCAGCGGCATGTCGGCGATTGCCCTGGTGCTGGAACTCGTACCCGCAGGCGGCCATGTTCTGGCCGCGCACGATTGCTACGGCGGTACCTGGCGGCTGCTTGACGCGTGGGCAAAAAAACATCGTTTCACCGTCGATTTCGTCGACCTCACCGATAGCACCGCGCTGGCCGCGGGCCTGGCAAAAAAGCCGGCGCTGGTGTGGGTGGAAACGCCGTCCAATCCCCTGCTACGCATTACCGATATCCGCCATGTGGCGCAGGCGAGCCATGCGGCCGGGGCATTGCTAGTCGTTGACAACACCTTCCTGTCGCCCGCCTTGCAGCAGCCGCTGCTGCTGGGCGCGGATGTGGTGGTGCACTCCACGACCAAGTACATCAATGGACATAGCGACGTGGTGGGCGGTGCGGTGGTGGCCAAGGATGCCGCCGTGTTCGACCAGCTGAAATGGTGGGCCAACTGCAACGGTCTTACCGGCGCGCCCTTCGACAGCTATCTCACCCTGCGCGGCCTGCGCACGCTGGCAGTGCGCCTGCGTCAGCATCAGGAAAATGCCGAACGCATCGCCAGCCATCTGGACGGCCATTCGGCCGTGCGCAAGGTTTTCTATCCCGGCCTGAAAGACCACCCTGGCCACGCGCTGGCCGCACGGCAGCAGCAGGGCTTTGGTGCGATGCTGAGTTTCGAGCTGGAAGGTGACGTTCGCCATATCGAGACGTTCGTCGACGGGCTGGAATACTTTTCGCTGGCCGAATCCCTCGGCGGTGTGGAAAGCCTTATCGCCCACCCCGCTTCGATGACCCATGCGGCCATGGTGCCCGAAGCGCGTCATGCGGCCGGCATCGCCGACGGTCTGCTGCGGCTGTCGATCGGCATCGAAGACGGTGACGACCTGCTGCGCGACCTCAGCGCCGGACTGGCCCGCGCGCAGTCGCTGGCGGTTACCGCGCGTCCGCTGGTTGCCGGCCGGGTTCACGCATGAGTTCGGCGGTGGCCGCTGCGGCGGCAGCATCGAAACTTTCCACCGCTTCCGCTACCACCGGCATCGTATTGCTCGGTACCGGGGTGGTCGGCGGTGCACTGCTGAAACTGCTCAACACGTCGGCGGCCTCAAGCATCCGGCTGGTCGGTGCGGCCAACTCGCGGCGGCAGCAGACCGATGCGGCAAGCCTTGCCAGCCGCGGCCTGCGTGAGCAGTTGACCAGCCAGGGCGATCGCCGCGATGACGCGGTTTTGTTTGCCGCATTGGATGCATGCGGCACGCCGCACAAGGTCATTGTCGACGCCACCGCCAACGCGGCGCTCGCGGCGCATCATGCGCAGTGGTTGACGCGTGGCTACCACGTGGTGACCGCCAACAAATCCGCCGCTGGTGGTGAGCTTCCCGGCTGGCGCGCGCTGCAGGCCGCCACGGCACTGGGTGCGCGCTACGGCGATTCCGCCACGGTTGGTGCCGGTTTGCCGGTGCTCTCCACGCTGCGGCGTCTACGCCAGTGCGGTGACAGCCTGCTGACGCTGGAAGGCGTGTTTTCCGGATCGCTGTCGTGGCTGTTCAACCAGTACGACGGCCGCGTGCCGTTTTCCAGCCTGCTGCTGGAAGCGCGTCGTCTCGGTTTTACCGAGCCCGACCCGCGCTCCGACCTGTCGGGCGACGACGTGGCGCGCAAGCTGTTGATCATCGCCCGCAACGCCGGCTTTGCGCTGGGCGTCGATGAGGTGCAGGTGGAAAGCCTGGTGCCGGAATCGCTGCGGGCAATTGGCGCCGATGAGTTTCTTGCGCGTCTGACCGAGCTGGACCAACCCCTCGCCGCGCGCCACGCCGAGGCGGCATCGCGCGGCAACGTGCTGCGCTTTCTGGCCCGGCTCAACCAGCGCGGCAAAGCGCGCGTCGGCATCGCCGAAGTTCCTGCCACGCATCCCGCGGCGCGCCTCTACGGTACCGACAACCAGTTCGCCCTCACCACCACCCGCTACAACACCCAGCCGCTGGTGATCCAGGGGCCTGGTGCGGGTCCTGAGGTGACGGCGCAGGCACTGCTCGGTGACGTGCTGGCCTTGTGTTGATCGCGCGTTAGCGCAAGAGAACGAGGCACCGTCCGGCAAAAAAGCTGGCGGTAGTCGCTACCCCTGCCGGGCGCTATTCGCCGAGCGGCGTTCCCGCAGGCCAGCCAAGTCGCCCCATCGATTCAGTGATTATCTAACCTGCAGCGGGCCGACCGTGACGGTGCCGATCAGCCCCTGGAAGGCCTTGTCGGCTTCGGCGTGTAACCGGGTGACCACGGTGTTGGCATCTTCGGGAAACGGCGAATATCCCCTGATGTAAGAGATTCCGCCGCTATTGGCCGCATCTTCCAGCGGGGCAATTTCGTGATTGAACCGGCGCATGGCGCGGGCGCCGGCCACCTTGTCGCTGTACTTCAGTTTCATTTTTTTAAGCAACTGTTCGGCGGCCTGAATTTCTACGGCGCTGCTTTTGGCGCGAGCGATGGCGTAAGTTTGCTGGTGAGCGAAATCATTTCTCTCGGCCGAAAGGTCAAGCCATGCCAGCGCCAGCGGACGGTTTGCCGGCACGTCTTTCATGTCGCCATTGAAATAGATCAGGCCCAGCGTGTACTGCGCATCTTTGTTGGCCCAGTAGGCCGCCTCCTCAAGCTCCGAGACGCCCCGTGGGTTTTTCTCCTCCTGAAAATAATAACGGGCACGGCAGGCGTAGAAATCGCCGGGAAGAATTTGCTCCAACCCCTCGATGCAGCTGTTCCAGTACATTTTTCCACTAGCCGGGGCTGCCGAAGCTGCAGGCGTTGCTGCAGCGGAGTCCGCGAAAGCGGCGGGGACGGACGCGAGAACATTCAGCCCCAGCAGAATCAGGGCAGCTTTCATAAACCGTTTCACGCCAATCTCCGTTGATTACGTCAGTGTTCGATACATACGAGTTTGATGGATATCCGGGGCTTCACCGGAAAAGTGATTGACGACGTCTCGTCATTCGAACGCAAACGCACGACTCGGAAATATGTTTACTCGCATTCCGCATGGAGATTATGCGCGCGATGCCAGCGTGAGAAACGCTCAATGCTCCCGCGCTTCCTCGCGCGCCTCTTCGATGGATGGCGTGCGCCAGCCGGATTTTACGCCCCACAGAAAAAACACCAGGCCAATCACGGCGACCACGGCCAGATCCCAGCCGAAGGGGATGTAATCCAGTCCGCCAAACTTGACGCTGCCGATGCGCGAAATAGCGGCCAGTGCGACGAGATAGAAAATCAGCCACCAGGCGCCTTTCATCTGGCGGGCAAAGTCGTGGAAGCCGCTCTTGTACTGGTAGAACACATACACCGGCAGCGCTACGACGATCAGCAAAATGATCTTGCCCGTCAGCGGCCACTTGGCCCAGTACAGCAGTTCGGCGGACATGATGAAGGCGATGCCGGCGATGATCGGCAGAGCAGCCAGCCGGAACGGGCGGTGCAGTTCCGGCGCGGTGCGACGCAGGGTCATGACGCTCACCGGGCCGGTGAGGTAGGAGATGATCGTGGCGACCGAAATGACCGCTGCCAGCGAATCCCAGCCGCGGAAGAAAAACAGGAACAGAAACGACACGACAAGATTCAGCCACATCGCCGGACGCGGCACGCCGAATTTGGGGTGCACGCGGCCAAGAATCTTCGGCAGCGTGCCGTTGCGCTCCATGCCGTAGATCATGCGCGCGGTGGTCGCGGTGTAGGTCATGCCAGTGCCGCTGGGGCTGACGAAGGCGTCGGCATACAGCAGGATCGCCAGCCAGTTGAGGTTGACAATAATCGCCAGCTCGGCAAACGGCGAGCTGAAGCTGATGCCGTGCCAGCCGGCCTTGGCCAGCATCGCCTGCGGCACCGAGCCGAGATAGGCCACCTGCAACAGCACGTACACCACGGTCGCCAGCAGAATGGCGCCGACGATCGCAAACGGAATGCTCTTGCCCGGGTTGCGCGCTTCGCCGGCCAGGTTCACCGGACTCTGGAATCCGTTGAAGGCAAACACGATGCCGGCGGTGGCTACCGCAGTGAGAATCGCCGCGAAATCGTTGGTATGGCTGCCGCCGTTGATGCCGACAGAAAGGTTTTCGCTATGAAAACCGCTGGCGATCAACGCGATAGCCGTTGTGGCCGGAATGATCAATTTGATCACCGTGATCACGGTGTTGGAGTGTGCGAACAGTTTCACGCTCCAGAAGTTGAGCAGGAAGTACACAACCACCAGCACGGCCGCGATGCCCAGTCCGATGTGGCTCAGCTCGCCCTTGCCTGCGGTGATGTGATAAAGATCCTGCGCCCAGCCCCACTTCCAGCCCGCCATGTACTGCACCGAGGCTTCTGCTTCGACCGGAATGGTCGAGACGATCGCAATCCAGTTGGCCCAGCCCGCGATAAAGCCGACCAGCGAGCCGTGCGAGTAGTGGCCGTAACGCACCATGCCGCCCGATTCGGGGAACATCGCGCCCAGTTCGGCGTAGGTCAGCGCAATCGTCATGATGATCGCCGCGCCCAGCACCCATGCCCAGATCGCGCCCGGGCCGGCCAGCTTGGCCGCGTTCCACGCACCGAACAGCCAGCCCGAGCCGATGATCGAGCCGAGGCCGGTAAGCATGAGGGCAAATGGACCGACGTCGCGGCGGATGGAGCTGGATGAAGACATAGAATCTCCTGAACAGTGGAAGGCGCGGCCGCCATCCCCGACGGCATCATCGTTCGATGATGACAGAGGGGGTGAGGGCTGTCAGCCCGAGCGGGCCGCGCTGCCTTGCCGAACAGGAATGGAATTCCGCATGTCGCAGCCAAAATGACTGATTATTTCGTCATTATTTTCCAGCGTCATTACTCCAAAGTCAGAAGCCATCATCCAGCATGAGTCCAGCTTGTGATTGCGCGGTGGGTGTAGCGCGAGTTCGGGAAAACGCCAGCAGCTCACCGAGCCTTGCGCCTTTGTCCCGCCAGTCATAGAACAGCGATTCACCGACGAGTGCGTAGTGCCAGTCACGGCCGCCGCGTTCCTTTCCATCGAGCGCATTGATGCGTTCGCACCATGTAACGGCAGCCTTCAATTTGCGCTGAACGTTCGGGTGGCTGATCTGCTGCTGGGCTTTGGTCTCGACCAGATAGATCGCGTCAGCCGTACGCACAAGAAAGTCGGGAAAATAAAATGCCGGCAGCCCATCGTTTTTGACGTAGCGCAGCCTCACGAAGTCGTGGCGGTTTTCGCTGATCTTGCAGAATGCCTCGACACCCGCGTCGGCTTGTGCCCATTCGATGAAGGCACGCTCCAGCCCGCCGCTGCGCGTGGGAAAAGGCAGGCGTTCGTAAATGCATTTGCTGACACCTAGCGAGGCACTTTCGCGCACCATCAGCTTCGTCACCTCCGATAATCGCCTGTGGCGCACATCGGTCATTCCGGTGGTGCTGTGTTCTTCCGCGCGCACCAACGCCAACCCAAAAATGCGCACAACGTGTTCTATCACCGGCTGCAATAAAAGCAATCGCCAACCTTCTTGCTCGAACGGTTCAAACACCTCGCCGAACAGCCGCTCGCGGATGTAGTCGTCCAGCGCCGTGGCCAATGCGGCCGTATTCATCTGTAAATATGGCAAGTCGAGGTGATGTGCCACCTTGTTTCCCTTCGGCAGGGAGTGATTCAGCGACTGACTGATGCGCCGTGTAAGGCGCGACAACAGCTCGTTATAGCCGCTAACGTTCATGGCAGCACCATCGACGCGGTAATCTCCGAACAATGTGCTGCTCTGAAGATCCTGCGAAGTGAAGGTGTCGCCCTTGCCGAGTAGCTCGCTCAATTTTGTGCGGCTCATGGCGGTGAATGGTGAAAGCGTCAGCACATCAATCGGCAGATGTTCGATAGTTTCATCCACTTCGCGCATGATGAAGGGAATGGCGAAGTCGTAACGCTCAAAGTCTTCGCGCAGTTCCGAAGGTATTAGGTCACCCGTGCTGCTGGCTTCATCGTCATCGTCACCAGTTGTGCCTATCAGGCCCTCGGCCATCAGCTCATCGTAGAAGCTCTGAAACGCCGGGTGTTCGACAATCGAGAGAATGTCGATCAGGCTGCCCGGCTCCTCGCCGCGGTTGATCCGCTCTCGGTTCTCGCGCTTGATATCGCCGTATTCGGGATCGCGCCACATCAAACGCAGCCCACGGCCGATGGTCTGCTCCAGCAGTATCTGTGCCTGGCTGGAACGCAGCGGCACGATCACGCAGATGTTGTTGACGTCGAAGCCCTCGCGCAGCATTAGTACGCTGACGATCACACGCGGCTGGACCAGCCTGTCGACGTTGAAAAGTTTCTGGCGCAGCGGCACCCATTGCTTTTCGCCCAGTTCGGCCTTCTTGCCGGAGTCGACGGTCAGCACGTCGTCTTCGTGCAGGCCTTCGTCACGCAGAAATTGCTCGACCAGCGGCGACACTGCGGTGTCTTCGCAGACAACCAGCATCTTGGGAAGGCGCGCGATGTCCACACGCGCGAAATCCAGTTCCAGCTTGCGCAGCTTTTGCAGGCCGGCGCGCAGCATCACGCATTGTCCTTCGGACAGACGTACATTGCCGTCCTCGTCGCGCTCGGCCTTGAACTCCAGCGGCAGCGCGCCAAGGTCCTTGCGCTTGTCCAACACCAGCGATTTTACCAGCCCGAGCCGCATCGCCTGCTTCAGGTCGAAGTCGACCACAATGTGCGGAAAGTAGACCTTGCGCCGGTTCTTTCCGCCGCCAACGTCATTGTATGGCGTGGCGGAAAAATCCATCTGCACGAAGCGCCGGCCCTTGCCTGCGGCGATGATAGACAGGCTCTTCTGCCATTCGACCTCGGTGGTTTCGCCTTCTTTCTTGAGTTCATGGATGTGGTGCGCCTCGTCGTTGAACACCATGAGGTCGGGCAGGTCGGCGAGGTAGCTCAGTACGTTACCGCGCGCCCACCGGCGATCAAGTACATCGAGGCTGTTGCCAGTGGCGCGGCCGGGCGTCAGCGGCAATACGTTGTAAGCCACGGCAGCGGCATCAGCCACCATGCCAGGCGTGTCGACCCACTCCGTCTCCTCGGGCTCAGCGTCTTCTTCTGCCTCGTTAAGCAAATGCCAGTTGGTGATGGCGATCATGCCGTTGCCCGTGGCCTTGAGACCGATCTCGGTTTTAGTGCAGACGTTGCTTCGCACAAATTGCGCGATCCGCTCGCGCCGTGCCGGCGGTGCAAACAGATCGGCATAGCTGGCGATATCGGAGCTGGCAAAGTCGCGACTCTTGTCTTCGCGCTCCTTGCCCAGAAACGCCTCGATCAGGCGCTCGTACACGATCAGGCCCGGAGCCACGATCAGAAAGCGCCGGGTGAAGCGGGGATCGTCGCGGCCTTCGTCCAGTGCCGCCGTCTTGTTCAACAGCTGCCAGACCAGCAGCGCCTGCAGCACCCACGTCTTGCCCGTACCGGTGGCCATCTTGAGACAGTATTTCGGATGGCCGTGCTTGTCCTGCGCCAGATCGCTGAGGCGATTGCCTTCCAGCAGGGCATCCGCACGGACCTGGCGATAAAGGTCGCCCAGATTCGGGCTGGCCAGCACCTCATGCGCCACAATCACGTTGAGAATAGCCTGGCGCTGACCGGCGTGAAAATTGAAAACGCGCGACGCGCAGGCATCCTCGCCAAACCACCAGCGCAGCAGCTCGGCGGTAATCGGTGTCACTAGCTCGTAGATGTCGGCAATGCCCTGTTCCAGCCCGATGCAGAGTTGCTCGGTGCGGCGGGAGAGGGCCGCGGCCAGCGCCATCGGATGATCGTTGGCGGCGGTCATGTCGCAGGCTCCGCCACCACTTGCACCACCTCGGCCTCGAAGCCAAATACATCCACCACGCGCACGCAGATGCGTCGGTTGCCAGCCTTGTACGGAACGGAAAAGCTTGCCTCGCTCACCACGCGCAGCGGGTCGTCGTCATTGGCGGTGTTGCCGCGGTAGTCCTGCCAGACCGAACGGAAGACCTCGCCGTCGTAGTCCGGGTCGACGGCCCAGTACTCGATCAGCGCCAGCGGCTCGACGTTCATCACCTTGAGCAGCTTTTTGCGGTTGTCCTCGTCGAGATTGATAGCCTCGGGCGAGAGCAACACGTAGTTGTCCAACGTCACCTGCACCTGCTCGCCGTCGCCACTGCGCTGGCGAAGGATTGGTTTGACGGTGAGGTATTGCAGGCTGGAGAAGCGCACCTGGCCGCGCAGCTTTTCGATGCCGCCCTTCTTGCGCAGGCGGTCGAGCAGATCGGGCGGAATCACCAGCACTTCGAGCCTTGCGTCGTTCAGCGCGGTGATGCTCTGGCCAATCGACGGTTCGAAATTCCAGCCCAGCACGACCACGCGATCCCAGCCGCCGAGCAGGTTGTCCCGCTGTGCAATCGCTTTGCGCAGTGTTGCATCCCCGGTGAGCTTGTTCGGCGAATCCACCAGCACGAGCGTCTTCTTTCCCGCGTAGACCACCGCACCGAGATTGCGCAGCGGGTTGTCCTCCGGTTGCAGTGGCAGAGCGCCGTACAGCGACAGCACGATGCCCGAAAGATCGCCGACGCGAAAGCTGCGACCCATCGCGCTTTTCGCCGCCTCGACCTGGTAATCGCCGATGGCCTGATACAGGAACGGCTTCGCACCCTGATCGATCAACCGCTTGCGCATGATCATGCAGGCCGGCTTGCCGAGGTCGGTGGTGATCCATCGGCGACCGAGTTTTTCGGCGACGGCGGCTGTAGTGCCGGAGCCCCCGTTAAAGTCGGCTACTAGACCGTTTTGAGAGCTAGATGCTCGAATGATTCGGTCGAGAAGCGACTCAGGTTTCTGGGTGCTGTAACTGACGTCTTCGTCTCGATGCCAAGAACGGAGGGGTTGAACGTCAGCCCATAAGTCTGATGCAGGCATTCCCTCGGAGCCATCTAAAAACTTCTTGAGTCGCGGGACGCCGTTCCGTGTCCAGAAAATTCTGTTGCTTGCGATAGCGCGGTCGATACCAGCCTGGTCGTACATCCAATGCCGACCAGCTGGCGGCTCTATCAATTTATCTTCGAACCTTCGTGCTGGCCCTGCTCCGGCGCCGGAAAGGTCAGCAGACATGAATCGCTTTCCATCTGTATCAAAGTATCGGTAGTAGGCCTCTACATAAGCATCGTCGTAGGGCTGAAAAACAGGATTTAGCCTTTCTTTGTCACCCTTTGCGTAAAACAAAATGGTGTCATGCACCGAACCATAAGCTGAAGCGTCCGAATGCGATGTTGTCCGCTTCCAAATGACTTCATTTCTAAAACTTGATTTTCCATAGATATCATCCATGACGATCTTGACGTAGTGTTCTACGTGCCAGTCCAAATGCACGTAGATCGAGCCAGTCTCAGCCAATAGTTCGCGCATCAGGATCAGCCGCGGCGTGATCATCGCCAGATAAGACGCCGTGCCATCCGACCACGTATCTGAATAAGCGAACTGCTCAATCACCGTCGGACGCTGCTCCAGCTCGACACCGGGCAGCGTGACCTTGGTGCGATAGTCGGCCTTGGAATCGAACGGCGGATCGATATAGATAAGATCAACCTTGCCGCGCAGGCTGGGCGTGTGTTCGTCACCAGCCAGCAGCGCGGCCATCGCCAGCAGGTTGTCGCCGTAGATAAGCCGATTGGTCCAGTCGGCGCCGTCCGCATCGCCGAGGTGTGCCTGACGATTTGCCTCGTTGATCCAGTCGCTGTCGCGCGTGTCCTTCGAGGGCAACACCCACTCCCGCGTCTGCAGGCTGACCCGGTGACGGCCTTCGAGGCTCTCCAGAATCTTTTCGGCCTGCTGCCGCCCGCGCGCGACGATCTCCGGAAGTTGTTCGAGCAGAGACTTGGGCATGGCGACAACCGAGGTAAAGTTCAATCGTCGATGAAAGCAAAGTTTTCAATTTATATAAAGAGAAACTTTCATTTGTCAGGGTAGGCGACGCCTATGGTCCTAAGCCATGAAGATCGACAAGAAAGCCTTCGCCGACCGCCTTCGGGCGGCGCTAAAGCATGAGCGGATCGAGGCCAGTGCCGCAGAACTGGCGAGACTTCTCGAGTTGCAAGGTGAGAGCGTGTCGCAGCAGGCAGTGTCGGGATGGCTCAACGGCAAGCATCGCCCGAGGCCCGCACACATGGAGGCGCTGGCAAAGATCGTGGGCCTGGAGCCGCATGAGCTGGAATACCGGACCCATCGATCGAAGGGCGTGCGGGACGTGAACGCCGCATGGCCTGACCACGTGGGAGGCCATGATCGACTGGCTTTCGAGGACTATCTGCGGCTGTCCGACGAAAAACGAAAGCTGGTTCGTGAGCTGATCACCGAGTTGGCGAAGAGCACGTCGGGCAGGACGCGCTGACCGCGCGAAAAGGCCACAAGCGACTCACACATCACATTGGCCCCTCTGGACGCAGAGGTGTCGCCTCAGCACTCGATCACGTTCACCGCGAGGCCGCCGCGCGAGGTTTCCTTGTACTTGTCCTTCATGTCGCGGCCGGTGTCGCGCATGGTCTTGATCACCTTGTCGAGCGAGACGTGGTGCTTGCCGTCGCTGCGCAACGCCATGCGGCTGGCGTTGATCGCCTTGACCGAGCCCATCGCGTTGCGCTCGATGCAGGGAATCTGCACCAGGCCGCCGATCGGATCGCAGGTGAGGCCTAGGTTGTGTTCCATGCCGATTTCGGCGGCGCTCTCGACCTGCAGCATGTTGCCGCCGAGCGCGGCGGTCAGTCCGCCCGCGGCCATGGAGCAGGCTACGCCCACCTCGCCCTGGCAGCCGACTTCGGCACCGGAGATTGAGGCGTTTTCCTTGTACAGGATGCCGATGGCGGCGGCGGTGAGCAGAAAGTCGATGACGCCGTCGTCGTTGGCTTTCGGGCAGAAGCGTTCGTAGTAGTGCAGCACGGCCGGCACGATGCCGGCGGCACCGTTGGTCGGCGCGGTAACCACACGTCCCCCGGCAGCGTTTTCCTCGTTGACCGCGAGCGCGTAGAGATTGACCCAGTCGAGAATCGTCAGTGGATCGCGCAGCGCGGCTTCGGGCTGGTTGCGCAGTTCGGCGGCCATCGCCGGCGCCCGGCGCGACACTTTCAGGCCGCCGGGCAGCACGCCGGGTGAACGCAGGCCACGCGCGACGCAATCCTGCATGGCCTTCCAGATGGTCATCAGGCCGGCGCGAATTTCCTCTTCGCTGCGCCAGACTTTTTCGTTGGCCATGGTCAGCTGCGCAATGCTGAGATTGTGCTTTTTGCACAGCGCCAGCATCTGGTTGCCGGTAGAGAACGGATAAGGCTGCTCGGTGGTGTCGGCGACGATGCGGTCTTCCGCCGCCTCGTCGTTGTTGACCACGAAGCCGCCGCCGACCGAGTAGTAATCGCGGCTGGCCAGTTCGATGTCGTCGATGTCGTAGGCAGAGAAGCGCATGCCGTTGGTGTGGAACGGCAGCTTCTGACGCTTGTTGAACACCAGGTCGCGTTTTTCCTCGAACGCGATCATCTTCTTGCCGAGCAGCAGCAGTTGATGCGAGCCGCGGATGCGCTCCAGCGTGGTCGGGATCCGATCCGGATCGACGCGGTCGGGATGCTCCCCTTCCAGGCCCAGCAGCACGGCCTTGTCGGTGCCGTGGCCGCGGCCGGTCATCGCCAGCGAACCGAACAGTTCGCAGCGCACGCGGGTGACCCGATCGAGCACGCCGTTGTCGTCGAGCCAGCGTTCGGCAAAGCGTGCGGCTGCACGCATCGGCCCGACCGTATGCGAGGACGACGGTCCGATGCCGATCTTGAAGAGGTCGAAAACGCTGACGGCCATGGCTTGCTGCTGATCGAAGGAGACGACCGGTTATTCTACGCGTCGCCCCCAGCCATTCGCAGCCGCATGTCCAACCTGATTCTCTACCAGCGCGATTACTGTCACCTGTGCGATCGGGCGCTGGCCGTGCTGGCCGAGGCGCGTGCGCCGGATTTCGACAGCGTGTGGGTGGATGATTCGGCCGAGTTGGCTCAACGTTACGGCACGCGCGTGCCGGTGCTGCGGGATGAGCGCGATGGGCGCGAGCTGGACTGGCCGTTCGATGCGGCGAGCGTGCGGTCGTTTATCGACGCGGGGATAGCCATATGAGGTTTCCCCCTCCGGTTCCACGCGACTGCGCCTGGGGCCAGCGCTGAGCTGTTCGCTTCCGGCATCAGACAAAAGCAGCGCGGCGTTATTTCGCCGCCAGCTGCAGGTGCGCGGTGATCTTGACGTCCGCGGCGATCACCGACGTATCCGCGTAATCACCACCGCCCACGCCGAAGTCGAGGCGTTTGATTGTGCCCGTCACGTCGAGCACGGCGCTCTTGCCCTGCGGCTTGAAGCTCACGTTGAGCGTCACCGGTTTGGTCACGCCATGCAGGGTGAGATTGCCATCCGCCACGACCTGCGCACCGACCTGGCGGAAATTCGTTGTAACGAAGTGCGCCTGCGGAAATTTGGCAATATTGAAAAAGTCCGCACCGGGCAACGCCGTGTCGCGGTCCTTGTCGCCGGTCTTGGCGCTGGCAAGGTCGACGTTGACGTCAAATTTCGAGGCAGCCAGATGCGCGGTGTCATAGCTGATGGCGGCAGTCCATTTGCCAAACGTACCGTTGAAACCCGCGCCCTGAAACGTGCCGGCAAAACCCAGCGTGCTGGCGGCGGGCTGCACCGCGTAGTCTGCCGCAGTTGCGAGCGCGGGTGTAATCAGGGAAAGGGCGAGCAGGGCGGAAAAAAGCGGTTTCATGAGGTTTCCTTTGGCCGGTTGAAGGTCGGCGACGGTAAAAGCTTATAGGCGATTTTTTGGACGGCCAAATGGCAACATGCGGCGCAAGACGTTGTCCTTGTCGAACACATGGTGCTTCAGTGCGGCGCCGACGTGCACGACCAGCACCGCGACCAGAAACCAGAACAGATATTCGTGTACGGCAAACACGGTGTCGGAAATATCCGTGTTCTTGGCCGCCAGCGCGGGCAGATTGAAGAGCTTGAACCACTGCAGTGGCTTGCCGGCGACGGAGTTGAACCACCAGCCGCTTAGCGGGATGGCGGCAATCAACAGATAAAGCACGCCGTGTACGCCATGCGCCGCCAGCTGCTGCCAGCGTGGCCCCGGCTCGTCTGGCGGGCGTCGGTCCACCCAGCGCCACAGTACGCGCAGCAAAAACAGGGCGAGCACGGTCAGGCCGATCGACTTGTGCAAAGCGAGCCATTTGATTTTCTGCATCGGTCCGCTGGCTTCGTCCATCAACAGGCCGAAGATGCCGTTGCCGATGATCGCCAGCGCCATGATCCAGTGGAAAAAGCGCGCTACCGAACCCCAGCGGCGATTGTCGCTACGCAAACTCATGGTGTGTCCTTGCCGGTATCTTTTTTGTCGTCGCCGCGGATGGCTTCCAGCGCCATCCAGATGGCCACGTCGTGGCCAATGGAATGGTCGAACGCGGTAATGCCGAAGGCTTCGCGCTGCAAGGTTGCCGTTGCGGAAAATCCGGCCACCGTATGCAGGCCGTAGATGGTGGTTGCCTCACGGTTGAAGGTGAACAGCAGATCCATCGGCTGCGTTGTGCCGCGCAGCGTCAGCTGGCCGTGCAGCACGCCATGCTGATCGTCCTTGCGCTCGACGCTGGTACTGACAAAGTGCGCATAACGATCATGCGCGCAATCAAGCAGGGCAGGTTTGCACACGGCCGTGTTCCAGTCGGCGTCGCCCATGTCGACGCTGCTCATGTCGATGTCCAGCTCGGTGGACGCGGTGCTCCAGTCTTTCGGATCAAACTGCAGCCAGCCGTGGGCGATGTGCAGGCGTCCAAACGGACGCGAATAACCGTCGTGATCGATACTGAAAAGTATCTGGCTGTGCACCGGATCATAGTGATAGCGGGCACTCGCCGCGTGCGCAGCCCATGATGTTCCGAGTAGCGCGGCGCAAAACAGAAACAGTCGGAGAGGGCGGGCGAAGAGCATGAAAGCGAGTCTGGCTGATCTTGTTTGACCGCGCCAGCACGTCCCAGCTGGACGCACTGTTTCGCTGGCACGCTCAGTGCTTCGCTCGCTGCAGTCGGCCAGTTTTGGCATGATGACTCAGGATCGGGGGATTTGTGCATGGCTGCATCGTTTTTGCGTCAAGGTGTTTTCGCGCTTGTTTTGCTGATGCCCATGGCGGCATCGAGGGCTCAGCTGGCGACGTCCGCGTCGGGTTCGATCGGGCCGACGACGCGCATGCCGGCCATGACCGGGCCGGTCACCACGCTTGCGCCGTTGAATCCCTCGAAAGCCTCCGCGTCCACGCCAGAGCCTCTGGCCACGCCGCAGTTTCGCCGTTACGGCGTTGAAGATGGCGTGCTGCGAGGGGCGGTGTACGCGGTGGCGCAGGATCGGCATGGGCTGATGTGGTTTGGCTCCGCCGCGGGCTTGATGCGCTACGACGGAGTGACTTTTCAGGCGTTTCGCAACGCGGCGGATGATCCGCGTTCGTTGCCGGCCAACCAGACCTACGCGCTCTACGTCGATCGCGACAACAAGGTCTGGGCCGGCGGCATCTCGACCGGCCTGATCGTCTACAACCAGCAGACCGAGCGCTTTCAGCAATGGATGCACGACGATGCCAAGCCCGCCAGCCTGGCTGACAACGAAGTGTGGGCCATCACCCAGACCTCCGATGGCGAATTATGGGTGGCCACGGGAGATGGCCTGGAGCGCATGCATAAAGATGGCGGTGGCTTCGATCACATGCCGCTGGACATCGACGGCAAGCACGCCGCTTCCTTCGGCACTACGCGCGCGCTGCTTGCCGAAGCGGATGGCCGGCTGTGGATCGGCACGGAAAAGGGCCTCTATCTGCGCGATGCCGACGGCACGATTCATCGCGTGCCGATGGATCCGGCATTTCATGGTGACGTCGGCAAAGTCTGGCGCATTGACGGTGGCCTCAGCGGCCCTGGGCAGCACGAGGTCCGCATCGCCGTGGAGGGCGGTCTGCTGATCGTCGGCGCGGATGGCGTGGCGCGACCGTTTGCGCCGGATGTGCTGTCTTCTCTGCGCGTGATGAGCAGCACGCGCGACGCGCAGGGGCGGTTGTGGATCGCCACGGTCAACGGCATGTTCCTGGACGAAGGCAACGGTCGGCTGCAGGCGATTGCCGGTCAGCCGCTTTTGCCCGGCGGACTGCCCAGCAACAAGACCTGGCAGAGCATGCTGGATCGCGAAGGCGGTCTGTGGATTACGTTTGATCAATCCGGCATGGCGTATCTGCCGCCCTCATGGAACGGTTTTACCCGCTTCACCCATATACCGGATGACCCGAACAGCCTCACGGACATCGTCGCGTCGGCGGTTGCTGTTGCACGGGATGGCCTGCTCTGGGTGGGCGGCAACGATGGCTGGATCGACAAGCTTGATGTGGGCACCGGTACGGTCACCCATGTCGTCCGCGACATGCATACGCAGATCATCGCGATGGCGGAAGATCTGCGAGGGCGGCTCTGGATCGTCAGTTCCGGCGAGCTGCACGTACTCGACCACGGCAAGCTGACGGCGATACCGGCCGGTGACTCGCCGATGACACGGCCGGTGCTGGTCGCGGTCGCCGACGATGGCAGAATTTATGTCGGCTCCTGGAATGGCGGCGTGGTGTCGATCGATCCGGACACGTTGGCGATTACTCCGCTTCGTTTCGAGGCGGGGGCGTCGCCATCGGCAGCGGATGACACGCTGCTGCCGGAACAGCTCAATTTTCATGCGGGCACATTCTGGTACGCGAGCAACGCGGGCTTCATGCGCTGGAACGACACGGCCAGGGAGTTCACCTTCGTGCCGGGTGTGCCGCAACGCTTCGTTCGCAATGTTGCCTTCGACGCCACGGGGTTCTGGCTCAACGCCACGTCGACGATCGATCACTATCGCTACGCTAATGGCAGGGCGACGCGCGACGACAGCATCGATCTCAGCCACGAATCCTTTGCCTCGGATCTGAACGATATGCAGGTCGATCGGCTGGGCCGGTTGTGGCTGCTGGCCAATCCGGGACTGTTTCGCTTCGATGCGCGCACGCGGCGCTTCCAGTCGTTCGGTCCGTCGCAAGGGCTTTCAAACGCGGACTTTGGCACGCCAGGCAACGCGATGGCCGGCGACGGCACGATATTCGCGGCTAACGGTGCGGGCGTGCTGATGTTCCAGCCGGAGCAGTTCACCGCGCAGGATAATTCCACGCCGCAACCGCCGCTGACCCTGACCAGCGTCAGCGTACGCAGGGATGGGGATGTCTACGTGCTGCCTTTGAACGGCAACGCGGTGTCGCTCGGTTGGCGTGACCGCGATCTGCAGATCGATGCGCGAGCGGCGTCCTTCATCAATCCGAAAGGCAACCATTACCGGTTCAAGCTCGGCGGCTTCGACACCGCCTGGGTCAATGTGGACGCTCGCGGCGAGCGTGATTTCGCCGGTCTTCCCGCCGGCGACTACATCCTGCAAGTGCAGGGTGCCGGCGAAAACAGCGCGTGGAGCAACTTGCTCGCACCGCTGCAGATTTCGGTGCAGGCGCCGCCTTGGGATCGATGGTGGGCGTGGCTGTCCTACGCGGTGCTGGTGATCATCATGGCCGCCCTGATTTTGCGCAGCTGGCGTCGGCGTCTGGCGCAGCGCCATCGCATGCAGATGATTGAACAGCAACGGCAACTGGCTGAGGCGGCGAGCGCGGCGAAGACGCAATTCCTCGCTACGCTCAGTCATGAAATTCGTACGCCGATGACCGGCGTGATGGGCATGGCCGAGCTGATGCTGACGACGCCGTTGACGCCGTTGCAGCACGATTACACCACCGCCATGCAGCGTTCGGGCGGCATGTTGCTCAAGCTGCTTAATGACGCGCTGGATCTGGCGCGTATCGAAGCTGGCCGGCTGGAGCTGGAGCCGGCGCCCTTCGATCCTCGTCAGCTTTTGCAAGACGTCACCCAGCTGGAGCAGGGGCTGGCCCATATGAAAGGTATTCGCTTCGTGCTCGACGTGGAGGACGATCTGCCCGCGCGCATGATCGGCGACGCGGTGCGCATCAAGCAGATCCTGCTCAACCTGGCCAACAATGCGCTGAAGTTCACCGAGCGCGGCAGCGTCACCCTGGAGGCGCGACGCACGAAGCAGGGATTGATCTTCAGCGTCATTGACACCGGGCCGGGTATTCCCGAGGCCAGCCAGGCACGCCTGTTTCAGCGCTTCGAACAGGAGGAGGGGCCGCATCGCAGCGCCGGCAGCGGTTTGGGCCTGGCGATTTGCCGCGAACTGGTCGACATGATGGATGGGAGTATCGAGCTGGAGTCGCGGGTGGGTTACGGCAGCGTTTTTCGTGTGCGCTTGCCGCTGGCCGAGCCGCCGGCCGCCGCGCTACCTGCAGTAATCGTCCAGCGGGAACACCGGGAATATCGCCTGCTGCTGGTCGAGGACGATGCGATTGTCGCGGCGGTGATTTCTGGCCTGCTTGAGCGGCAGGGGCACGCGGTATTCCATGTCGCCAACGGACTGGCTGCGCTGGCCGAACTGGCCAACACCCGCTTTGATGTCGTGCTGCTTGACCTCGATCTGCCGGGCGTGGACGGTTTTCAGATTGCCCGCTTGATACGCCAGCGCGACAGCGCGGGCGAGCGCCTGCCGATCATTGCGGTGACGGCGCGCTCGGGCAGTGAAGACGAGCTGCGTGCGAAGGCGGCCGGTATGGACGGCTTTTTGCGCAAGCCACTCAGCGGTGAGCAGCTGGCCGAGGCCTTGGCCAGCGTGGTCACCGGCTCGGTGCAGATTGCAGAAGGCGCGCTTTGAGCGAATCCTTGGCGGATGACAGCCGGCGAATTACATGTCGAACTTTTGCAGCGCCACGCCGAGCTGCTGATATTCGCGCCAGCGCACGCGTGAGCCGTCGCGCTCGGCGGGATCGGCCGCGACCACTTCCAGCACGCGCTCATATTGACCGGTGGCGCAGCTGTCGCGCAGGTTGATCAGCAGCGGTCGATCGGCCGTCTCGATGCCCGGCGGCACGATCAGCACAGCGGTATCGGCATCGTCGTCATCACCGGCAAGCTGATGCGGAATCCACACGTCTTCGTCGAACGCCCACAGCAGTTCGTCGATCGCCTCGGCCTGCTCGAAGTCGCGCGTCAGGATCAGCGTCGGCTGCTGCGCGGCGAACGCCTTCTTGGTCAGCTCGCACACGAGCAGCAGCGGCTGCTCGCGAAAACGCGGCTTGTTGATTAGGTAGAAGTCGGCGCGGGGCATGGCGTGTCGAGTGCGACGATTAAGCGACGCGATCCATCAGCCACTGCGTCAGCAGGGCGACCGGACGGCCGGTGGCAAGACCCTTGCGACCTTCTTCCCATGCCGTGCCGGCGATATCCAGATGCGCCCAGCGCTGGCCTTCGGTGAAGCGCGAAAGGAAGCAGCCGGCAGTGATCGCGCCAGCACTCTTGCCGCCGATGTTGGCGATGTCGGCGAAGCCGGAGTCAAGCTGTACTTGATAGTCGTCCCACAGCGGCAGGCGCCAGGCGCGATCAAGCGTCTCTTCGCCGGCAGCCAATAGCTCGGCAGCGAGGTCGTCGTGCTTGCTCATTAGCCCCGAGGCATGCTTGCCCAGCGCGACCACGCAGGCACCGGTGAGGGTGGCGGCGTCGATGATGCTGTGCGGCTGGAATGTCTGCGCCGTGTACGTCAGCGCGTCGCACAGAATCAGCCGGCCTTCGGCATCGGTGTTGAGTACTTCGATGGTCAGGCCGGAGAGGCTGGTGATGACGTCGCTGGGGCGGTAGCTGTCGCCGTCGGGCATGTTTTCCACGCTCGGCACCACGCAGACCAGATTGACCTTGAGCTGCATTTTCACGGCGGCGACAAACGCGCCAAGCACCGCCGCGGCGCCGCCCATGTCGAACTTCATTTCCTCCATGCCCGGACCGGGCTTGAGGCTGATGCCGCCGGTGTCGAATGTGACGCCCTTGCCGACGAAGGCGTAGGGCTTATCGCCTTCGACGCCGTTCTTGTATTCCAGCACGATCAACTTGGGCTTGTTGACCGAGCCGCGGCCCACGGCCAGCAGCGAGCCGAAGCCGAGCCGCTCCATTTCGACGTGGTCGAGCACGTTGCAGCTGACCTGATCGCTTTCGCCGTCGGCAAAGGCCTGCGCCTGACTGGCGATATAGGCCGGGGTGCAGATATTTGGCGGCAGGTTGGCCAGCTCGCGGGTGAACTCGATGCCGGCGGCCAGCGAACGCGCCTGATCAAGCCCGGCCTGTGCATCGGCACCACCGGCAAAGCGCACACTGGCCAGCACCGTCTGCTTGCTCGTGTCGCGCGGTTTGAAAGTGGCGGTGTAGCGGTAGGCAGAGTGATCGGCAGCGAGCGCCGCAATGCGCACGCGCCACGCGCTGCTGCGGCCGGGCACGTCCACTTCCGTCAGATACGACGCGGCGTCGGTTATCGGCAGCTTGCCCAGGGCGCGGGCCGTCTCGATGCTTATTTTCTGATAGCGGGCCGCATCGAAGGTTTTCTGCGAACCCAGCCCGACAACCAGCACACGCCGGGCGGTGACGCCGGCCGGCGCAAACAGCACGGTGGTGCTGCCGGCCTTGCCGGTAATGTCGCCGCTTTCCACCTGACGCTTGATCGCCCCGTCGGCTGCGCTGTCCACGCGCGCGGCGGCGCTGGTAAGCATGCCGTGCTCGTACACGCCGACCACCACGCAGGCGCTGTCAACGGTGTCGGGGGTGGAAGCATCGAGGCTGAACTGGAGTGTCATCGGGTGTTTCCTGCTATGGGCGCGGCGGTATTCGAACCGGCTAGACTTGAGGTTTGCCGCCGGATCGGTCGCGGCATAAAGGATCGCCCAAGTTTATCTCATGCTGAGCATTCTCGACCGCTATTTCCTGCGCGAGCTGGCGCAAACCGTGGCCGCCACCGTCGTGGTGCTGCTGGTCGTGGTCGCCGGCAGCGCGTTTGCCAAGGTCTTGCAGCAGGTGGCGAACGGCACGTTTCCAGCCAGCGTGATGTTTCAGGTGCTGGGTCTGCAAACGCTGGACGGACTCACCAACATGTTGCCGCTGGCCAGCTTTCTCGGCGTGCTGATGGGGCTGGGCCGGATGTACCGCGAAAGCGAGATGCACGTGCTTTCCTCGTCCGGCATGGGGCCGCGCGGCTTGCTCAAGCCGGTGCTGATTCTCGGCGTATTTCTGGTGGCCCTGACCGGGGCGGTATCGCTGTGGGTCGGGCCGTGGGCGGTGAGCACAAGCAACAACATGGTCACGGTGGCGAATCGCTCGGTGATTGCCGCAGGGCTTGATGCCGGACGTTTTACCGACCTGCCGGGCAAGGGCGGCATCATCTTTGTCGATACGCTGAGCCGCGACGGCAGCAAGCTGGGGCATGCCTTCGTCGAGACCCAGCGCGATGTCAAGGACGGTCCACCGCATATTAAAGTCGTTAGCGCGGATCACGGCGAGCTGTACCAGGAAAGCGACGACTCCAATCGCTTCATTACCTTTCGTACCGGTTGGCAGTACGACATTCCGCTGGGCGCAGACAACTGGCGCAAGATGCAGTACGTGCGTAACGACACGTCACTGTCCAGCGTTCAGACGGACGACAGTGACGACGACCCCAGCCATTCCATGGATACGCTGGCGCTGGCGCGTTCCCGAGATCCCAATGCGCGTGCGGAGCTCGCCTGGCGCGTCAATTCACCGCCCTTGACGCTGGTGCTTTTGCTGCTGGCGATGCCGCTGTCGCGTCAGAGTCCGCGCGAGCCGCGCTACGGTCGCCTTTTTCTGGCCATCGTCACCTTTTATCTCTACTACGTTTTGCTCGCTTTATGCCGCGCGCAGCTCGCCAAGGGGCACTGGCACAGCGAGGCGCCGATGTGGGCGCTGCATGTTGTAGTCATCGGTATCGCCGGCTGGCTCATGTGGAAGCAGTACGCGCCGCGCCGCGCACGCACGAGCATCAGCATGAGTGCCAAGGCATGAGTCTGAGCGTAAAGCGCGTCGACCGACTGGTGATGTTCAGCGTCGTCGGGTCGGTGCTGATGGTCTGGCTGGTATTGACCGGCTTCGATGCGGTAACGCAGTTCCTGCGGCAGCTCGCCAGCGTCGGCAAAAACGGTTACACGCTGAACAACGCCGTTGTCTATGTGATGGTGACGTTCCCCCGCCGCCTTTACGAAATGTTTCCCAACGCCGCCTTGATCGGTGGCCTGCTCGGTCTTGGCGGTCTGGCATCGACCGGTGAGCTGACCGCGCTGCGCGCTGCCGGCATGTCACGCCTGCGCATCGCCATCTCGGCGGTGGGCGTGGTGACGGTGCTGATCGTGGGCGTGGTCATCATGGGCGAAACCGTCGGCCCCTGGGGCGACCAGAAAGCGCAGTCGATGCAGCTGCGCATGAAGAACGCCAACGTCGGTTCCACCAGCAGCGGCACCTGGGCGCGCGATGGCGACAACTTCATCAACGCTCGCGGCAGCATTCTGACTAGTCGTGAGGGCATCAATAGCGTCGAGCTGGCCGATGTGCGCATTTTCACCATGACCGCCGATGGTCAGCTGACCCGTTTTGAATGGGCCAAATCAGCGCAGCACAATGGCAAGCAGTGGGTACTGAATAACGTGCGTGACAGCACGCTGGACGCCACCGGCGTGCACACCACCACGCTGGCCACGCAGCCGTGGTTGACCGGGCTCAACCCGCAGGTGCTGGCGCAGTCGATCATCCTGCCGCAATACCTTTCCATGCGCGATCTGCAGCGGAATATCCGCTACCGCGCGGCCAACGGCGAATCGCCTGGCGTGTACGCCGTAGCATTCTGGGGCCGTGCGCTGTATCCGCTGAGCGTGCTGGTGCTGGTGCTGTGCGCGATGCCGTTTGCGTTCGGCGCGTTGCGCTCGGGTGGCCTTGGCAAGCGCATGTTTATCGGCATGCTGCTGGCGATCGGCTGGTACTTTCTGCAGAAGGCGATGGTGAATTTCGGCACCGTTTACGGCATGCCGCCGCTGCTGGCCAATTTGCTGCCGATTCTGATCCTCGCGACCGCGGGCTGGCTGTATTTCCGTCGCAGCGGTTGAGGTTCCCGTCGGGTGCCGGCTGCGTTATGCGAGCCGGCAGGTTTTCCACTCTTCAAGCGAGTAGCCGTTATGCGAATGGTTGATCTGCGCAGCGATACTGTCACCCGGCCAACGCAGGCCATGCGGGAAACGATGCTGCTGGCCGATGTCGGTGACGACGTTTACGGCGAAGACCCCACCGTCAACGCGCTGCAGCAGCGCCTTGCCGAAGACCTGGGTTTCGAAGCGGCACTGTTTGTGCCGACCGGTACTCAGTCGAACCTGCTGGCGTTGATGGCGCACTGCGAGCGCGGCGATGAATATCTGGTTGGCGCCGATGCGCATACTTTTCGCTGGGAGGGCGGCGGCGCGGCGGTGCTCGGCTCGATCCAGCCGCAGCCGATTCCGCAGGACGCCGACGGCACGCTGCCACTGGACAAGGTCGCTGCCGCGATCAAGCCGATCGATCCGCATTTTGCGCGCACGAAAGTATTGGCCTTGGAGAACACCTGGTGGGGCCGCGTGCTGCCGCTGGAGTATTTGAAGGCGGCTCGTGACTTCACCCGTGAACGCGGCCTTGGCCTGCATCTGGATGGCGCACGGCTGTTCAATGCGGCCGTTGCCGGTGGCGTATCGGCGCGCGAAATCGCCAGGCATTTCGATAGCGTGTCCGTCTGCCTGTCGAAAGGTCTTGGCGCGCCGATAGGCTCAGTGCTGGTGGGTTCGCATGCGCTGATCGACAAGGCCCGGCGCTGGCGCAAGGTCACCGGCGGCGGCTGGCGTCAGGCCGGCATGCTCGCGGCGGCGGCCATGTACGCGCTCGATCATCACGTGGCGCGTCTGGCCGACGATCATCAACGTGCGGCATATCTGGCTGGCTGCCTGCGTGAAATCCGCGGCGTGAATCTGCTCGGGCAATTCACCAATATGGTGTATGTCGACGTACCCGCCGATCGACTGTCGGATTTGGACGTCCATATGAAAGCCGCCGGCATCCGCATCAGCATCGGCTATCTGCCGACGCTGCGCTTGGTGACGCATCTGGATGTAGACGACGAAGGCGTCGAGCGAACGGTGCAGGCCTTCCGGCGGTTTTTTGCCTAGCGCCTGGGTTGCGTTATCACATCGTTTTTATCCATGGGTTCGGCCCGCGCTGAAGGCCGAACGATGTCGAGCAGTTACGGCTGTGCTGAATGCCCTATTTTTGCGGATAAACCGCGCTTGTGCGGCGTCGGTCAGCGCCATGGTGCGCATGGCATTTGGCATTTCACGGGCCGAGCAGCATTATTTTTGTGCCTATTTCGGTACGGGACATTATTGTCGCCGCAACCCAGCTGCGGTGCTGCAGCATTGCCGGGTACAAGGCAGGTCATCATTGAATGATCGAAGATGTTGCGTGGCCGCAAAAGTGGATGGAAAAAAAGTGCCGATTCCGGTTAATAACTTAGTAGCCACGGTGCGTTTCAACTCGTAGATTCCGCCCATGGTCAAGATTGATAGCCGCCACTGCCTCTACGGGGTTCGCCCAGCGCGATACGGTCGGTCATCGTCATTCACTGCTTGCGTCGCCCTGCGGGAGTTCGCATGAAGCCGAATCGTGAAATTGTCACCTTTGCGAAGAATCATTCGCTGCGCGCGTTCGCGCATGGCTATCCCTATTACACGGTGCGCTGGCACCACCATCCCGAATACGAAATCCATCTCGTGACGGCGACCACGGGCAATTGCTTTATCGGTGACCACGTCGGCCGCTTTGCGCCGGGCCAGCTGGTCATGCTCGGCCAGCATCTGCCGCATAACTGGATCAGTGAAGTACCCAAGGGCAGCTCGGTGCCGGAGCGCTGCGTGGTGGTGCAGTTTGGCGCGGAATTCATCCATCACCTTGTGGAAAGTTTCCCCGAGATGCGCGACGTCGATACCTTGCTCAAGGCGTCCGGTTTCGGCCTGCAGTTTTCGCCGCAGACTGCCGAACTGGCAAAACCATTGATGACGAAATTATGTGAGCTGGACAACGGCCTGAGCCGCGCGCGGCTGTTTCTTGAGCTGCTTGAATTGTTGGTTGGCGACGATCGGGCCAAGCGCCTTTCCGGCGTGGCCTACAACGCGGACGAAGCCGAGTTCGACTCGGAAAACTGCATCAAGGGCGTGCTCGAATACTTGCGCGAAAACTACATGCTCAACGTCAGCGAGGCGGAACTGGCGCGACTGGCGAATAAAAGCCCAAGCGCGTTCTCACGCCTGTTTCGTCGCACCGTTGGCGTGCCTTTCGTCAAGTACGTCAACGAGCTGCGCATCAATGCGGCCTGCGAGCTGCTGACCAGCGGCGATCTTGGCGTCACGGATATCTGCTACCGCGTTGGTTTCAACAGCGTTTCCAATTTCAATCGCCGCTTCGTGGCCATCAAGAACATGTCGCCGATGGCTTTTCGTCGCAGCTTTGTCGAAGGCCGCCAGCACTGGCAGATGCTGTCCAGCCGGCATGCGTTTTACCAGCATCAGGTAGCACCGCTCGATTTGTTGCATACCGACGGATTGCAGCCAGTCGGCTGAACAGGCGGCGCACTGGCGCCGGCAATTCTTCAACGCAGGCAGACCCGGGGTAGGCACAGAGCTACCGCGACGGGAACGGCTGCGCCCAACGCAGTACCTTTCACGGAGATCACCATGTCCCATCGTCTCGCTCTCGCTGCTGCCGTGCTGGCCTGTCTGGCAGCGACCCAGGTCCAGGCCGCCGAACCGGTCAAGGTCGGCGTGTCATTTCAGGAACTCAACAACCAGTATTTCGTGACCATGAAGGATGCCTTGCAGAAAGAGGCGGCCAAAACGGGGGCCACCCTGATCTTTACCGATGCGCATCACGATGTGGTCAAGCAGAACAACGATATTGACGACCTGATCCAGCAGAAGATCAAGATCCTGCTGATCAACCCAACCGACACGGTCGGCGTGGAGTCCTCGGTCAAGGCGGCCAAGGCGGCCGGTATCGTCGTCGTTGCCGTCGATGCCCAGGCCAAGGGTCCGGTGGATTCGTTCGTCGGTTCACGTAACGAACTGGCCGGCGAAGACTCCTGCGCCTACTTGGCGAAGGCGATCGGCGGCAAGGGCGATGTGGCCATTCTGGACGGCATTCCGGTGGTGCCGATTCTGCAGCGCGTGCAGGGTTGCAAGGCCGCGCTGGCCAAGTATCCGGGCATTCATATCGTAAGCACGCAAAACGGCAAGCAGCAGCGCGATCAGGCGATGAGCGTGACCGAGAACATGCTGTCGGCCAACCCGAAGCTCAAAGGCCTGTTTAGCGTCAACGACGGCGGATCGATGGGCGCGTTGTCGGCTATCGAGGCCAGCGGTAACGACGTCAAGCTGGTCAGCGTCGATGGTGCACCAGATGCGGTCGCGCAGATCAAGAAGCCGGATTCGCCGTTCATCGCGACCACCGCGCAGTTCCCCGGCAAGATGGCCGTGACGGCGCTGCAGATCGCGATGAAAAAACTCAGCGGACAGGCGGTGCCGACCGAGGTGCCGATCGACGTCGAGCTGGTCGATCGCGCCAAGGCGGCGACCTTCAGCTGGTGATGTCGGCTATCCGGACCGGAATGCGTGCATGAATCCGCTATTGCGCCTGCAGGGCATCAGCAAGGGTTTTCCCGGCGTGCAGGCCTTGAGCCGCATGGATTTTGCCCTGGACACCGGGCAGATCCATGCGCTTACCGGCGAGAACGGTGCGGGCAAATCGACCTTGATGAAAATCCTTTCCGGCGTCTATCGACCGGATGAGGGCAGCATTCTGATCGACGGCAAGGAGCAGCACTTCGACGGATATCGCGATGCCAGTGCGGCCGGCATCGCGACGATCTTTCAGGAGTTCAGCCTGATCCCCGATCTGGATGCGGCGGAGAACATTTTTCTCGGGCGCGAGTTGACCCGCGGCGGTTTGCTGCAGCGCTCGGCCATGCGCCGGCGTGCGGCGGCGCTGTTTGAACGGCTCGGCTATCCGGTGCCACTGAATCGGCCGGTGGGTCGCCTGAGCGTGGCGCAGCAGCAGTTTGTCGAGATCGCCAAGGCGCTGTCGATCGAGGCGCGCATCCTGGTGCTCGATGAACCCACGGCCACCCTGACGCCGGATGAAACGCGCCATTTGTTCAAGGTGATGCGCGAGCTGCGTCAGACCGGCGTGGCGATGGTTTTCATCTCGCACCATATGGAAGAGATTTTCGAGATTGCCGACACGATTACGGTTCTGCGCGACGGTCGCAAGATCGGCACCGTGGCGACCACCGCGATCGACATGCCGTCGCTGGTGGAGATGATGGTGGGTCGATCGCTGGAGAGCAGCTTCCCGCCGCTCAAGCCACCGGCGCCGGATGCGGCGCTGGTGCTCGACGTGCAGGCGATTCAGCTGGAGCGGCAGGCGCCGGTCAACCGGCTGCAGGTGCGTGCGGGCGAAATTCTTGGCTTCGCCGGCGTGGTGGGTTCCGGTCGCAGTGAGCTGGCCCTGGGCTTGATTGGCGAACTGCCAACCACGCGCAAGGACGTCCGTTTCGACGGGCGCGCCGTGCGGCTGACCGATCCGGCTGATGCCTTGATCCAGGGCATCGGCATGCTGCCGGAGAATCGCAAGGCGGACGGCCTGGTGCTGGGTGCGAGCGTGCGCGACAACGTCTCGCTCAACAATCTGGACAAGTACCGCCGCTGGCGCTGGCTGATCGACGGCAGCAAGGAGTTGGCCGCCACGCTGTCGTCGCTGACACAGGCGCGGATAAAAACCTCCTCGCCGTACACCGCGGTCGGCACGCTCAGCGGCGGCAACCAGCAGAAGGTGGTGATTGCGCGCTGGCTGCAGCATCGCTGCCGGCTGTTGATATTCGACGAGCCCACGCGCGGCATCGACGTCGGTGCCAAGGCCGAGATCTATCAGCTGATCCGCCAGCTGGCTGAAGCCGGCAACGCGGTGATTCTCATCTCCTCGGAGCTGCCCGAAATTGTCGGACTGAGCCATCGCGTGGCGGTGTTCGACCACGGCGCAATCACTGCCACGTTGGAAGGCGCGGCGATACATCCCAACCAGATCATGCTTCATGCCACAGGTGCCCATCATGCCGTCTCCTGAGCTTGCCGTTGCGCAGGCGCCATCGCGCCCGACTCGCCCTCGTCGTCATCTGCCGGTGCTGGCCTATCCGCTGATCGGCATGCTGCTGGTGTGCGTCGTGATGAGCTTTGCCAACGCGGATTTTCTCAGCGTCGCCAACCTGCTCAATATCGTTCGCCAGGTGTCGATCAACGGCGTGATCGCCGTCGGCATGACCTATGTGATTCTCAGCGGCGGTATCGATCTGTCGGTCGGTTCGATTCTCGCGCTGTCCGGCACCTTGACTGCCGGGTTGCTCCTGGCCGGCATGTCACCGGTGCTCGCCGTCGCGGCCGGTCTCGCCAGCGGCGTGGCCGTCGGCGTGTTGAATGGCGTGCTGGTGGCCTACATGGGCATGCCGTCGATCATTGTCACGCTGGCGACCATGGGGATCGCGCGTGGCTTGGCGCTGCTCTATACCGGCGGTTATCCGATCGACGGTTTGCCCGACGGGTTCGGCCTGCTGGGTCGCGGTAAGTTGCTCGGCGTGCCGTATCCGGTATGGCTGATGCTGGTGGTGTTTGCGCTGGCCTGGGTGCTGCTGGCGCGCACGCCATTCGGACGATACGTGCATGCGATTGGCGGCAACGAAGACGCCACCCGGCTCAGCGGCGTGCGCGTCAAACGCAACAAGCTGATGGTCTACGCGATCAGCGGATTGACGGCAGCGATCGCTGGCCTGGTGCTGGCATCGCGGCTGATGAGCGGCCAGCCGAGCGCGGGCGTGTCCTTCGAACTCGATGCGATTGCCGCCGTGGTGATCGGTGGCACGCCGATCACCGGCGGTCGCGGCTCGGTGATCGGTACGCTGATCGGCGCACTCACCCTCGGCGTGCTCAACAACGGTCTCAACATGATGGGCATCTCGCCTTATCTGCAGATCGTGATACGCGGCGTGATCATCCTTTTTGCCATTTACGTCGGCCGCGAACGCATTCGCCGCGGCTGATCTTTCCCGATAAATCCCCCCGACAAACCACTGGAGCAACCCATGTCCAACCAAATGGAAGCCATCGTCTGCCATGGCCCGAAAGACTATCGCTACGAGCGGGTCGAACGACCGCAGGCGCGCGCCCACGAGCTGGTGATCAAGATCGTCGCCTGCGGCATCTGCGCCAGCGACTGCAAATGCCACTCGGGCGCCAAGATGTTCTGGGGCGGTGACAACCCCTGGGTGAAGGCGCCGGTGATTCCGGGCCACGAATTTTTCGGCGTGGTCGATCACCTCGGTGAGGGCGCTGCCGAGCACTTCGGCGTAAAGGTCGGGCAGCGCGTGATCGCCGAACAGATCGTGCCGTGCGACAAGTGCCGCTTCTGCAAGACCGGCAAATACTGGATGTGCGAAGTGCACAACATTTTCGGCTTCCAGCGTGAAGTGGCCGACGGTGGCTTCGCCCAGTACATGCGCTTTCCGCCGACATCGCGCGTGCACGTGATTCCCGACAACATGCCGCTGGAAGACGCCGCCATCATCGAGCCGCTGTCGTGCGCCATCCATACCGTCAACCGCGGGGATATACAGCTCGATGACGTGGTGGTGATCGCCGGCGCCGGCCCGTTGGGTCTGATGATGACGCAGATCGCGCACCTGAAAACGCCGCGCAAGCTGGTGGTGATCGACCTGGTCGACGAGCGCCTGGCGTTGGCAAAAAAATTCGGCGCCGACGTGGTCATCAATCCCAAGAACGAGGACGCCAGCGCGATCATCAAGCAGCTCACCGACGGTTATGGCTGCGATGTCTATATCGAAACCACCGGCGCGCCGATCGGCGTGACGCAGGGCCTCGACCTGATTCGCCGGCTCGGCCGCTTCGTCGAGTTTTCGGTGTTCGGCGCCGATACCAGCGCCGACTGGTCGATCATCGGCGATCGCAAGGAGCTCGATGTGCGCGGCTCGCATCTGGGACCCTACTGCTATCCGGTGGCGATCGATCTGCTTGATCGCGGGCTGGTGACGTCGAAAGGTATCGTCACGCACGACTTCACTCTGGCCGAATGGGACGAGGCGATCAAGCTGGCCAATTCGCTCGATTCCATCAAGGTGTTGCTGAAGCCGGCGGGTGGCTGATCCGGTGGATTACGTCATCGGCGTCGATATCGGCACGCAGAGCAGCAAGGCCTTGCTGGTCGATCAGCATGGTCGCATCGTGGCGCAGCGCAGCGCCGGCTACCAGCCGGATACGCCGCGCCCGCTGTGGGCCGAGCAGTGGCCCGACGTATGGTGCAACGCCGTCGAACAGTGCATCGCCGGCTGCATGGCCGAAGCTGCCGCAAACGGCATTGCGGCAACCTCGATCAAGGCGCTGTGCATCAGCAGTCTGTACGGCGGCTCCGGCATTCCGGTCGATGAAAACATGCGGCCGCTGCATCCGTGTCTGATCTGGATGGATCGACGCGCCACGGCGGAAACGGCGTGGGTCGAACAGCAGGTCGATCTGGTTCGCCTGAAAGTGATTACCGGCAATGGCGTCGACAGCTACTACGGTTTCACCAAGATGCTGTGGCTGCGCGAACACCGACCCGAGGTGTGGGCTGCCACGCGCTTTTTCGTGCCGCCGAATGCGTATCTGATTCACCGCTTCACCGGCGAGCTGGCGGTGGATCACAGCTCGGCCGGCAATATCGGCGGCGTCTACGACATGGCGGCACGTGGCTGGTCGGCTGAAGCGATGGCAATGCTCGGCATTCCGCTGTCGATGATGCCTACGCGGCTGGTCGATTCCAGCGCCGTGGTCGGTGGCCTGCTGCCGGATATCGCCACGCGTCTCGGGCTGGCCGCGGATACGCCGGTGATCGCCGGCGGCGTCGATGCGGCCATGGCCACCTTTGCCGCGGGCGCGACCGGGCATGGCCAGCATGTGGCGATGATCGGCACCAGCATGTGCTGGGGTTACATCGACCGGCAGGTCGATGCCGCGCGCGGTCTGGTCGCCATGCCGCACGTGTATCGCGGCAATCGCGACCACTACGTTTTCGGCGGCGCGATCACCGCCGGTGCGTCGGTCAGCTGGTTTCGCGAACAGTTCTGTCAGGCCGAGATCGCGGCGGCGCGCGAGCAGTCCGGCGGCGATCCGCACGCGCTGCTTGAAGCCGCTGCCAGCAAGATTTCCGCCGGCGCCGATGGCCTGGTGTTTCTGCCGTATCTGATGGGCGAGCGCAGTCCGATCTGGGATGCCCGCGCCAGCGGCGCCTTCATCGGCCTCAGCCTTTTTCACAGCCGCGAGCATCTTTATCGTGCGGTGCTTGAAGGCATTGCCTACGCATTGCGGCACAACATCGAGCAGGGCCGGCTGGGGCCGGATCAGCTCGATCATCGGTTGATCGTGGTCGGCGGCGCCGCGCATTCGGATCTGTGGATGTCGATCATTGCCGACGTCACCGGCTTCCCGGTATTCACCATCAAGCACGACGTCGAGGCGGCGATGGGCGCGGCCCTGCTCGCAGCATTCGGTGTTGGCCTGGTCGATGCGGCGACGGCCGAGCGCGGCTGGGTCGAACTGGAGCCGCGCGCGCGCCCGGACGCCGAACGCGTCGCGCGATACGAGCAGCAGTTCGGCGTCTACCGCGATCTCTATCCCGCGCTGAAGCCGCTGATGCATCGACTGAATGCGCTATCGGCACCGAGAGTCGAAGACGCTTCGACGCGCCAAACATCCACCGGAGTTACGTCGTGAGCCAGGCCAGTCAAACCGTGTCCGCACCCGGCATAACGTCTCGCGCTGGAGCGCAGTTTCAATTCGCCGGTCAACGCGTGCTGGTTACCGGCGCCTCGAGTGGGCTGGGGCTGGCCACGGTCGAACGACTGTGCGCGGCCGGTGCCGAGGTCATCGCGGCGGCGCGCAATGCGCAGGCGCTGGACGCCCTGGCCAAACGCACCGGCTGCACGCCGCTGGTGATGGATGTGTCCGACGAGGCATCAATTGCGTCGGGTTTTGCCAACCTGCAAGCGCTGGATGGTCTGGTCAATTGCGCCGGCATCACCTCGCTGGAAGCGGCGACGACGCTGCAGGCGAAAAGTTTCGATCAGGTGATGGCCGTCAACGCGCGCGGCGCGGCACTGGTGGTGCGTCATGCGGCCGCGGCAATGATTGCTGCCGGCCGTGGCGGCAGCATCGTCAACGTATCCAGCCAGGCCGGCCTGGTCGGCCTGGCGGATCATCTGAGCTACTGCGCGTCGAAGGGCGCGCTGGATGCGATGACGCGCGTCTGGTGCATCGAGCTTGGCCGCTACGGCATCCGCGTAAACAGCGTCAATCCAACCGTGACGCTCACCGCGATGGCCGAGCTGGCCTGGAGCGAGCCGGCCAAGCGCGATCCGGTACTCGCTGCCATTCCGCTGGGCCGCTTCGCGCAGCCGGCGGAAGTGGCACAGCCGATTCTGTTTCTGCTCAGCGACGCGGCCTCGATGATCAGCGGGATCACCTTGCCGATCGATGGCGGCTTCACCGCGCGCTAGCCGCGGTTTTCGCCACCACTTGCGGAGTCGACTCGCATCAGGCGCTTTTGCTTCCCGCATGGAAATGGAAGAAGCTTTTTTTTGTCCGTCGCTACGAGAAAAAGAAAGCGACGACACTGAAACGCAGCGCCATCAGATTAGATGGTCGCAGACGCCTTCTTGGCAGGCGCCTTGTCGAACTTTCGAATGAAGTCGCGCACCTGCGGATACACCGTTTCGCGCCAGCGGCGGCCGCTGAAAATGCCGTAGTGGCCCGCGCCGGCGATGACCTTGTGCGCGTGACGCTTGGCCGGAATGCCGCTGCACAGTTCGTGCGCCGCCTCGGTCTGGCCGAGCCCGGCAATGTCATCCAGTTCGCCTTCGATGGTGAGCAGGGCGCTGGTCTTGATCGCGCTTGGCGTCACGCGCTCGCCGGCAACGTCCCACAGCCCGCGCGGCAGCAGAAATTCCTGGAATACCTTTTCGATCGTGTCGAGGTAGAACTCGGCCGGCATGTCGAGCACGGCGTTGTATTCGTCGTAGAACTCGCGATGTGATTCGGCGTCTTCCAGATCGCCGCGCATCAGGTCCTGGTAGAAATCCCAGTGCGAATTCAGGTGGCGGCTGGGGTTCATCGCGATAAAGCCGGCGTGCTGCAGAAAGCCGGGATAAACCGCGCGGCCTTGGCCGGGGTAGTTGGCCGGCACGGTATGAATCACGTTGCCGGTGAACCATGACAGCGGGTTCGTGGTGGCCAGGTTGTTGACGCCGGTGGGGCTGAGCCGCGGGTCGATAGGACCGCCCATCATGGTCATGCTGCGCGGTATTTTTTCGCCGCGTGCGGCCATCAGCGACACGGCCGCGAGCACCGGCACGGTGGGCTGGCACACGGAAATGACGTGGACGTTCTCTGCGCCGATATGGCGGATGAATTCCTCGATATAGGCCACGTAATCATCGAGATTGAAGGTGCCCAGGTCGACCGGCACCATGCGGGCATCGACCCAGTCGGTGATGTAGACCTTGTGGTCGTTCAGCAGGGTGCGCACGGTATCGCGCAGCAGGGTGGCGTGGTGGCCGGAGAGCGGCGCGACGACCAATACGATCGGGTCGTGCTTCATTTTTTCGATGGTCGCCGGATCGTCGCTGAAGCGCTTGAAGCGCTTCAGCTGGCAAAACGGCTTGTCCAGCGCGACGCGCTCGATCACCGCGATCTCGTGGCCGTTGGCCACGGCGCTGGTGATGCCGAACTCGGGTTTCTCGTATTCCTTGCCCAGCCGATGCATCAATTCGAAGCCGGCTGCCACACGCTGCGCGCCGCCCAGCTTGCCGAGCGGGCTGCTGTTGTCGTTGAGCATGCGCGCGTTGGCCTGCGCGAAATAGCTCAGCGGGCCGAGAAAGGCGCGCTGCCATTCGTGGAGTTGATAGAGCATCGAAGAGGCCCGCTGGATGAAAGGAATTCTCCCATCTTAGCGCGCTTTGACCCGATCTGCTGCGATGCGGCAGATGCGGCTCGCGTCGTGGCAGAACTTTTCCAATCAGATACTTGGGACGGATTCAGGCCGATGAGGCGCCAGCTGGTCTACCGAAAGCGACAGCGCAGCAGCAGCTCGTCCACGCCGTCGGTGTTGCCCATGCCGACGCGCCAGACCAAGGGCTTTTGAAAGCGCACACCCAGCGGCATGAAGACCCGGTTGTACCACCACATGGCGCGCTCGCGCTGATTGACCAGATACCAAAGCCCGAGGTCGAGCAGGCGCGAGGATTTGGGCTGCATGCCATAAACCGCCGTTTGCTCGACGGTGAAGCCGTGTTGCGCAAGCCGTTCGACGATCTGTGCCGGTTCGTAGCGCCGGCAGTGGCCGACGAATTCGTCGAAAGGCGTCCACGCCTCCGGATGCAGCGGTACCGACAGCAGCAGCGTGGCGCCGGGATTGGCCACACGCGCCAGTTCCGCCAGCGCGCCGTCGTCATCGTCGACGTGCTCGAGAATATCCAGCGAGCAGATCAGATCGAACTGCGCATCGGCGAAGGGCAGCGCGCCGATCATGCCGTGCACGGCGACGGCGCCACGCTGATGCAGGCGTCGCAACGCGGCATGGCTGAGGTCGACGAAGCGCGTGCCGTCGAGCGGCATGCGCGGGCGCAGGCCGGGCGCCACTTCCAGCCGGTTCGGCGCGTTGGCTGCCAGCTGGCTGAGCAGCGGCCAGGTGTTGAAACGGTCGGGGTCGACCAGCCGCGCATCGGCCCACAGCGACTCGTAAAAGCCGCGATTGGCGCGGATCAGCTCGGCGTCGCTGCGGTTCGTCGTGGGCAAGCTGGACATGGCGGATGGAGATCCTGCGTGGTTGGAGCGGAGGTTTTCAATCGAGCAGGCGAATCTCGGTGCCGGCGGCCAGATCGTGCAGCGCGCGCCGGCGCGTATTCGACAACGCTAGCGCAAACCATGCCGCCCACGCGAGCAGCAGTATCCACAACGTGTCGTGCAAACCAAGCAAAGGCTCCAGCGGCAGCACCAGCAGCGGCAGGCCGGCGACAACGAGCCGGACGATGCACTGCTGCAGCGAGGGCGTGATGCCGGCGATCGTGGTGACACGGATGCGCCACGGCCGCATGCCGACGGTCTGCCCGCCGCGTCGCCAAGCGCTGATGAAATACGCTGCCAACACCAGGCCCTGCAGCACCTGGTACCACAGTGGCACCGAGGTATTCGCGCCGGTCCGGATCAGCGTGCCGCCGGTGGCCAACTGGCATAGCAGGCCGACCACCATGACGATGGCCACCACGATCAGCAGGTCGTAAACCAGCGCGAGCAGGCGCCGCCACAGCGGGCAGGGAATGTCGGTGGTGCGCAGGGTAGTCGGCATCGGTGGCGTATCGCTTGCGTAGAACGCGCGCAATGGCCAGCATCGAGCGCATGAAGAAGGCAGACATCAATAGTGACGACAACCTCGCCAGTATCGCCGAAGCCGACCGGCTGAGCATCGCCGCGTTTCTTGAGCGCATCTGGTCGGAAGACGGCCTGGCCGAACGCACGCTCGAAGCGTATCGACAGGATCTGCAGGCGCTGGCGGGCTGGCTTTCAACGCGCGGCCGCGATTTGCGCACGGCGCAGCGTGCGGATATTTCCGCGTATCACGGTCGTGCGACGACCGGCGCGCAGCCGGTTGCCATACGTTCAATCGCGCGGCGGCAGTCGGCGTTTCGTCGCTACTATGCTTTTCTGGCGCGCAACGAACCGGGCTTTGTCGACCCCACCTTGCTGATCGAACGGCCGCGCATGCCGCGCAGCCTGCCCAAGGCGCTGGCCGAACGCGAGGTCACCGGCCTGCTCGATGCGCCCGATATCGCCACCCCGCTGGGCCTGCGTGATCGCGCGATGCTGGAGCTGATGTATGCCTCCGGCCTGCGCGTATCGGAGCTGGTCGAGCTGCCGCTGGCTGCGCTCAATACCCGCCAGGGCGTGCTGCGGATCACCGGCAAGGGCGGCAAGGATCGGCTGGTGCCGGTGGGCGAGGTGGCGCTGGAATACATCAACGCTTATCTGCTCGGCGTGCGCCCGGCGCTGGCCAAGGGCCGCCAGCCGGTGGCGCTGTTTCTCAGCGTTCGCGGCGAGGGCATGACCCGGCAGATGTTCTGGACGCTGGTGAAGCGCTATGCGGTCAAGGTCGGCATCCACGCCAAGCGCATTTCGCCACATGTGCTGCGGCATTCGTTTGCCACGCACCTGCTCAATCACGGCGCGGATCTGCGCGCGCTGCAGATGCTGCTGGGCCACAGCTCGCTCAGCACCACGCAGATCTACACGCTGGTGGCGAAGGAAGGCCTCAAGCGGCTGCACGCGCAGCATCATCCGCGCGGTTGAGAAAATCTCGATGCAGGTATGGTTTATCGATCTTGGCGCCGAGCCAAAGCCCTAGACGTCCGCCCACATGCGCATGAGGTTGGCGTGCGACTTGCTGATGGCGTCGAAAGTTGTACTTTTGCCTTCGCGCCCGAAGATCTGCCGTTTGGCGTTCTGCAGATCCCACAGCAGCTCGCGTTTGCTGGCGTCGCGGACCTGGCTCTGCACCCAGATCACGGCGGCATAGCGTGCTCCCTGGGTAACCGGGGCGACCCGGTGCAGGGAGTTTGCCGGGTAGGCGATAGCCGACCCGGCGTCCAGCTTGAACGCGCATTCCATGCCGTTGGCATCGACGATCAGCTCGCCACCCACATAGGCTTTCGGATCAGACAGGAAGATCGTGATCGCGATGTCGCTACGCACGGCATTCCCGAGGCCGCCCATCACGGGCGCATCCACATGCGACCCATACTCCATGCCGAGATCGTAGCGATTGAACAGCGCTGGCGTGACCGCTGACGGCAGCACCGCGGCCTGCATCATGGCATTGCGAAGAAAACCGTCGTACACGATTTTTTGCAGCTTCGTCTGGCTTTCCGTGTCGTGGGTGACCTGGAGATTTTTCTTCACTTCGCGCGCCGACCAGCCGGCGGTACTCGCACCGTCAATGAACGAAGCGCCGCCCAGTTCTTTGCGCACCGCGTCGAGTTCCTCGGCGGCCAATACGTTGGGAATACAGATAATCAAGATGGATTCGCCTAGCAGTTCGAGCCGTTAGTCTGTGGAGCCGGGCCAGCGGCAAAGCGTTCTGCCGGACCGTTTAGGACGCCAGTATCCGGCTAAATTTACGATGGAAAAAGACATTAATCGTCTTTTGGATATCAGGCAGGCAAAAATCAGCTGCTCAGGCCAGGCAAACAGGCGTCCGGCAGCGTCCGGATCCGGATCGCCTGGTCCAGGTCTCGCCCAAGCACGCCCACCACATGCCTTCAGCCGAAGGGCATTCATTCGCTTGTGCGAGAATGCGCCAATACGCGCCGTATCCGGGCGCCAGTAATGCACACACGAGGTTCTGGATGTTGAAGCAACTGTTGTTGGCCGCCTGCATGGCCGGATGTTCTCTTGCCGCTGCCGCCGCGGACACCGCCGTCGTTGCGCCGACCACTGCAGCCACACCGACCGCCGTCGGCAAAGGCGTGACGCCGGCTGTTGAAAAGACCGTGCGCCAGGCGATTGCCGCGATCTCGTCGAACGCAAATATCGATGCGATCGATGTCGCCCCGCTGCCGGGGTTTTATCAGGTGATCGCCGATGGCCAGATGCTGTACGTGAGCGCCGACGGCAAGTACATGCTGAACGGCGAGCTGGTCGATCTGGGTTCCAAACAAAACACCAGCAAGATGGCCTGGGCCAAATTTCGCGCCGCCGAGATCGCCAAGATACCGGCCTCGCAGCGCATCGTGTTCGCGCCGCCGCATCCGAAGCTCACGATCAGCGTGTTCACCGATGTCACCTGCGGCTTCTGCCGTGCGCTGCATGAGCACATCGCCGACTTCAACAAGGCCGGCATTGCGGTGGAATACCTGGCCTGGCCGCGCGAAGGCGTGGTCACCACGGCCGGTCGACCGACGCCGACCTATAACGAGATGGTGTCGGTCTGGTGTGCCAGCGACCGCAACGCCTCGTTCAACACCGCGATGGGCGGCGGCACGCCGAAAACGGCCACCTGCGCCAACCCGGTCAAGAGCCAGTTCGAGTTGGGCCTGAAGCTGGGCGTCGACGGCACGCCAACCATTTACGGCCCGGACGGCCGCACGCTCGGCGGCTACGTCACGCCCGAGCAGCTGCTGAAGGAAATCCAGGGCGGCGGCTAGGCCAGCGCCGGCGAACTCATCGCCTGGTCCAGCGCGAAGTCCTGGACCCTACGCCAGCCATCGCCTCCAGCCGGCGTCGCGCGGGCGTTTTGCAGCGCAATTGCCGTATCGCAGCATCGAAGGGAGCGCATCGGATAGAATGTGCCGTTTCCATTGCATAGCGCCGTTCCCCGCATGATCGCACTCGACGGGCAGAGCGCCCTCTCGCCGTTCCGCCTTGAACGCCTCAACGCCCGCCTCGATGCCCTGCATCACGGCGTACGCGTGCAGGCGTGCTGGTTTGTCTACTTTGTCGACACCGACACGGTGCCGCGTGACGAGCTGCGCCTGCGTTTGCTGGCCGTGCTGGAGGCGCGCGACGCCACGCCCGAACCGGCCACGCTGTGGGTCGTGCCGCGTCTGGGCACCATCTCGCCATGGTCGAGCAAGGCCACCGACATTCTGCACGGCGCGGGTTTCAACGCGGCGGGCTCGGACATTCGTCGGGTGGAGCGCGGCATGGCATGGCAGATCGCCGGTCTGCCGCCGGTGGGCGCGAAAGATCATGTCGAAGTGATGGCGGAGCTGCACGACGCCATGACGCAGTCGGTGCTGACTCGGATCGATGAAGCGGAAGGCCTGTTTCTGGTCGGTCAGCCCGGCGATCTGGTGCATATCGCGCTGGGCGAAAATCCCGCGGCGGCGCTCGACGAGGCGAATGGCCGGCTCGGACTGGCCCTGGCCGACGACGAAATCGAGTACCTCGCGGCCCGCTACGCCGAACTCGGCCGCGATCCGACCGATGCCGAGCTTTTCATGTTTGCGCAGGCCAATTCCGAACATTGCCGGCACAAGGTGTTCAACGCGAGCTGGACGCTCGATGGCGTAGAGCAGGACAAGAGCCTGTTCGGCATGATCAAGCACACGCACGAGCAGTCGCCGGCGCATACCTTGTCCGCGTATTCGGACAACGCCGCGGTGATCGAGGGCAGCGTGGGCAAGCGCTTTTTCCCCGATGCGAAAGACGGCATCTGGCGCGCGCACGAAGAGCGCATCGACTTTGCGATCAAGGTGGAGACGCACAATCATCCCACCGCCATCGCGCCGTGGCCCGGCGCGGCCACCGGTGCCGGCGGCGAAATCCGCGATGAAGGTGCCACCGGTCGCGGCGGCAAGCCCAAGGCCGGCCTCACCGGTTTTTCGGTATCCGATCTGCGCATTCCCGGCCATCCGCAGCCGTGGGAAATCGATCGCCCGCTGCCGCCACGCATGGCCAGCGCGTTCGAGATCATGCGCGATGGCCCGCTCGGTGCGGCCGCGTTCAACAACGAGTTTGGCCGTCCGTGCCTGGGCGGCTATTTCCGTACGTACGAACACGAAACCGGCGAAGCCGGCCTGCGCCGCGGCTACGACAAGCCGATCATGCTCGCCGGTGGTCTGGCCAATCTGCGCCCGGGCCACGTGCTGAAAAATGCCGTGCAGCCGGGCAACAAGGTGATCGTGCTGGGTGGCCCGGCGATGCTGATCGGGCTCGGCGGCAGCGCCGCCTCGTCGGTGACCTCGGGCAGCTCGAGCGCGGAGCTGGACTTCGCCTCGGTGCAGCGCGACAACGCCGAAATGGAGCGCCGCTGTCAGGAAGTGATCGACGCCTGCTGCCGTCGCGGCGATGAAAATCCCATCGTCAGCGTGCACGACGTGGGCGCCGGCGGCCTGTCCAATGCGATCCCCGAATTGCTCAACGATGCGGGCGTGGGCGGTGTGATCGATCTGTCGAAAATCCCCTGCGACGATCCGCAGCTCTCGCCGATGCAGGTGTGGAGCAACGAGTCGCAGGAGCGCTACGTGCTGGCGATCGGCCCGGAAAACCTAGCCGAGTTCGAAGCCATGTGCCGACGCGAGCGCTGCCCGTACGCGGTGGTCGGTGACGCGACGGCCGAGCGCCATTTGCGCGTAACCGATCCACGCCGAGATCTGGTGGTGATCGATCTGCCGATGGACGTGCTGTTCGGCAAGCCGCCGCGCATGCACCGCGATGCCAAGCACATCAAGCCGCGCATCGATCTGGTGCCTGATCTCACCGGCATCGGCATGAACGAGGCGCTGTTGCGCGTGCTGCGTCTGCCCGGCGTGGGCAGCAAGAATTTTTTGATCACCATCGGCGACCGCACCGTCGGCGGCCTCAATCATCGTGATCCGATGGTCGGGCCGTGGCAGATTCCGGTAGCCGATTGCGCTGTGACGCTGGCCGACTTCGACGGCTATGTCGGCGAGGCGATGGCGATGGCCGAGCGCGCGCCGGTGGCGGTTCTCAACAGCGCCTACGCTGCCAGGCTGGCGGTGGGCGAGGCGATTACCAACCTGGCCGCGGCACCGATTGCCGATCTGAGCGAAATTCGTCTCTCGGCCAACTGGATGGCGGCGGTGAATCATCCCGGCGAAGACGCCGCGTTGTTCGACGCGGTAAAGGCGGTCGGCATGGCGCTGTGCCCGGCGCTGGAAATCTCGATTCCGGTCGGCAAGGACTCGCTGTCGATGCAGACGCAGTGGCAGGACAACGGCGTGACGCAGCGTACGGTGTCGCCGGTGTCGCTGGTGATTACCGGCTTCGCCCGCATCAGCGACGCGCGTCGCACGCTCACGCCGCAGCTGCGGCTCGATCGCGGTGACTCCGATCTGTGGCTGGTTGACCTGGGTGCCGGGCGCGATCGTCTCGGCGCGTCGGCGCTGACCCAGGTGTTCAATCGCGGTGGTGGCGTGCCGCCGGATCTGGACGACCCGAAGCGGCTGAAAGCGCTGTTTGATCTGGTGCAGGAGGCCAACGCTGGCGGCCTGCTGCTGGCGTATCACGATCGGTCCGACGGTGGTGCCGTCGTCACTCTGCTGGAAATGGCCTTTGCCGGCCATTGCGGTCTGGAAGTTCACCTGGACGGCTGGGCCGAGGCGACCCTGCGTGGCCTGTTCAATGAAGAACTCGGCGCCGTGATGCAGGTGGCTCAGGCCAACCGCGAAATGTTCGAGACGCTGCTGGTCAAGCACGGCCTTACCGCCGTCAGCCACCGGATTGGACGGCCAAAAGAAAAGCTCGGCATCAAATTTTTTCTGGGCGGCGATACCGTATTCAAATGGAACTGGAGCACGCTGTTTCAGGCGTGGAACGAAACCAGCTTTGCCATGCAGCGCCTGCGCGACAACCCGGCCAGCGCCGACGCCGAGCAGCACTGGCGCCACGATGACGCCGATCCGGGCATCACGCCCAAGCTCGGCTTCAATATCACCGACAACATCGCCGCGCCGTTTATCGCCGCGTCCAAAGCCAGCGGCGTGCGTCCGCGCATCGCGGTGTTGCGCGAGCAGGGCGTCAACGGTCAGGTTGAAATGTCGGCCGCGTTTACCCGCGCCGGCTTCGACGCGGTTGATGTGCACATGTCCGATCTGGCGAGCGGACGGCTCAAGCTGTCTGACTTCCGCGGCTTCGCGGCCTGCGGCGGCTTCTCGTATGGCGATGTGCTGGGCGCCGGCCGCGGCTGGGCCACCTCGATTCTCTACAACGAGATGCTGCGGGCGCAGTTCACCGCGTTTTTCGCCGATGAAACCAAGTTTGCGCTCGGCGTCTGCAACGGTTGTCAGATGCTGTCGCAGCTGAAGGACATCATTCCAGGCGCGCAGCACTGGCCGAAGTTTCTGCGCAACGCGTCCGAGCAGTACGAAGCACGTTTGGCGACGCTGGAAATTCTCGACTCACCCAGCCTGTTCTTCAAAGGCATGACCGGCTCGCGCATTCCGGTGGCCGTCGCGCATGGCGAAGGACGCGTAAGCTTTCCACAGGTGTGCAGCCCGTCGAAGGCGCATGCGGCGGTGCGCTTCGTCGACAACCGCGGCAAGCCGACCGAAAACTATCCGCTCAACCCGAACGGTTCGCCCGGCGGCCTGGCCGGTTTCACCGCGGCCGATGGGCGGGTGACGATTCTGATGCCGCACCCCGAGCGCGTGTTTCGCAGCGTGCAGATGAGCTGGCATCCGGAAAGCTGGGGCGAAGATTCGCCGTGGATGCGCATGTTCCGCAATGCCCGCGCGTGGTGCGGCTGAGCGCTCGCCGTATCGCGGTGAAGCGCTGAGCGATGGCCCGGCGCGCGCCCTCAGCGTGGCTGCTGTGGTCGTCGACGCTGGCGTGGGCTGCGCTGCTGGCGCTGGCGCCGTGGTGGATCGGTTTTCCGCTGCTGCTCTCGATGGCCGCGATTCTGCTGTTGCTGGAGCATCGGCTGGCCGGCGAGCATCGCTGGCTGCTTCTGCATGGTCTGAGCTGGGGTTTGCCCGGCGTGCTGTTCGCGCTGCAGCGCGCGCTAGGCGGCAACGTGTTTGCCTGGGTCATTGCGCTGTTGGGCATGCTCACGGGTTACACGCTGCTGGCTGGACTGGAGGCGTGGCTGGAGCGCGATGCGCGTCGCGCCAGTGCCGCTGAAGCAGCGGAAAAGCCGATAGCCGATTGGCCGCAGCTTGCGCTCGCGCCGATTGGGCCGTCGGCGGAAATCATTGAACTTACGCTGCCGCAGTGGTGTAACGGTGCCGAAAGCATCGACGACCCGCACGGCGGCCGCGCCCTTTATCGCGACGGCGCTTACAAATTCGATGACGGCACGCAGATCGATGGCGTGAGCGCTTGTGCCTTGTTCAGTCCCGGCGGCCGATGGTTCGTGGCGCGCCTGCGTACTGATCGGGGCATCGTCTTGCGCGATCGCAGCGGCGGCGCGCTGCATCGGCTGCGCGGCTGGCAGCTCGATGGCTGGTATCGCGATCAGCCCTGGCTGGTTCGCCGTGACGGCGATCAACCGCTCGCGCTGCATTCGGTGCTGGGCGAGGATGCGGGCGACGAGTGACGCTGTCATTCGGATAGAAGCGTGGACTGAGTAACGTTGGCTAACCAAGATGTTTATCGAAGGGTGGCACACCGCCGAGCAAGGGCGCCGTCGATGGCAGCAGGGACGCCGCAAGATCCAACGCGACGGTTTGGCGCAGCATGGTTTTCCCCTCGGCCAACCTGACGCATACTTGGCGGGTGAATAGCCCTGCTTCCCCCCGTTCGCCGTTTGCGATCCAGCTCAGCGTCATCGTAGTGTCGGCCGATAGCGGCCCGCTGGTGCGTGACTGCGTTCGCCGCCTGCTTGGCACGACGCTGGCGCTGGAAGTCATCCTGGTGGACAACGGTTCCAACGACGGCATCCCGCAGGCGATTGGCCGTGCTTACGCCGGCGATACCCGACTGACGGTGATCTACAACCGTGCCAACCTCGGCTTCGGTCCGGCGATGAATATCGGCGCCAGCAAGGCCAGGGGCGTCGCGCTGCTGCTGCTCAATCCGGATTGTCTGGTCACCGAAAACGATTTGCGCCGCCTGCTCGAAGTGCAAAAAGACAACCCCAGGGCCGGGGTGATCGGCGCCGTGGTGTGCGACGAAGATGGTTGCCCCGATCCGGCTTCGTGGCGGCGCGATCCGCTACTGCGGCGCGCTTTGAACACGGTCTTTCATCGGCCCGGCGAAGGCATCAATATCCGCGAAGAGATCCCCGAGACGGTGATTCAGGCCGAGGCCGTGTCGGGTGCTTTGATGATGATGCCGCGTGTCGTGTTCAACCGCATCGGCGGGTTCGATCAGGATTATTTCCTGCACTGCGAGGATCTGGACCTGTGCCGTCGCGTGCGCGACATGGATTACGAGGTATTGCTCGCCGGGGATGTGCGGGTGGTCCACGCCAAGGGTACGTCGAGCGTGCATCGGCCGGTCTTCGTCAGCCGCAACAAGCATCGTGGCATGTGGCGCTGGTTTCGCAAGCATGATCCGGCTGCACGCAACCCGATTGTTGCCGGCATCGTGTGGGTCGGCATCTGGGCGCATTACCTGCTGCAGATTCCGGGACAGGTGCTGAAAGGAAAGGGCGGAAAACAGGAAACCATAGCCGGCTCGGCGCGCGACGAGGAGCGTTAGCCCACGCGCGATTGGATGGCTGTTTGCTCGAGCGTCAAAACGGACGGTCCAACAGACTGAACGCTACCGTTGCCGGGCGTCGATCGCCCTAACCTTCCGTTTGCAATAACCCATGCCCACTGCTCGCGCCACCACTCACCTTGCGACCCTCGGCCTGCTCGCCATGACGGCCGTCTGGGGCTCGACGTTTTTTCTGATCAAGGACGTGGTTGCGCGCATGCCGGTGGCCGATTTTCTGGCCGTGCGTTTTGTGCTGGCCGCGCTGGTGATGCTGGCGCTGTTTGGCCGGCAGGTGCTGCGGTTGGGCCGCGCGCAAATGCTGCGCGGACTGTTGCTCGGGCTGATCTACGGCGGCGGACAGTTGCTGCAGACGTGGGGTCTGTCGATGATTGCGCCCAGCGTCAGCGGCTTCGTCACCGGCATGTATGTCGTGTTTACGCCGATCCTTGCCACGGTGCTGCTGCGCCATCGCATGGCGGGCATCGTATGGCTGGCGGTCTTGCTGGCAACCGGCGGTCTGGCGCTGCTTTCGCTCAATGGACTGTCGGTGAACAGCGGCGTGTGGCTGACGCTGGCATCGGCGCTGCTCTACGGCCTGCACATTGTCGGCCTGGGCCAGTGGTCGCGCAGCGATGAGGCATTCGGCATGTCGGCGGTGCAGATGGTGGCGATAGCGGTGGTCTGCCTGCTTGCCACGGCGCCGCATGGGCCGGTGCTGCCGCCGGATCGCAGTGCGTGGTTGGCCGTGCTCTACATGGCGCTGATCGCCGGCGCGGGTGCGATGCTGATGCAGACCTGGGCGCAGGCGCATATGCCGGCAACCCGAGCCGCGATCGTGATGACGACCGAGCCGGTGTTCGCCGCCGGCTTTGCCGTGGCCTTTGGCAGCGATCTGCTGACCTGGCGCATGCTCGTTGGCGGTGGCCTGGTACTGGCGGCGATGTACATGGTCGAGCTGATGCCGCGGCGCGGCGGCGACACCGGCGAGCTGCCGGCCGAGGCGATCCATCACGAAGTCTGATCGGCATTACGTGCCGATCACTACCTTCACCTTCTCGCGGAGGAAAGTCGGGCTCAGGCCGCCGTCTTTTTCATCTCGTCCCGCGACTGCAGCGCGATGCGGATCAGATAGATCACGATAAGAACGTTGGCGATCAGCGCTGACAGCTTGAGCCAGGTGAAGTGGTGGACGGCCTCGTAAAGCTCGACCGGAATCAGCGAGCCGGTGGCAAATACGGTGAACCACTCCGCCCAATACTTGTGCAGCCACAGGCCGATGCCTTCGGTGGCAAAAATTGCCGCATAGGCCAGCGCCACGAGTCCGATGGCGACGAACTTGTTCGGGCCCATGTTCTCCAGCAGCTGCACCAGCTTCCAGCGCAGCCCGTTGCTGTCGGCCAGAGAGAGATGTTCCAGCCAGTGCACCAGACCATCGAAATTCTGCGTCTTGTACAGATGAAACGAGGCGATGGCGATCAGGATCAGGCCGATCGTTTTCACGGCCTTGTAGATCGCGATAACGCGCAAGCCCACGCCGTGCGGCGATTTGCGTTGCCCCGGTTTGCCTGTCGTGGACTGGCCTGCATTGCCGGAAGCGGATGTGCTGGAAGTGTTGGCCATGGCTTCTGATCGATTAACGAATCCCCGATTGTCCCTGTTATCGGGTGAATGGTCGATGCAGAACTTTGCGACCGGGTGATTTCCTGCGGTTCGCGCGGCAGCCATGTGCTGCCGCGCCTGATCCGGCTTGACGCCGCCGTCACCGGTCGGCACGCTGCGTGGATGAATCTTCTGCTTCTCCGCAATGCGCAGGTCTATGCGCCGGAACCACTAGGCCTGCAGCATCTGCTGCTGGGGGGTGGATGCATTCTGTGGATGGGCGCGCAGCTTGCCGATTTGCCCGCCGCGCTGTCGGTGGAGACGATCGACCTGCAAGGCCGCCGGCTGATCCCGGGGCTTATCGATGCGCACGTGCACGCCACCGGCGGTGGCGGTGAGGCCGGATTCCGCACGCGCGTGCCGCCGCAGGGCATCTCGCGCTTTACCCGCGCCGGCATCACCACGGTGGTCGGCCTGCTCGGCACCGACGACGTGGCGCGCGGCCCGCGCGACCTTTTGGCTACCGTTTACGCGCTGCGCGAGGAGGGCCTCAGCGCGCTGGCGTTTACCGGCGGCTATCACGTGCCGCCGCAGACGCTGACCGGCAGCGTGCGTGGCGATCTGGTGTTCATCGAGGCACTGATCGGTATCGGCGAGGTGGCGATCAGCGATCACCGCTCCAGCCAGCCGACGCTGGATGAGTTGATGCGGCTGGCCGCCGACGCGCACGTGGCCGGGCTGATGACCGGCAAGGCCGGCGTGCTGCATCTGCATCTGGGCGACGGCCTGCGCGGACTCGACCTGGTGCGCCAGGCGCTGGAAAAAAGCGAGCTGCCGCCGCGCGTTTTCCATCCTACCCACGTCAATCGGCGCAAGGGTTTGTTCGACGAGGCGCTGGCGCTCACCGCCGGCGGCTGCACGATTGATCTGACCGCGTTTCCGGTGGAAGAAGGCGAGGACGCGTGGAGCGCCGCCGATGCGCTGCTGCGCTATCTCGACAGCGGCGCGCACGCCGAGCGCATCACGGTGAGTTCCGATGCCGGCGGCTGCCTGCCCACCTTCGATGCCAACGGCCACGTCTGCAAGATGGGCGTGGGCGAATCCGGCGCGCTGCTGGACACCTTGAACGAGGTGGTCGCCCGCGGCGTGCCGCTGGAACGCGCGCTGCCATCGTTCACGCAAAACCCGGCGCGCCTGCTTCGACTGGCCGCCAAGGGCTATATCGGCGTCGGTGCGGACGCGGATCTGGTGGCTCTGGACAGCGCGGGTGCGGCACACGATGTGATCGCTCGCGGCGTGGTCCACGTGCGCGATGGTCGAATCAAACACCACGGCATGTTCGAGGACGCGTCGACATAGCCGTCGCGTGCCCGGTTTGGCAGCCTGCCGACGAAGGCCCTGAACAAATAACAGACGTTCGATGCGTCACGATCGATGGGCTGAACCCCCTTGATTTCCGAGACTCAGAGAGCCCATGACTTCGAATAAAGATGAGAACGCAATGAGTCCCAGCAGGGTAGTGGAAGGGGAGCAGCGGGGCTGGATCGTGCCGATCGGTGGTGCGGAAGAAAAGGAAAACGACCCGCGGATTCTCAAGCGCTTCGTCGAACTCTGCGGCGGCAAAAACGCCAATATCGTGGTGATTCCCACGGCCAGCCAGCTGGCCGACACCGGCGAGCGCTATGAAAAACTGTTTACCGGTTTGGGCGTGGGCGAGGTCGGCGTGCTCGATTTCGACATGCGCCGCGACACCGAAGAAAAAAATCGGTTGCAGCGGCTTGATCAGGCCACCGGCATCTTCTTTACCGGCGGCAACCAGCTGCGCCTGTCGACCATGCTGGGCGGTACGCCGGTGGCGCAGCGCATCCGCGCGCTGAACGCGGGCGGCGTGCATGTCGGCGGCACCAGCGCGGGCGCCAGCATCCTCAGTGAGCACATGATCGCGTTCGGCAAGGAAGGCCTGTCGCCGACCGCCGGCAGCGTGCGGCTGGCGCCGGGGCTGGGGCTGACCAATCGCTTCATCATCGACCAGCACTTCAGCCAGCGCGATCGCCTGGGCCGGTTGATGGCGGCGCTGGCGTACAACCCGTATGCGGTCGGCATCGGCCTCGATGAAGACACTGCGGCGTTTATCCGCCCCGACAACACCGTGGAAGTGGAGGGCAGCGGTTCGGTGACCGTGCTGGATGCGGGCAACTTGCAGTTTTCCTCGATGGCGCAGGCCGGCGAACACGATCCGGTGTGCATGCTCGGTGTGACCATTCACGTGCTGATTGCGGGCGCCACCTTCAACATGCAGACGCGCCACGCCTCGGCGGGTACGCTGGCCGTACCGAAAAAAAGCGAGTGACGTAAACGCAAGTCAGCGAGCTGTCGCCGCGAGTCCCAATTATCCAAGGAAAATCCCATGCGCATTCTGGAACGCTCTGTGTTTGTCGGTCCGTCGCTGTACGCGCATTTTCCGGTGATACGGCTGGAGCTGGATCTGGGCGAGCTGGAGCAGTGGCCGACCGGTCGCCTGGGCGCGGCCTTCGTCGATGGTCTGATCGCCGCCTTGCCCGGTTTGGCCGAACACGGCTGCTCTTACCGCGAACCGGGCGGTTTTATCCGCCGCATGCGCGAGGGCGACGGCACCTGGCTTGGGCACGTGCTCGAACACGTGGCGATCGAGCTGCAGAACGTGGCCGGTGAAGACGTCACCTTCGGCAAGACCCGCAGCGTCGACGACAAGCCGGGCGTGTATTCGGTGGTCTACGAGTACGCGCAGAAAGAAGAGGGCATCGCGGCGGGTGAACTCGCGCTGCGCCTGCTGTCGTCGTTGCTGCCGGAGGAATTGCGCACGCGCAACAGCGTGCCCGAGGGCTGGGAGTGGCCGAGCGCGCGCGACGAATTCATCCGCTACGCGCAGCGCCGCGCCTTGGGCCCGTCGACCGCCTCGCTGGTGCAGGCGGCGGAGAAGCGTGACATTCCCTGGCTGCGCTTGAACGGGCAGTCGCTGGTGCAGCTCGGTCACGGCAAATACCAGCAGCGCATCCAGGCCACGGTGACCGGCCGCACGCCGCATATCGCGGTGGAGCTGGCCAGCGACAAGGAAGAGACCAACAAGATTCTCGCCACGCTCGGCCTGCCGGTGCCCAAACAGGAGCTGGTGACGACGGAAGAGGGCGCGCTGCGCGCGGCACGCCGGCTCGGCGTGCCGGTGGTGACCAAGCCGTTCAACGGCAACCACGGTCGCGGCATCTCGATTCATCTGATGAAAGACGAGGAGATCATCGCCGGCTTCAACGAGGCGCGCGAAATTTCGCGCTCGGTGATCGTGGAGAATTTTCTCAGCGGCGACGATCATCGCCTGCTCGTGGTCAACGGCGAACTCGTGGCCGCCACGCGCCGCACGCCCGGCCACGTGATCGGCGACGGTGCGCAGACCATTGCGCAGCTGGTCGATGCGGTGAATGCCGATCCGCGCCGTGGCGTCGGCCATGAAAAAGTGCTGACCCGCATCGTGCTCGACGCCCAGGCGGACATGATGATGGAGCGGATGCGTTACACCGCCGAGTCGGTGCCCAAGGCTGGCGAAACCGTGTTCCTGCGCTCCACTGCCAATCTCTCGACCGGCGGCACCGCGACCGATGTCACCGACGTGATTCACCCCGACAACCGCGATATGGCGGTGCGCGCGATTCGCGCGATCGGTCTCGATGTGGGCGGCGTGGATTTTCTCACCACCGACATCACCGAAAGCTACAAGACCATCGGCGGCGGCATCTGCGAAGTGAACGCGGCGCCGGGTATCCGCATGCACGTGAGCCCCAGCGAGGGCACGCCGCGCGACGCGGCCGGTCCGGTCATCGACATGCTGTTTCCGCAGGGCACGCCGTCGCGGGTGCCGATCGCGGCCGTGACCGGCACCAACGGCAAGACCACCACTGCGCGCATGCTGGCGCACATCACCAAGATGGCCGGCTATACGCCCGGACTCACCACCACCGACGGCGTGTATATCGACGGCCAGCGCACGGTCGAGGGCGACATGACCGGGCCGGTATCCGCGCGCA
>Ga0302228_10000099_pt1 | contig 76879 bp, 60 predicted proteins | sample II_Palsa_N1_2_FD_193519 | JGI IMG/M metagenome (GOLD analysis project Ga0302228, IMG submission 193519) | Peat permafrost microbial communities from Stordalen Mire near Abisko, Sweden - II_Palsa_N1_2 | ecosystem: Environmental > Terrestrial > Soil > Palsa > Peat permafrost | place: Sweden... | reverse complement strand
GCATTGACACGTAAGCGGCTTGGCGAATCCGGTGATTGGAGATCAACCAGCCCAGTTCGGGGTAGCGACCTAATTCATGGCCAATTGCCAAAGCAAAGGTTGAACTGCCGTCCAAAATCCTGGCCGTGCGCAGTTGGGATCGGGCATCAGTATCGATCAGATGCCACAAACCCAGACGTTTCATTATCTCGACAGATTTTTGCGTGAGTGCGATTTCGCGGCCGTCGAATTGAGGTTCCGCTATCTCCGCCAAACTGTGTTGTTCGATCACGGTAATGCGCAGCTTATGTCCGCTCAACGCGCGGGCAAGGCACAGCCCAACTGGACCGGCTCCTACGATAACGATATCTGTTTGCATAACCCTTGATGGTTTGAAAAATTCCGTGTCCAGCGTGGGGCAAGCCGGCTATGAAATGTGACCTTGCCGGCTCAAGAGCCGATGCATCCGCCGCTGCGGATAGGCGGTCCAAGTGAAAATTCTCGCATCGAATCGGGCGAGAGGGGGGCGCTTTATCTCGATCTATTGACCCGCATCAAAGTATCGGCGCTCAACCATTCCACAATAAGCAGGTTCCGATTCAGGCTTAAATCACTATCATGCAGGCCTCTGAAACCTCTTCCACCGTGCCGGGTTCGCGCTCCGGCGACGAAATGCTCGACGTCCAGGCCTTATCTTTTGATAAGAAGCTGATCAGCAGATTGGCGGGCAATGGGCCGCGTTATACGTCTTACCCCAGCAGCGATCGTTTCCATGCCGATTTTGGCGAAACCCAGTATCGACAGCAGGTCGACGCCCGTTTTGCGCCGAGCATGCCGAGCCCCCGGCCTTTATCGCTCTACGTGCATATCCCTTTTTGCAACACCATCTGCTATTACTGCGGTTGCAATAAGATCGTGACCAACAATAGCGCCAGAGCGGCCGTCTACCTCGATTACCTGGATCAGGAAATTGCCCTGCAGGCGCCGCTCTTCAATGGTCGTGCACGTGTCGAGCAGTTGCATTTCGGTGGCGGTACCCCGACGTTCTTGAACGACGCGCAACTCGGTCGATTGATGGGCACCTTGCGCGATCATTTCAATTTCGCTCCGGCTGACGAAGGTGAGTATTCGATTGAAATCGATCCGCGTCAGGTGCAAAGCGAAACGGTTGCCACACTGGCCCGGCTGGGTTTCAACCGCATGAGTCTGGGGGTACAGGACTTCGACCCCGCGGTGCAGAAGGCGGTGAACCGGATCCAAAGCGAGGCGGAAACGCGGCATATCATCGACGCTGCGCGCCGGCATGGTTTTAAGTCGATTTCCATCGATTTGATCTATGGTTTGCCGCAACAAACCCGCGCCGGGTTTTGTCTGACGCTGGATAAGGTTATTGCCGCCAAGCCCGATCGATTGTCGATTTATAACTATGCCCATCTGCCGCATCTATTCAAGAGCCAGCGCCAAATCAACCAAGCCGATCTACCCACGCCGGAGAGCAAACTCGATATTCTCAGCCACACCGTCAGCAAGCTGACGGAGGCCGGTTATGTGTATATCGGCATGGACCATTTCGCCAGGCCTGATGACGAATTGGCCGTGGCACAGCGTGCCGGCACCTTGCACCGTAACTTCCAGGGATATTCCACCCATGACGACATCGATCTGTTGGCGCTGGGTGTCTCAGGTATTGGAAAAATCGGCGCAAGCTACAGCCAGAATGTGCGTCATACCGACGAGTATTACGCTTTGCTGGATGCCGGGCAGTTACCGCTGTTGCGCGGTCATGCGCTGAGTCGCGACGACGAATTGCGCCGCAGTGTGATTCAGCAATTGATGTGCAAATTCTCGCTCGACCTTAGCGCGATCGAAAGCGAGTGGGACATCGTTTTCAACGATTATTTTGCTTTCGAGTTGATCCAACTGAGCAGCCTGGCTGAAGCCGGTTTATTGCATCTGGACGCGAGGAGTTTGCGGGTATTGCCGCGCGGCCGTCTGCTGGTGCGCAATATCGCCATGGCTTTTGATCGTTACCTTGCACAGGGCCAACCCTTGGTGCGTTATTCCAAGGTGATTTAACCGCAACGCTTCAATTCAATTCAGTCATCTTATTTAGTCGGAGTGGACCATGCGATTTTTGGTAACCGGGGATGTGTTTCTCGAAGAAGTAAGCGGCAATGAAGTTGTCATCGAGGCGATGCGCGGCGAACGTTTCGCGGTTCACCGTCCGCACGTCAGCGCTTACGAGCTCGATCCATTATGGGTGGTTTCCCATGTGGAGACAGGCATGCGAGTCGGCGGTGGGGATTCGATTGAAGCCGCCGTCCGGGCCGCCGAGGAAAACTGTGCCGGCCGCAGTCCGGAAGAAATTGAACGGGCTTTGGCGAGTGCGCGAGAACGCCGGGCCAGTGCCAATGCCAGCAAACCTGTTGCTCCGGCACGCGGATCCAACGACCATAGCGTGATGCGCTAAGGCTTGGTCCATGATCGCACTCGCCGATTTGCGCCAGACCTACGCGCGCAGTTCATTGAGCCGCTCCGCGGTCGATGCCGATCCGCTGGCCCAGTTCAATAGCTGGCTGGATCAGGCCTTGAGCGCTGAGCTGCCTGAACCCAATGCCATGACGCTTGCCACTGCGGGTGCGGACGGTAAACCATCGGCACGTATCGTTTTGATCAAGGGTGTCGATAGCCGCGGTTTTGTGTTTTTCAGCAATTATGCAAGTCACAAGGGCCGCGACCTGGAAACCAATCCGCATGCCGCTTTATTGTTCCATTGGACCGAATTGGAACGGCAGGTGCGAATTGAAGGGCGCGTTGAAAAACTGCCGGATCTGGAAAGCGATGCCTATTATGCAAGCCGTCCGCTGGACTCGCGGATTGGCGCATGGGCATCCGAGCAGAGCCGCGAGATCAAAGGGCGTGCAACGCTGATTGCCCGGGCGGCGTCATTTGCGGTTCGCTTCGGCCAACATCCGCCACGTCCACCGCATTGGGGCGGTTATGTAGTGATCCCCGAATCGATCGAATTCTGGCAGGGCAGGCCTTCGCGCTTGCACGACCGTATCCGCTACGCCCGGCTGCCGGACGGCACATGGCGAATTGCCAGGTTGGCGCCTTAACCCGCCGGGCTATCTGTTTTAATGAAAGGCGCCGATGCGTTTGAGATTGCTGAAATTCATCCAGACGAAAAAGGCGCGTCCCACCAGATTTTTATCGGGCGCGAAACCCAAATAACGGCTGTCTTCGCTATTGTCGCGGTTATCGCCCATCATGAAATAATTGCCCGGCGGCACTTTACAGGTGAAACCGGTGCTGTCGTAGTCACAGTTTTCCCGCTGCGGGAAATTATGCACGCCGACGACATACGGCGGCAGGGAGGGGATTTTGAGGATTCCATGAGTGCGGCCATCCAGGGTTTCCTGATACTGCTTCCAATAACCGTAATGCCCCTCGACGGCCTCTCCCAGAAAGTCAGGCAAATCGATTTCAGGAACCGGCACGCCGTTGATCTTCAACTGTTTGTCGTGGTAATCGACCACATCGCCCGGCACGCCGACGACACGTTTGATCAGATCGATCGACTCGTCTTCCGGGCTGCGAAATACCACCACATCACCGCGTTTGGGATGGCGATTGGCGAACAGCGTCTGGTCGCTGATCGGTGAGCGGATGCCGTAATCGAATTTATTCACCAAAATAAAGTCGCCCACCAGCAAGGTCGGTATCATCGAGCCGGACGGGATTTTGTAGGGTTCGACGACAAATGACCTGAGGGCAAACACCAGCAGCAATACCGGGAAAAAACCTGCCGAATATTCCAGCCACCAGGGCTGGCGCAAGGTGTCGTCATGCAGCTTGGCACTTGTTTGAGCGGCATTCTCGTCGGCGAAACGCTCGCCCACGCGTTCCTGCTGACGCTGGAATTCAGTGACCGCCTCAGTCGCGGCTTGGCGCCTGCGCGGCAGGAAATAGAGTTTGTCCGCCACCCAGGCGATACCCGCGATTACCACCAGAATAAAAAGAATCAAGGCAAAATTCATAGACGATCCGCAAAGTTATCTTGGGTCTGAAACTTGGGCAAACTTATGCCCGGGGACATTTTAATGCTCGAATCGTCGCCGGTGTCGCCAATGATTTCACTTTCGACACGACAAATCGTCCAAATCGTCTATTTCAGACCGTTGCAACAGTCGTCGCAGTTACTGATTTTGCAAAATTCAAGGTGTCTCTACTGCAACCCAAGCAGGGAAAACGGGTCGAAGCCAGTTGATCTTGACTCGGTGAACCGTACGCCATGCGTCGGCACAGTCGACCGCACTGCCGGCGAGCCTCTGTGCCTGCCTGCCGGCAGCAGGCGCATTTGTGCGGCCTATGCTTGCCAAGCAGGGCGTAGACCGCATAATGTGTCACCTACTCAACCTGGCGTGCGTGCGCCGGGTTGGAATCCCTGTTTATTTTGCTGTCAAGGAAAGACCATCATATGAAGACGCAGGTTAAATATGTGACCGCTTTAGCATTGGCTTTGGGCATGGCGGCCACCGCCGCGGCAAAGGTGAACGATGCGGACGTCACGCGCGCTACGCTGGATAACGGTCTGCAGGTCGTGATCGTGCATGATGCGCTGGCACCGGTAGTGGCCACCGAGGTGAATTACCTGGTCGGGTCCGACGAGGTGCCTGACGGTTTTCCCGGCACGGCTCATGCCCTGGAACATATGATGTTTCGCGGCAGCCCCGGCTTGAGCAAAGATCAACTGGCCGCGATTGTGGCCAACCTGGGCGGCGCATTTAATGCCGATACCACCCAGGGTGTTACCCAGTATCACTTTGTAGCCCCGGCGCAGGACCTGAACGTGGTGTTGCGCACCGAAGCGCTGCGCATGCGCGGCCTTGACATCGACGATGCACAATGGGCCAAGGAGCGCGGTGCGATCGAGCAGGAAGTGTCGCGCGATTTATCCAGTCCGGATTTCAAGTTTTACACGCAACTGGTGGCGCAATTGTTCGACGGCACGCCCTATGAACATACGCCGCTGGGCACGCGCGATTCGTTCGATAAAACCACGGGCGCCATGCTGCGCGCTTTCCACAACGCGTGGTATGCACCGAACAATGCCATCCTGGTGGTGGTCGGCGATGTCGACCCGGTGACCACCTTGGCCGAAGTCAAGGCACAGTTCGGCGATATTCCGCGCAAGGACTTGCCGGCCCGGCCCAACTTCAATTTCAAACCGGCGCAGGCCAAGACGGTCGAGTTGCCCACCGATAGCCCTTATGGCTCGGTGTACCTGGGTTACCGCATGCCGGGCATGCAAGATCAGGACTATGCCGCTTCGCTGGTGTTGAATGAGGCCTTGGGCTCGCAGCGCGCCGGACTGTTCGGCATGGGCATGGACGGCACGGCATTGTTCGGCGGCTTTTTTGGCGACCCGTTGCCGCACGCCGGCGTGGGTATGGCGGTCGGGATTTTCCCCCGCGGCGGTGACGCGCAAACCGTGCTGGCAAAGATGCAAGCGGTGCTGGCGGAAACCGTTGCCAACGGGGTCGATCCGGCATTGATCGAAGCGGCCAAGCGAAAAATCGTCGCCGGCCTGGAGTTGAAGAAAAATTCGATGGAGGGTTTGGCCGATACCTGGTCGGAAGCCCTGGCATTCCAGCAGGTTGAGTCGCCCGATGCGATGAAACAGGCGATCGAAGCCGTAACGCCCGACGCGGTCAATGCTTTGGCGAAACGCACGCTCGACCCGTCGCTGGCGACGACCGCCATCCTGACCCCGGAAAGTTCCGGCAAGCCGATTTCCGGCAAGGGCTTCGGTGGCGCGGAAAGTCTCGCCTCCAGCCCGGACAAACCGGTGGTTTTGCCTGAGTGGGCAGCCCAGGCATTCGAGAAACTGGCCTTGCCGCGCTCGACCTTGCGGCCGGTGTCGTACGTCCTGCCCAACGGTTTGCGCCTGATCGTGCAACCTGAGACGACCAGCGATACGGTACAAGTCTACGGCCGCGTCCACACCAATGAAGATTTGCAGACGGCGCAAGGCGAAGAGGGCGTATCCGATGTGCTCGACGGCTTGTTCACTTTCGGTACCACCAACCTGGACCGCCTGGCCTTTCAGCAGGCGCTGGATGACATCAGCGCTCAGGAGAGCGCGGGTACCAATTTCTCGTTATCGGTATCGTCCGCTCATTTCACCGAAGGCATGAAACTGCTGGCCGACAACGAATTGCATCCGGCCTTGCCGCAGCAGGCATTCTCCGTGGTGCAGCAGCAGATTGCCGGGATTACCGCGGGTCAGGTACAGTCGCCGGCATTCCTGGCCCGGCTGGGGCTGTATAAGGCACTGCTGCCGGAGGGCGATGCACAACTGCGTCATCCCACGCCGCAGAGCGTGACCGGTCTTAATCTGAGCGATGTGAAAAGTTATTACGCGCAAACTTTCCGTCCCGACATGACCACCCTGGTGGTGGTGGGCAAGGTCGACCCGGCGCAGGCCAAGCGGGTTGTCGAAGCGGCTTTCGGCGGCTGGAAAGCCAGCGGCGTCAAACCCGCCGTGGAATATGGCGAGGTGCCGCCGAATAAGCCGGCCCAGTTGCACGTGCCGGACTCCAGTTCGGTGCAGGATAGCGTGAAGCTGGCGCAGACTATCAGCGTCACCCGTGACGACCTGGCTCGTTACGCGCTCAACCTGGGTAATGAAGTGCTGGGCGGCGGTTTCTATGCCTCACGTTTGTATCGTGACCTGCGCGATCAGCGCGGGCTGGTCTATACCGTCGATACGCGTTTTAATCTGGGCAAGCACCGCAGCACCTATGCGGTCTCGTTCGGCAGCGATCCGGACAAGGTCGCCGCAGCTAGCGCACTGGTCGTGCAGGATCTTAAGCAAATGCAGCAGGAGCCGGTATCCGAGGAAGACCTGAAGCGTGCCAAGGGCATCTTGTTACGGCAGATTCCGCTCGCCGAAGCGAGCTTCGATGAGATTGGCGAGCAATTGCTGACCCTGTCGATTGAAGATCGTCCGCTGGATGCCATGACGATTGCCGGTCAGCATTATCTGCAACTCAGCGCGGCCGAAGTACAGCAAGCGTATGCCAACTATATCCGCCCGGATGGATTTGTTACCGCGGTGAAAGGACCCGAGCCGAAGTAAACAAGGAGGGCGTTTTACCACGCCTTCGTTCCTGCCATCAAGCCGTGAGCGCGATGCACCCGATTACGCTCACGGTTTGAACGATGACCGGCAAGTGCTGCGGCAAAACCAAGCCCCTCGCTTAAAACTCGATATCGAGTTCATCGATATCCTCGGTTTCCTGTTCGGCCGCCGCTATCCATTCTCGCATTTCCGGCAAGTCCAGGATATGACGGCAATAAGCTGCGATGTCGGGGTCCAGGTGCACGTCGTAGGTGACAAAACGCGTTACCACCGGCGCATACATGGCGTCCGCCGCGCTCAGTTTGCCGAACAGGTAAGGGCCGCCGTATGTTGCCAGGCACTCGCGCCAGATTTCAACGATACGTTCGATGTCGGCCTGGGCCCGCGACCAGATCTTGAAGTCGGGGAAATGGGCGCGCACATTCATCGGTAATGCCGAGCGCAGCGAACTGAAACCCGAATGCATTTCGCCGCAGATCGAACGGCAATGAGTACGCGCCGGATTGGTCTTGGGCAAAAGCCCCGACTTGGGGCTCAATTCGTTGAGGTATTCGGTAATGGCCAGCGTATCCCACACCTTGATTTCACCGTGATTCAGGCAGGGCACCAGGATGGAAGGCGAAAGCAGCAGGATTTCGGCGCGTGCCGCGGCGTCGTCGGTCGGCACTACTACGGTGTCGAATTCGATGCCGCTGAAGCGAGCGACCAGCCAGCCGCGCAGTGACCACGACGAATAATTTTTGCTGCTGATGGTCAGCGTGGTCTTGGTCTTCATGGATGCGTCTCCTGGTTCAGGCATTGGGACGGTGGGCGGGCCTTGGTTTTGCGTCGGCGCATAGGGATGTTCAGCCCTGTTTTGGTGCATTTTTGGCTAGGTATTGGGGTGCTTATGGCACCAAACGAGCACCAAAACCAGCACCCAAATATCATGATATTTCGCGGCGGAGCCTGCCTGCCTCACGCGGCCTGACACCTGATCCAATGGCCCGGGCCCAGGGCCGGCCGCAAACAGATATCAGCCTCAGTCGATGCGCAATATGCATGCCAATCGAGGCGCACGCCTGACAGGCCCGCGGCAAATCATGAAATGGACGCTCTGGCATGCGTATTGCGTCCATCTGGGTAAAATTACTTTTTTCGGGTCGGCCATGAATCTTTTCTCGTATCCGACTTACCAAGCCGTGGCCGATATGATGCGGCCGCTGCGTGCCCTGGCCGATTTCTCCCGCGTCTCGCTCAATGCCTGGCCTGAGTTGGCGGCCAGCCCATATGGGCGCAATACCCAGGCCGCCTGCGAATGGCTGGCGCTGGCCGGTCTGTCGCATCGGCGCCCGGCATTCGGCATCGAGTCGGTCACCGATACCGCTCACGGCCCGGTGGCGGTGACGGAAGAAATTGCCTACCAGACGCCTTTTTGTTCTTTACTGCATTTCAAGAAGAGCTTGGAAGTGGTGCAGCCCAGAGTGCTGATGATCGCGCCGATGTCCGGTCACTTCGCCACGCTGTTGCGCGGCACCGTGCGCACCATGCTGGCCGACCACGATGTCTATATTACCGATTGGCATAATCCGCGCGATATCTCACTCGAACATGGGCGCTTCGGCTTCGACGAATATGTGGCGCACGTGACCGCATGCATCGAAGCCATCGGACCGGGCGCGCATGTCATGGCGATTTGCCAGCCGACCGTGGCGGCGCTGGCCGCGGTGTCGTTGATGGCGGCTCACGATCACCCGGCGCAGCCCGGCAGCATGACTTTGATGGCCGGCCCGCTGGATACGCGAGTGAATCCCAGCAGTGTGAATCACCTGGCTAAAAGCAAACCGATCGAATGGTTTGAACAGAAATTGATCAGCGCCGTGCCGATGGGTTTTGCCGGCGCGCATCGACGTGTTTATCCGGGCTTTGTGCAGCTCGCGGCGTTTATGGCGATGAATGCCGAGCGTCACCGCGAGTCGCTGGGCGACATGGTCCGCGAGCGAGCCAAAGGCGACCCCGAAAAAGCCAAAGCAGTGCGGCTGTTTTATGAAGAATATTTTGCCACCATGGATTTGACGGCCGAATTTTACCTGGAAACGGTCGTCACGATTTTCCAGAAACACGCTTTGCCGCTGGGGGAGTTGACTGTCTTCGGCGAACGGGTCGACCCGTCTTTGATCCGCCGTACCGCGCTATTGACCGTGGAAGGGGAAAAAGACGATATCTGTTCGGTAGGCCAGACCTTGGCCGCGCAGGATATGTGCAGCCGCTTGCGCCCGTATATGAAAACCCACCATGTCCAGACCGGGGTCGGTCACTACGGCGTATTTAACGGCCGGCGCTGGGAAAATCAGATTTATCCACGGGTGCGGGCCATGATTCACGAAAACGACGCCAGCGCGGTACCTGCCCAAGTGCGCTCGCGCCCGGCCAGCGGTTTGCACGAATATTTACTGGCAACGCGCTAAGCTCTGCTAATCAAACGGTGCCGCTTGATTAGCAGAGTTGATACGTTACCAAGTCGATGCTCCGCTACATCAATAAATCGCCGCATCATTAAGTATCAAGCTAAGCATCAAGCTTAAACATCAAGCCGATGTTTCGAGCAGTGTGCCGAGCGGGTTGATGGCCGACACCGCCGAGACTTGATCGGGGATATTCTGCGCCAGGGTTTGCACAAAACTTTGCAAGGTCGGAGAGGCCGAATTGGCAGCCGCAACCGCTTGGCTATTGACGGCCGATGCCGTATTCAGCAAATCTTCGAAATTAGCCTGCAAGGTCGCGATCGCGCTGCTCTCTGTGGCCTGCGCGGTATTGAGATTGGGGTTCGCCGCATTGGTTTCAGTGCCGTCGTCGATCTGTTGCAATACCGTGGCCAGATTGAACTGCGTACCGGTATAGCTAAACTGCGCGTCGGTGGCGTTGCTTGCCGCGGCTTGGTTGGCGGCACTCTCGGTCGACGCGCTGGCGGCTTGGGTGCCTGAGGCCGCTTGATACAAGGCACCGATAAAATTCTGGGTTGCCTGCGTGCTTGCCTGGGTATTGACCGGCGTTGCTTCGCTGGCGAGCGAGGGTGTGGTGGCGCTTGAGGTGGTGCTGGTAGTGGTGCCGGTCGGGCTGGCCGCAGCTAGCGGGTCGGTGGTCAGGCCGAATTCCGCCAAGGTCAGGTTAAGCGCGCTGACCAGCGGACTCGGGGGAGCCGGCTGCGGCACGGTTTGCACCGGTGTGCTGGACTCGGTAACGGTAGGCGCCGTGACAATCGTGTTGGCGCTCACCGCTGCCGGCAGTTTCAATTCCTGCAACTCGGCGAGGGTGGTGTAGGGGGCAATGCTGCTAACGGACATGATGGGCTCCTGATCGTAGGCCGGTCACGAGGCGGAGGTGCCTGGAATTAACCGTTGCCTTGATGCATAGCGCAAAAAACTTGGCGCTGAAACCCGAAGCGCCGGACGGCTAAGGCGGTTTGGGTAGCGAATCGGCTCGCCGACCTGCTTCAGGTCTATCGGGGCCAGAGCGGCCCTGAGAACTCAGAGGCATCCATACGGTGGGATACGTCAGCGGTGTCGAAGTTCAATCTATCTGCACCTTTCGAACGCTTGATCGCCTATCCATGGCTTATGCGTCAACCATGCTATTTTTAATATTAGTCGCTCATAATTAGTGCATATGCACAATTCGGCGTATATTTTAATTATTTACACTTATGCGGCGAAGCGGGGGTCTGCGTGAGACTTCCTTTGGGCGCGCGGCACCATCTCGACCCCGCCGCGTCACATACATACATCATTCAGGAGCACTGCTAATGAAAATTCTTGTCGTCGGAGCGGGTGCAGTCGGAGGCTACTTCGGAGGGCGGCTGGTGCAGGCCGGGCGCGATGTCACATTTTTGGTCCGTGCCAAACGCGCGGCTGAGTTAAAACTGAGCGGCCTGGTGCTCAAGAGCCCGCTCGGGAATGCCACGCTGTCAGATGTCAAAACGGTGCAGCAAGATCAATTGACGCAGCATTACGACCTGATCGTACTCAGTTGCAAGGCCTACGACCTGGAGCAGGCAATCGCATCATTTGCCCCCGCGGTCGGTCCGCAAACGCTGATCCTGCCCTTGCTTAACGGGATGCAGCATATGGACGTGTTGCAACAGCGCTTTGGTCCCGAGCATGTATTGGGCGGCGTTTGCCTGATCGCCGCCACGCTGGATAGCGAGCGCGCCATTGTGCATTTGAACGATCTTGCCGCGATTTCTTTCGGCATGCCGGGAAACAGCCATCAGGCCAGGGTCGAGGCGGTGAGCCAGGCGTTGCAGGGGGCGCAGTTCGGCGCCAACGGCAGCGATAATATTTTGCAATTGATGTGGGAAAAATGGGTATTTCTGGCGACCTTGGCCGGCAGTACCTGCCTGTTCAGAGCCGCGGTCGGCGATATTCTCCAGGCGCCGGACGGTGCGCAGTTGATTGCCGCCTTGCTCGATGAATGCCAGGCAATTGCGGCGTTAAACGGTTATCCGGTGGGTTCGGCTTTTACTGAACGCACCCGCAAAATGTTGTTTGCAGCCGGCTCGACCTTAACCGCATCCATGCTGCGCGACGTTGAAAACAACGCGCATACCGAAGCCGATCCGGTTTTGGGCGACCTGATACGGCGCGGCGGTGAGATGGCTCATGACGGTACCCGGCAATCCATGCTGCGCCTCGCCTATAACCACTTGAAGGCTTATGAAGCGCGTCGCGCGCGCGGATAAACCAGCCTTGGCCATGGCTTATTCTGTGAGCAGCGGCCAGGCTCTGGCCGCTGTTCCGGATCTCTGGTCCACCGCGATCCGACTTGACAGTGTGCGTACGCACATATAGACTGCCCAGTATGACAACCTCACCCATTCAAGACGAATGTAATTGTTTTGCCCTGCGGCAGGCCGCACGTTATGTGACGCAACTTTACGAGCGTCACATGGCTTCGCTCAACCTGACTGCGGCGCAATTCTCTATCTTGAGCAAGTTAAATCGCTTGCCGGGTTCGACCATGCTTGAATTGGCTGATTCCATGGTGATGGACCGCACCACGCTGGTTCGCGCACTCAAGCCTTTGCAGCGAGACGGCCTGATCATCACCGAAGCTTCCGAGAAAGACGCGCGGACTTTTGTTTTCAGTTTGTCCGACAGCGGTAAAACCAAGCTGGAGGCGGCTTATATTGCCTGGAAAGCGGCGCAAAACGAATTTGAAAACGGTTTTGGCCAGGATCGTGCAAAAGCCTTGCGGACCGAGTTGTTCAGTGTAAGTGCGGCTTAGGCCGCTTTTTTTTAATATTAATAGTGCATATACACATTTATACACATCTATGACAACTTCAACCACATTGCCTGCGCAATCCGGTGCCGCAACCGCCGAGCAGACGACTCGCATGCCCTGGATGCTGCTGGGCGTTCTTCTGGTGCTGGTGGCTTTGTCTATAGCCGGCGGTTACTGGTTGATGGTGGGGCGTTTTATCCAGTCCACCGACGATGCTTATGTGGGAGGCGACGTCACGGTGATTGCACCCAGGGTCAGCGGTTTCGTCACCGATCTGCTGGTGCGGGACAATCAGCACGTGAGCGCGAATCAGATCTTGCTGCGCCTGGACGCTCGCGACTACGACGCACGTCTGGCCCAGGCCGCGGCGCAAGTGGCCAGTGCACAGGCGGCGGTCGGCGAACTCAATGCCAAACAGTCATTGCAGGTTGCGCTGATCAGCGTGCAGGACGCCGAGTTGCATGGGGCCGGTGCCGAACTTATACGTACCCGTTCCGACCAGAACCGCTATCGGCAGTTGGTCAAGGATGACGCGGTTTCGAATCAATTGGTTGAACGCGCCGACGCGGACATGAGCAAAGCGCAGGCCGCGGTGGATCAAGGCAGCGCTTCGCTGCTGGCGGCCAAACGCCAATTGACGGTACTCGAAGCACAGACGGCCGATGCGCAGGCCCAGGTTGCCAAAGCCCAAGCCGAACAACGCACTGCGGCACTCAATGTGGAATACACCACAATACGCTCCCCGATCGACGGGTATATCGGCAATCGTACGGCACAAGTCGGCTTGCTGGCGGGGGTCGGCGCTTCTCTGTTGACCGTGGTGCCGTCCCAGGGGCTTTGGGTCGACGCTAATTTCAAGGAAGACCAGTTGAAGAAGATGCGTGTGGGCGATCGGGCGGAGGTGGCATTCGACGCCTTGGGCGAACCGCTGGAAGGTGTGGTCGAAAGTATCGCACCGGCCACCGGAGCCACCTTCAGCATCTTGCCGGCCGAAAACGCCACCGGCAATTTCACCAAGATCGTGCAGCGGGTGCCGGTGCGGATTCGCTTGACGGTCCCGGCTGCGGTGCAAGGCACTTTGCGCCCTGGGCTGTCGGCGGTCGTCAAAGTTCATCTGAACGCCGTTAGCGGCGACGGCGCTTGATCCGTAGCCGAAATCCGCAGTTCGAGACCCGATGATGAACCCAACCAGCAATGTGCCACCTTCAGAGCAGCCGATGAAGGCCAAAATCTTCGCCTTCGGGTTGATGTGCCTGGGCTTTTTTATGGCGACTCTGGACATCCAGATTGTCGCCTCGTCGTTACGCGATATCGGCGGCGGTTTATCCGCCAGTCAAGATGAATTATCGTGGATCCAGACTTCCTACTTGATTGCCGAAATTCTGGTGATCCCGATGTCGGGATGGCTGAGCCGGGTGTTTTCCACGCGCTGGTTATTTACCGCCTCGGCCATCGGTTTCACCATTACCAGCATGATGTGCGGTTTGGCGTGGAACATGAATTCGATGATCTTGTTCCGCGCTTTGCAAGGCGCGCTGGGCGCGGCGATGATCCCGACCGTATTCACCACGGCATTTATGCTGTTTCCCGGCAAACAGCGGGTTATCGCCTCCGCCAGCATCGGTGCCTTGGCCTCGCTGGCACCCACCATCGGGCCGGTCATCGGCGGCTGGATCACCTCGCAATGGTCCTGGCACTGGTTGTTTTTTCTCAACCTGGCGCCCGGTTTGGCGGTCTCCATTCTGGTGCCGAAGTACGTGCATGTCGATGAAGCCGACCCGTCGCTACTGAAGAAGGGCGACTACCTGGGTATCTTGCTGATGTCGGGTTTTCTCGGCTGCCTTGAGTATGTGCTGGAAGAAGGGCCGCGAAAAAATTGGTTTACCGACGACGTGATCCTGTCTTGCGCCTGGATCTCGGCGATTTGCGGTTTCTTGTTTTTGATCCATGCGTTTACCGCCAAAGAGCCGATTGTCGATTTGCGCGCGCTGGCTATCCGTAATTTTGCGATCGGCAGTCTGCTGTCTTTTATTACCGGCATCGGGATTTTTTGCACGGTTTTTCTGACGCCGCTATTTCTTTCTCGCGTGCGTAATCTGGATTCCTTGCAAATCGGGATTGCCCTGTTGTCGACCGGCATCTTTCAAATCATTGCGCTGGTGGTGTATTCCAATATGGCGCGCTTTTTCGATTTACGAAAGTTGATGGTATTCGGACTCCTATGTTTCGGTTTCGGTTGTTATCTGTATGTTCCGTTGACTAACGATTGGGGCTGGCAGCAGTTGTTATTGCCCCAAGCGTTGCGCGGTATCGGCCAGCAATTCTCGATCGCCCCTATTGTGACCATGGCTTTGGGTTCCTTGCCGCCGTCACGCCTCAAGTCGGCCAGCGGCTTGTTTAATTTGATGCGCAACCTGGGCGGTGCGATCGGGATTGCGGTGGTCAATACCATGCTGAACGATCGCTTGAATTTACATTATCTGCGGCTTGACGAGCAATTGACGACCGGCCGCCCGGCGGTCGAAGCCTTGCTCGCGGATCAAGCCGCGCATCTTGCGGCGGCCGGCGGTAACGCACTCAATGCGGCCCATGCCGGACTGGATTTATTACATACCCTGGTTTTGCGAGAAGCCTTGGTCCTGACCTTCTCCGATGCATTCCTGGCGGTCGCGGCTTGTTTTATCGTCGCTTTGGCGCTGCTGGCTTTCTCCACTCCCATGAACGCAGCAGCTCCGCCACCGGCGGACGCGCATTAATTTAGGCACAACATGAAAGCGATCATTCTTGAGCTTATGGCTTGCATGGCACTCACCGCGTGCGCGGTGCAACCGGCAAGCCACAGCACGCTACCCGATACGGTCCAGCAATTGGCGGTGCGGGATTGGAGTGTAACCGCACCTCCATCATCCGCGACCCCGGCTTCAAGCCGGGATGCCGCAACCGATGCAACTCCCGAGACCGATGCGCAGAATTGGTGGCTGCAATTCAACGATCCGGTGATGCTCCAATTGGTGACCAACGTGCTGCAGCAGAATCTGGACGTCAAGGCGGCGGCAGAGCGTGTCAGGCAGGCCGAAGCCGTGAGCGTGATCCAGCATGCCGCGTTACTGCCTGAGTTGAATTTTGGTGCGACGGCGGCCGATGCGCGCCAGAATATACCGCCCCCGGTGGGCGACGTGCGGCAAGCCGGTTTTGCTCTCAATGCCAATTGGACGCCCGACGTGTTTGGCGGCCAGCGTTTGCAGGTGCTGGCGGCGCAGGCTCAACTGAGCGGCAGCGAACAGGCGCTCAATACGCTGCGTCTGGCGCTGGCGGCCAATGCCGCGTCGGCTTATATCGACCTGCGCTGGGCTCAGGCGGAACTAAAAATTCTGCAAGATAATGCCAAGATACGCAGCGACGCGTTGCGCTTGACCCAAAAGCGCCGCGAGTTCGGCTTGTCGACCAACCTCGATGTGGCGCGCGCGCAAAATCAGCTCAGTGAGTTGCAGGCCAGAGTGCCGGGCGTGCAATCCATTATTGAACATCAGCTAAGTTTGATTGCGATTTATGCGGGGCGCACGCCGGAAAGCGTCGACCAGTTATTGGCGACGCCCGGCGTTATCCCGGCACCGGCCGCAACCTTGCCCGGCATGCTGCCTTCGCAGACTTTATTGCGCCGCCCGGACGTCAGCGAAGCCTATACCGTGGTCGAGTTGCGCGCGGCGCAAGTCGGGGTTGCACAAGCTGAGCGTTATCCGCAATTTTCCCTGAACTTGAGCGATGGTTTGTTGGCTGCATCCTATCTCGGCTTGCCGACCTTGACCGATAATCTGTTCAATGTGGCGTTAAACGCGACCAGTCCCATTTTTAATGCCGGGCGCATTACCGCGGACATCGCCGGCCGCGAGAGCGCGATGCGAGAATCCCAACTCAAGTTGCGGCAAACCCTGCTGCTCGCCCTGAAAGACATCGAAGACAGTCGCAGCGATCTGCTTAGCGCGTCGGCGCAACTGCAACAGCGCAACGATGCACTGGACGCTTCGGGGCAAGCTTTGCGTTTATCCAATGAGCTTTACAAAGGCGGTGCATCGAGTTTTCTCGACGTGCTTGCGGCCCAGGAAAGTTATTTGAGCGATGCCGATGCAGTGAACCAAGCCAAGCGCGAAAGGGCCTTGTCGACGGTGGCGCTGTATCGGGCCTTGGGTGGAGGGTGGGGTGTGGCGGGGAAGGCCTAATATTGCTTGCGGTTTGCGTGGATCGAATCCCGGCTTGAACAGACCCGATCGCGGCCGGTGGTTTTAGCCATATAAAGCGCTTTATCCGCGTTTTGTATCAGTATTTCCGGGGTATGAATTTCACGCAGGGGGATTAATGCATCGACCCCCGCGCTGATGGTCAAAGTACCGTTCGGGCTACCGCGGTGCGGAATTTCGAGTTCGTGAATCGCATCGAGGATGCGTTGCGCCACGACCATGGCGCCGGCGAGGTCGGTTTCCGGCAGGATGATCGCCATTTCCTCGCCGCCATAGCGCGCAGCCAGATCTCCGGGGCGGCCGGGACTTTGGGTTTTGATGGCGCGGCTTACGTTGCGCAGGCAATCGTCACCCGCCGGGTGGCCGTAGATGTCGTTAAATTGCTTGAAGAAATCGATGTCGATCATCACCAGCGCGATGGGGTTGCCCTGACGCGTGGCACGGCTGAATTCGCGCGCCAAGGTGACATCGAAATGACGGCGATTGGCGAGCAAGGTCAGACCGTCCTGCATCGCCAGCTTTTCGAGTTTGCGGTTCAGTATTTCAAGCGCATCGCGCGCCTGGGTCAACTCGGCTTCGGCTTCCACTCTGAGTTTGATCTGCTGGATCAGGCGCCCGCCGAACAACGCCAATAACAAGGCCAGAAACACGGTGCCGGCCAATTGCAAAATGGTGCTTCTGCGCCAATCCGCCAACAGGTCTTCTTTGGCAAAACCGGCGGCGACAAACAGAGGGTAGTTTTCCAGACTATGGTAGCTGGTCCAACGCGTCGTGCCGTCCTGCTCGAACTTGAACATCTTGCCCTTGCTGGCGTCGCTCGACAAATAGGCTTGATACAAGACGCTGGTTGAGATGTTTTTCCCGATATATCGCTGATTAAACGGTCGATGGACCAGCATCACGCCGCTATCGGTAATCAAGGCCATGGCTCCGTCGTGTCCCAGATCCAGACTTTCATAAAACGTATTGAAGTAATCGACATCCAAGGTGGCCAATACCACGCCCGCAAAACTTCCGTCCGGATGGTTGATCCGGCGCGATAGGGGAATCACCCATTTGGTGCTGGCGCGGCTGATGACGGGGGCACCAATATACAGCTCCCGGTCCGCATGCGTCAGATGAAACTGGAAGTAAGCGCGGTCTGCGGCGTTGGGGCCGCTGGGTAAAGCCGGGGTCGAGCTGGCAAGCCAGTTGCCCCGTTCGTCGCACACGATCAAGGCATCGATCTGCGGTAATTGGGCGGCGGTCACTTGCATCACCTGATGCAAGCGTTCCAAGGCAGTGGGGCTGAGACCGTCGTGTTCGACTCGTTCGACGACGCCGGTCACGGCGACATCCGCCGCTTTAATCGTATTGTCGGCCTGGTGTGCTACCGCGAAAGTCAGTTTGCCGGTCGCGCTTTCCATGTCCTTCATGCGCAGATTCAGGTCTCCCCAACTGCGCAAACCATTAAGTACCAGCAGCGAAGCGCATACCGCAATGACAAATATACTGGCCAGCATCGTGACTGGGGGCCGCTTGAGTTTTTTCTTAGACATATTCCGGCGGCGTCCTGTGGCGGATCGGTATACCGCGTTTATACAATAAAAAAAATCGTTCGTACCCTAGGGCAAACCTATTGTTGGGCTGGCGCCGAAACGCACATTGGATCTATTTGCGCCGATGCCGCGAGGCTAACTCTGTTGGGGAGCACGGGTCCCTACCACCGATAACCGCGGGCGGCGAGATATTTTCTGCGTGTTACGTGTCGGATTCACCTCGCTCGCGCATCGACCGTGTGTGCTTTGCCGCCAGACAAACCCAGTCCGGTACAATATTGCTTCGGCTTATGGGCGGGCGTGTCCATAAGTTGCGGTCCTGAACTCGCGCCGGGATCGTTCCAAATCTTAAATTAAAGTTAAATCGTGAGCCTCGCCCGCATCCAACCTTCAGCACAGCCTTTAGCACAGCGGGCAAGATTCTCGCTTCAGCCAACCATCGCCTGCGCAGTTCCCTGTCTCGCGAGTTGTCCATGATGCGGGGCTTGCTACGTGTCACTTCGGTCAACCGTCTCTTCAGCCTGATTGTCGCCACCTTGTTTGTGGTGGTCGCGGGGCTGGCCGGCTGGCTGCTTACATTCGATTTACGCTCCTATGCCGCGGCCGCCGATGCGCTTAACGCGCTGCAGCGGTTTCGCACCAGTTTGCTGGTTGCCGAGGCGATCTCGGCCGAGCGTGGGCCGATGAACAGCATGCTCGGGGCGGAACTTTCTCCGACACCGGTTCACGATCAGTCTGCATTGATCGCTGCCCGCGCCCGCAGCGATGAGCAACTGCAGCAACTGCAGGTGCTCCTGTCCCGGCAGCATTGCGAAGAATGCGGCGCGCACATCGGCTTGATACAACACGTGCGCGCTGATTTGGTGGTAAGCCGTCAACGGGCCGATCTGCTGATCGGCTTGCCGCGCGAGCAACGCACCCCCGAAGAGTTGGCTGACAGCGTTGACGGCATGGTGGCGCTGATCCCCGAATTGTTGCCCATGGTCAGCGACTACGGCGCGGATGTGATTGAACGCGAACCCGGAACCCTGGATGAAGTTATTTTGGCGCGACTGGCGGCTGAGCTCCGGGAATATGCCGGTTTGCTCGGTTCCCGTTTCACCGTGGCGCTGGCGACACACCGCTCGTTGAGCGTCGATGAGCTGTTGCTGATTGAGCGCACGCGAGGCCGCGTGGATCAATTGGATGCATTGATCGAGGGCCGCGAACTGCAAAGCCCGACGGTTGCACAGGCCGCATTCGAACGGATGAATCGGCAGTATTTTGGTGCCGGGCTGAATTACGTCGCCGCCACGCGCGCGGCGGCCAGTATGCCCAATGGCGCGATACTGACGGCGGGTGAATTCGCGCGCCACTACGTGCCGCTGATGCATTCGATCACAGCGTTTCGCGATGACGTGCTCGATCAGGCGCAAGGCAAGGTTCTGGCGCAGCGCCGGACGGCGCTGTTCGATCTGCTGGGCACCTCGGTCGGCGCTGTGGCGCTGGCGATTGCCTTGTTTGCCATGATCGCCTGGTTCCGCCGGCGCGTGGTGCAGCCGCTGGTGGGCGCGACCCGGGTGATCGGCGCCATTGCTCACGGCGACCTGGATACCGGTGTGCCTCAGGTGTCTTATCGCGACGAGATCGCCGAAATGTTCGATGCGATTCGCTTGCTTAAAGCCAACGCGATCGAGAAAGTGCAGATCGAGCGGCAACGCGACGAGCTGATGATAGAACTCGAAGTCATGGCCGAAACCGATTTTTTGACCGGCTTGTCGAATCGCCGCGCCTTTGAGAAACGCGCGGCATTTATCTGTGCGGAGACCCGCGACGCCGAGCCGATGATCGCACTGATCATGTTCGATCTCGATCATTTCAAGCAGATCAACGATACCTACGGGCACGGTGCCGGCGATCGCACCTTGGTGACGGTGGCGGAACTGTGCCGCGCGATCTGGCGCCCCGCGGATTTGATCGCACGGGTCGGCGGCGAGGAATTTGCTGTATTGATGCGCTTGAGTCGCGCGGAGCAAGCCAGCGAAATCGCGGAGCGCCTGCGGCGGCAGCTTGCACAGACCGACCTCGGCCTGGGGCATGACGCTATCGTCAGTATGACCGCGAGTTTTGGTATCGCACTGGCGTGGCAACACACCGCGCCGACGCTGGAAAGCCTGATGAAATCCGCCGATGAAATGCTGTATCGCGCGAAAGCCGCCGGACGCAACGGGGTGGTGACCGGTCAGGCACAACTGCCTGCTTGAGTCTGGTGCCGGCGAGTCTGCCGTGGCAGGCCGCCTGACGCCGGCGGCTAAAAACCAGTTACCTTTAAGCTTAGCTCCAAGCTGCCGGTATCGGCACGCCGCAGGTGGCATGCCGAGGGAACCCGCGCTGCCGATCGGTTGACCGGTTTCAGGACACCGCGGAGTGCGCCATCCGGCTGACTCGGTTAACCGCGGGCTCGACTTGTGGCGGCACGGCAGCCTGTGAGCTGGCCAGCCAGGCATCGATTTTTGCCGCGGTATCTTTGGGTACATGCAGGCCCAGCTTGGAACGGCGCCATAAAATATCCTCGGCACTGCGAGCCCATTCATTGTCGCGCAGGTAAACCAGTTCGGCGGCGTAGAGTTGTGCGGCGATCTCGGTACCGAGTCCGGCGAGATCGCGGGCGCCGCCGATCAGACGATAGGCGCGGGTACCGTAGGCGCGGGCGTAACGATGCGCCAGGGTGCTGGGCAGCCAGGGATGACGGCTCTTGAATTCTTCCAGAAAAGCGCCAAAGTCGGCGTTGCGGATGTCGCCGCCCGGTAGCGGCAGGGTGCCGGTAGACGATGCCTGTGCCAGACCCAAGGGCTTGGCGAGCAGATCCACGGCTTCTTCGGCCAGCTTGCGAAAGGTCGTGATTTTGCCGCCGAAGACGGAAAGCAGCGGTGCCTGGCCGCCCTCGGCATCCAGTTCCAGGTGGTAATCGCGCGTGACCGCGGATGGATTGTCGGATGCCTCGTCAAGCAAGGGGCGCACGCCCGAGTAAGTCCAGACTACCTCGGCCGGGCTTATCTTCCGCTTGAAATAACTATTCGCCGAATCGCACAGATAAGCGATCTCATCGTCGGAGATTTGCACCTTGGAGGCATCGCCGTGGAATTCGAGATCGGTGGTGCCGATCAAGGTGTAATCGTGCTCATACGGAATCGCAAAGATGATGCGTTTGTCCGGGTTCTGGAAAATATAAGCGTGATCGTGATCGAATAACTTGCGGGTGATGATGTGGCTGCCTTTGACCAGCCGCACGTTATAAGGCGCCGCGCTGCCGAGTGTGTCATGCAGCAGCGAGCCGACCCACGGGCCGGCGGCATTGGCGATGGCCCGGGCGTCGACGCTCAGGCCGCTGCCGTCGCGCGCCTGTAGTTGCGCTTGCCATCCCGTGCCCTGGCGCTGGGCGCCGACCAGTTTGGTGCGGGTCATGACAGTGGCGCCATGCTCTTGTGCATCGAGCACGTTTAATACCACCAGGCGCGCATCGTCCACCCAGGCGTCCGAGTAGACAAAACCGCGGCGTATCGAATCGATCAGAGGGGTGCCGGCGGCATGCCGGCGCATATCGATACCGCGCGAAGCCGGCAATAATTCGCGACGGCTCAGGTGGTCATATAAAAACAGGCCGACGCGTATCATCCAGGCGGGCCGGAGATTGGGCATATGCGGCATGACAAAGCGCAGCGGCCAGATAATATGCGGTGCCGCGCGCAGCAGTATTTCCCTTTCGTGCAACGCTTTGCGAACCAGGCCGAATTCGTAGTATTCGAGGTAACGCAGCCCGCCATGGATCAGCTTGGTACTGGCCGAGGACGTGTGGGAGGCAAGGTCATCCTGTTCCACCAGCAAGACACGCAAACCGCGCCCGGCAGCGTCTCGCGCAATGCCCGCGCCGTTGATTCCACCGCCGACGACCAGCAGGTCGTAGTCCATCGATTTGCTCACTTATGCCCCCTGTAGGCCGCTCAAACGAACATTGACGGTCGTCAAGTCGATGTGTTGCCACCAAAAATGTTCATATTCGAAAATTTAACGAACATTGCCTCATATGTAAAGTTGATTTCTTGCACGAAATCAAGCCCGGGCGATAGCCCGGCGCTATGCCACGCGGTGCGCTCCACAAGGTTTTACCGATTTGCAGCGGCCGCGTCGAGCGGCCAGCCACGTCATGGGAATGCTGCTTTTCCAGACTGTCGCATAATCCAGCGTGCCTTATAAGTAGGGCGTTCAGCAAAAAATAAAATCCGCCGCGGTGATCTCGGCAGGCGCAAATTCAAGCTGGCCCTTTACGAATCCGAGACGTAATGTTTGCTTCTTTGAAGGCAAATTCACGAGTGATATTTTGCGTCGCTTATCGATTTTTGGGGCGGCCTAGGGAATACCCCAGTTTGTTGTTTTGAGATAGCGAACAGGTATCTCGTTGGCTTTTTGGGCATCTTACTGTGGCGCTTCAAGGTCATATTTGAACCTCTTCGAGCTCGGCGACTCTCAAGTGTGGTGGACGTTTCAAGGGGATTGACGCAATCGGTCACGGGGCTGCGCCGCGATACAATTTCGCTAGCGCCGCGATAGGATAAGCCTATCGATAGACTGATTTGCCATCAGTAAATCACCTTCTAATTTTCGATAATGTTCATTATATTTTCGTATAGGAAAACGCCGCCTCGGAGGTTACGCTCCCGGATACTGGGAAAGTCGCTTTGGGGACGAGACTTTTAAGCGTCTCGCCGCACGTCTCCGGCTGGATGTGTGTGACGGGATAAGGTTGCATCTTAGGTATATCGAAAAATGTGTAATACCGGCGGCAGCGATGCCGCCGGTCTCAAACGACCGGTGCTGCTATGCCGGCTATATAAGCAGTCAGGAACGGAGAAGACAAAAATGCAGAACAAGTACATCCTTGCACTAGATCAAGGCACTACCAGTTCGCGGGCGATGCTGTTTGATCATCAGGGAAATATCGTCTCGTCGGCACAAAAAGAATTTCGACAGATTTATCCGCAACCGGGCTGGGTCGAGCACGATCCCCAGGAAATCTGGTCGACTCAGGCAGGCGTTGCCGCGGAAGCGATTACGCGAGTGGGTTTGAACGGATCGGCGATTGCCGCCATCGGGATTACCAACCAGCGTGAAACAACCGTGGTCTGGGATCGCGAAACCGGCCAGCCGGTATACAACGCGATTGTGTGGCAGGATCGCCGCACCGCGGCTTTCTGCGATGAACTCAAAGCACGTGGCCTGGACGAAAAAGTTCGCGCCAAAACCGGTTTGCCCATCGATGCTTATTTTTCGGCGACCAAAATCCGCTGGATACTCGACAACGTTGCCGGCGCTCGCGAAAAAGCGATGCAGGGCAAACTGGCGTTCGGCACCATCGATACCTGGCTGACCTGGAACCTGACGCAGAAAGATCTGCATGTCACCGATGTGACCAACGCTTCGCGCACCATGCTATTCAATATCCACACTTTGCAGTGGGATGAAGAATTGCTGGATGCACTGGAAATTCCTCGCAGCATGCTGCCGCAAGTGCGCTCGTCATCGGAAGTTTATGGTGTGACACGCACGCCGTTGTTTGCTTCCAAAATCCCGCTGGCAGGCATCGCGGGCGACCAGCATGCGGCGTTGTTCGGCCAGATGTGCACTCAACCGGGCATGGTCAAGAATACCTACGGTACCGGTTGTTTCCTGGTGATGAACACCGGCACCAAGCCGATCGAATCCAGCAACAATCTGGTCACGACGATCGCCTGGCAAATCGGCGATCAAGTCAATTACGCCCTGGAAGGCAGTATTTTTATCGGCGGCGCGGTGGTGCAATGGTTGCGCGACGGCTTGGGTATTATCAAGAGCGCCACCGAAATCGAAGCCTTGGCCCGCAGCGTTCCGCATAGCGACGGCGTGTATCTGGTGCCGGCTTTTGCCGGTTTGGGTGCGCCGCATTGGAATGCACGCGCCCGCGGCACCATGTTCGGCGTAACGCGCGGCACCACCGCAGCGCATGTGGCACGTGCGGCGCTGGACAGTATTGCGTATCAATCGATTGATGTATTGAAAGCGATGGAAGCCGATTCCGGGATTCGGATCGGTGAGTTGCGGGTCGACGGCGGTGCCGTCGCCAACGACTTGCTGATGCAATTCCAGGCGGACATTCTGGGGGTGGATGTGGTGCGGCCGAAGGTCAGCGAAACCACTGCGCTCGGCGCCGCTTATTTGGCCGGGCTGGCAGTCGGTTACTGGAAAGACGTGAACGAATTGCAAAGCCAATGGGCGCTGGATCGCCGGTTCTCGCCGGCGCTTGACCAGGCAGACGTCAAGCAGCATATGCACGGCTGGCAACGCGCGGTGAATGCCGCCAAAGCTTGGGCTGACGCAACCTGAGCACTCGCCGGGGCTCGGCCCCGCGACCTGACCGTGATTCCATGCTGTCCACCCATTCTGGAGCGCTTTCTTATGACAACAACTATTGAAAAACCGACCGCCCGGCAAATGCTCGGCGAATTGATTTCCGAAGCCATCGCGGTCTTTATCATCATCGCCTTTGGCGACTCGGTTGCGTGTATGTATGTGTTGTACGATCCAAGCCCCTATCTGAATGCTTATTGGGGCGTGTGCATGTCCTGGGGGCTGGCCGTTACTTTGGCGATCTATGTGACGGGTTCGATTTCAGGTACTCATGCCAATCCCGCGGTAACGCTGGCGCTTGCTGTATTCCGTGGCTTTTCCTGGAAAAAAGTGCTGCCGTATTGGGTCGCGCAATTGATCGGCGGTTTCCTCGGCGCGGTGATCGTCTATGCCTTGTTCGGCCCGGTCATCGATCACTTCAACCTGGCGCATCACCTGAGCCGTGCCGACGGCGGTGCAGCGGGCGTGTTCTTCACTCATCCGGGCTTGGCGATCACACCGATGCACGCGTTCTCCGACGAAGTGATCCTGACCGCTTTCCTGCTGTTCGGCATTTTCGCGATCACCGAGCAATTCAACGAAATGGCGCCGCAAGCGAATTTCGGCGCGGTGATGATCGGTTTCCTGGTGGCTATCCTGGGCTCGTCGATGGGTTACCTGGAAGCTTGGGCGATGAACCCGGCTCGCGATCTCGGTCCGCGCCTGTTTGCCTACTTTGCCGGTTGGGGTTCCTCGGCGTTACCTTCGCCGGATAACTACTGGTGGGTGCCGGTGGTCGCGCCGTTGATCGGCGGCGTGATTGGCGGCGGCGCATACCAACTGCTGATTCATCCCTTCCTGCCGGCACGGGTTCGCGCCTTGGAAGCGGAGCGTCAGCAAGCCAGCCGCCCGGCATCATTTACCAGCGGGCAAGTGGCGAAGTAAATAGACAAGTTTAAAGCAACACGCCTCGGCTTCACCAGGGCCAAGCCTTAGTGTCCAAGCCTTAGCCTTGGCCTTGGCAACAACCCGACCTCGCGAGGGGTCGGGTTTTTTTATGCGATGCGATGCGATGCGTTACGCTCTTGCGGCTTCGGCATGCAACCGCTTAAGGTGCGTAGCTAAGCGGTGTGGAGTCCGCAAGCATGCCGATCTAGCGCAACGCAGGCCGACGCAAATTCGGCAATTGCTGTTCCACCGTGACGATGCAGTTTTGTCTGCGTGCCGCCAACCAAGCCGCGATGAAGGCGCGTGTCCCGGCACTCAGCGTGAGTTTTTCGATAAGTTGGGCGGCGACCGCGGCATCGTTAGCCATGCCCAGGGTATCCAGTATCGCGGCATAACTGCGCGCGGCGGACTTGCCTGATTTTGACGCCAACAACGGGGCTAATAATTCGATGGAGTAGCGCATTCTTTTGGCACGCAGCCTGATCCGGTGTTGCTTGGCAGGTGGCAGTGTATTGAACGACGAGGTCGATGCCGGGCTCAGATGGTTTTTACGCAACCATTTTTTTGCATGCTTACGCAAGCCGCGCGGCCGGCCATGATCGGCATGGCGTTGCAGGGTTTCGTTCAGCGACTGCACCACGTTCAGCACCAATGCGGCATAGCGGGGCGAAACCAGGGCCGCCTGGAGTGCAGTCCTGGCTTGCTGATGCAAGTGCCGGGCCGGCGTCAATTCGTGCTCTGTTTCACTCGGGTGCGGTGTCGCGGAACAGAGCGCGGGTAAGGTGTTTGCGATAAAAATATCCCAATCCCGAACTGTTCCAAGCAAGCCGCGCAACCAGCGTAATTCGGGCGCCAGTCGATCCTGCCAGGCCGGATCCAGCCAGGGCGCAAATAATTTTCCGGCCGCATTCAAGCGCCTCAAGGCAACTCTGAGCTGATGTACATACTCGATATCGCTGTGTTCGCATGCGCCAATTTGGTTCGACAGCCAGTGTTCGACAATCGCCGTCAAGCCGGCGAAACAGCGTTCGGTTTTCCGCTTGGGACGATGCGCCTTGGGTACCGCATATTTGACGGGTTGGGAGGGCTTGTCGAAGCGGCTGCGCAGGGCCGCATGTACCGCAGGTTCTTGCAGTAAAAATAGCGCGGTCGTCTGTTGCAGTTGCTGAGCCAAAGCGAGGAGGGCCGGCCCGGCATCGGCCTCGCTGCTGCTCAAGGTCAATTCGGCAAACTCCCGGCGCTGTCCGTCGGTATCGAGATGGCCGAGTTCCAGCGCCACTTCGATCTCAGGGCTTGCCACTGGGGACAAGCGCCAATACCAACGCCGCGCGTCGGTGCTCAGACACGGCGAGAGCGCCAGCGGTTGAGTCAGGAGGTGGCGGATTTTTCCGGGCAAGGGCGTGATTGCAGCAAAAGCGGCCTGCGGCGAGGCATCTGCCGGGGCTGTGCCAAACCACAATTGCCGGCTCTGGTAAGCCACACCGGATCGGCGGAAACGGCCAAGACTGTAAATTGCATCGGTTTTGCCTGGACTGGTGTAGGCCATCCATCCGGCTTTAAAGAGTGCGCCGGTGCGACTATCGTAAAAGCGGGTGAGGTTTCGCCGGGCGCGCTTGTGGGCCGCGACAGCCCCGGCCGAGGTTGGGCTTGAGGCCTGAGCCAGGGCGTCGAGTTGCCGCATCAGCAGGCGGGCCGCGGTGCTGGAGAAACGGAAGGTATAGCCGCTGCAACTTCGCATGAGCGCATCCCGGAGTAGGTAAAACCTGCTGGCGACAGACAATGCGGGTGACGCGCATAACGCCATCACCTGGCCCGAGCTTACAAGACGCTGCCGCGTCGACTCTGATACAGGTCAACTCGCACCGATTTATGGTACGCCGCTTTGTCAGTCCAGGCTGGGCCAGTCCAGGCCGGGCCAGTCCAGGCTTGGCCAGTCCAGGCTTGGCCAGTCCAGGCCGGGCCTATCGGGTCGCAATGAAATTCAGCTCGCCGCCTTGGGCGGCAGGCCGTTTTCGAAAGTGTGGGTGATGTGGTCGATAAACGTGCGCAGTTTGCAACTGATGTGTTTGCGACTGGGGTACGCCAGGCAAGTGCGGACATTGCCGCCGGGAATTTCCGTGTGTTGCAGCAATTGAACCAGCCGGCCGTCCTTGATATCGTCGTCCACCAGTACCAAAGGAATAAAGGCAAAGCCCATGCCGGCCAGCACCATTTGCCGCAGGATCAAGGCATTGTTGACGGTAAACACCGGAGTCAGCATCACTTCTTCCACCGTGTCCCCAGTAAAAATCACGGTGCAGCCGCGAGCCTCGCCGGGCCGGCCTAGAAAGGCCAGTCGCGTCAATTCCGCCGGCTGCCTGGGTGTGCCGGCATCGCGCAGATAATCGACGGAGGCGATCGGCACTCCGCCAAACTGGACCAAAGGCCGTACCACCAGGGTTTCGGATTTAAGCAGGTAATCGGGCACGATGGCCGCATCGAACCCTTCATCGATCAAGTCGATTTCTCTATCGACCAAGGTCAGGTTCAATTGGATGTTGGGGTAGGCTTGACGGTAGGTCGCCAGCACGGGCGTGAGCATTTGCAGCGCGAACACGGAGCTGGCGGCGATGCGCAAGGTTCCCTGGGTTTCGCGCTGCCCCCGGGTGACATTGGTTTCGGCGTCTTCCAATTGATCGAGTACGGCGCGGCACCCTTCGATATAGGCTTGCCCGGCATCGGACAATGCGACATGCCGCGTGGTGCGGTTTAATAAGCGCACGTTCAGGTGAGCTTCAAGGCTGGCAATACTGCGCACCACGGCGGGAACGGATAGATCGAGTTGTTCGGCCGCACGGGTAAAACTTTCGGTGTCCGCAATCCTCGAAAATATCCGCATCGACTGAATCAAATCCATCGTCATTCCCCGTCATAATCGAATCTCAATTTACCACGGGGGACGATGTTCTGTGGTGGCTCGCCTGAAACAAACCGGCTGCGGATAAAGCAAATCTGTGGGGCGGCACCTCCAGCTTCGTTTCTGTCGGCAAGACGGGCGGTCGAGAGGCCGACCCCGGCACGTTGCCGTGCGGGATCGGATGCTCCCGATGAGATCTATGATTACGTCACCTAGTTGGCCGTAACCATGCTGTCGCCGTATTGTTTTTTCAGCAAGGCAACGGAAGCCGCCGGATCAATCAGATGGCGGCGTCCATCGGTGCTGGCGGTAGCGCCCTCGCGTATCAGCGCAATGGTTTGCACCGGAGTCAGTTTGGGGTCCAGCGCCAGCAATTTAGCCGCCAGATTGGTGACGTTGGGCGACGCCATCGAGGTACCCGAGAAGCGGACTTGGCGCCCACCCGGCACATAACTGAGAACGTGATAGCCGTTAGCGTGAACCAGCACTGTATCGCCGTAGCTGGTGAACGATGCTTCGTCGCCGGCCTGGTCGACGGCCCCAACCGTCAACAGGTTAGGCAGTTTCAAGTCGGCCGGAATGGAATCCTCGAAGTCGGCGCTGGAATCGCTGTTGCCGGCCGCGCAAATAAACAAAATATCCGGCGCGCTTTTCAAGGCGGCGTAGAGACCGGCTTTATCCATGGCGAAATAATGATGCGCCAGCTTCTTGCGTTCGGCCGCGGTTTTGCCTATGCCATTTTTTTCCAGCGCCGATTCATCGTCGTCGGCATCGCCGCCCCAGCTCATATTCACCACGCGGATTCCGTGCGTCTTGAAGTAATCGACGTAGATCTGGTAATCCGCCGCGGTCCGATGCAGCAAGGCATCGGTGGGCGGCGTCGGAATATTTTTCCAATCATAGGTCAGGCGGGCGATGGCGATTTGTGCCACCGGGTTGCCGCGTACCGCAATCCCCGCAACGTGGGTGCCGTGCGAGTAATTGCTGTCCATTTCCAGCGTTTGCAAGAAATCGGCGACTTGATCCGGTTTCATGGTGCTGAGTTTTTGTTTGACTTGCGTCGCTTCCGGACTGTCCAGATTGGCTTGCAAATCGGACAGGCCCTTCAGCAAATCGACTTCTTGATCGTAGCCGGCCTTGATGTCGGCGGGCAGCGGAAACAATTCGCCATGCGTGGGGTAACCTTCAAGATCGAACGCGAGGCCATGCGGATCGAATTTGCCGGGCCGCGGGTCGGTGTAGAGATTGTTCGGGAACAAGCCGGCATCGACGCCCGAATCCCAGATGCCGATGCGAACCGGCGTCAGTTTGTCCGACGCCGTCAGGGTGACATCCCGCGCGGCCCAGATATCGGGCTGTTCCTGATTGTTTTTGACAATATAACTGGCCAGCACGTCATGAGCGGCATGTTGTATCGGCAGGAATACTTTAAGCGCCGTGCGCGCGCCGACCAGACTCCACGCGGCGCCATTGCTCAGGGTATGGCTTTTTGCCGCGCCCGGGTCGAGATTGGTCTGTACATTGCCGACAATCAGGCCGGTGCTGACGATTTCGTCATGGCTTTTTGCACTTTTGATGGCATTGCCGACTACCGCCCAAGGTAAGGGATCGATCAAGGCGGCATAACGTTTGGGGAAATCGCCGGCAATATCGCCATGATCCAGACGCGTCTGCAACATCGCTTCGACGCGTAGGCCGCTGGTGAGTTTGGCGTCGGGTTTGTCTTCGAGGGCGCGTAATTTTCGCACGGTGTCGAGTGCGGCGGCATCTTCGTGGCCGCTGAGCAATTGAAAATCAAGTTCGGTGCTTAACAGATCGCGCAAGGTGGCGTGATCTTGAATATCGTATTCAGCCAGTGTCTTTTCGAGATCGGCGCGCACCGGAGCGGCAAATCGGTTGAAATCCGCGTCGCTGGCATTGAGCAAGGCGCTGGGCGCCTGATCGATCTGATAAGTGAAACGCGGTAAATCCTCGGCGGTTTTAACCGGTTTTTTGCTCTGCGCGTGACTGCATGCCAGCACGGCGGACAGCACGGCAAAACACAAGGAATTTCGTATGGCGTTGGAACGGGGAAGCGTCACGAAACGGTCTCCATAGGAGGATGGGGTTGCAATCGATTGGGGGCGAGTTGCGCGCGTCAAGCGGTGGGATGCTGTTCAAAGCGGGTAAAGATCGGTCTGTTTTCAATGGTCGAGGCGCTCAGGCCTTGCACTTGGGCGGTACGCGGACCGTGCCGCATCCAGCGTTGCATCAGGTCGAGTTGTTGCCGGCTGCCTTGTATCATGGCTTCGACCGAGCCGTCGGCGCAATTGCGCACCCATCCATGCACTTCCAGCAAACGTGCATGGCGCAATGTCGCATAACGAAATCCGACGCCTTGAACCAAGCCTGTGACACGCACACGGCGAGTTTCAAGCTGGCCCGCGGCGGTCGCCGCCGGGTGGTTTACCGAGTCCATAGTGCCAATCCGCAGAGTGATTAAACCAGCTTCGTCAGCATGTCATAACGCGGCGTAGCTTGGCAAGATCGGATGCGGTTGATTTGCTTGGGCCGGTTAAGCCGAGCCAGCTTAAGCAGCCCAAGAAAATTCAGGGTCCGAAGGTTTACAACCCCGCGGGTATTGCTGTTTGCGTCAGATATTGCGGTGCGCGCCGGTGCCGGGTTGCCTGTTCGAAAGCGTAACCCAGGCCCAGCAGGCGCGCTTCGCTCCAGGGCAGTCCGACAAATGACAGTCCGATCGGTAACTCGCGCACAAAGCCTGCCGGGACCGTCAGGTGAGGATATCCGGCCACGGCGGCAGGCGTCGAGAAGCCGGCTCCCGAATTGTCGCCATTAACGATATCGGTGAGCCAGGCCGGACCGCCGGTTGGGGCGATCAATGCATCCAGGCGATGGCTTTGCATGACACGCTTGATCCCTTCTTCACCAGCCAATTTGGCACACTGTGCCAGCGCGGTGCGGTAAGCATCGCTGTCGAGTCCGCCCAATGCCTGTGCTTTGAGGAACATCTCCTGAGCGAAATAAGGCATTTCGCGAATGCGATGTGCGTCGTCATAAGCGATCACATCGGCCAGCGTCTTGATTTGCGCATGCGGCGCAAATTGCGCCAGCCACAGCGGCAGGTCATGTTTGAATTCATACAGCAGGACCAGACCTTCTGCATCGCCGTACTCGGGTTTAGGCAGATCGATCGGATCGATAATTTCGGCACCGAGCGTCTTGAGCGTGGCAATCGCCTGTTCGATCAAAGCGTCGACTTCATCATTGCCGGTAAAGTATTCGCGCGCCACGCCAAGCCGCGCGCCTTTTAATGCCTGCGGATCGAGGGCGCGCAGATAATCGTCGGGGGCCGGTACACCCTGCGTGGCGCGATCGCCGCCGTCGGGCCCGGCGAGCGCACTGAGCAATAACGCGGCATCCGCCACGCTGCGCACGATAGGGCCCGCGGTGTCCTGGGTATGGGAGATGGGAATCACGCCGTCGCGGCTGATCCGTCCGACCGTGGGTTTCAAGCCGACGACACCATTGATCGAGGCCGGCGAGACGATTGAACCATCGGTTTCGGTGCCGACCGTCAGCGCCGCCAGATCGGCGGCGGCGGCCGCGGCCGAGCCGGAGCTGGAACCGCTGGTATTGCGGTCCAGCGCATAGGGATTACGTGTCAAGCCGCCGCGTCCGCTCCAACCGCTGGTGGCACGGGTGGAGCGAATATTGGCCCATTCGCTCAAATTGGTCTTGCCCAATATCACCGCTCCTTGGGCCCGCAGTCTTTGTACCAGGTGGGCATCGCGCGTTGCATGCACGCCGTCCAGAGCCAGAGAACCGGCGGTGGTGGACATCTGGTCGCCGGTGGCGATATTGTCCTTGAGTAATACCGGCAGGCCGTGCAGCACACCACGCAAGGTTCCCGCGCGTCGTTCGAGATCCAGTTCGCGAGCGATGCTGAGCGCTTCCGGATTAAGCTCGAGAATGCTGTGCAGTTTGGGGCCGTTGCGGTCGAGTTCTTCGATGCGTTTTAAATAACGCTGAACCAGTTGCTCGGAACTGAGGTGTCCGGCGGCCATTTCGTCCAGCAACTCGCGCGCGCCGGGCTCGGCGGTCGCAGACGTATTTTGGGCGGAAACCTGGGTTGCGGAAAAAATCGCGCTAAGCGTGCTGAGAGTGAGAAGAAAGCGGCGGCGCTGCAAGGTAGCTCCTGCTATAGGATGGCGGAAGGAATCTCTGCGGCGGCGGTGGCTGCCGCCCGCGCTACTCGCGGTCTGACACGGTCGGTCACTCTAGTGCCAGCCTGTCGCGCACGAAATTCACGGTATGCCGCAGAGGATTAACTTCGGCAGTATGCATCAGGCAAAAAAATCACGCCGGCCGCAAATCGGCCCCGATGCCGGCCGGCTAATTTGGCTAGCGCCAATGTATCGACCACAGTATCGACCACAGCCGGCACGCGACGGCGACCGCCGCTGCCGCAGCGCAATCCCGCCTGAGTTTAAATCGACGCGGCGAAGTTTGCCTCAGGCCGGCAGAGGGTGGCGTTGTTTCAGGCCGCGCATAAATTCCCACAACTCCGGCACATCGGAGGTTGCCGCATTAAAGCGGAACCAGGACGAGGCTTGATCCTGCGGCCTGAAATAGGAGCCGGGCGCAAGCCAGATCCCTTGCGCCAGTGCCTGGTTGGTAATCTCGTGGCAGTGCTCGGCGGCCACCGGCAGTTTGGCCCACAGGAATAAGCCGCCCTGCGGTGCATGAAACACAGTCAATCCGGCTTGCATCATATGTTCGACCACGCGCCGATGCTTGTCTTTGAGTTTTTCACGTACCAGTTCGACATGCCGTTCGTAATGACCTTCGAGCAGCACGTTGTACACCAGCCGTTCGGTCAGCTCGGATGAGGTCAGACCCACCGCCATCTTGGTGCGCGCCAGATCGGCCAGCAAACCGCGCTCGGCGGCGATATAGCCGACCCGCACCAGCGGGGTGATGGTTTTGGAGTATCCCGAGACGTAAATCACTTTATGCAGGCCTTCCATCGCAGCCAGGCAGGGCGCGCCGGCCGCCGCCAGTTCGCGTGAAATATCGTCTTCGATGACCCACAAACCATGATGATCGGCAATTTGCAGCACTCGAAACGCGGCGCTCATGGTCAGCGATGCGCCCGACGGATTTTGCAGCACGGTATTGATAAAAATGGCTTTGGGCTGATGCGCCAGGACCAGGCGTTCCAGTTCCAGCGTATCGATACCCTCGACCGTACGCGGCACGCCCAGCACTTTGAGGCCGGCCAACTTGAGGATTTGCAGCAAGTTGCAATAGCAGGGGTCTTCGACCAGCACGGTGTCGCCGGCACGAAACAAGGTCCGCACGATCAAGTCCAAAGCTTGCGTGGCGCCTTGGGTCAACAGCACATTCGAACTATCGACCGGCAGCGCGTAACGCCGCAGCGAAGCCGCAATGAACTCGCGCAAGGCACCGGCCCCGTAAGGATGGCCATAACCGGCCAGGCGTGGGCCAGGGAGCCGGCTTAAGGTGCGCAGCGCGTGGTGCATGCCGGTTTCGTTGATCCACTCATTGGGGATCCAGCCGCAGCCGGCCTTGATCGGCACCGAATGGTCCGCAAAAACGTCGGAGAGCAGCCAGGAGGCGTTCAGCGACGGACGGTTGACGGTAGCCGGCCGGGGCGGCGGCAGCATCGGTTCCACTACCCGAAAGCCTGAGCCGCGGCGCGCTACAATCAGACGCAAGGACACCAGCCGGTTATAAGCCTCCGCTACAGTGAACGCGCTAAGTTGCTGCGTGCGGGCCAGCATGCGGATTGACGGAAGGGCGCTGCCGGGTTTCAGTGCTTTTTGCTCAATGGCCCGTGCAATGGATGTCACCAGCTGATCGACCAGGGTCGGTGCGGCGTGCCGGTCCAAACTCAGAGACAAATCTTTCATGGTGGATTTCTGTACAGTTAGCGATTTTGAAACAATACAGTTCTCGGTGCTTTGCCTAGTGTAGCGTGAGTTATTGTCCCGCTGATATTAGAGTCAAGCTAAGCCGTTCTTTCTACCCAACACATCATCAATCCGCGAGGCCCTCATGACCAGCCCGACCCCCGATCTAAGCCATTTCTGGATGCCGTTTACCGCAAATCGCCGCTTTAAGGATGCGCCGCGTTTGTTTGAATCCGCCAAAGGGATGTACTACACCACCGTGGACGGACGCCAGGTGCTGGATGGAACGGCGGGTTTATGGTGCGTGAACGCCGGGCATGGCCGCGAGGAAATCGTGCAGGCGGTGGCGGCGCAAATGTCCAAAATGGATTTCGCGCCGACCTTTCAAATGGGGCATCCGCTGGCTTTTGAGGCCGCTTCCAAGGTGGCCGAGCTGATGCCCGCAGGTCTGGATCGGATCTTTTTTACCAATTCAGGTTCGGAGTCGGTCGATACCGCGCTGAAAATTGTACTGGCTTATCACCGGGCGCGAGGCGAGGGCCAGCGCACGCGCTTTATCGGCCGTGAACGCGGTTACCACGGCGTGGGTTTCGGCGGCATCTCGGTCGGCGGCATCGGCGCCAATCGTAAAACATTTTCGGGCAATCTGATGCCCAACGTCGATCATTTGCCGCATACCCTGAATCTGGCCGAAGGCGCTTTTACCCGCGGTCAGCCGGCATGGGGCGCACATCTGGCCGATGAACTCGAGCGTTTGCTGACCTTGCACGACGCGTCGACCATTGCGGCCGTGATCGTCGAGCCTTTGGCCGGGTCAACGGGGGTGCTGGTGCCGCCCAAAGGTTATCTGGAACGCTTGCGCGAACTTTGCACCAAGCATGGCATTTTGCTCATATTCGATGAAGTCATCACGGGTTTTGGCCGGCTCGGCACACCCACGGCGAGCGCCTATTTCAACGTCAAACCCGATCTGATCACCCTGGCCAAAGCCATCAATAACGCCGCCATTCCGATGGGCGCGGTGGCCGTGAGCCGGCAACTGCACGACACGGTGATGAATGGCGCCGCCGAAAACGCCATCGAACTGTTCCATGGCTATACCTATTCAGGGCACCCGGTAGCGGCCGCCGCGGCCATCGCCACGCTTGATTTGTATCAGAAGGAGGGCTTGTTCGCCCGGGCGCAATCGTTGTCCGCGGATTTCGAAAACGCGGCCCATGAATTGAAAGGCGCGCCGCACGTGAAAGATATCCGCAATCTGGGGCTGGTGGCCGGAATTGAGCTGGAAACGCGCTCGGGCGAGCCTGGCGCGCGGGCGCACGAGGTTTTCGTCAAATGTTTCGAGAAAGGGGTATTGCTGCGCTACACGGCGGACATTCTTGCTTTCTCACCGCCGTTGATTATCAATCGCGATGAAATCGGGCGCATCTTCAGCACCGTGCGTGAGGTGTTGCGCGAGGTCAAATAAGCGTAGATACCAGCGCTGCTCTCAGGTATGCCGACGTGCTGGATCGCATGCCGGCATACGGTTGCGGCTTTAAGCCTTGGCACCGCCGCCGGAACTCGCGCGGCTGAGTTTGCTGCCCGCGTCGCGTGCCAGGCCGAAATAACCGAATAATGTCAGCAGCGCCAGCACCGCGGAAAAAACAAAAGCCCAACGGAAATCCGCCATCTGATAACTGCCCGAACCGCCGCGCAGATACATGGCGCTGCGTAAAGCCATGGCGCCAAAGGCGATACCCATGCCGTTCATCATCTGCTGTGCGGCGCTCCATAAAGTACTGGCCGCGCTCATCTGTGCCGGGGGAATATCGGCATAGGCCAGGGTGGCCAGCGCGGTGAACTGCAATGAGCGGGTCAAGCCATACACAAACAACACCAGCAGTATCGCCGGCAAAGGCGTGTGCGGCGTGAGGATGCCGCATAGCGCGGTAAATAGGCCCGCGAGCGCCACGTCGACCAAGGCTACCGTACGAAAGCCGAAGCGCCGCAGAATCGGGGTGGTCAAGGCTTTCATGCCCAGATTGCCGGCCGCGCTGGCGAGCAGTAACAACCCGGACTGGAATGCGCTCATGCCGAAGCCGACCTGAAACAACAAGGGCAGCAGGTAAGGCACCGCATTCACCGCGACCCGGGTGAGCGATCCTGTCAGCACCGTCACCGAGAAGGTCGGCACCATGAGGGTGGTGAAATCGAGCAGCGGGTGTGCGCAGCGCGCGGCATATTTGACCGCAACCCAGCCCACCACAATGCTGGCGCCGATCAGGAGCAGCGGCTGCAGCACACTGGCGGTTTCGACGCCGGCGGTTTCGGTGCCGTACATCAGACAGGTCAGGGCGATGGCACTCAAGACGAAACCCAGTCCGTCCAGAGGGTGCTTTTCGCTGCTGCGTTCATTTTTGACCAGGCGTATGACCAGCACAATACAGGCGACGCCAAGCGGTACATTGAGCAGGAAAATCCAGCGCCATGAGGCGAAGGTGGTAATAAAACCGCCGATCGGAGGGCCCACCATCGGCGCGATAATGCCGGGCCAGGTAATGGTTGAGATCGCCTTCATCAACTGACTTTTTTCGGTGTTGCGCACCACGATCAAACGCCCGACCGGCACCATCATGGCGCCGCCCATGCCTTGCAACAAGCGGGCGGCGGTAAATTCATACAACCCGTTCGACACCCCGCACAAGATCGAGGCGACGGTGAATACGGCAATCGCGGTAGCAAACACGGTGCGGGTGCCGAAGCGGTCGGCCACCCAGCCGCTGATCGGGATAAATACCGCCAACGCCAGCATATAAGCCGACATGCCGATACTGAGCTGGTTGGGGCTGATAGCGAACGACTTGGCCATTTGCGGCAGCGCCGTGGCGATAATCGTGGTGTCGAGATATTCGATAAAAAACGTGGCGCCGACGATCATCGCCAACCAGCGGGCGCGACGGGCGTCGATGAGGGGAGCGGACATGCGGCTTGGCTGACCTGATTGGGTTGATGGGAGCGTCGACGTAAGCCTATATTGTGCCGCAAGCCGTCGCGGCACATGGGATAAGCCCGGATTTCAAGCCAGGTAAGCGGGGCGGACGACCGAGCCGACGGGCCCGGTCCGCGATTTAGTTGCCTGCTTGCAACGCAGCGTCTGCAACCGCCTCTTGCTTGCCGCTGGCATTTTTTGCCGACAGGCGGCTCATCAGGGGCAACAAAACGATTGCCAATAAGGTGCCGCCGAGCGCTACCACACCCAACCAGCCGAATAGGTGGGTATAGAGCGGCAGCGATTGAAGCGGGTCGGTCATGGTTTCGGGAATTTGCGCAAAGTTTGCAACTACGCCGCCCAGATAACCGGCAATACCTGCCATCACGAAGTAAGCCCCCATCATGAAACCGCTCATGCGTTGCGGTACATAACGCGCCATCATCGCCAGCCCCAAGCCGCTGACCAATAATTCGCCCAGCGAATAAAAACCGTAACCCCATACCATAAACCACGACGACACTCGGCCGTTGACCGCAAAATGGCCGCTGACGGCGTAAATCAGAAAGCCGATGGCGACCACAAAAAAGCCGATGGCAAATTTGGTGGCGATTGAGGCATCGCGACCGTCGCGACCCAGCCGGCTATACAAAGTAGCGAGCATCGGACTGAGCAGCAGGATCCAGATCGGATTCAAAGCCTGGAACTGAGCCGGAGTCCAGGTAAACAGATGGACTCCGAGCAGCGAGAAGTCCCAGTCGACATTGCGTAAGGCAAATAAGGTCAGCGATGTCGACATCTGCTGGTAAAACACGAAAAACAGCAGCGCTTCCATCATCAGGATCAGCGCGGCGATCAAGCCGGTGCGTTCGGCACGGCTGCTGCGCGCGATCAGGTAAGCGAAGATGCCCAAAATTGCCGCCGCCGCGAGATACACGCAACTTACCGCGACCGCCTTATGTTGCAGCACGACGGCGGTGAAACCCACGACCAGCAAGCCACCCGCCAACATCAGTGCCAGCGCGCGGCGATTGACCGGGAGCTCGTCGGTCGGCGAGCCGATATGTTTCAAGGCTTGGCGCAGCAGCACAAAATTCAACAAACCCAGCACCATGCCGCCGCCGCACACGGCGAAAGCCGCATGCCAACCCCAGTGGTCCTTGATCCAAGGCGTCAGGATCACCGACATTGTCGAGCCGATATTCACCGCCATGTAATACCAGGTGAAAGCGCTATCGATACGCGCTTCGTCCCCGGCATAAATGCGTCGCACCAGATTTGCCGCATTCGCCTTGAACAGGCCGTTGCCGACCACCACCACACCCATGGCGGAGAAGATATACCAGAGTGTGTCGTTGGGTACGGCCAGCAGGAAGTAACCCAGCATCAAAATGAACGCTCCCAGGCTCATGGTACGGCGGGTGCCGAGTACCTTGTCGCCGATCCAGCCGCCAATGGCCGGCGCGGTATACACCAGGGCGGTGAACGCGCCCCAGACCAGGTTTGCCTGGCTGTCATGGAAACCGAGTTTTTGCACCATGAACAGAACCAGCAGCGCAGCCATGCCGTAATAGCCGAAGCGCTCCCACATTTCGATCATGAAAACCGCGGTGAACGAGCGGCGGGTTGAGACTTGTGTCGCAGAAGTCATAGGGTAACCAGAGTAATCAAAAAAACGTTGTTTGATAAACAGCGTGTCGCAGCCCAGTCCTGATAAGGGTTTTCCCTTGTCCGGCTGAGCGTCAGCAAGGCCTGGATTGTAACGCACGCATTTTCCAAGGCAAGCCCCGCGCATCATGGCGCGCGGCGCGCTGGTCCGGCACACGCGAAGCCGTTTTTGCGGCGAATCCGCCTTTTGTCACTGAACCGTCATTGCGCCGATTTACGCTAAGCATTCCTCAGGTCATGCCCTGGGGCGGAGGCCGTTGGCCTCCTTGGAAGAAAAACCCAGGCAATCCCGACACTACGTTCTCCTATAAAGGTTCTTTTATGTCAGAGCTAAAAGCAGGCGAAACGGCCTTGCCCAAAGACCATCGAGGCCGTCCAAAATGGCTGGGACTGGGTGGCGTAGGCATCTTGTTGCTGATCGGCGTGATGTATTCGGCAAGCCATTTGCTGGGCGACCTGGACCGTGGTCCATCGCTGTCGTTCCTGCCTTATTTATTGTTGGGTGTGGCGTTGCTGATCGCGCTCGGTTTCGAATTCGTCAACGGTTTTCACGATACGGCGAACGCGGTTGCGACGGTGATTTACACCAATTCGCTGAAACCGACCTTGGCTGTGATCTGGTCGGGTTTTTGGAATTTCGCCGGGGTGCTGACCTCCACCGGAGCAGTGGCATTCGGCATTATTTCATTGCTGCCGGTGGAATTGATTCTGCAGGTCGGCAGTAGCGCCGGCTTTGCCATGGTGTTTGCTTTATTGATCGCGGCGATTATCTGGAACCTCGGCACTTGGTATCTGGGTTTGCCGTCATCGAGTTCGCATACGCTGATCGGCTCGATTATCGGCGTGGGTTTGATGAATCAACTGATGTCGCCGGCGTCTGGCGCCAGCGGCGTCGATTGGGGGCAGGCACTGGGTATCGGCAAGGCTTTGGTATTTTCGCCGCTGGTGGGTTTTTTCCTCTCTGCCGCATTATTGCTGCTGGCCAAGGCCTTGATTAAAGTCCCGGCTTTGTATGAAGCGCCCAAGGGCGATCAGCCGCCACCGTTCTGGATCAGGCTGCTGCTGATCCTGACCTGCACCGGCGTCAGTTTTGCTCATGGTTCGAATGATGGTCAGAAAGGCATGGGCTTGATCATGCTGATCCTGATCGGCACGGTGCCGACGGTATATGCCTTGAATCACGCGGTTCCTGCCGCGGAAGTCGCACATTTTGCGGCTTACTCGGAAAAAGCTGCCGCGGTGTTCGATCACCAGACGATTGTGCTGGGCACTCAGCAAACCGCGGTTACCGACCCGCGTCCGGCCGTCACGGCGTTTCTCCATGAACCGCAATCGGCACCTGTGCCGACTGTGGCCTTGGCCGATTTGATCCGGCAGATCGCGGTTCACGTGTCCAGTTTCGGTTCGGTCGACACGGTACCGCCGAATGCCGCGGGCAATATCCGCAACGATATGTATCTGACCGGAGAAGCCTTGCGCCTGATCGATAAGAATCATCGTCTGGGCTTGGTCAAAACCGATGTGGATGCGCTTAAGCTGTATAAAAACACCCTCGACAGCTCGACCAAATTTATTCCGACCTGGGTCAAGGTCGCGGTGGCGATTGCTTTGGGCCTGGGCACCATGGTCGGCTGGAAACGCATCGTGGTGACAGTGGGTGAGAAAATCGGCAAAGAGCATCTGAATTATGCGCAGGGGGCCAGTGCCGAGCTGGTCGCGATGGTCACCATCGGCGGCGCCGACCTATTTGGCTTGCCGGTCAGCACCACTCATGTGCTGTCGTCCGGTGTGGCCGGGGCCATGACGGCGAATGGTTCTGGCTTGCAGGTCAGCACGGTGCGCAATTTGGTGATGGCTTGGGTGCTGACCCTGCCGGTATCGATTTGTCTCTCAGGCGTGCTGTTCTGGATTTTCCGGCATTTATTTTAGGCGGCTGCCGGGGCGACCGTGACACTCGGCAGGCCCCGGCTTTCTTCTGCTTTCTTCTGTTTCTCCCAGGCCATTCTGGAGCCGGTTTTACAGTGATTAAAAAAATTTAAAAAAAACTGTAAGGCCGTGCCTTGGGTCGCGACTAATCGGTATGAACACCTATCTACGCCAGCAAAATGCGGATGACGTCGGGTTTCCCGGTTGCGACATCAACGCAGCAGCTTGTGTCGATAAGTGCCATGAATTGGATTGGGTCACGAGCAACAGTGACGTGACCAGGATCGATTATTTGGCGATTTCGCCCATTTGTCTCAATGACACCAAGGAGCTTTCGATGAACAAGATCATGACCGCAGTAATGTCCGCTTGCCTGATGTGTGCTGTTTCCAGCGTGTATGCGCAAGATGCCATGAAGCCGGCTTCGGGTTCGATGGCCAAGGACAGTATGTCCAAGGACGGCATGGCCAAGGATGGTATGGCCAAAGACAGCATGAAAAAAGATTCGATGAAAAAGGACAGCATGTCCAAAGATGCTATGTCGAAAGACAGTATGTCAAAAGACAGCAAGGCACAGTAAGGTCGCGGGCCTGATGGTCCAGCGATAAGGGCCCACAGTTACTTCGTCGGCGGCGAATAATGTAACGGTGGGCCGATTTTGTTTACTTTGCCCGCGCGTGTTGTGAGGCAATTTCGATTACCGCTTACTCCGTGGTGCTCGGGTTCCAGAAGGCTTGAATCACATTAGGATTGGTATTGAGTTGTTGAGTGATGCTGTCCAATTTGTCTGCGTTCACCGAGGTCGACAATAAGGTCGCGGTAATTTCCACATCGTCTTCGCCAAACGGTTCAATATCCAAATCGCCCAAGGGATATTCTGCATGTTCCAGCAGGCTGTCGAGTGTGGCGAGCGCATCTTTTTGCTCGTCGCTGGAAACGATCACATGCAATTGATAGGTGAGCTCACTGGTGTGCTCATCTATCGGCTTGCGGTTGATTGAATTGACCACCGGACGCAATAGAGTGTTGGCGGCCAAAACAAAGATCGCGGCCAATATCGCTTCCGCGAGCAAACCCGCCCCCGCGCATACGCCGACCGCGGCCGAGCCCCATAAAGTTGCCGCGGTATTCAGGCCGCGTACATTCAAGCCTTCCTTCATGATGGTGCCGGCACCGAGAAACCCGACGCCGGAAACCACGTACGCCGCGACCTGCGTGGTGCCGGTATTGCCGTTGATCTGATGCGCCATATCGACAAATGCCGCGGCGGCGATCGCGACCAGCGCATTGGTACGCAAGCCTGCGGTTCGCTGACGGTACTGCCGCTCATAGCCGATGATCGAGCCCAGCACAAACGCCGCGCTGAGACTGACCAAAGAATCGATAAAGGCATCGAGATTAAAAACTTGCCAAGCGTGCATAGGCCATTCTCCAAAAAGCCAGGATAGGCGGGCTATGGAAAAAAAGGCAAGGGAAAATTCCATAAAATGGGTCGGCAAAAAATCCTGTTGGATGAAGCAAAACGCGCATTGAGCAGAACCGGGGAAAGCCGCCACATTTGCATAAATGTCACGCCCATGGATTGCCGCGGGCAGAAAAGATGAATCGTCCGAGGCCATAAAATAATTTTCGGCTTGGGTAAAAAAATGATTGACTTGCGCGAGCGGCGCTACCTACAATTCGCCTGTTCTCATTACAGGGGCTAACGCCTTGGACAGCCACAGTAGTCGATCTTCGATTGGTTTTTCAGCCTGACCGGCAAGACGCCCCGCGAGTATTTCTCAGCCACCGTCTTGCCAACAGGCAGGCGGTGCGCATCGTATTCCCCCACGCACCCGATTTAAAGCGCAGCTTCGCTGCAGGCGATCTATTGCCTCGCGTTTTGCGCGTCCCGATTTCTTCGGCTAACGGCCAAAGAACGGATCAATTCGTGCGCTGCTCTCGAATCGTTCGAAACAGCGTTTGTTCTAGCTTGGCCGTGCGCTTGCACGGAAAGGAGATGCCATGCCTGGCAGTGATTCTTGTCCTTCTTGTTTCGATAGTTACGAAATTCCAGAAAATTTTCTCTTGATCCAGGAGAAGCGAGCCGCGTTCCCAGGCTGAGAGTGCCTTGACACTCAAGCATCGAACCCGCTGGCTTCTCCAACTCAGCCACGGAGTTCCCATGTCCTTCTCGAACCTGCGTCCAGCAGCCTCCTCAATTCATCCGCCAGCGCCGAGCGCTGTGCTTGACGATGCACACAACGGCGACATCCAAGGCGCGTTCGGCACCATCGCTCAGCATGACACGGCGCCCCGCTTAAACTGGTTCGCCAAATTTCGCACCTTGCTGGCGATCCTGGGCCCCGGCCTGATCGTGATGGTCGGCGATAACGATGCCGGCGCCTTTGCTACCTATACCCAAGCCGGGCAAAATTACGGCACCACCTTGTTGTGGACGCTGATGTTGCTGATCCCCGTTTTGTTTGTGAATCAGGAAATGGTCTTGCGTCTCGGCGCGGTCACGGGTGTGGGTCACGCCCGTTTGATTTTTGAGCGCTTCGGCAAATTCTGGGGTGCTTTTAGCGTAATCGACTTGTTTGTGCTGAACGCCTTGACCATCGTGACCGAATTTATCGGCATTACCTTTGCCGTCGAATTTTTGGGCGTCAGCAAACTGATGGGCGTGGGAATTGCCGCGGTGCTGACCATGGCCGCTGTCAGCACCGGCAGTTTTCGCAAATTCGAACGTTTTGCCATGGTGCTGGTATTCGCCAGTTTGCTGCTGGTGCCGGTGCTGGTGATGGTACATCCGCCGGTAGGGCAGATTGCGCGGGATTTTGTCATGCCGAATTGGCCCAAAGGCTCGAAGCTGAGCGACGTGATGTTATTGGTGATCGGCATCGTCGGTACCACCGTGGCGCCGTGGCAGCTATTTTTTCAGCAAAGCTATGTGGTCGACAAGCGTATTACGCCGCGCTTTCTCAATTATGAAAAAGTGGATCTGTGGATTGGCATCGGCCTGGTGATGATCGGCGGTGTGGCGATGATGGCCTTTGCGGCACAACTGTTCGGCGGGCGGCCCGAATTCGGCAACTTTACCGATGCGGGCGGTGTGTTGGCGGGCCTGAACAAGTATGCCGGGCGCACGCCCGCGGTACTGTTTGCGATTGCCTTGATTGACGCGTGCATCATCGGCGCCGCTTCGGTTTCTTTAGCGACCGCTTATGCGATCGGCGATGTGTTCTCGATTCGCCACTCTTTACACCGCAAGGTCGGCGATGCGAAGGGCTTTTATTTGATCTATTTCGGCATCGTGGCTTTTGCCGCGGTACTGGTCCTGATTCCGGGCTCGCCCTTGGGATTGCTCACCGAGGCGGTACAGACACTGGCCGGTGTACTGCTACCCAGCGCCACCGTGTTCTTGTTGTTGCTGTGCAATGATAAAGCGGTGTTGGGTCCCTGGGTCAATGCAAAAAAACTGAACTTGTTTACCGGTGCCATTATTTGGATCCTGGTGATGCTGTCGGTTATTTTGACGGCTGCCACGGTGTTCCCCGAGATTAGCGGCGCTACCATCCTGTCGATCTTGGGTGGGGGCACGGTGTTTGCCTTGCTGGGTTATGGCATCACGCTGGTGCTGCAAAAAAGCGGCTCGAAGCCGGGTGTGAAGCAATCGATGAAGCGTGCCACGGTAGCTTATTTGCATGAGCAAAAACAACGCCAGGGCGGATGGCGTATGCCGCCGATCGAAGAACTGCCTGCTCCCAATCTGACCATGAGCAAGCGGGTCTGGATGGGAATTTTGCGCGGTTATCTGCTGGTTGCAGTGGGTTTGGTCATTGTCAAAGTGGTGCAGATGATGTTGCATTAAGCCATGCAGATGGAACCGTGGCGCCGGATCCATCTACGCCAGGCGCCCCGGTTTTCGGCGATGGGATATCCTGTTTCAGCTTGAGGTCCGCACTCGGACCTGCATCCCGGGGGCCGGACCCAGGCGAGCGGAGTGGAAGAATTTCGCCGCCGGCCCGGCAGGCGGAGGTATCCTTAGGTTTCCGAGCAAAAAGCCAGGTTGTGTCTAAGCAAACGGCAATCTATACCGATGCGCCGACAGATGCAGGGAGACCGCATGAGCAATCAGGAACCGAATACGCTGGATGCTTGGCATGCCGCAAGATTGCTGGCTCGCCGCGAATTGAGTGCGGTCGATTTGCTACGTTCCTGCCTGGATCGCATTGCGGCGCGCAATGCCGACATTCAAGCTTTTAATTTTGTCGCCGCCGACGCTGCCCTGGCCCATGCTCGCGCGCTCGATTCCGGGGCTGTGCGCGGCTTGTTGCATGGTTTGCCGCTGGGAATCAAAGATCTGTTCGATGTGGTTGGCATGCCGGCTACCTATGGTTCACCCATTTATGCAGCGCACTATCCGATTGCCGACGCGGCCGCGGTCGCCTTGTGCAAGGAGGCCGGAGGAATTGCGCTGGGCAAGACCGTCACCACTGAATTCGCCGCCTTCCAGCCTGGACCCACGCGCAACCCGCGCCGCACCGATCATACGCCCGGAGGCTCGTCCAGCGGTTCGGCTGCGGCGGTGGCGGACTATATGGTGCCGCTGGCGTTCGGCACCCAGACCGCGGGTTCGATTATCCGGCCGGCATCGTTTTGCGGCGTAGTCGGTTACAAGCCGAGTTTTGGGCGGATCCCGCGCGCGGGTGTCAAAGGGTTGGCGGAATCGCTGGATACTGTCGGCGGTTTTGGCCGCAGTGTGCGCGACGTCGGTTTGCTTGGCGCGGTGTTGTTGGGCGATCGGCGGCTGGCCGAGTTACCCGAAAATCTTGAGCGACAGTCGTTGCGCATCGGTTTTTGCCGCACCGATTTGTGGCTGGTGGCCGACGACAGCACCCGCCACGCGTGGGCGGATGCTCATGCTCGGCTGCAGCGAGCCGATATCGCCGTACTTGAGGTAGAGTTGCCGGACGCTTGCGCGCCGCTGGTTGAATTGCATAAAAGCGTGATGGCGCATGAAGCCGCCCGCGTCCTGGCCGACGAGCGCCTGCGTCATCGCGGTCAGCTTAGCCAGCGGCTATTGGCGCTGATGGACGAGGGGCTTACGATTGATGGCGCGCGCCATTTGGCCAATATGGCTCAGGTCGAATTGGCCAAAAAACAGATCGAATCCTGCTTCGATGAGGTCGATGTCCTGCTGACACCGAGCGCTATCGGCGAAGCGCCGCAAGGACTCGACGCCACCGGCGACCCGGTGTTTTGCCGTTATTGGACCTTGCTCGGTTTGCCTTGCGTCCACCTGCCGTTTGCTTATGGCATTTCGGGCTTGCCGGTAGGTTTGCAACTGGTCGGGCGGCATGGCGACGATCGCCGTTTGTTGGCGATCGCTCATTGGGTTCATACCCAACTCAACGCGATGGAGCATGATTAAACTTGCCGACGTCGGTGAGAAGCATCGAGATAACACTCTTCCCGGCCACCGTCGGCACCGGCATCAGCCCATCCATCGCTGAAAAAGCATGACGGGGCAGGTCTGCAATGCGAAAATAGCTGATCTATTCGAAACCTGCCGCAGGCGGCCTTAAGCCCTTGTCTTCAATCCATGTACCTTAATTTTTTACCTTCGTTTTTGTTACCGGTTTTATGCCCGCACCCGCGGGTAAAAACCGGGCGGGGAGGGGCGCATGGTCAGCGCTGAGACCCTCGCCTGGCCCGATGCATCGGCCCGCGATGCCTACTATATGCGGCTTGCACTTGATCAGGCCGAACATGCCCGGGTGCGCGGCGAAGTACCGGTGGGCGCGGTCATCGTGCGCGACGATACCGTCATTGCCAGCGGCTTCAATCAGCCTATCGGTTTACATGATCCGTCTGCGCATGCAGAGATGGTGGCCTTGCGCGCTGCCGCGCTGCAGCTTGAAAACTACCGTTTACCGGGCTGCGAGATTTTTGTCACGCTCGAACCGTGCCTGATGTGCTCGGGCGCCATTATGCATGCCCGTTTGGCACGGGTGGTTTTTGGTGCGCGCGACCCCAAGACGGGAGCCTGCGGCAGTGTCGTCGACGTATTTGCGCAAGAGCGCCTGAACCACCATGCGACCGTCACCGGTGCCGTGCTGGAGGATGCCTGCGCACAATCGCTGAGTTCGTTTTTTGTCGCGCGCCGGCGAGCCGTACGCGAAGCCCGTGCGCTGCAAGCTGCACCACACCCGCACCTTGAGCCATGACTGCATCCCATTCCATTACGCTCATCGCACCTTCCGGTTACCCGGCCGATCCGCTCGCAGCCGTTCGCGGCATCCATCGTCTACGCGATGCCGGGCACGCGGTGAGCGGTGTCGAAACCACCGGCCGCCGTTACCAACGTTTTGCGGGGTCCGATGCACAACGTGTCGCGGATTTGAACCGGCTGGCCGATCCGGCCAACCCCTTATCCGATATCGTGCTGGCGGTGCGCGGCGGTTTTGGCGCCAGCCGTTTGCTGGGCGAAATCGACTATGCGGGCCTGAAAAAGCGGCTCACTGGAACACCCACCGCCTTGGTCGGGCATAGCGACTTTACGGCGATTCAGCTTGCTTTGCTGGCACAAAGCGGGCTGACGACCTTTGGCGGCCCGATGCTGATATCGAATTTCGGCGCGGCAATACTGGATCAGACTACCTGGGATAGTTTCTGGCACACGCTGAATACCCCACAGACCACCCTGGAAATCGCGGCCCCACAGACCGACGCGGTGCAAGTGGAGGGGATTTTATGGGGCGGCAACCTGGCTTTGTTGACGGCCATGATAGGCACGCCCTATATGCCGCAAATCGACGGCGGCGTGATGTTTATCGAAGACGTTAACGAACCGCCGTTTCGCATCGAACGGATGATTTTGCAATTGCATCAAGCCGGTATTCTGGCGCGGCAGCAAGCGCTGATATTGGGCGATTTCACCGACTATACCCAGACTCCCTATGACAACGGCTATACCTTGGAGACGATGATCGAGAGCCTGCGTCATCGCTTGGGTTTGCCTATAGTCTGGGGTCTGCCGTTCGGACATGGGTCGACCATCGTGACGTTGCCGGTTGGTGCTCCCGCGCGTCTGGTGTCGCATACCGAGGGCTTCAGCCTGAGTTTTTCGGCCTATCCGAACTTTGCTTAAGTGCCGCACGGGCCCGGGGCATGGGCCGCGACGCACAATTCCGGTGGCGCGCTGCCGGGATGCTACAATACACGGTTTTTTTCCCAGTTGACATCAAAAGGGTCGCGCAGTGCTGTCTACCGCCAATATCACCATGCAGTTCGGGCCTAAGCCCTTGTTTGAAAATATTTCCGTCAAATTCGGAGAGGGCAACCGTTACGGCCTGATCGGCGCGAATGGCTGCGGCAAGTCGACTTTTATGAAAATCCTCGGTGGCGATCTTGACCCATCGAGCGGCAACGTCATGCTTGAGCCGAATATCCGTCTGGGTAAGCTGAAACAGGATCAGTTCGGCTACGAAGAGATGCGGGTGCTGGACGTGGTGATGATGGGCCACACCGAAATGTGGCAGGCCATGGCCGATCGCGATGCGATTTATGCCGATCCGGAAGCGACCGACGACGACTACATGCGCGCCGCCGACCTTGAAGCCCGTTTTGCTGAATTCGATGGTTACACCGCCGAAGCGCGCGCCGGCGAGTTGCTGCTGGGCGTGGGCGTGCCGACCGAGCAGCATAGCGGCCCCATGAGCGGCGTGGCCCCCGGCTGGAAACTGCGGGTGTTGCTGGCCCAGGCCTTGTTCTCGAATCCCGACGTCTTGCTGCTGGACGAGCCGACCAACAACCTGGACATCAACACCATCCGCTGGCTCGAAGATGTGCTTAATCAGCGCAATTCGACCATGATTATCATCTCGCACGATCGCCACTTCCTGAACCAGGTCTGCACTCACATGGCCGATATGGATTACGGCACGCTCAAGGTGTATCCGGGCAATTACGACGACTATATGCTGGCGTCGGCGCAGGCCCGCGAACGGCAAGTCAGCGCCAACTCGAAAGCGAAAGACCGGATTATCGAACTGCAGGATTTTGTGCGCCGTTTTTCGGCCAACAAATCGAAGGCGCGCCAGGCCACCAGCCGGGCGAAACAGATCGACAAGATCAAGGTCGAGGACATCAAGCCGTCTTCGCGGCAAAACCCGTTTATTCGCTTCGAATTCGACAAGAAACTACATAATCTGGCGGTCAATGCGGAAAGCGTGCGCAAGACCTACGACCGGGTGATTTTTAATAATCTCGACTTGTCGGTGCAGTCGGGCGAAAAAATTGCGATCATCGGTGAGAACGGCGCCGGCAAAACCACCTTGCTGCGCTCGTTGTTGGGCTCGGTCGAGGTTGACGGCGGTACCGTCAAATGGGCCGAGCACGCCAATGTCGGTTATATGCCGCAGGACACCTCGGAAGAATTTCCGGTGGACCTGTCGCTGACCGACTGGATTCAGCAATTCGCCCAGGAAGGCGATGACGACCAGGTGTTGCGCGGCACGCTGGGTCGTTTGCTGTTTGGCGGCGACGACGTACGCAAGTCGGTCAAGGTCCTGTCGGGTGGCGAAAAAGGCCGGATGATCTGGGGCAAGTTGATGCTCGGCAAACATAATGTGCTGATGATGGACGAGCCGACCAACCATATGGATATGGAATCGATCGAGTCGTTGCAAATCGCCCTCGAAAAATTCCCGGGCACTTTGATTTTTGTCTCGCATGACCGTGAATTCGTGAACGGCCTGGCTGGCCGGATTATCGAAATCAAGATGGATGGCAAGGTCAACGATTACCACGGTACGTATGAAGAGTATTTGAGCAATCAGGGCCTGCAATAAGCGCTGCTGCATTTGGTGAGATAACAAACACCCGGCCTGCGTGCCGGGTGTTTGTTATTGCGCGGCCGACGCGCAGGCGGTGGGCATCGCGGCGGCGGTTATTTCAGCGAAGCGGCGGGCGGCTTTATGCTGGCCATGATGGGTGCGTTCCACCAGTCCCACCTCGCGATAAAAAGTCTCATTTCCCAGGCTGATTGCCGTGATGCCCGCGGGCCATCCGCCTGGCCCTGCAATCGTGGGCACCAGCGCGACCCCGATACCGCGCGCGACCATTTGCACAATGCCCTGGATCTCGTCCATTTCGAGGACTTCGTTAACTTTAAGCCGGGCCCGCAGCAGGAACCGCTCGACCAGGCGGCCGCCAAAAGAGCCGCGGTCATAGCGGATAAACGGCGCTTGCTTGAGGATCTGCCGCCAGGACGCGCAGTCGCCGGCCATCGCGCTGGGCACCAATAAAACAAACGGCTCGGTGGTCAATGAGCGCCATGAGAGCTCGGCCGGCAGCGCGAAAGAGGGGCGAATAATCACCGCGACGTCGATCTCGCCTGAGTCAACTTGACCGAGAAGATTGAGCGACACCCCCGGCACGAGACGGATGCGCCAGGCGGGTAACTCCCGGCGGAAATTTTGCACGGCATCCACCAGAAATGAAATCTGTGCCGAGGCAATCGCACCGACCCGCAACAAGCCGGCATGCTCCACACTTCCATCGAGTTTTTCCAGCCGCGCATACAGGGTGAGCAGTTCTTCGGCCAGTGCGAGTGTCTCGTGGCCCGCACCGTTAAGCGTAGCGGAACGGCCGGTTCGATCGAACAAGGCGCGGCCCAGGTGCTCTTCGAGCCGCTGTATTTGAGCGCTGACGGCCGATTGCGTCAGGCCGGTGCGGGCGCCTGCTGCGGCAAAAGTACCGTGCTGACACACGGCAATAAAGGTCTTGAGTTCACGCAGCATGGGTTATCAATCAATATTTTTGATGCTGAGATCAATAATATATCGTTTTTCATCAATTTTTATTGAGTTTAGAATCGTTTCCAAGACTCCCATTCAGCGTAAGACAATGGGGCACACCAACCTCAATCAAGCCGGACTACCACTATGAGCGATACCCGCGCCACGCTGCCCCCATTTCACTTGGCTTTCCCCGTTCACAGCATTGCAGCGGCTCGTGAGTTCTACGGCCAGTTGCTAGGCTGCCCCGAAGGACGCAGTTCAGAGAACTGGGTCGATTTCAACTTTTATGGGCATCAAATCGTGGCTCACCTCGCGCCGGAGGAAATCAGGCAGGTGAAAACCAGTGCGGTGGATGGCGATGCCGTGCCGGTACGGCACTTTGGTGCGGTGCTGCCGATGGATCAGTGGCAAGCCATGGCCGATAAACTGCGCGCTGCGGGCCTGGCTTTTATTATCGAGCCGCACGTGCGCTTCAGAGGCGAGCCAGGTGAACAAGCGACGATGTTTTTCCTCGACCCGTCGGGCAATGCGGTGGAAATCAAGGCGTTTGCCGATTTGACTTCATTGTTTGCCAAATAACCGGCTCAGCTATTGGCCTGGCCCTGCGGTTGACGAGTGAAATAGACCGCAGTGCCTTCGGCACGAATCCGGGTCCAGACAACGCGTTTTTCTTCGTCGCTTAAAAATACCCAATTACAGACTTCGAGGGCGGTGCGGCCGCATCCTTGGCAAATCTCGTCGAAAAGCGTCGAGCAAATACCGATGCAGGGACTGTCAGGCAGGTCGTTCAGGATGGACATGAGCAAAAATGGAGGGTTGGGCCGTCTATTTTAGACTATTGCCGGCGCCGCCTCCGATTCATCTGGAATCGGCCGAACGTCGATTTCGTACGACGCTCTAGAAATTGTTTTTGAGGTCATCGGTTTTGATGTTAATTTCTGATTTTTCAATATTAAGTGCGGTGCGGGCCGGCGAGCGTTCACGCCTCGGTGCCGCGCGCTTTAAATCGGGAGATCGGGATGGATGGAAATGTAAAACCGGGTGTGGTCCGCCTGATCAAGCTGGCGGCCTGCGTTTGCGCCGGTATTGCGTCGTTATCCGCCACGCCGGCATGGGCCGCGGGCGGAAATCTGAATATCTACAATTGGTCGGACTACATCGCCAAAGATACGATTCCCAACTTCGAAAAACAGAGTGGGATTAAAGTCCGCTATGACGTCTACGATAGCGACGATACGCTGCAAGCCAAACTGCTGACGGGCAGTTCGGGTTACGACATCGTGGTGCCGACCAGCAATTACGCCGGTAAACAAATCGCGGCCGGGGTGTTCGCCCCACTCGACAAATCCAAATTACCGAATTTGAAGTACCTCGATCCGCAACTGATGGCGCTGGTCGCCGGGTCGGATCCGGGCAACAAGTATGTCGATCCCTGGGCTTATGGCACCACGGGGCTTGGTTATAACGTGACCAAGGTGCAGCAACTGCTGGGCAAGTCGGTGCCGTTGGATAACTGGGATGTCCTGTTCAAACCCGAGCTTATTTCGAAGTTGAAAGGCTGCGGCGTATCGGTGCTGGACGCACCGGACCAGGTATTCGCGGCTACCCTGCATTACATTGGGCGCGACCCCAACAGCAGCAACCCGGCCGATTATCAGGCCGCGCTCGAAACCCTCAAGAAAATTCGTCCTTACATCACGCAATTTAATTCCTCGGGTTATATCAACGACCTGGTGGGTGGCGACGTGTGTTTTGCCTACGGTTTTTCCGGCGACGTGGTGATTGCCAAGCATCGCGCCATCGAAGCCAAGAAGGCTTACAAAATTGAGTATTACATTCCCAAGGGCGGCGCTCCGGTCTGGTTCGATGTGATGGCCATTCCCAAAGACGCGAAAAATAAAGATGCCGCCTTGGCCTGGATGAACTACATCGAAACGCCGCAAGTTCATGCCGCGATTACCAATGAAGTTTATTACCCCAGTGTCAATCTTGAGTCACGCAAGTATGTGGACAAGGATGTAGCGCAGGATCCGGCGGTGTATCCGCCGGCCGACGTGGTCAAGACCCTGTTTTTGCTGAAACCGCTGTCGCCGGAAATCTTGCGTCTTGAAACCCGTTTGTGGACGCAACTTAAAACGGGACATTGAGCCGGACGACTCAGGTAAGGCATCGCAACAGGCTGCCGGCAAACCTGTTTGATTGGGTTGCCGGCGCATGCACCAGGCGTTGCGCGATTGTCCCCTGCATTCGCCTGCATTCGTCTGTGTCACAAAGCCCCTGGATTACCGGGGGCTTTGTTCATGTTGATAAGGAAGAACTCCCGGATTATGAGTGAGCAGTTAAAAGTCCCAGGCAAACCTGGGGTGCAACAGCATGGACCCGCGGCTTCGGGCATACGTGCGAATCCCGAAGCACGCATCGATCACTTTGTGCAAGTCATCGATGTGGTCAAGAAATTTGGCGATACGGTGGCAGTCCAGAATGTGGCTTTGACCGTCAAGAAAGGTGAGTTATTTGCGCTGCTCGGTAGTTCGGGCTGCGGCAAGTCGACACTGCTACGCATGCTGGCCGGCTTCGAAACCGTTACGTCGGGCAAAATTCTGATCGATGGCGAAGATCTGGCGACACTGCCGCCTTATCGGCGCCCGGTCAATATGATGTTCCAATCGTACGCCTTGTTTCCGCATATGACGGTCGAGGCCAACATCGCTTTTGGCTTGAAGCAGGAGCGTTGTCCGAAAGCGGAACTGCGCGAGCGTGTCGCAGCTGTCCTGGAACTGGTGCAAATGACGCGTTTTGCCAAACGCAAACCTCATCAATTGTCGGGTGGCCAGCAACAACGGGTGGCGCTGGCCCGCAGTCTGATCAAACGTCCCAAACTATTGCTGCTGGATGAGCCGATGTCGGCGCTCGACAAGCAGATACGCCAGCGGACCCAGATTGAGCTGGTCAATATCCTGGACCAGGTCGATGTAACCTGCATCATGGTGACGCACGATCAAGAAGAGGCGATGACCATGGCGGACCGGATCGCCGTGATGAGCGAAGGGCAGATTGTGCAAATCGGTACGCCGCATGAAGTCTATGAATTCCCGAATAGCCGTTTTTCGGCCGAATTTATCGGCTCGACCAATTTATTTGAAGGTAAAACGGTCGAAGATGAGCCCGATTATGTTTATATCGAGAGCCCTGAACTGCCCAAGCGCTTGTTTATCAGTCACGGCATTACCGGCCCCTTGGGCATGAGCGTCAGCGTATCGGTGCGCCCGGAACGGGTTTCCGTGAGCCGCACACAGCCGGTGCAGGACACCAACTGGGCCCAAGGCGTAGTGACCCATATCGCTTATATGGGCAGTTATTCGCTATATCACGTGCAACTGCCGTCGGGCAAAACCGTGGTGGCGAACATGTCCAGTCTGGCTTTGTCGGAAATGGGCGCGCCCGAGCTCGACGAAACCGTTTCGGTCAGTTGGAGTCCGACCTCCGCCGTGGTGCTGACCCAATGAAAACGACGCGCTGGAAGTTTCCCCTGATGACTCGTTGGTGGCCCGCGGGCCGCTCGCTGGTGATTGCAGGCCCCTACCTGTGGCTGCTGCTGTTTTTTTTCGTGCCGTTTTTATTGGTGGTGAAGATCAGTTTCGCCGACCAGCAAATGGGCATTCCGCCTTACACCGACTTGATCACGCTGAAGGACGGTGTCGCGAATTTCACCTTCGATCTGACGCACTATGCGTTCTTGCTGACGGACAGCCTGTATTTTTCCGCCTATCTGAACTCGATCAAGATCGCGGCGATTTCGACTCTGTTCTGTCTCGTGATCGGTTATCCGATGGCGTATTACATCGCCCGTTCCAGCCCGCGCATCCGTAATTTGTTAATGATGGCGGTGATGTTGCCTTTCTGGACCTCATTTCTGATCCGGGTATATGCCTGGATCGGCATTCTGAAAAACAATGGTTTGCTGAATAACACCTTGATGTCCCTGGGTCTGATTCATACCCCGTTCGAGCTTTATCACACCAACATTGCGGTGTATATCGGCATGGTGTATTCCTACCTGCCGTTCCTGGTGATGCCGTTGTATGCGCATTTGGTGAAAATGGACGTGGCCTTGCTGGAAGCCGCTTACGACCTCGGCGCCAAGCCATGGAAGACCTTTGTACACATCACTTTGCCCTTGTCGAAGAACGGCATTATTGCGGGCTGCCTGCTGGTGTTTATCCCGGCAGTCGGCGAATACGTGATTCCCGAACTGCTGGGCGGCGCCAATACACTGATGATAGGCCGGGTGATGTGGGACGAGTTTTTCAGCAATGCCGACTGGCCCATGGCCTCGGCGGTCACTTGCGCCATGGTGCTGCTGTTGCTGGTGCCGATGATGTTGTTCCAGCATTTCCAGACCAAGCAAATGGATGAGACGCGATGATCAAACCTAATCGTGGATTGCAAGTCACGCTGCTGGGCATCGGTTTTTTGTTTCTCTACATCCCGATTATCAGCCTGGCGGTCTACTCATTTAACGCATCGCAACTGGTGACGGTATGGAGCGGGTTTTCGTTGAAATGGTATGCGGCCTTGTTGCAGGACGATGAACTGATCGATGCCGCGGTGTTATCGTTGAAGGTTGCCCTGATGACCGCCTTTGCTTCGGTGGTGATTGGAACCTGGGCCGGTTTTGTGTTGGCACGGATGGGGCGCTTTCGCGGCGTCACGCTGTTTAACGGCCTGATCAGCGCGCCGCTGGTGATTCCCGAGGTGATCCAGGGCATTTCCCTGCTGCTGCTGTTTGTCGAAATGGGGAATTTGCTGGGTTGGCCCGGCGAGCGCGGTATGGTGACGATCCTGATCGGTCATATCATGCTGTGCGTGTCTTATGTGGCGATTGTCATCCAGTCGCGTTTGCGCGGCATGAATCCTTCTCTGGAAGAAGCCGCACTCGATCTGGGCGCGACGCCGGTGCGGGTGTTTTTCTGGATTACGCTGCCTTTGATTTCACAGGCGCTGATTTCGGGCTGGTTGTTGTCTTTCACTTTGTCTATCGACGACGTTGTGACTTCGGCATTTCTCTCCGGTCCCGGTTCAACCACCTTGCCGCTGGTGGTGTTCTCGCGAGTACGGTTGGGGCTGAACCCGGAAATGAATGCGCTGGCCACCTTGTTTATCTCGGTGGTGACGGTTGGTGTGGTGATTGCCAATTACGTGATGCAATCGGCCGAGCGGCGGCGGGTTGCGCTCGCTGTTTGACTGCATCCCGGCACGCGGTGCCGGCGGATAAAAGCGCCGCACCGTGCAGGCGGCAGGAATGCGCTCTAAACCTGTACGTTGCGCAAACGTTCAGCGTAACTCAGGTGAGACTCGAAGCTGGGCAGGTCGATGTTGGTGCCGCACAGCAGGACGCCAACGCGTTTGCCCGCCAACTGCTCACGCAGAGGGCCGAGCAGGGCGGCAGTCGCCGCCGCGCAGGCGGGTTCGACGGCGAGCTTTAAATGCTCGAACAGGTACAGCATGGCGAGCCTCAGTTGGTCGTCGCTGACCAGCACGATCTGATCCAGATAACGCCGACACAAGGCGAAGCTGTATTCCTCGGTATGCGGTGCCATCAGGCTGTCCGCAATCGAGCGCATGGCGCCCATGTGGATCGTGTGATTGGCCGCAAAGCTTTTGCTCATGGCGTCCGAACCGGCCGGTTCGACACCGAAAATCTGGCAGCGCGGATTGGCCAGGCGCAGCGCGGTGGCCATGCCCGCGGCAAGCCCGCCGCCACCGATGGGAATAATCACGGCGTCCAGATCGGGGGCTTGGGTGACCCATTCATAGCCCAAGGTCGCGTTGCCCAGCACCGTGCGATAGCCATTGAACGGGTGCACAAAATAACGGCCCTGGTCGGCTTCGATTTCACGCACCAGACTGAAGGCATGCGCCAGATCGTCGGCCATCACGATCTGCGCGCCATATTTTTGGCATAAGCCAATCCGCGCCGGACCGGCCGATCGCAGCATCACCACTTTGGCATCGATACCCAAACGCATCGCCGCATACGCCACGGCGATCGCATGATTACCGGCGCTGACGCAAGTGACGCCCGCATTGCGCTCGACATTATTGAGCGCCAGCAAATTGGAAAATGCGCCCCGGACCTTGAAGCTGCCGCCGGCTTGCAACAACTCGAATTTGAAATTGACCGTGGTGTGCCCGAGCGACATCAAATCGGCTTTGTCGAATACCGGGGTACGGTTGACCCACGGCGTCAGCGCCATATGCTGAGCCGCGATCTCGTCGAGGCTGGGGACTTTTTCGCCCTGGATAGCGGAATCGGGGTGAACCAATTTCGACAAATCGTGCATGGTCAGGCGAGAGACAGGCTGTGTATCAGCTTGCGGGTGAATGATTCGCAGGCGCTGAGCTGGTCCAGGGTCACAAATTCATTGGGCTTGTGGGCCTGGGCGATATCGCCTGGACCGCACACCACGCTGGGCACGCCGGCGGCCTGAAACAGGCCGGCCTCGGTACCGTAAGCGACTTTGCGCCGATCCTGGTCGGCCGTCAGGGCGCGGACCAACTGCGTGATCGCGTCTTGCTCCGACGCATCGAAGGAGGGCGCGGCCGCGATCCGGCTGAACTCGATTCCGGCGTCTGCGTAAACACGTCGCATGGCAGGCTCAAGCTTTTCGCGGGCGTAATGCTCGACCTTGGCGAAGATGCCGGTCGGGTCGATGCCGGGCAGGTTGCGATATTCAAAGGTAAATTCACACAGCGCCGGCACCGTATTCAACGCGATGCCGCCGCTGATCAGGCCGGTCGACGCGGTGCTGAACGGCACGTCGAAGGCCTCGTCGAAAGGCCCGTCGGCGAGCATCTGGTCGGCCAGGTCGCGGATATGGCAAATCAGTCGCGCGGCATATTCGATGGCATTCACCCCTTGCGGGGTCAGCGAAGAATGGGCGGCCAGGCCGCGTACGCAGCATTTGTAGGCGTTGATGCCTTTATGCGCGATGATCGGGCGCATGGTGGTCGGCTCACCGACGATACAGCCGTCGAGCCGGATGCCGCGCCGCTTCAGGTCGGCAATCATGTAGGGGGCGCCGACACAACCGACCTCTTCGTCGTATGACAGGGCAAAGTGCAAGGGCTGTTTTAATTGAGCTTGCTGCATCTCCGGCAGCAGCGTCAGGGCTACGCCGATAAAACCTTTCATGTCGCAAGCGCCGCGGCCGTAGAGCTTACCGTCCTTGATCACGGTTTTAAACGGATCGGTATCCCACTTTTGCCCATTCACCGGGACCACATCGGTGTGGCCCGACAAAGCGATGCCGCCATCGGTTTCGCCGTTAGACGCGGGGACGGTAGCGAACAGATTGGCTTTGCGGCCGGCGCTGTCGTGGGTCAGCACGGCATCGATGCCGGCCTGCTTGAGATGGTCGCGTACCGTTTCGATCAGACCGAGGTTGGATTCGCGGCTGGTGGTATCGAAGCCAATCAGCTTTTCGATCCAGGGCAGGGAAATGGGTTGGGCGCTTGGGTTCAATGCAGCAACCCCGTGCAGAGCGGGTTCGACGACGTCTGACATGGAAGTACTCCGGCAAGTTCTTCGTCAAATCATATATCAAATCGGCGGCTAAGACCCGTCTAGCTTAGGAATGGAGGCCGTCTTAAACGGGCTTGCCGTCGCAGTCGAGAGGCGCTAATACGCATAGCGTTAGCGCGGCGTCGCCAGCACCGCCACATCAGGCCTCACCGGTGCGCCCAAAGCCCGCATCACATCTTTCAGCGTCGCCACCCTGACCGCCATATCCGGGCTGCGGGTTTCGATGCGCAGCTTATCCTGGCCGGCCAGCTTGATATGCTTATTGCGCTGCACCATTTCGATGATGCGCATCGCGTCGATCGGCGGCTGGGGGATAAATTGCAGCGAGATGAGATTTTCGGAGGCGTCGATTTTCGCGATTCCGAGCGGCTTGGCCCACAGACGCAAGCGATGAGTTTCGATCAAAGCCTGGGCTTGCGGCGGCATTTTGCCGAAACGATCGATCAGCTCTTCCTGGATATTGTCGATCGCATCGCTGCGCTCGCAATTGGCCAGGCGCTTGTACAAGGACAGGCGTTCCTGCACGTCGCCGCAGAAATCGGAGGGCAGGATCGCCGGCACATGCAGATTGATTTCGGTGGTCGCGCCCAACGGCGAAATCAGGTCCGGCTCATGCCCCGCCTTCAACGCCTTGACCGCATCATTCAACATGTCGGTGTAAAGCTGGAAGCCGATTTCGTGGATGTCGCCGGATTGTTTGTCGCCGAGTACTTCACCGGCGCCGCGAATTTCCAGATCGTGCATCGCCAGGTAAAAGCCTGAACCCAATTCTTCCATTTGCTGGATAGCTTCCAGGCGACGGCCGGCCTGCTTGGTCAGTGCTTGCGGATCGTGCACCAGCAGATAAGCGTAGGCTTGGTGATGCGACCGGCCGACCCGGCCACGCAACTGATGTAACTGCGCCAGGCCGAATTTATCGGCACGGTGCATCAGGATGGTATTGGCGCTGGGCACGTCGATACCGGTTTCGATAATCGTGGTACACAGCAGCACATTGGAGCGCTGGCCGACGAAGTCACGCATCACGCGTTCCAGTTCGCGTTCATGCATTTGTCCGTGGGCCACGGAAATCCGCGCTTCCGGTACCAGTCGTTCCAACATCGCGCGGCGATTTTCGATGGTTTCGACTTCGTTATGCAGGAAATATACTTGGCCGCCGCGCTTGAGTTCGCGCAACATGGCTTCGCGGATGGTGCTGTCGTCTTCGCGCCTGACAAAGGTCTTGATCGCCAACCGCTTTTGCGGTGCGGTCGCAATTACCGAAAAGTCACGCAGGCCTTCAAGCGCCAAGCCCAAGGTGCGGGGAATCGGCGTGGCCGTCAGGGTGAGAATATCGACCTCGGCGCGCAAGGCTTTGAGCGCTTCTTTTTGCCGTACGCCAAAGCGATGTTCCTCGTCGATGATGACCAGACCCAGGCGTTTGAATTGGACTTCCGACGACAACAGTTTATGCGTGCCGATGACGATATCGAGCGTACCTTCGTTGATCTGCTTGATCGAGGTATTGATTTCTTTGCCGCTTTTGAAACGCGACATCTCGGCGATGCGTACCGGCCAGTCCGAAAAACGGTCGGAGAAGGTATTGAAATGCTGTTCGGCGAGCAGGGTGGTGGGCGACAGAATCGCCACTTGCTTGCCGCCCATTACGGCAATAAATGCGGCGCGCAGCGCGACTTCGGTCTTGCCGAAGCCGACATCGCCGCAGACCAGACGGTCCATCGGTTTGCCGCTGGTCATGTCGCCGATCACGGCGGTGATAGCCGCGGCCTGATCCGGGGTTTCTTCAAAGCCGAAACTTTCGGCGAAGCGATCGTAATCGCGCGGTGTCAGGTCGAATGCATGGCCTTGACGCAAAGCACGGCGCGCATAGAGATTGAGCAATTCGGCTGCCGTGTCGCGAATCTGCAGTGCCGCCCGGCGTTTGGCTTTTTCCCATTGACCCGAACCGAGCGCGTGCAAGGGCGCGCTTTCGGGGTCCGCGCCGCTATAGCGCGAAATCACATGCAGTTGCGAGACCGGCACATAAAGCTTGCTGCCGCCTGCATATTCCAGATGCAACAACTCGGTTTCGCCTTCGCCGAGGTCCATCGTGATCAGGCCGAGATAGCGGCCGATCCCATGCTGGCTGTGCACTACCGGGTCGTTGATTTTAAGCTCGGACAGGTCGCGCACCATCGAATCGACGTTGCTTGCCTGCTCCTGGCGGCGGCGTCCGCTACGGCGGGTCAGCGAGCCGTATAACTCGTTTTCCGTGATGATCGCAAGTTTTTCGCCGGGCAGGGCAAAACCGTTCGACAATTCGGCAACGCCGAGGGCGAAGGGTGCGTTACCGGTGACGAAGTCTTCGAAAGATTCGCAGGCAGCCGGTTTCAAGCGATTGTCGTGCAGCCATTGCTGCACCGTTTCGCGGCGTCCGGCCGATTCCGCCACCAGCAGAACACGATAAGCAGTTTTGCTCAGAAAATCGCGCAACGCGGCAGCGGGGTCTTCCGCATGGCGATCCACCGTCAGGTTGGGCAAGGTTACGGCCCAGCCGCCTTCGGGGATGGCGGGCAAGGCTACCCGGGCAAAGGGTTTGGCCAGGATGAAAAAGTCTTCATCGCTGAGAAACAGGCGCTGCGGCTCCAGAATCGGACGCTCCCGATCCGCCGAAAGAAAGTTGTAGCGCTGCCGGGTGTCGGCGGTGAAACGCCGGATCGCCGCGTCCAGGTCGCCGCATAACACCAGTTGAGTGTGTTCGGGCAGATAGTGGAACAGCGTGGCGGTTTCTTCGAAAAACAAGGGCAGATAGTATTCGATACCGGCGGCCGGCACGCCGTTGCCGATGTCCTTATACACCGAGCTGCGGCTGGGATCGCCTTCGAAGGTTTCACGCCAGCGGCTGCGGCAGGCGGTGCGCGCCGCTTCGTCGAAGGGAAATTCGCGCCCCGGCAGCAGGCGTACTTCAGGCACCGGATAGAGACTGCGCTGGGTATCCGGATCGAAAGCGCGGATCGACTCGACTTGATTATCGAATAAGTCGATCCGGTAAGGCAGCGGCGAACCCATCGGAAACAGGTCGATCAAGCCGCCGCGCACACAATATTCACCCGGCCGTACCACCTGGCTGACATGTTCGTAGCCGGCCAGCGTCAATTGCGCTTTGAGCTTGGCTTCGTCGAGCCGGTCGCCCTGGGTAAACGAAAAGGTATAGGCGGCCATATAAGACGCCGGCGGCATTCTGTAGAGCGCCGTGGTGGCCGGCACCAGCAAGATGTCGCAGCGACCTTCGCCGAGGTCGTGCAGCGTCGCCAGTCGCTCCGAAATCAAGTCCTGGTGCGGCGAAAAAGTATCGTAGGGCAGGGTTTCCCAGTCCGGCAGCAAGCGCACCCGGATGTGCGGTGCAAAAACCGTAATTTCATGGTGCAGGCGCTGAGCGTCGGCAGCGCTGGCGCACATCACGGCCAGCAGAGGCAGTTGTGCGCGATAAGCGTCAAAGTAACGCGCAATCAGCAAGGCATCGGCGGAACCGTGCGAGCCGGCGAAAGAAAAGCGCTGCGTCGGCTTGACTAGAGCCAGCGGTATCGATGTGCTACCTGTACGACCTGAAATTTGATCTGACATATAAGACTGGTTGTAAAACATTGCCTGCTTGATGACCGTTTCAAGTCAAGCGCTGCGGGGTGCGCCTGCCTGTTTGCGGCATGGGTCTTGCCAAAAGCCTGTTACACCGGGACCAGCGTCGCTCAAAATAGCAAAGACCGTGCAGAAAAGCACGGTAAACCTTAAGCCCGGGTACTCGCGCGAAGAACGTTATTATAGAATCCGTCTTTGACTTTCACCGGCGTCTTGCGTAAATCGGGGCACCGGTCTCTCTTTCGGGGCTAGAAGTTCAGTGAATTCTCCTTTATTGCCACCCCGGCTGTTTGCCGTGATTCCCTGCGCCGGAGTCGGCTCGCGTGCCGGCACCGCGCTGCCCAAGCAATACAAGACGGTCGCCGGTCACAATTTGCTGCATTTCACCCTGGCGGCGTTCGATGCCTGTTCCGAACTCACCCAAACCCTGGTGGTACTTGCCCCCGACGACACCCATTTCGACCCGCGCCGCTTTGCCGGTTTGCGTTATGCGGTGCGACGCTGCGGCGGCGCAACCCGCCATGCCAGTGTGCTGAACGGTTTATACGCCTTGGCGGAATTCGGCGCACGGGACCATGATTGGGCCCTGGTGCACGACGCGGCCCGCGCCGGCATCACCCCGGCACTGATCCGGGCTTTGGTGGCCGAGGTCAAGGACGATCCCGTAGGCGGCATCGTGGCCTTACCCCTGGCCGATACGCTCAAGCGCGTGGCGAGCGACGATCTGTTCGGCGACCCGGCTGCGGACGGTACGGCAATACCGGCCAAGGCCATGCCGCGGATCGGTAAAACCGAGCCGCGCGATGGGCTATGGCTGGCACAGACGCCGCAGATGTTTCGTTTAGGTCTGCTGCGCGATGCGTTGGAACGCGCGCAGCAAGACGGCTTCAGTGTCACCGACGAAGCCAGCGCCTTGGAGCGCCTGGGGCACCAGCCGCGTCTGGTGCAGGGTAATTTACGCAATTTCAAAGTGACCTACCCGGAAGATTTCGCCTTGGCTGAAGCGATGCTGGCCAAACCCGCCGGGCGCAACTGAGTCCGCCACGGCTTGAACTTTGGGTCTGAGGCCTGGACTTGAGCCGTAAATTGCCTGCACCGCTTCTTCAAGATAAAGATCAAGATAAAACAGCATTATTTAACGGATTGAATTATGGACTTTCGAGTAGGGCAGGGTTATGACGTTCACGCTTTGGTGCCGGGACGCCCGCTGATTATCGGCGGTGTGACGATACCTTACGATCGCGGTTTGCTCGGACATTCCGACGCCGACGTCTTGCTGCATGCGATTACCGATGCCTTGCTCGGCGCTGCGGCCTTGGGCGATATCGGCAGCCATTTCCCCGATACCGACCCCGACTTTGCCGGGGCCAATAGCCGGGTACTGCTGCGCGAAGCCGTGGCGCGGGTTGCCAAAGCGGGTTTTGCCATCGTCAATGTCGACAGCACCGTCATCGCCCAGGCGCCCAAGCTCGCGCCCCATATTGCCGCGATGCGGGAAAACCTGGCACACGATTTGGCGTTGCCGCCGGATTGCGTGAACGTCAAAGCCAAGACCAACGAAAAATTGGGCTATTTGGGCCGCGGCGAAGGGATCGAAGCGCAGGCCATCGTCTTGATCAAACGCGGTTTTATCGGTTGAGCGTGCGGCGCCCGCCGAACTTGCCATGAGTGCCCTGTGCCCAGGGAACAAGACACTAGCCTTTGTATTGCCGGAAGATTAATGCAGACCATGCAAACAGCAGTTTCCGCGCCTAGCTACTATCGTCATGTCGACGGCGGGATTTACCGCTTTTTTACCGAGGCCACGCATACCGATGGCCTGGAGCCGCATGCCGTCTATGAGCATCTCTGGCCATTTGAGCCGGGTCCCTATGTGCGGCCCATGAGTCAATGGCGGCAACGGTTTGCAGCGATTACCGAAGCGCAGGCAACGAGCCTGATGCAAGGCGACCGCGCGGCCGCACAGCAGGCCGTGACCGCGCACAAAGCCAGCCGCCGCGAAGCGGAGCGGCAGATGGCGCAGACCCCCGAGGGGCGCGCGGATTGAATACTGGAAAAATCCGTATATTCTCAGATCAATCGTTTGAGATTAAGGAAGGAAATTAATTGCCGGCTTGAATGACGTCAATGGTTTACGTTTCAACAGCACCGGTCTCAAATGTTTTGCCGACTACATCAACCACAAATTCGATAACTGCTCGAAGCAGTGGCGAATGCCTCAGATCGACGTGAACCACCAGCCAGATTTCCGGGGAAAAGGCCTCTCCGTCGAACGCCAGGCGTTGCAGCGCGGGATCTTGGTCGCCGATGAAGGTGGGCAAGCTCGCAACTCCAATTCCCGTGCGAGCCGCCGCATGCTGTGTCGTGATATCGCTGACCTCGCACACGGTTTTGCGGTCTCCGGCCGCCGCGAGCAGCCATTTTTGGTGAAGCATGCCGGCCAACTCCGCCTCGTATGTGATAAACCCCCAGTTAGCCGGTTTTCCCGCATGCTCGTAATGCCGACTGGCATAGAGCGCGAACGGCATCTCGCCCAGTTTGCGAATTACATTGCTGGGCTCAGTGGGCCGAAACAAGCGCACTGCGATGTCTGCTTCGCGCCGGCCCAGCGAAACGCTTTGCGACTGGCTTGCAAGCGACAATTGAATTTCCGGATGCAATTGCCTGAAGGCGAACAACTGGTTGGCGAAGAAATTGCTGGCCAGAACCGGCGGCACACTAAGCGTCACTTTGCCGGCCATCGGCGACTGCTCCGCACGTACCGCCCGCTCCACGGCAAAGGCACCGGCCTCCATTTCTGTGACAAGGGTGAATATCTGCCGCCCAAGTGCGGTCAATTGACAAGAACGCGGCAATCGGTCGACCAAGCGCGCCTGAAGCTCGGTTTCCAAGGCGCTCAAACGGCGACTGACCGTCGCGTGGTCAACCTTTAGTGCCCGCGCCGCGCCGGACAAACTCTTGGTTTGCGCGACGGCGAGAAAGAAACGAAGATTTTCCCAGTCGAACATCGGTGCGTTTTCTCCAGTTTGCTGTGCAATTATAAGGAATATCCGCACAGACGAAAAATCTTCACACTGTGACCTTCTACTTAGGAGGGCCACCATGCCCAGTCCATCCCGCCATCATCCGAGCTGGGTCCAAATAGCCGGCTGTCTGGGTTTCGTCGTTGTATTAATCGACGTCAGTGTGGTCAACGTCGCGCTTGAAGCGCTGCGTACGACTTTCCATGCTGGGGTTACCGGCCTGCAATGGGTCATCAATGCCTATGCGCTGGTATTCGCCTCCTTGCTCCTGATGGCTGGCGCGTTGGGCGACCGTTTCGGGGCAAAGCGCGTGTTCATGATGGGCTTTGCGCTTTTCACGCTCGCGTCGATCGGTTGCGGCATGGCGCAAAATCTCCATGGCTTGATTATCTGGCGCCTGGTCCAGGGCGTTGGCGCCGCGCTTTTGGTGCCGACTTCGCTATCGTTGCTACGGCAAGCGTTTCAGGACCACAGCGCAAGAAACCGGGCCATTGGCTGGTGGGGCGCGAGCGGAGGAATAGCGTTGGCCGCCGGACCGGTGATCGGCGGCGTGTTGATTGCGACGCTCGGCTGGCGCAGCATTTTTCTGGTCAACGTGCCCGTCGGTCTCATCGGCTTATGGATAACCGGCCGCTATGCCCCCAGGTCCCCGATACAAATTGGCCGAAGCCTGGATCTTCCCGGGCAGGTTACCGGAGTGCTCGCGCTGGCCACGCTCACCTTTGCATTGACGCAAACCAGCAGCCTCGGCTGGGGGAGTCCCGTTATTCTGGGCGCCGCCATCCTATTCGTCATGTTCGCGGCCTTGTTTCTCCGGTTGGAATTGCGCAACCCGTCCGCTATGCTGCCACCGGCATTATTCCGCGACTCGACCGTGAGCAGCGCGACCGCGATCGGAATGATCGTAAACCTGGCCTTTTACGGCATGGTGTTTACCTTCAGCCTGTTCTTCCAATCGGTACAGCATCTAACACCTTTGCGAACCGGCCTCGCTTTCCTGCCGATGATGGCAATCCTGATGCTGATGAACCTCGCTGCCGGCAGACTCTTAGGTCGAATTGGCGCGCGCGCCCTGACAACTGCCGGCCTGTTGATCTCCGCCGTCGGCTATCTGCTTATGTTGCCTGCGCTCGCCGCACAATCGTACTACTTGCTGGTGTTGCCGATGTTGCTTGCCGGGAGCGGCATCGCACTGACGATTCCGAGCATCACCAGCGCAACGTTGGCCGCGGTTTCAAGTACTCAAGCCGGTATTGCATCGGGGCTCCTCAACGCGGCGCGGCAGGTCGGTGGTGTAGTAGGCGTGGCGTGGTTCGGTTTTTTTGTCCGGCACGCAGAGACAGTGTCGTTTATGCATGGCATGTACCAAGCGCTGCTGGTCACTGTGGCGTTGCTCGTGGTCGGTGCTGTGGTGGGTTTTTTCGGCTTACAAGCTCCCGCCGGTCCAGGTAATTCCAGCCTCCATAAGCTCATCGCGGTGAAGCAACGGCGCGCCAGCTCACTCTGATGCTGGGTGGCGAATGTTAAACGGGTCCCGGCCGTCACCCCTACCTGCGGTGACGGCTTTTTCGACAACCAGGGATCAGCGGTTTTCCGCCGCGATCACCTGTGCCGCGGCGTTGATGGTGGCGGCAATGCGGCCGACATCGCGCAACTGGGTCGAGCTCATGCCTTCCTTGACCAAGGTGTCGAAGTGCGATTTCACGCAGAAATGGCATTTGCCGATGATCGAGGCGGCCAACGCATACATTTCAAAACGGCGTTTATCGACTCCGCCGTGCGAGGCATAAGCATTCATGCGTAAACCGGCTGGCTGCGTCTTGAGGTCGTTGTTCTCCGCCATCTCAATGTAGGGATACCATACATTGTTCATCCCCATCAATGCCGCGGCCGTCAATGCGCCGTTGGTTTCTTCGGCTGACAGTACGCCGGCATCACGGATGGCATGAATGATGGGCGGGCTTTTCGCGGCAAATGCGGCGGCCAGTGCCACGCCGACGGCGTCATTACCTTCCAGCGATGAGCGAGCAATCGTACCGTCCAGATTCAGGCGAATGTCTTTGGCATAATCGGGAATCAAATTTTTAATCGAAGCAAGGAATTCCATTGAAAGCTCCTATCGACTCACGGTAAAAAAAGCCCGCGCGAGGCGGGCTCCGAAGGCTGGATTACAGCGTATTGCCACCGACTGCACGGTTGCAGGGGCACAATTCGTCCGTTTGCAGGCCGTCCAGGATACGCAGGATTTCTTGCGTGTTGCGACCGACATTCAGGTTGTTGACCGACACGTGTTGAATCGTGTTGTCCGGATCAACGATAAACGTGGCGCGTAATGCTACGCCGGCTGAATGGTCACGCACGCCGAGCTGGTCGATCAAGGAACCGGTTACGTCGCCGAACGAGTAGTGGTTAAGCTTGCTCAGGTCCGGATGTTCACGGCGCCAGGCGAGCTTGACAAATTCGTTGTCGCCGCTGCCGCCCAGCAAAACTGCATCGCGCTCTTCAAAATCTTTAGCCAGTTTGCCGAATTCGACGATTTCGGTCGGGCACACGAAGGTGAAATCCTTCGGGTAGAAATAGATGATTTTCCACTTGCCCGGGAAGGAAGCTTCGGTAATCGTTTCGAATGCAGAAACGCCGTTTTCTTCGTGGTGGTTAAAGCCGGGCTTTGCAGCGCCTACGCTAAACGCTTCGAGTTTATCGCCTACAGTTTTCATTGATATGCTCCTGGAGTGATGAGTAAAGCGATACAGCACTTTACTGGGTGGACATAACGAATGCGTTACACACATAGACTGTAATTCTATTAATAAATATTACCAATAGATTTTAAGTATGACTTGATGGTTACGTCTGTCTCTCCGATGCAGCGCCGGGCTCATGCATGCGCCTAAGGGCATGGCGGGTTACGCCGCTGCGGTATGTGTTGCGGAGCCGGGTCAAGCAGATATGCCGGAAATTCAACTCTAACAGACCTGCATCGAGGCCGTGGCACCTCAGGCGCTGCGGGCTACCGGGAACGTCACCAGCACTTCCAGGCCGGGGCCGGGATCGCGATTGCTGAGTTTCAAGATGCCGCGTTGCCGGTTGACCAGCCGCTGCACAATCGCCATGCCGAGGCCCGTGCCATCGGCTTTGGTGCGCGCCACGTCAACCCGGTAGAACGGCCGCGTGACAAGTTCAAGCTGATCTTCGGGGATGCCGGTGCCGGTATCGAGCACGCTGAGTTCGATTTTCTGGAATGAGGCGGTGGTACGGATGGTGATGTAAGCCAGGCCATCCTCCACGCTGCGCCCATATTTCCGCGAATTTTCGATCAGATTGCCCAGCACTCGGCGAATATCGGTAGGGTCGGCCTCGATCATGGTGCGCTCGGCGAGCACGGTGGTAATTTGCATTCCGTCTTCGCCATCCAGGCGCGCCGCGATTTCGCGTACCACCGCCGACAGGTCGATGATTTCAGCCGGACGTTGTGCCGGACGGGCGTAGTCGAGAAAGCGGCCGATGATGTTATCCATCTGTTCGATATCGTCGACCATCGCATCTTTGGTCGCCTCATCGGCCGGGCTCATCTCGGTTTCCAGTCGCAAGCGGGCCAGCGGCGTGCGCAAATCATGCGAAATGCCGGCCAGCATCAAGGCCCGGTCGGCTTCCAATTGAGCCAAGGCACCGACCATCTGGTTAAAGCTGCGGTTGGTTTCCGCGGCGACCCCCATGCCGCGTTCAGGCAAGGGGTCGGGCATCTGTCCTGAGCCGACTTTGCGCGCGGCGCCGGCGAGCCGGCTAAAAGGCCGGTTGACCAGACTGGTGATAAAGGCCGCGCCGATCAAGGACAAGGCCAGCGCAAAAGTGCCCCAGCCGACCCATTGCAGGCCGCTGACGGTATCGAGCTGGTCGTGGTCGAGCGCCACCCAATAATCGTCGTCGTCGATTTTAAAGCTGATCCAGACGCCGGGAATGCCATTCACCGAAGCGGCGATCACCGTATCTTCGCCGAGCCGGTTACGCACATCGTGCTCGACCAAGCGCGTCACGGTGTCATCGGGCTGAAGCTGGAATTTATCGGCGGTCTCGCGCGGATAGACCCGCACCCCCTCATTGCTTTCAAGGTCTTGCAGCAGGGCACGCCGCAAATCGGGATCGGAATAAAGCAAGGCGGTGCGTGTCAGCTTGACCACGCTGATCAGTTGCAAAGCCACGCGTTCTGCGCGCGGCTCGCGTTCAATCACGCGTAAGCTCTGGAACCATGCGGCATTGCTGAAGGAAATCAGCAAGGCGATGAGCAAGAACGTACGCCAGAAAAGTCCCCCGAAAGCGAGGGACGCCAGGCGACGATTAATTAGCATGTCGCAAGGTGGGGGTCACGCCGGGGTTGCGCCGGGGTTGCGCCGGTATCACGCCGCGCCGTCAGGGATAAACACATAACCCAGGCCCCACACGGTTTGAATAAAACGCGGGCTGCCGGGGTCGGATTCGATCAGCTTGCGCAGGCGCGAGATTTGCACGTCCAGGCTACGGTCGAACACTTCATATTCGCGGCCGCGGGCCAGTTCCATCAGCTTTTCGCGCGACAGCGGTTGGCGCGGATGACGGGCAAACACCTTAAGCACCGAGAATTCACCGGTGGTCAGCGAAATTTCCTGACCGCTCTTGGTCAGGGTGCGTGTGGCGAGATTCAGTGCGAAATCGCCGAATTCGAATATTTCAGTGGTTTCGGATGGCGCGCCCGGCAGTTCGGCCGGCATTTGCCGACGCAGTACCGCATGAATCCGTGCGACCAATTCCCGTGGATTGAAGGGCTTGGGCAAATAGTCGTCGGCACCCATTTCCAAACCTACGATGCGATCTACGTCCTCACCTTTGGCCGTCAACATGATGATGGGCGTACGGTCGTTGCTGCCGCGCAAGCGCCGGCAAATCGAAAGCCCATCTTCACCGGGCAACATCAAGTCGAGCACCAGCAGGTCAAAACGCTCGCGCACCCAGAGTTTATTCATCGCCGTCGCATTTTCCGCGACGTAGACGTTAAAACCCTGTTCGCCGAGATAACGGCGCAGCAGGTCGCGTAGGCGGGGGTCGTCGTCGACCACAAGAATCTTGGATGGGTTTTTGTTTTCCATGGCTGCATCTTAACGCGGTTCTACGACGGTGGAATTTCGGGGCGCCCAAGGGTAACAAAGGGTTACACACTTTACCAGCCTTCTGGGGGAGAAGGCTAAGGCAACGCGTACACTAGATTTTAATCAGGATAGTTAGGCGACAGTAATCCGGGGTCAAGGCTAAAGATGAAATGGGCTGTTCGACAAACAGGTAAATTGGATATTGGTGCGAAGTTGACGATTGCTGTTGCGGTGCTGGCAGCCGCGACGACGTACCCGGCGCACGCGCGCGAACCGGAACAGCCCGTGCCGGAACAGCGAAGGGAGCATGCGGCAGGCGTCAGGCCGCATCATTTTCTGCTGCAAAATCCGGCGGGCGGCAGCGCCCAAGCGCCCAATGTACCGCAACGCGACGGTCATCTGAGTCCGGCGGATCGTAAGTTGTTGCGTCAGCACATTGAAGATGCGGCTCGCGATATCTATAAGCATTGAGCCGCGCGGTTCAACCAGGCCAGGCCACCATGACACGGACTTTTTCACGGCGATTGCTAAGTTGTGCCTTGATCTCCGGCACCGTGCTGTTGACGCCTGCCTGGGCCCAGACCGCGACGGCTCAGGTGGGCAAGCCGCTGGGCCGGGTATCGACCAAATCAGCCAAATCGACCAAATCAGCCAAATCGACCCATCGCGTTCGGCATACGACAGCGGCGGCTTCCGCGGTTGAGGCCGAGTCCTCATTAAATGCGGACGATGCGCGTTATTTGCTCGATCGGACCGGTTTCCAGGCCGACGAAAGCCAAGTACGGTCATGGGTAGGCTTGAGCCGCGAACAAGCCGTTGACCGCCTGTTGGCCGGCGCCTTGACCGAAGCCCAGACGCCGCCGCCAGATTGGGTCAATACACCGTGGGTCACGCGCGAAGTGCGTAAAAGCTGGAGCGACGAACAGCGGCGTGACGAGCAGCGTTTGCGCGGGGTTCATTATGACGAACTCAGAGCCTGGTGGGTGCGCGAAATGCTCACCACACCGTCGCCTTTGACCGAGCGGATGACGTTGTTCTGGCATAACCACTTCACTTCGGGGCAGGACAAAGTCCCGGAGCCGCAGACCATGTATCAGCAGAACGTCCTGCTCAGACGTTATGCACTGGGCAATTTTGGCGAAATGCTGCACGCGGAGGCGAAAGACCCGGCGATGCTGCTTTACCTCGATGGCGCCAATAGCCGTAAGGGCCGCCCCAACGAGAATTTCGCCCGGGAAGTGATGGAGTTGTTTACCTTGGGCGAAGGGCATTACACCGAAGACGATATCAAACAGGCTGCGCGCGCTTATACCGGCTGGAGCGTAGACCCCGACACCGGGGCGTATATATGGCGCGCGGCATTCCACGACGACGCGGATAAAACCGCATTCGGTCAGAGCGGAAAATTCGACGGCGACCAGATGCTCGACATTTTGCTGGCCCAACCCGAAACCGCCACGTTTGTGGTCACCAAACTCTGGCGCGAGTTTGTTTCCGCAAGCCCCGATCCGCGCGAAATCGAGCCGATTGCCGAGGCTTTCCGGTCCAGTCACTACGACATCAAAGTGGCGCTGCGCGGGCTCTTTTTAAGTCCGGCATTTTGGGACCCCGATAATCGCGGCACCCTGGTCAAGTCGCCGGCCGAATTTGTGGTGGGCACAGTGCGCCAATTCGATATCGGTTATGACAGTACCCAGCCGATGGTCGGCGCGATGCGGCAACTCGGTCAGGTCTTGTTTGCGCCGCCTAATGTGAAAGGCTGGCCGGGCGGCGACGTGTGGATCGATAGTTCCACCTTGCTGGCGCGCAAGCAATATGTCGAGCAACTGATGCGCTCCACGGGAGATACGCGTGGCATGGCTATGAAAGCCGCCGCCGCGGCTTCCGCTGCGGCGGCTCATTCGATGGTTTCGGCGCAGGCTGCGCCGAAACCCGGTGCCGGGCGCGGGGCGATTCGCTTCGACTTGAATGCATGGTTGGCGCAATTTGACTTGATGCCGGATGAGCAACCGTCGCTGTCGCGTGAGTTGCAAATGCAAAACGTGGTGCTGCCGATTTCGCCGGTTGATCCGATTGTGGAAGGAGCCTCCAGTTCAGCTTACTTGCAGGCATTGATGATGGACCCGGCGTATCAACTGAAATAGCGGATGATGGGTCGGACGGCGGATAAAAAATACCTGGCCGGGCAAGCAAAGCGCAGTCGACATTTGCTGTTCGCCAACGGGGATAGCGAGCGGGGTTCAGCTCTTGAGGTGCGACCATGAAACGACGTGATTTTCTTGCAATGACCGGCGGCTTGGGCGCGGCGTTATGCTGGCCCGCGGTTTCTTATGCCGCCAATGAACCTACTGCCGAGTTCAAGCCGGGTTATGACAATCTGGTGATCCTGCTTGAGTTGAAGGGCGGCAACGATGGGTTGAATACCGTAATTCCCTATGCGGACCCGGCCTACGCCAAGTTGCGCCCGAAAATCGGCATCCCGCGCGACCAGGTGATACAGCTTGATGAACGCACCGGTTTTCACCCTTCGTTGCAGGCGCTGATGCCGCTTTGGCACGACGGGCAACTGGCGATCGTGCAGGGTGTCAGTTACCCGCAGCCTAACCTGTCGCATTTCCGCTCCATCGAGATCTGGGACACCGCCTCACGCTCCGATGAATATTTGCGTCAAGGCTGGTTGACCCGCGCTTTCGCCGAACGGCCGGTACCGGCAGGTTTCACCGCGGATGCCGTGGTCATCGGCAGCGCTGAAATGGGTCCCTTGTCGAACGGCGCACGCGCCGTGGCGTTGATCAATCCCCAGCAATTTTTGCAGCAATCGCGCTTGGCGATGCCGGCCCATATTCATGAACGCAACCCATCGCTGGAACATATCCTGTCGGTCGAAAACGATATCGTCAAAGCTGCCGACAAGCTGCGCCCGCGCGAAGGGCAGTACGTGTTCAAAACTGCTTTTCCGCAAGGCGCTTTGGGTGCTTCGGTAAAAACCGCGATGCAGGTTGTGGCTGCCGGCGATAGTCCGGCCGGCGTGCCGCAAATGGGGCAGGGCGTGGGGGTCGTGAGGTTGACGTTGAATGGTTTCGACACGCACCAGAACCAACCGGGACAGCAAGCGAACCTGTTGCGTCAATTTGCCGACAGCATGGTTGCCATGCGCTCGGCATTGCAAGAGCTGGGGCGCTGGGATTCTACATTGATCATGACTTACTCTGAATTCGGGCGTCGGCCCGGGGAGAATCAGAGCAACGGCACGGATCACGGGACGGTTGCACCGCACTTTGTTGCCGGCGGGCGGGTACGGGGAGGTTTGCTCGGTTCGGCTCCGCTGCTGGCGCATCTGGACGGCAGCGGTAACTTGCCGGTGGGAGTGGATTTCAGGTCGATTTATGCGACCGTGCTGAATCAGTGGTGGGGGATGGATTCGGCCGCCGTATTACAGGGGCGTTTTCCGACTATGCCGTTATTGCGCGTTTGAAAGGGGCGATGCGGGTAGTCCCACTGCATGGCAAATAAAAAAATCGACGCGCAAGGCGTCGATTTTTTTGTTATGGCACAGGATGTAGCGAGGTCACCGCAGCCTAAAACGGGGTCCGATAACCATACGGCCTGCGGCACATAAATAGGGCCGCTACGCTCAAGCGTAAGTGTCCACCGCCGAACCCAGCGCGCTCAAGTCTGCCTGAACCACCGCGGACGCGGCATCCGTCAGGGCCAGCGCATCAGTTTGCGGGGCGGCGACAGCCGCCGCCAGCAAAGTAGGTTGGGTGGCGTTTTGTTGTGCAATGGCTTGCAGGGCGATATTCGAGGCGACGCTGGCTACGTTCATCATGTTCTCCGAACAGGTGAAATTCCACCTTAGCACAAACCAATGGGAAGTGCTTGATGTCATGCCTGAGGCGCGGTCCGGCCGCCGCGCTTTTGTCCGCACTCAATAAACCAGGCCTGGCCGTTCTGTGATGCCTCGTCGGCAGCACCTCCGGCGATGTCGAAGCCGGGGGCGTGCCGCATCTGACGCAATGGAACCCATGCTTCGTGTCGGGCATCTGCGCTTCGCGATGGCGGCCAGGCGACGCCGCTCACGGGTGTAACTTATCGATCTCGATCGCTTACATCGCGGCAAAGCTTGAGCGGACCGCCGCCACGCCACGCATCGAGATACCGCGTCCAGCGCTTTTCATTGCTTCCGGATCCGCCATGTTTTCTGCCAAGACCTCAAATCAAGTCGAATCGCCTGCCAGCGACGATGACGCTTCGGCGAGCGTTCCAGCGTCCAAGACGCCGCACCCGGTGTCTACCCTGTCCACCGGCAGCAATCCGGCATTCCAGGGGCTGAAGCCGCGTACCACACGGGCGTCCTCGCCAAGCACCGATTCGAGCCTTGATCGTATGCCCGACGATGCGCTGCGGCAGCTAAGTTTGTCACCCGCCGCTGTGCGTCCGACCGAGATCGAGTCGAATTTCCCGCCCAGTCGAGCGGAGGTCAATGCCGGGGGGAATCTCGAGCGGGCACCGCATGCCTCCCTCGACACTTTACCGACTGAACTCGTGCTGAAGATGGGGCTGGATCCGCGGCAGATGCAATTCGTCAGCCACCGGTATGCGGATATTTATGGTGCGCAGGTCAGGGCTATATCGCTGACCAACAGTCCTTCCCGGGCAAGTCGCTTGGAGCACGTCAGCCGTGGGCTCGGGCAACTGCAAACTTTTGTTCCGCCTCACTTGCGTCATGGTCCGCTCGCAGTCCTTTGCCGGCGACTCACTTTCGTTCCACCGCAACAGCGTATGAGCACCTTCAACTTGTTATTCGCCGCGACCAAGACCTGTATTTCTCCCTCCGAGCCCCTAATCGAATTGTGCAAGCAGCTCGCTGCCGTGCCACCGCTACAGCGTATGGACACCGTCAAACGGTTGTCGGAAACCGCACAAAAGTGTGTTTCTCCGTCCGAGCCCCTTACCGAGTTGTGTAAGCAGTTCACTATGGTTCCGCAGCATCAGCGCATGGATACCTTCGATGTGTTATTCGCCGCGACCAAAGAATGTGCGTCACCGTTCGAACCGCTCACCGAATTGTTCCGGCAAACCAACGCTATGGGTGAGCCCGATCGCGGCACCTGCCAAGCGCGACTGATGAGCATTGAGGGCGCGGAAGGGGCGAGGGCTGGAGCGAAGGCGGACGGCGTATTGGGCTACGAGCACGTCCCGGATTTCGTTTTGAGCATCACCGGCTTGACGCGTCCTGATCAGTCGGCCGCGCTTGGCGTGCTGGCGAACCAGTTGTTCAGTCGGCACTACCTCCAATCGCATGACTTTGCCAAGATCTGCGAGAATTATCATCACTTGCCCTGGCCGCCCGCCGCGGCCGCGGGCTTACTCGGCAGGATCGGATGGATCTCGCCGGTAGCGCGGGAAACTCTATCTGCGATCAGCCTGGAGGCTTGAGAGACTACCTGCGCGGTGGCTGCTTGCAAACGCCATATGATTTTCTTTAAGGCAGCAATCGATCGGGGTCACGCGGGACAAAGGCCGCCTCTTTGACGCTGGATAGGCCGAGCAGCTTGGCGATCACGCGCTCGATACCTAAACCAAATCCGCCATGCGGCGGGCAGCCGTAACGAAAGCTATCGAGGTAATGAGAGATCGAATCCAGGCCGATGCCTTTTTCCTGTGCCTGCTGACATAAGGTCTCGTAACGATGTTCGCGCACCGCGCCGGTGGTGATTTCAATGCCCTTGAAAATCAGGTCGAAACTTTTGGTCGTTCCTTGGGCTCGGTCCCAGGCATGATAGAAAGGACGTTTTTCGATGGGGTAGTCGTAGACAAAGATCAGATCGGCTCCCAGTATTTCATGCAAAATCCTCTCGCCTTCGTCAGGCAAGTCTTGAGCGCTTGTCAGTTTCATGCCCTTGAGGGCCAGCATTTCTTTGGCCTCGCGCAAACTCAAATATTTGACGCTGGGCGCGAGCGGCAACTGAACGGAAAATAGTTCCTTCACTTCAAGTTCGAATTTGGACAATGCCGCAAAAGCGTGTTTCAACATGCGCTCTTCAAAATCCATCACTTGACTGAGGTCAAAGACCCAGGCGAACTCAACATCCAGGCCGGTGAACTCGGTTAAATGGCGACTGCTGCGGCTGTCCTCGGCGCGAAATACCGGACCGATTTCAAACACGCCATCGAGACCTGAAGCGATGCCCATCTGTTTGTAAAATTGCGGCGATTGGGCAAGGTAGGCATAGGTCTCGAAATATTTGACCTGAAACACCTGAGACCCGCTTTCACTTGGACTTGCCATTAATTTAGGCGTGTGCAGTTCGGTAAAACCGAGGCCCAGGGCAAATTCTCTGCAGGCAAACTCAAAGGCGCTACGCAGCTTCAGCATCAACTGCCATTTTTTTGCTTTCAAATCGACCACACGATAGTTGAAGCGCAGATCGACAGCGCTTTCCTCTGTGATCGGAAAGGCCTGCGCTTGCGACAAAATCTCCAAAGACGTGACTTGCATCTCCACGCCTAGGGTCTTGCTTTGCTTTTCCTCAACAATCAAGCCCGTTACGGAAAAAACCGAGCCGGCCAATAAATGAGAAATTTCTTCGTGGCTGGCGATAGACGCTTTGCTTACCACCAACTGAAGCTGACCGCTTGAGTCGTGGGCGAGCAAAAATTGCACATGCTTTTGGTCTCTAAGCACATCCAGAGTGAGAAACAGGGTGACTTCCTGACCAACCCGCAAGGGCGCTTCTTTGACTAGGGCCTGTTCACGCTAATAATGGGCTTGCGTTGCCACCCACAAAGGGCGAGGGCAAGGAATGGGACGCGGCGAATACTTTGCGTATTCGCAAGGAGCAT
>Ga0302228_10000084_pt1 | contig 85193 bp, 72 predicted proteins | sample II_Palsa_N1_2_FD_193519 | JGI IMG/M metagenome (GOLD analysis project Ga0302228, IMG submission 193519) | Peat permafrost microbial communities from Stordalen Mire near Abisko, Sweden - II_Palsa_N1_2 | ecosystem: Environmental > Terrestrial > Soil > Palsa > Peat permafrost | place: Sweden... | reverse complement strand
TCGACACGTTCAAGGTCGTGCCGCCGGGCGTGGGTATCGTTCACCAGGTGAACCTCGAGTACCTCGCACGCGGCGTGCACAAGAAGGCTGACGGCAGCGACACTGTGTACTACCCGGATACGCTGGTCGGCACGGACAGCCACACGACGATGATCAACGGTATCGGCGTGGTGGGCTGGGGCGTGGGCGGCATCGAAGCGGAAGCCGGCATGCTCGGCCAGCCGGTGTACTTCCTGACGCCGGACGTGGTGGGCGTCGAATTGAAGGGCAAGCTGCGCGAAGGCCTGACGGCGACCGACCTGGTCCTGACCGTGACCGAACTGTTGCGTAAGGAAAAGGTTGTCGGCAAGTTCGTCGAGTTCTTCGGCGAAGGCACGAAGTCGCTGTCGCTGCCGGATCGCGCGACGATCGGCAACATGGCGCCGGAATACGGCGCAACGATGGGCTTCTTCCCGGTCGATGAAAAAACCATCGACTACTTCAAGGGCACGGGCCGCACCGACGCAGAAATCTCCGCCTTCGAAAACTACTTCAAGGCACAAGGCCTGTTCGGTATTCCGAAGGCTGGCCAGATCGACTACACCAAGGTCGTCACGCTGGATCTCGGCACGGTGACGCCGTCGCTGGCAGGTCCGAAGCGTCCGCAAGACCGTATCGAAATCGGTCACGTGAAGTCGACCTTCGGCGACCTGTTCTCGAAGCCGGTCGGCGAGAACGGCTTTGCGAAGAAGGCGGCGGATCTGGACGCGCAATACACGACGTCCAACGGCGTCAACGTGAAGAACGGCGACATCCTGATCGCGGCTATCACCTCGTGCACGAACACGTCGAACCCGAGCGTGCTGCTGGCCGCCGGCCTGCTGGCGAAGAAGGCGGTGGAAGCCGGCCTGACGGTTGCGCCGCACATCAAGACGTCGCTTGCGCCGGGATCGCGTATCGTCACCGAGTACCTGACGAAGACCGGCCTGCTGCCGTTCCTGTCGAAGCTGGGCTTCGAACTGGCGGCTTATGGCTGCACGACCTGTATCGGTAACGCGGGCGACCTGACGCCGGAACTGAACGAAGCGATCACGAAGAACGACATCGTCGCGGCGGCTGTGCTGTCGGGCAACCGTAACTTCGAAGCGCGTATTCACCCGAACATCCGCGCCAACTTCCTGGCTTCGCCGCCGCTGGTTGTGGCTTACGCGATTGCCGGCAACATCACGCGCGACCTGATGACCGAGCCGGTCGGCAAGGGCAAGGGCGGCAAGGACATCTACCTGGGCGACATTTGGCCGACCAGCGACGAAGTCAACGCCCTGCTCAAGTTCGCGCTGGACGCCGACGCGTTCCGCAAGAACTACGCACAGCTCACCAAAAAGGGCGACCTGTGGAGCAAGATCGAAGGCGAAGAAGGTCAAGTGTACGACTGGCCGAAGTCGACCTACATCGCTGAACCGCCGTTCTTCGGCAAGGACTTCTCCATGACGCCGGCAGACAGCATCGCCGCCGTGAAGAACGCGCGTGCACTGGGCATCTTCGGTGACTCGGTCACGACTGACCACATCAGCCCGGCAGGCTCGATCAAGGAAGACTCGCCGGCAGGCAAGTGGCTGAAGGCAAACGGCGTGCAGAAGGCCGACTTCAACAGCTACGGTTCGCGCCGCGGCAACCACGACGTGATGATGCGCGGCACATTCGCCAACGTCCGGATCAAGAACCTGATGATCCCGGCGAAGGCTGACGGCACGCGTGTTGAAGGCGGTTTGACGATTCACCAGCCGAGCGGTGAACAAGAGTCGATCTACGATGCAGCGATGAAGTACATCGACGCTGGTACGCCGACGATCGTGTTCGCGGGTGAAGAGTACGGTACGGGCTCGTCGCGCGACTGGGCGGCGAAGGGCACGCAACTGCTGGGCGTGAAGGCTGTGGTCGCACGCAGCTTCGAGCGGATCCACCGCTCGAACCTGGTGGGTATGGGCGTGCTGCCGCTGCAGTTCAAGGGTTCGGATAGCGTGCAATCGCTGGGGATTACCGGCGAAGAAACGTACGACATCGAAGGCCTTGGCGCTGACTTCAAGCCGCAGCAAGAAGTGACGCTGGTGATTCGTGGCAAGGACGGCAAGGAAAAGCGTGTGGCCGTGCTGCTGCGTATCGATACGCCGATTGAGGTGGACTACTACAAGCACGGCGGGATTCTGCCGTTCGTGCTGCGTTCGCTGCTCGCGGCCTAAGGCTGCTCTGTTAGCGCAAACGGTAGAGTTAAGCTGGTTTGCAGGTGCTGCGTCCTTGCAAAAGGACGCAGCCGATTTGAGAGCCCGACTTTGGTCGGGCTTTTTTTATTGACCGCGGCGGTCCACGTGGAACGCGGCGGGATCGTCGGTGATGCGACGCTGGATCATATGACCGTTCCAGCTATTGTCGATTGGCGTGGTTGCGCGCGTAGTCGCGGGTAAGCTATGTCGCTGCGCCGCCCAATTCAGCCAAGGTGCGTCGTCCACCGAGGCTTCCACATCTGGACGCGACACGCCGGCGCGCCACTCGGGCTGCACCGACACAGTGGGACGCACTGCCGGGCGGGTCGCCTGACTCAATTTCACACGTTCCTTCACATGCGCTTCGCCAAGGCTCGCCACATGAACACGCCTGGTTGCAACTGGCGCGTTTTTGGTTCCCGCTAGCACGGTTGGTGCAACGCTCGAAGCGCTTGCAACAGGGTTTGAAATCGTCTTCACTGCGATTTCCGTCCGTGTATTCCCGGTCGCGGTTTGGGGCGTGGCTCCCGGTTGGCCGCTACGCGAACTGTCGGCGACAAGCACCGGATGCTTCACTAAAACGGCCTTCGTGCTTTCGGCGTCTTTTATCGAGCAGGTCACTAGCAACCACGTCAGCGCGATTGTGCAACCCGCGAAAATTGACGCCGCGAGCACATGATCGGACCGCGACGAACGTGGACGAACCGTACTCATTTCCAGATAACGCTTGGCCTCCGCCAATGCGACGTCGATTTTGTACGTATCGACTTTCCTCTGTGGAATCTTGTAGGAGAGAATGTGCTTCACTCCAGGCGGAACCATGCCGGGCCGCCAGGCCGGTTGAGCGGGTTCCTCAATGGCCTGATGTACCGCCTCACGCAACAGACGCCGACGCACGCCGAAAGGCGGCGGCAAACCGTCGAAAGGACGCGGCAACGGAATGGTCAGATCGCCTTCGATCAACGCTAGCGGTCGAGTCATGGCAGATTGCTCCCGTGTAGATCGATCGCTTCGCAGAGTTGCTTCATCAGCGCTTCGCTGCGCTTTTCGAGCATGTCGAGTGCGTCTGCTTCGGGTTCAGGTTGAGCTACGCTGGAACGCTGCAGCGCCTCCATCAGACCGCGAGCGCCGACTAGTCCTGCAGCGCCGCTCAGTCTGTGCAGTACACCCCGCAGAGCGCCGGCGTCAGGCAACTCGCGCAAGCCGCGCATCCGCTGCAAGTCTTCCTGCACCGATTGGCACCAACTGCCTACGAACGTATGGAGATCGATTCCCTCATTTGACAGCGCCTCGAGGTAGGCTCGGTCGAAGGACTCGGTCGCTGCTTGTGGCGAATGAGCAATCTGTCGCTCCGCGAGGGTAAAGCCAGCCGCCGAGTCTTGAGCGTTGGCCGGCGACACGGGTGTGTGCACGCTCTCAATAGTGAACGGCGCGCTAAATGTGCATCGCGAGCCGAAGCCCAACGCGTTTTCAACCGTAAGTTCTCCTCGCATATGTTGCGCGAGCAGCCGACAAAGCGACAGACCTGACTCGACGTCCTCGCAAACTTCCGCTGATTGGGCGTTCGTGCTGAACCACCAAGGAAACTGCTCTTGTAAAGAACTTGCTGATTCGGTCTCCCCCGACGCGACGTGCCTCACGCTGATAGAAATCCGCTGCGATCCGGCATTCAGCCACTCCGCGCGCGCGACAATCGTGATCACACTGCTTTCACCACAACGAATCGCGCGACTCAGCATATGGAAGACCATTTGACCGAGCCGATCACTATCGGCAAGAACGCGCGTGTCGATCGACCGGTCGATGCTCACGCTCAGATGCAAGCCTTTCCGCGCGGCGGTAGGTGCGAACAACGCAACAACGCCTTCGATAAGTTCACGCACATTCACCACATTTTCGGCGAGAAGAATAGCGCGTGATTCGACATGCGAGTTCGAGAGCACGTCTTCAATTGCACGAAGCGTGGTACGCATGCCTAAGTGGATCTTGCCGGCCAAGGAACGTTCGTTCGGCGTTAGAGCGACGCTATGGAGCGTCCCCAACAAGGAGGCTAATGCGGACAGCGGTCCGCTTATGAAATAGCGCATTGCGCTTTGAATGCGGTCGCGCTCACGCCCGGCAGCGGCCTCAGCATGTGCGGCGGCTAAGGCGTGTGCGGCCTGCTCCCGGGCCTCGACGGCAGCATAGCGACGTTGCCACTCGCTCTCGACTCCGACCAGTCTTATGATGGCCCGATCGAATGCGATGCGTGCGCGACACCATCCACCAAGCGCGACAACTAACAGTGCGGCTAGCGCGAACAGCGCACCCACCGAAGTATGCCAAGCCACGTCACTTAGAGAAACGCCAGAGTCCCCTTGGCCAACGTCAACTGCAGTTGCTGCGTCTGCACGCATCGAAAGGGGGCCCAGCAACGCGAATGCGACGATGCTAGCCAATGCAGTTGCGCACCGGATCGAACCCGTTCGCGCCGAGCGCGAGGACCAGTGCGCGAATTCGCGCGCACCCGCCCGGGAATCAGGCTGGGTAGTCATGTTCATACTTGCCGGACTCAATCGATAAGCTTTTGCAGCGATGCAAATTCGATTAGCGCGGCGAGCGAGGACAAGCCAAGTTTTTCCTGGATGCGACTCTTGTACGTACTCACCGTCTTGTCGCTCATGAAAAGCGCGTCCCCAATCGCCTTATTTGACATTCCTTTCGACAGCATTTGCAGGATCATCAACTCTTTATCGGAGAGCAGCTTGAGGCTTTCTTCTTCTTGGTCAGCGGATATAGACGAACCTGCTCCGGCACCGCCAACATTCATCGGAAATACGGTATAGCCAGCCAGCACTGCTTCGACCCCGCGCATGATCTCCTTCATTTCCTGCGACTTGGCGACAAAACCCTGCGCCCCTGAACGCATGGCGCGTGGGGCGAAGGCCGAGGGATCCTGGCCTGATAGCACCAGAACGCGGACACCAGCGTGAGCCAGCTTCAGACGCGGAATGACTTCGAGTCCGTTGATACGCGGGATGTCGAGATCGAGAATGACGAGATCCGGCAAGTGCAGCCGGGCTAACTCGACAGCCGCCTGCCCATTCTCGGCCTCGAAGACATCAGATACGCCGAGGAGCTGCACAATATGCGTCTTGGTAACAAGCCTAAACGCGGGGTGGTCGTCCACGATCATAATGGTGGTCATTCTGATGTTCTCCTAAACATATATCGAATCACTCGCTACCACGAACAAAATCGATTTCAACACGCCGGTTTGGCGCGAGACATTGCACCAGTGCACTGCGGTCCTTCTGATCACATTCCACCACTGGTTTGGTTTTGCCCATCCCTGTAACGGTGATCGGCACCGTCACACCGCGTTTGACCAGATATGCCTTCACCGTCAGTGCGCGTTGAAGTGAAAGATTTTGGTTGTACGCATCGCTGCCGAGACGATCTGTGTAACCGCTGATGTTGAGTTGCCGGATACCCTTCACTTTTTGCAATCCAGCCGCTACCGCGTTGAGTTGGTTCTTGCCGTTCGGCAATAAAGCGGCGAGGTCGCTGCCATTGAAGCGGAAGGCCGAATCAGCTCTTAACGTGATGTCCGGTGCGGGTGTGTGCGTCGGCGTGGTGGGTGTCGGAATGTTTGGCTGGGCGCACTGCAAGCCCGCCTCCGCCGCCTTGCGTAAGTTGCCCTGAATACCGGGCAACGCCTTCTCAGCAGCAGAGAAATCATGCCTCCACGCGTAGTGTCCGGCCAGCATAAGTTCGACTTCGGCACAGGCCAGCGGCACTTGTGCCTCCGGGCACCGTGCGGTGGCTGGATCGCTCTTGATGACATTAACGATCTTCCACAAATCCGGACGTACGGTCGACACCGTGCGCAGTTCCGGATTCGCGGCGGACAGCGACGCATCGTTCTCCAGACCGAAGGTGATCATCGCAGCCTGCCCGATCGCCTCCTCGACGAAGCCCCACCGATCATGGGCGCGCCACTCCGTTTGCGCGGCGTCGATCCAGCATTGCGCTTTCGCATGGAAATAGGTGTTCTGGCCGACAGGCAATTTGTCGAGCCGCTGTTGCAGCGCTGCAAGAGCCTCGCCACCGCTCGCGATCGGAGCGTAGGTACTCAACCATTGCGGCGTAACTGCGCCGGAGGCGGTATCTTGCGCCGCGCCAATGCCAGTCTTCAATAAGGTGGGATCTTCGATGCCCAGTCGGTCACGTTGGGCCTGATTCGCACAGCCGGCTAAGACCAGCGCGCACGCCACCATCGTTTGCTGAAATTTCATCTCTTCCCTGCGTTAAAACGCATTCTCGCTGTAAGAGCCGAGAGTATGGGGAGAGGCGTCCAGGACTGGAATGGGAAAATTCTTAGAGTGGTATCAAAATGGTTGTCGATGTGACCGGCACCGCATACGGCAAAGCTCGTGAACGAGCGCAGCGCGAAGGACATCGCGCTCCCGGCATTTTTCGTTTCGGAACATTCCTAGAGTCCAGCCACCCGATCAAACAGGATAATCGGCGATCGATAGCGATCACGTTACCGCCGACGTGTTCCACACGCCCTGCAGAATGTCATGGCCGCTTGCCTGGCCGTTCAACTCTTCACGCAGACACAGCGCGGTAATTGGGACGACGTGCTGGCACGCGTCGTGACCGCCTTGCGGCAGCGGTTCTCCACGTAACGGGTAAGGCGCAGAGCGCGACACGCGAGCATCGTAAGCACCCTCCCCCTTCACTTCAACCCAAAATCCACCCGCGTCGTCGCGCCCTTATCTTTGATACCTTGCGCATCGAGCTTCGGCGCGACGATGAACACCCGGCTGCTGTCGATCTTGCCGTCAAAGTATTGCTGCACACTCTGTGCACGCTGCTGCGCCAGCTCACGCAAACTGGCATCGTCGACAGGCGCGTGTTCCGCCAGCGCGCTCTTCATCTCATCGGCGGGTAGCGATTTCGTCAGCCCCACGAAATTGCGCGGCTTCTTGAAGTCGGCATCTTTATAAGCCTTGGCCAGGTACTTGTCGTACTCCTTGGGATCGACGTTGACCGTCGAGAGATCGACGCTCGCACCATTGCCCACCACGTCCTTGACCTTCTCCTGCTTGACCAGCTTTTCGACGTATGCCGTGCGCAAGGCAGGCGTATCGACAGCCGGATCGACGCGCCCGATCAGATCGATGCGAATCGACGCTTTGTCGGCCAACGCCTTGGCGATGGTATCGAGCTTCTGATTGTCGGCATCCGACAGTTTTGCCGACCCTGCGTCGAACTCAACGTAGCCCATCTCCTCGCTGTTGCCGCCGAACGCGTTCGCCAGCAACGAGAATGGCGCCGTCACGGCCTTCTCCAACAGATTCAGCACCGCATGCCAGATCAGCCCGCCAATGCTGAACTCCGGATTCGACAGCGAACCCGACACCGGAATGTTCACGTCGATTTCGCCCTTCGAATTCTTCAGCAGCGAAATCGCGAAACGCACCGGCAGTTTGGTCGCCGTGTCGTTGTCCACGTGATCGCCGAACGTCAACTGATCGATGAAGATGTGGTTGTTCGCGGTCAGTTGGTCGTTATCCAGCTTGTAGTGCAGATCGACGTTGAGCTTGCCCTTCGTGATCGGATAGCCCGCGTACTTCGCCGAGTACGGCGTGAGGTTGGTCAGTTCGATGTCATGGGCGCTCGCCGTCAGGTCGAGCGCCGGCTTGGCAATCAGCGGGTTGACCGATCCACGGATCGAAAGCGGTCCATTCGCGGCGAGCTTGGCGGCCACGTCCACCGGCGCGGAGGTCGTCGATTGTGTACCGAACGCGCCAATGGTCCCCTGAATGCCGACCAGGTTAGCCGTGAAGTTCGGCTTGATGAAGTTATCGGTGTAGGTCACGCGGCCTTGCTGCAGCACCAGTTGGCCGAAGTGCAGTTTCACCGGAGCAGACGGAGGCGCAGCAGCGGAGGCCGTGCTCGCCTTCGCGGAAGCGCCTGAAGCAGACGCTGCAGCAGACGGTGCAGAAGCGGCCGCAGGTGCGGAGGCCTCAGCAATGGCAACAGGAGGCACCGCATCAGCAGCCGAGCCCGGCACGACCGCGGCAGCGCCGGCAGCACTGCCAGTCCCCGGCGTCAGCGGCACCGGTTCAGTGGTGCTCTTGCTGCGCGTGAGCGACTGCTTGGAATCGCCCTCATGGGCGACCACGTCCGTGAGGTTCAGCTTGCCCTGCGGGTCCAGCAGCACGCGGCCGTAGAAGTTCGAAAAGGTGACGCGTGCAGCGTCGACATCCGTGCCGTGTTCGTCATAGTTCGCCTTCAGGTTCGTCAGGGCGAGCGATCCCCATCCTGCAAACGAGTCGGACGTCACCTTGTCGAGCATGCGCACGTCGACGAGCGCCACGTTACCGCGATACGACGCCTTGAACGCCTTCGACACCTGGGACGCCGCCAGATCGCCGTTCATGTTCAGCAGCGCGCTGGCAATCGTCGCATTGAGCTTGCCGCCGAAGTACGGTTCGAACGCCGCCGCGTCGAGCCGGTTGGCGTCCACTTTCAGGGCGAGCTTGAGCGGCGTGGCCGTGACGTCGCCCTTTACGCCCAACGTGCCCTTGCGATTCAGCGTCGCTTGCAGATCGATGGGCAGGGGCTTGCTCAGATCGTCGCTGATCTGCTGCACTTTCAACTGCAGCGGGGTGATGTTGAGTTTGACGGGACGCGGCGTTGTGTTATCCGTGAAGTTGGCTGTCGCGTCCTTCAGGTTCAGTTCGCCGATCTTGTAGTGCCAGGCCGGCCCCTGTTCCTCGGCCTTCTTGACTGCATGGATCGCCGTGCGTTGCTGCGCTTCCTGGTGGGGTCCGGCAAGCGCGGCGAGATCGATGCTGCCGTCCTTCAGACGCTGCGCATTGATCACGAGGCCTGTGGCGTCGACGCCGGTGATGTCCGCATTACGGCCCGAGACGTCGACAGCCTTCACGCTCACCTGGCCTTGCGCAAGCGCGACAACCGGCTCCTTGTTGCCGCGCGCCGCCAGCTTCAACGATTGCAGGTCCAGTTGACTCTCGCCTACCTGAATGTCCGGCGGCGATTTCGACCAGTTCGCGCTGACGTTGGCCGTCGCGGAGAGTGCGCCGTCGGTCACCTGGGCAGCGGTCATGCTGTCGAGATACGGCTGCAACATCGGCAGCGACAACGTCTTGAGGTCGAGCTTCGAATCGGCGCTCTTTGCCACCAGACCGAGCGAACCCGCTGCATCGAGCGAGCCGGGGTTGTCCTTGAATTGCGTGCTCACCGTGTAGTGAGCGGGTGCCGGGGCAATCGTCGAGAAGTCCGCGAGCGAGACCGCCAGGCCCTTCAAACCCAACGCAACGGGCCTCGCCGCCGCGTCATCCTGAACGTTGATGGTCCCGTCATTGAGCGCGAAGCGTTTGATTGCCAGGTCGAGCGGCGCCGGAGCCTTCGCCGCTGTGCCGGTTGCGGCCGATGCCCCCTCCGGCGCACTTGCCGCGCCTGCCGCACTCGCACTACTCGCGGCGGACGAAGCCTCGCTTGCCGATGCCGCTGCACTGGGCTGCGCCGTTGCACTGGTCGCCGCAGGCGCTACCGCCGGCGCAAACGTGCGCTCCACACTCAGCACACCGTCCTTGTCGCGCGCCAGATTGACGGTGGGCGTATCAAGCAGGATCTCGTCGAAGTGATACACGCTCTTCAGCGGCTCGAGCGTCGCCGCCGCGACATGCAACGCGTGCGCAGCAAAGAACGGCTGCTTGTTCTCGTCGAGCACGTCGATATCGTTCAGATCGACGGTCCCCGTCACGCGCAGCGACGGCGCGTCGTCGGACACGACGAAATTGAGCTTCAGGTCGGTCGACAGCTTGCCCGTCTGCACCGTCACCGGCAGTTTCGCCGGCGCGTACGACAGGATCTGCGGCACATTGAGCCCGTCGAAACGCAGCGACACTTCCGACTCACGCGAAGCAGCAAACGGCTTGGTCTTGCCGTCGATCGCGAGCGGGCTGCCGTCGATGCGCGCGCGCAACAGCGGCTCGACGAAGATATCGGTCTTCGACGGCAGCGTGGCGATAAACGGAATGCCGAGCTTCCACTGATCGATCACGTGCTTCACGCCGAGCAAACGGTCGTCGAAGGTAATCTGGCCGTTCTCGAGACGGATGTTCGACACCGAAAACAGCGTCGGCTTGCTATCCGGTTTGGACGGCTGCCTGGCGAACTTCTCGATCAGGTCCGTGAAATTGAAACGCTGCGCGTCATAGCGAATGATGTTGAAACGCGGCGAATCGAGCTGCACCTCATCGACGATCGGCGCGCCGCGGAACAGCGAGCTCCACGACGGCTTCACGATCAGCCGCGAGATATCGACGAAGTCGCCCTGGCCGCCGCGCTCGCCGACATGAATGCGATCCGCTTCGAGCCTGAGCGTATAGGGATTGAGCGCAATGCGGCCAATGGTGGCGGGCCGGTCGAGCTGCTTGCTGAGTTGTTGCTCGGCAATATGGCGAATCAGCGGCGGCGCCGCGAAAAAGCCGAGCAAACCGAATACGACGAGGAAGATCAGCAGGCCGATCACAACACGTCGCGTACGACGAGCCTGCGCGACACCGCGCACGGCCTGCAGGGAAGATGCCAGGGTTGCTTTATTGAGGCTTGCCATGCTCGGTCATGGGTGATGCGGCGGCAAGCCCGCCGCGATAACTAAAGTCTTGCCTCGGGCAAGTATATGTCTTGAGGCGTGTACGGGATAGGAATGTAAGCCGAAAGCAAACAATCACCCGAAGCGCATGAACAGAGTGTGAAACGAGCAGAGGTGGCGCGTTTTGTGACGCTCGCTGCAACGCCGCGAACCCGCGTTGCGGATTCGGAAACAATCGCCTTGCGGGCCTTTGCGCCCGCAACGGTGTGCGTCGCATTCGCGCGACGCACACTCCGTCACTATTGGCGCACGACCGCCGGCGGCTGCCAGGTGCCATCCGTGGCTTGCGGCTTCGGTGCATACAGGCGCAGCACAAGCTGCAGGTCGGTGCGCGGCGCCGGTAGCCAGTTAGCGGCCCGCACCCGCACCGACGACACCACCACGTCAAGCGAGCCGTCGCGATTGCGGTGCGCACCGTTGCGATCGCCCACCGCCAGCCGCGCCGGCGCACTTTCGCCGAGCGCGCCTTCCTTCGTATAAGCGGTGATGGACCAGAAGCCGCGTACCGGCGGCAACTGGTTCGGCGCGAAGTGGATCACATAGCGGTTCGCGCCGTTCAGCGCATGGCCGTCGCTATCCAGCGTCAAGGTGGCGCGCACTTCGTCGTCTTTTGTGCCGATGCCCGGCTGCGCGTACGCCGCATAGGCACGCAGCGCGTAGTCCGGGCCGTAGTTGCCGACACCGTCGCCGAACCAGCTCCAGCCATTGACGCTCAGCAGATTGGGCGGCGGCGTCACCACCCGCTCGCGGCCATCGCTGAGGCCCGACGTAATCGCGTCGCTGGCGTCGGGCAGTTTGACCGGCTCGCCCGGTTTCACGCCGAGGTCGGCGAGGAACTTGAGCGCGTGCGGATCGTCCGGCACCGGCGGGTTGTCCTGCATGCCCTCTGCCAGCCGGCTAAAGAAGCCGCCCGCATCGAGCGCAGCGACCTGCGCAGCCGGCGAGCCGGATGCCGCCAACGCCGCAGCGGCCGCGGCATTACCGCCCGGCGCGATCGCCGAGCGCGCATCGCTCGCGTAGGCACTCAGCGGCACGAGGCGAATGCCGCGTTGCAGTTTGCGGACCAAGGTCATGTCACGCCCGGCGTTCGACTGGATTCGCACCGTCACCCACGCGTTGCGGGTCGGTACGTCGATGCGTTTAACATTTTTCGGCAAATCGCCCTGCCAGCCGGGACCGACGAAGGCAATCGCCTGTTCCTTGATACCGTTGGCACGCGGTCCCGTTTGCGCGCTGGTCGACCAGACCACGTTGGTCCACATGTCGAGCGCACGCGCGTCAACATAACGGCCGTGCGAATCGGGCAGCGCGAGGATAACCGGCTCCGCGCCCAGATCGAGCCAGGCGCTCGAATCGAGCGTATCGAGACTCGGCGTGGGCGGATTGGCCAAGCCGACCGGCGGCAACGCCTGCGCGTGACGCAAGGTATTGAGCGGCGCCTGGCCCGGATCGGTGCCGACGGCGGCGTCGCGCGCCGCTTCCATCAGCACGAGCGGGTAGCCGAACACATAGGAATCGGCCACCTCGTCCTTGATCCAGCCGGTGGGCTTGGGCGCGTCGACGGGGGTCGAGGCACAGCCGGCGAGGAATGTGAGCCCTGCGAGCGACGCGCAGGTCCAATGAAGCGAAAACAGTTCTCGGCGAGTTTTTATCATTCGTTCAGGTGGCAGAACGTTCGGTCCAGGAAGATGCGTCGGTCAGCTGCGGCTGTGCGCACGTGGCTCCCAAGCCCCCGCGAACGCGCCGCGTATCTCGCTCCCGACAACAACGGGTTGTATCGTATCCTTGACAGCTAGCAAGCGCAAAGGCACAAACGCACCTTTCGCACCACTCGCCGCCCTCTCGCCCTGGAGCGCCCCATGTACGTCCCCGCACATTTCGAAGAGAACCGTCCCGAAGTTCTTCATCAGTTGATCGTCGACCAGTCGTTCGGCACGCTCGTCACCACCGGTCCCAACGGCCTCGACGCGAATCATTTGCCGTTTGAATTCGCTGCGGACGAGGGTCCGCACGGCACGTTGCGGGCCCATGTGGCGCGAGCCAATCCGGTCTGGCAGGAAGTGGCCGAGCGGCCCGACACGCTGGTGATTTTCCAGGGGCCGGCCGCCTATATTTCGCCCACCTGGTATCCCAGCAAGCATGAGGCGCACCGCCAGGTGCCGACTTACAACTACATGGTGGTGCATGCGCACGGCAAGATCGTCGTGCACGACGACGAAACGTTCTTGCGCGGCCTCGTCGCGCGGCTTACCCGCAAGATGGAGGCGAATGAGCCGAAGCCGTGGAAGATGGGTGACGCGCCAGCCGACTATATCTCGCAGATGCTGGGGGCCATTGTCGGCATCGAGATTGAGGTGACGCGGCTGGTCGGCAAATGGAAGCTCAGCCAGAACAAGGAGGCTCGCGACCGCCGCGGCGCAGCGGAAGGGTTGCTGGCTGGCGGCAGCGAAGTCCAGGAGGCCGTCGCCGAGGCCATGTTGAATGCGCCGCCGGCGTTTTGAAGGGCGTCACGAACGTTTCACGCGTTCTGGCCCTGGTCTGGGTCCGGATGATTCGGGTTCTATCATCGGGCGCTGCATGAGTCCTTGACCTTCCCATCATGGGAAGGTGAATACTGGACTCATGACGCGGCCCCATGCCGCCCGAGCCCCTATCACCATGACCGATCTTTCCACTCCCGAACCCCTCGCGCAGACAAGCGCTGAACTCGATATCAGCGGCATGACCTGCGCGTCGTGCGCCATGCGGGTCGAAAAGGCGCTGGCGAAGCTGCCTGGCGTCGCCAGCGTGTCCGTCAATCTTGCGACCGAGAAGGCCACCGTCAATCTCAGCGATCCCGCCACCGGCATCGATGCGCTTGTTGCCGCGGTGACCAAAGCGGGTTATCAGGCAACGCCGATCGTCGAAGAAGCCGCTCCGGACGCCGCGCCTTCCGTCGCGCAGCGCGCCCAGCAGCTCACCCGCCGCGAACTCGCGGCGGTCGTGGTGTGCGCGCTGCTGACGCTGCCGCTTATGTTGCCGATGATCAGCGAAGGCTTCGGCGGCGCTTTCGGCTCGCACGGCATGAACACGCTCGTCCCGCCATGGCTGCAGTTCGGACTCGCCACGCTCGTGCAGGTGGTCTTCGGTGCGCGCTTCTACAAGGCAGCCTACCGTGCGGTGCGGGCCGGCGCGGGCAATATGGACCTGCTGGTCGCGCTCGGCACTTCGGCCGCGTACGGCATCAGCGTCTACGAGCTCATCGTGCATCCGGGCGAGCAGATGCATCTGTACTTCGAGGCATCGGCGGTCGTGATTGCGCTGGTGCGCTTCGGCAAGTGGCTCGAAGCGCGCGCCAAACGCCAGACCACGGATGCGATCCGCGCGCTGAACGCGCTGCGGCCCGAGCGCGCGCGCATTCGCGTCGGCAGCGAGGAACACGAGTTGCCGCTGGCGCAGGTGCGGGTCGGCATGATCGTGGTTGTGCGGCCCGGCGAGCGGCTGCCGGTGGATGGCGTGATACTCGAAGGCCGCACTCACATCGATGAATCGCTGATTACCGGCGAGAGCCTGCCCGTGCCCAAGCAAGCGGACGATCCGGTCACGGCCGGTTCGATCAACGGCGAAGGCGCGATCGCCGTCACGACGAAAGCGGTCGGTGCGGAGACCACGCTCGCGCGAATCATTCGGCTTGTCGAAACGGCGCAGGCCGAGAAGGCGCCGATTCAGCGGCTGGTCGACCGGGTGAGCGAAATTTTTGTGCCGGCAATTCTGGTGATCGCTCTGCTCACGCTGGCAGGCTGGCTGATCGCCGGGGCCGGCGGCGAGACCGCGATCCTCAACGCGGTCGCCGTGCTGGTGATCGCCTGCCCTTGCGCGCTCGGCCTGGCGACGCCCGCAGCAATCATGGCGGGCACCGGTGTCGCTGCGCGCCACGGGGTACTGATCAAGGACGCCGAGGCGCTGGAAATCGCCCATCGCGTCAACCTCGTTGCCTTCGATAAAACCGGCACGCTCACCGTGGGGCAACCGTCACTGACGGCTTTCGAGCCGATCGGGATCGAGCGGGGTGCGGCGCTGGCGCTCGCCGCGGCCGTGCAGCGGCAGAGCGATCATCCGCTCGCGCGGGCGGTGGTGAAGGCGTATGAAGAGGCAGCGCGGGCAATGGACGATGGCAAGGCCACGACGGCCTCCAAGGCCCGTGCCGTACCAGGACGTGGTGTCGAAGCCGAGATCGACGGCCGCACCCTCGCGATAGGCAGCACCCGCTGGCTAAACGAACTGGGCATCGCGCTGCCTCCCGCGCTCGCAAGCCGCGCGCAACAACTCGAAGGCGCCGGCAATACAGTCTCGTGGCTGATGAGCGTGGGGAACGGCGCAAGCGGCAACGCCGCCCCGCCCGCCGCGCTCGCATTGCTTGCCTTCGGCGACACCGTCAAGCCGACCGCGCGCGCCGCAATCGAGCGCCTCAAACAGATGGGCATCCGCAGCGTTCTCGTGACTGGCGACAACCACGGCAGCGCGGCCAGTGTCGCGGCGGCGCTCGGTATCGACGAATTCCATGCCCAGGTGCTGCCGGAAGACAAAGCCCGGGTGATCCGCGATTTGAAGATCCGCACCGCCGGCATTGTCGCGATGGCGGGTGACGGCATCAACGACGCCCCCGCGCTCGCCGCCGCCGACCTGGGCATCGCCATGGCAACCGGCACCGACGTCGCGATGCACGCGGCAGGCATCACGTTGATGCGCGGCGACCCCGCACTCGTGGCCGACGCCATCGACATCTCACGCCGCACGTGGCGCAAGATCCAGCAGAACCTGTTCTGGGCGTTCGTCTACAACCTGATCGGCATTCCGCTCGCCGCCTTCGGTCTGCTGAATCCGATGCTGGCGGGCGCGGCGATGGCGTTTTCGAGCGTCAGTGTCGTAACCAATGCGCTGTTGTTGCGCACCTGGCATGGGGCGAAGGGGACTAACTGAGGAGCGCGAGTCCGATGTCCTTCGGATTACGGAAAGCACTCGCCACCTTGTCACATTCGCTTTGCGGAACCCCAAATTCGTCGAAATAGGTTCGCCATTCCCGCACAACGCTCGCGATCTCGTTGATGTAAGCCACCGCGTCGTTGGCCCGAATGCCAAACTGGCCGGCGGCGGAGAACGCGTTGTCGAGCGTTGCCAGTCGGCCTTTCCGGCCGACGCCAAGAACGAGATACCGCTGTGAGGCGACCTGAGGTTTCGGCACCACGTCATACAGGTCGCTCAACCTCCAACCGCCGCGCGCACCCTCCCAAACAAAGGCATGGTTGCGCAAATGATCGTCGTCGTTAGAGACAAGGATGTTGAACACCATTCGCCGGAACAGTTCGACCTTGTCGTGCGCAACAAAGCCGCTGGCGCCATGAGTGTTTAGGACCTCAGCGAGGTCGGCATACTGCGCCCTGGTCGTATCGTTCTCATGCAACTGGAGCATCGTCAAGGCGCTGACGATATGACGGCGAGCGAACACGCCCGTCGCCAACGGCACCCGGTCAAATCGCTCGATCAGCATGACATCACGCCCATCGGCAAGTTGTACCATCGCAAGTTCCGGCACACGCAGGCCACATTGGCGCGCTAGCTCCAACGTAGCGCGTTCGATCAGAGGCACGTTGAAGCCGTCGTTGAGCGCCGGAAACTTCGCCAGCCATTGCCGCCCCTTGTCCAACAGAACCGCCTTGGGGCGCGCGCCGCCGAACGTTGCGCCGACAGTAAAGTAAGCCTCCAGGTTCCGGGGCACAGGCCTGCCCTCTTGAATCATTGCTGAAGCATCGAGCAGATATTTGAGGTCCTTCGCGCCCGGCAGCTTGCCGGTTTCGGCTTTCGCCGTGGGCGAATCGCGGAAGTCGAGCGCTCCCGTCCTGTGTGGCCCTGCGTGCATAAGATAGTCGGTTTCCGGCAGCGAATTCGGTACGGCCTGGACCATGTTTTCGATCACGCGCCGCCCCCACGAGTCGGGGGCCGCATCCCGTATCGCGCCGAAGAGGGCGAGCTGCGCCGGCGGCTCGAATGTCACCGGCTTGCCTGTTCTGTTTGCTGCGACAAGCGACAGGCTCTCTGGATCGACCGAAATCGCGTTCTTGCGCTCGCGGTAACGGTTGCCGTAAACGAAGGTCGAGCGAACCGGCCTGATGCCCTGCTCGTAAACGGTGAGCAAGCCAGCGGGGACGGCTTCACTATCACCCTCGAGCCAAATAAATACGGTTTTCGTCCAGTCCTTCGTGTCAGAAGTCGTAGGGGTCATGCTTCGTATCGCTCCTGCGAGGCCGCTTGCGTGCCTCGGCCTTTCGTTTCGACTCGCCTATGACGTCGGCCTGCAAATTCGACAAGGGCTCGAGAAGCCCAAGCAAACCGGCACGCTCCAACGCCTGAAGCCACGCCAGAAAATTCACGGATACGTCGCCCTTCTCTATCCGAACAAGGGTGCTCGGACTGATGTTTGCTCGCTCGGAAAAGTCTTGCCGACTCATGTTGCGGGCAATGCGGGCAGCAGAAATCGCCGCACCCAGCGCCTCGGAGCGTCGGCTCAGATCCGACGAGACAAATTCCTTGTTCTGGCGTCGCATGGGTCTATATTGACAAATGAGATGACTTATTAGATCAACATAGACCAAATTTTACAAATTCTCAAGGGATGCATCGACGTAATTTATCTATGCTGACTAAATATGACATTTAAATACTCAACATAGACCAAATTATCCGTAACATTGACATCCGCACGGGCTCATTTGAACGCCCCCAACTTCCCCCTGAAAACCCGTCCGTAACCGTTTCCAATCTCAAGAAATCGGGAAATTTGCCGTAAATGGAGCAATAGCGCGATCCGCAGCGACGCACGGACCGCGCGCTCTCCTTGATCCTTACCCGCAGAAATCCCATGGAAATTTTCTCTTTGCGCCGCGCCAGCGTCGGTGCCAGGCTCGCCATGCTTTCGTGCGCGCTAGTGGCGCTGATCTTCGCCGCCTTCACATGGGCACTCACCCGCTCGGCCGGCGCGCAGGTCAGCGAGCAGGTACTGGCGCGCATCGCCGAAAAAGACCGTTCGATTGCGGCGATGATCGCCCTGTTCGACAAGGGGCTTTCGGCAGAAGTCGGCCGCTCCATGACGTTGTTTGCCAGCCTCCTGCCGGCCACGTACACGCTCGACGAAACCCAGAAGGTCGATATCAACGGCGTCGCCACGCCCACCCTCAAGGCCGGCGACAAAGTCCTCAACATGGATTTCTCGATCCCCGACCAGTTTCTGCAAAACAGCGGCGCCATCGCCACTGTCTTCGCCCGCACCGGCGACGACTTCATGCGCGTCACCACGTCGCTGAAGAAGCAGGACGGCAGCCGGGCAATCGGCACCTTGCTCGACCGCAGCAGCCCGGCCTACGCTCTGCTCCTGGCGGACAAGCCCTACACCGGGCTCGCCGCCCTGTTCGGCAAGCGCTACATCACCCAGTACCGGCCCATCGCGGATGCGAGCGGCCGGGTCATCGGTGCCCTGTTCGTCGGCGTCGACGTGGGCGCGCAGATCCAGTCGGTCCAGGACGGTATCAGCCAACTCAAGATCGGCGACAGCGGTTACTACTTCGTGCTCAATGCGGCGAATGGCGCGGACCGCGGCAAGTTCCTCGTGCATCCGGCCGCCGCCGGCCAGCTCGCCGACGAGGCCAACGCGCCCTACAAGCAGATGCTCGACATGCAGCAAGGCCAGTTGGAATACCGCTCCGCCGACGCCACGCTAGGCGAAACTTCCGCGCGCGACAAATACGTGTCGTTCACCACGGTGCCGGAATGGCACTGGCTGGTGGGCGGTGTCGCGCCGCGCGACGAGGTGATGGCCGAGGTCACCGCGACCCGCAATCACTTTCTCCTCATCGGTTTTGTGCTGGTAGCGGGCTTCGCCGTGCTGTTCCTGATCGCCGTGCGGCGCCTGGTAAGCCGTCCGATCGAGGCAGCCGCGAGGGCCTCCGAGCGTCTTGCGGCGGGCGACCTCAGCGTACGGCTCGCGGCCGGCCATAGCCACCGCACCGACGAAATCGGCCGCTTGATGCAGGCCATCGACGGCATCGGAGAAGGGCTTGCACGGATCGTGACCCAGGTGCGCAACGCGTCGTCCGACATGACGCAGGGCACCGCGAAGATTGCCGCCGGCAGCGGCGATATCGCCTCGCGCATCGCCACGCAGGCAAGCAGCCTCGAACAAACCGCCGCGAGCATGGAACAGATCACGTCGAACGTGCAGCAGAACGCGGACCACGCCGCACAGGCCAATACGCTGGTGACGAGCGCATCCGAGGCGGCCATGGAAGGCGGCCGCGCCGTGGAGCGCGTCGTCTCGACGATGGGCGAGATCAGCCGCTCGTCCCAGAAGATCTCCGACATCACCAGCGTGATCGAAGGCATCGCGTTTCAGACCAACATCCTCGCGCTGAATGCAGCCGTCGAGGCCGCGCGCGCCGGCGAGCACGGCAGAGGTTTCGCCGTCGTCGCCTCCGAAGTGCGCGCGCTCGCGCAGCGCAGTGCGGCGTCGGTAAAGGAAATCGAAACGCTGATCGCGGAATCGACGGCGAGGGTGGAAGGCGGTTTCAAGATCGCCGAGGAAGCGAGCGCGACGATGCACAGCATCGTCGAACGGGTCGGCCAGGTACGCGCGATCATGGGCGAGATCAGCGTCGCGTCGCGCGAACAGTCGGGCGGCATCGAGCAGGTAAACCTCGCCGTCACGCAGATTGGGGAGGCGACCCAGCAAAACGCGACGATTGTCGGCGACGCGGAACACGCCGCCGCGGAACTACAGGATCAGGCCGACCGGCTCGCGCAGGTGGTGAGCGTGTTCAAGCTGGATGCGCAGCGGCGGAACTAAGCGTTAGCCGCGGGATAGGCAGCAGCGGGCGAACGGCCGCCCTGCTCAGAACTCGACGTCCAGTTCATCGATCTCATCCACTTCCTGCTGCGCGTCCGCCATCCATTGCTGCATCTCCGGCAGCGCGAGGATGCGCTGCCCGTATTCGACGATATCCGGGTCGAGCTTGACGTCGTAGGTGACGAAGCGGGTCACCACCGGCGCATACATGGCGTCCGCGGCGCTGCGTTCGCCGAACAGATACGGGCCGCCATACTGCTCCAGACACTCGCGCCAGATGGCAACGATTCTGTCGATATCGGACTGCGCGCGCGCCCACACCTTGAAGCCCGGGAAGTGCGCTTTCAGGTTCATCGGCAGTGCCGAACGAAGCGAGCCGAAGCCCGAATGCATCTCGCCGCTGATGGCCCGGCAATGCGCCCGCGCGCGCCGGTCTTGCGGCAACAGTTTGGCATCGGGCTGCACTTCGTTCAGATACTCGGCAATCGCCAGCGTGTCCCAGACCTTGATGCCGTCATGGAACAAACAAGGCACGAGAATCGATGGCGAGAGCAACAGCAATTCGGCGCGTGCGCTGGGGTCGTCGACCGGCATCACGATCTCTTCGAAAGGCAACCCGCTGAACTTCGTCAGCAGCCAGCCTCGCAGCGACCATGACGAATAGTTCTTGCTGCTAAGGGTAAGCGTGGTATTCGCCATACGAATCTCCTCCTTAAGCGGGCGCACGTTTGTGCCGCGCGGCGTACCGGAGCCGCCGCGTGCACGCCATGGTGCGTCGGCGCACCAAATCACGGCAAAACCAGCACCTCGGGTGAAATAGCGCAAATGCTATGCCAGCGCGAGCCCCTATCGAACGCTTCGGTTAGCGTTGGCACACGTATTGCCTCTATTCGGTCTCCTTTCCTTCTGGGCATTCGTGCGAAGGCTATGAACCTGTTCGCATATCCCGCATACCAGGCGTTCGCCGACCTGATGCTTCCGGCCCGGCACGGCGCTGCGCTCATCAATCGTTCGCTGGATGCCTGGCCGGCCTTCAACGACACGCCGCAAGGACGCTCGCTGCGCGCGTCGTGCGATCTGATTACCCTGGCGGGTCTCACGCATTCCCGGCCGCCGTTCGCGCTGGATGAAATCGAGGTGGACGGCAAGCCCGTCAACATCGTCGAGGAAGTCGCCGCCCACACGCCATTTTGCTCGCTGCTGCATTTCCGCAAGGAAACCGCCCCATCGCCTGCCCAGCCGCGCGTGCTGGTGATCGCGCCGATGTCCGGCCACTTCGCGACGCTGCTGCGCGGTACCGTGAAGACGATGCTCGCCGAACACGACGTCTACATCACCGATTGGCATAACCCGCGCGACGTGCCGCTGTCGCAGGGACGCTTCGGCTTTGACGAGTTCGTCCAGCACGTGATCGATTTCACCGCGAAAATCGGCCCCGGCACCCATCTGCTGGCGGTGTGCCAGCCCACCGTCGCGGCCCTCGCAGCAGTTGCGTTGATGGCTGCGGACGATCATCCCGCGCAACCCGCCAGCATGACGCTGATGGCGGGCCCACTCGACACGCGCATCAACCCGACCAAGGTCAACGCGCTCGCCAAGAGCAAGCCGATCGAGTGGTTCGAACGCAACCTGATCAGCGCGGTACCGTTCGGCTTTGCCGGCGCGCATCGCCGCGTCTATCCGGGCTTCGTGCAGCTCAACGCGTTCATGGCGATGAATCTCGGCCGTCACCTCGACTCCTTCGAGACGATGTACTACGAGCGCGCCAAAGGCGATCCGGCCAAGGCGGACACGATCCGGGTCTTCTACGAGGAGTACTTCGCAACGATGGATCTGACGGCCGACTTCTATCTGGAGACAGTCGAAACCGTGTTCCAGCGTCATGCGCTGCCGCTGCATGAACTGGAGGTGGGCGGCCGCCTGATCGAGCCGTCGAAGATCCGCCGCACGGCGCTGTTGACCGTGGAGGGCGAAAAGGACGATATCTGCGCGGTCGGGCAAACGCTCGCGGCGCAGGACATGTGCGACAAGCTGCGGCCTTACCTCAAGACGCATCATGTGCAGACGGGCGTGGGGCACTACGGGGTGTTTAACGGCCACCGCTGGGAGCGGCATATCTATCCGCGCGTGCGTGCGGTGATCTACGACAACGAGCCGCGCGCGGTCGCCGTGAGCTCGCGCGCGCAGGCGATCAAACCGGGGGTGCCGGTGGCGTTGGCGCCCATCGCCGCGCCGGCGGCTTCCGCTGTCACGGCTGATGTCGCCGCCGCCTCAGCGACCACCGGCGAGGCGCTTGCGCCGCCTCGAAGCCGCCCTCACGTCACGCGGTGACGCCTTTCCACGGCGTGACCGCCGGAACGTCGCATGGCCCTTCGACGTCGATCGACTTGAAATCGGCCGGCGAAACTATTTCGATGTACTCCATATCTTCGGAGTAGTCGAACAGGTAGTGAACAATACCGGGCGCCTGATGCACGCAATCGCCGGCGGCGACCAGCGTCTCCTTGTCACCGTACATGAAGCGCGCCCAGCCCTTCAGCATGATCACAATGTGGAAATCAGCCTCATGACGGTGCCAGCCGGTGCCTTCCTCTGGTGCATGGTTCGCCTTCACGAGCTGGGCCAGCACCTTGCCGCCCGTCGCCTGCGCGATGCCCAGATCGCGGTAGAGAAAGAAGTCGCGCAGCCCCTCGCCCTGATACGAAGTGTCTTGCGGACGGACATGCGAAAACTGCGTGGCGAATTCGGTAGACATGGTCGCGCTCCTGAAGGATGAACGGGCAAGGAAAACGGCACGGTGAGCGTCGTTTCCAAGCATCAAATGTTCCAGCCTGTGGAGCGGCGGCGGAGTCGGTTTCAGGCCGTTGGCCGGAACATCTGGAACATCTCGCCGATCTGCGCATAGTCGGCGCGATAGCCCGCGCGCATGATCGGCTGGGCTGCGTGCGTGTCGAACAGGCCGTCCTTCAGATAGGCGTTCTGGATGTGGACGCCGACCACCTGGCCGAGCGCGAGGTAATTGTCCATCGGTTCGCCGTCGAGGTTGTTCAGCCGCACGATCTGCAGCAGCTTGCATTCGAGCGCCGCCGGCGATTCGCCGACGTGCGGCACCGAAACGCTGCGGCCCGGCGCGGGCGTCAGTCCGGCGAGTTCGAATTCGTCGACCTCCGGTCCAACCGGCGCCGAGCTGCGGTTCATCTGTTCGGCGAGCGGCTTCGTAGCGAGGTTCCAGACGAATTCGCCGGTTGCTTCGATATTGCTGATGCTGTCTTTGCGGCCTTCGCTGCAAAAACCGATGATGGCGGGAAAGGTCGCAAACGCGCCGAAGAAGCTGTACGGCGCGAGGTTGAGGTGACCGTCGGCGCTGCGCGTCGAGATCCAGCCAATCAGGCGAGGGGCGACGATGGCCTTGAACGGATCGTGCTTGAGACCGTGGCCCTTGGCGGGGTCGTAGAAGTAGGTGTCGTTCATGTCATGCGCTTTGGAAGATGAAAGTGATACTGGGACGTGTCAGCCGCGGCTGATCACCCGCTTGCGGCCTTCCTTCACCTGCGCCAGATGGGCGTCATCCCAATCGTAGAAACCGGCGCCGCTGCGGACACCGACGCGCCCCGCTTCGACCTGCTCGCGCAACAGATCGAGCACGTCTTCGTCTTTTGCCAGCTCAGGCATCAGGTGCGTGGAAATATCGAGGAAGGTATCGAGCCCGCCGAGGTCCGCGCCTTCGAGCGGCCCGACGATGCCCCAGCGGCGGCCCAGCGATGCCTTCATGACACGGTCGACCACGTCAGGTGTCGCCGCGCCGGAGCGCACGATGTTGAGCGCCTCGCGCAGCACGGCGAACTGCAGGCGGTTGCCGACAAAGCCCGGAATCGCCTTGGTCAGCACCACCGGTTCCATGCCGATGGCGCTCATCAGAGCAACGGTCTGCTCGGCGACATGCGGGTCGGTGGCCGTGCCGGGCACCACTTCGACGAGCGGAATCATATGCGGCGGATTCCAGAAATGCGCAATCAGGAAACGCTCTTTGGCACGCAATGGCACCGCCAACTGATCGGGTGTAAAACCGCTGGTATTGCTGGCAAGGATGGCGTCGTTGGCGAGCAGTTGCGCCAGCGACGCATATAAGCGGTGCTTCAACTCGAGCACCTCGGGAATCGCTTCGATCACGAACTGCGCGGCTGACATCGTTTCGAGCGTAGTGTGCGTTTCGATGCGTGCGAGGGCCGCGCGCTTCGCCGCGGCATCGATCCGGCCGGCGTCGATCAGTTCGTCGAGCACCGCCTCGGCCTTCGGCGCCACGCTCGCCAGACGCGCGGCATCGACGTCGTGGACGATCGTCCGATGTCCGTGCAATGCGCTCTGCGTCGCAATACCGACGCCCATCAAACCCGTCCCTACTACGCCCACCACCGCCTTGTCCACGCCGCTCTCCCGCTGAATCGTCGCTGAAAGCGTTTAAGGATAGCGCAGTGCGGAGTTTTGCGAGCCCAAAGCAACAAGGCCGGTCCCCTTGCGGAAAGACCGGCCTGATCAGATCTCACGACGCATCGACCGCGTCGCTACGCGCTGCATCAATAATCGTGCGGGGGCGGACGATGGTCGTCGTGGTGGCGCGGATCCGGATCGTGCGGATGGCGGTGCATCCAGTCGTCATGCGCCCAATAACGATGGCCGTCCCAGTAACGATCGCCGTGCCAGCCGATGTCGATCTGCACCCCAACCGGAATCATCTGCGGCTGACCATACGTCACAACCGGACCCGGCGCGGAGATGATCACGCGGTCTGCCTGGGCAAACGCGCTGCTTGCGGTCAGCAGCGCGCCGCCGGCCAGCAGGGTTGCGAGAATCGAACGCGATGTCTTGTTCCACGTTTTCATATTGGACCTCCCTTTCAAGATTGATGTCGCCCGGACCGCATGACAGAAACCGCTGTCTAGTACCGGCGCTTGAGAAGGACTTTAGCGAGCCCGAATGCTTAAAGACGTGAGCGCTTGTAAGAGGAAGTTTCCAAATCGGGGAGCAATGAGCGCCCTGCTCCGCAGGCAATACGCAAGCTTGATAGTGGCTTACCGAAGGCTGTAGGGCGACCCGATGCAATAGGGCTGTCAGCCCCTGTTACATTCATTTCGGCCAGGAAATATTCGGAAACGGGTCTTGGCGACCCCATTTCTTTAGACGTTTGCCGACGACACGCAAGAACGTAAACAAACAAAAGCCACGGCAAGACCGTGGCTTAAATACAGCATCGCGCGTCCGAAACCACGCGACCGGCGCGACTGACCGCGCCAAAGTCTGGCGAATTAATCGCTCAGCTTGATACCGAACAGCGTAGATTGCGCGCGACGCTGACGTTCTGCTTCGCGGTGACGCGCTTCGTACGAGTAGTCCGAATCCATCGGAAGATGCGGCGACGCAAAGAGGTCGCTGACCTTTTGGAACAATGCAAAGATAACGCTCATGGCGACTCCCGGTTAATTTGATGCTAGGGTTTTCCCTTAAGAAGAAGTATAGGGTTTTCCCTAGGAAAAAGCTAGTGCAATGCAACATTTCTTTAGTGTGGTCCGTTGTCGCATCGGTTTGGCGGGATGTTGCGTTGCGTCATTACAACGAGAAAGCTTCCTGGAGGGTCGTCTTCAGCATCGGGCGTTTTGGCCCTATCACCTTCTCAAAGTCACTGTAACGTGCTGGTGTGCGGCTTCCTGGCGCGGGCGGGGCGCGCCTCCACGGCGCGTTTCCTCGGATTGACGACTGCCGCGTCGATCGCCCCGTGCACCGTACCCTCGGTCCGTACCAGCGTCGCGCTGTTGACCGATACGAGCAGCGCCGGCAGCGTCTTGCCCGGACCGGCAGGCGCATTCGCAGCCGTTCCGGTCGCCAGAAATTCGACATTCAGTGCCCAGTGCCCTTCGTGAATGCCTTGGGCGCGCAGCAGCGCCTGGATCAGCTCATCAATCGAAAACTTGTGCTCGCTCGTCGCCATCGTCGCCCTCGTCAGGAAGCTGGCCGGGGGTCCGGTCCATCGCTTGTGCGTCAGCCATCAAAGTTTAAGTCCCGCGCTTCGCCACGGGAGGCGCTACCGCGGCGTCTCTCCTTACAGCGCCTATCACCGAGGACAGGCGCGCACAAAAAAACCGCAGCGGATCAAGCCGATGCGGTCAATCGATCGTCGCGAAACGTAAGGAACAGCCGGTTGAGCGGGAGACCGGCGCGCGGGCTCGCGGCCGGCCGGCTCGGTCGATCAGTGGGTCGGCGCCGCTTTGGGCTTGTGAACATGCGCGTGGGCTTTGTGCTTGCTGGCCGGCGCAGGGGCCGTGGCAGGGGTACGAGGCGCCACAGCCGGAGTGGAAGAAGCGGAAGCCGTGGACGGCGCGGGAGCCGTCGCGTTCGCCGCAGCCAGATGTGCGTCGAGGAGACTCGTCATCGCCGCTTGCTGGTTCTGCATCAGTTGTTCAATACGGTGCTGCTGCGCGGTAGTTTCGCGCGTCAGACGCATCAGCAGCACGGTTTGCGTGATGCCGATCGCCACCGTCGCGAGCAGCGCGCCGACCACAATCGATAGCATCCATTTCATCCGGCGCGAGTGATCGGTCGCCGCGCGACGCTGATCGGAAATCACGCCGTAGAGGGCGTCGACGGTATCGGCGAAGGCCGTCGCACGGGCGCGGTCGAGTTCGGGCGCAGTGGGCGGTCCCTCTGCTCCCACGGCATCGTCCACCAACGGCCTTACCGCGTCAGCAGCAGGCGCCTTGACCTGTGCAGCCGCAGAAACAGCCGCAGCCGCAGCAGCGGCCACCGCCGCACCCTCCGGCGATGCTCCACCGCTCACCACAGCGCTGTCGCCCGGAGCCGCAGCGGCCTTGGCAAAGGCCGCATCAAACCGCTGAGGAGCCGCGCCCGTCTGCACAACCGCGTCCGTCGGAACAGACGAAGCCCCACCAGCCACCTGACGCCGCGCAGTCACGCTGCGCACGAGATTCGCCGCCGCCATCGACGGCGAGATCAACGTCGGACCAACCGGCGGCACCGGTTGCGAACCGCCCACCGGCGCCGAAGCATCCGCCTTTTCAGACACCGAACCGCTCGCGCCCACAACACGGTCAGACTCATCCTTAGGCTCACTGACCTTCTGCGTCGGCTCGATACGTTCAAAGCCGTCCAGCGGCACCGAAGCATAGGCTGGCTCGACCTTCTCACGCGGCGCCCGACGCGCGGCCCGCGTATCGGACGAGGCGCTTGCCACGGCATCCAGACTGGTGGTCCCACCCACCGCAGCCAGCACCACGTCCGGCAATTCAAAGCCATGCAGCGTGCCTTGCCGGATGTCGATATTCATCGCCTCCACGGTCGCGCGGGTCGGATCGTCGGGGAACATATCGAGCGTGCTGTCGTCGCGCGACGCATCGCTCAGTTGGGCGAGGCGCTGTGCCGAGCGGGCGGCGCGCGCCAGTTTGTTTTCGGTCTCGGTGGAGACAGTGTTCGCGCGCCGCTTCGTCGAGCTGGCGCGGGTCGTACGGGACTGCGTGGATGCTGCGGAATCTGCCATAGAGAAAGAAGCGGTCGTCGCCGGCCACCGGGCGCCGTACACCGCTACAAAATGCCATCAGTTTTTTCGAGACCGCATTGTCTCATGGCCACGCGCGCGTGCTAAAGCCAATCGCCTATTTAAGACGTCGAATCGTCTTCGCGGAATTCCTTCACGCAGGGCAATTGACGTAAGCGGTCGCGAATCGCCGCATATTCGGTCGTCGAGACGCGGTGCAACGTGATCATCACCACGTCGTATTCGGGCGCATCGTCGCTCTGCTGCATCACGAACTGCTTGACCCGCGGGCTTGCCGCGCCAAGCGCTTCGTGCAGCGAATGAAACGTCAGCGCGCCGCGCTCGACCAGCAGCGTCACCTGACGCCGCTGCTTGACCGTGATGAAGCGCCGCTCGAGCGGCTTGATGCCCGCCAGGATGATCAGGATGATGATGGTCGCCGCAATCGACGCCGTGTACATGCCGCCACCCACCGCCAGCCCGATGGCCGCCACCGACCACAGGCTCGCAGCTGTCGTGAGCCCTCGCACGATCTCGCCGCGCATCAGGATCGAGCCCGCGCCCAGAAAGCCGATGCCGGAGACCACCTGCGCTGCCATCCGCGAGGGGTCGAGCACGACGTTCTGGGTGCCCAGCACATCGGCAAAACCGAACGCCGACACGATCATGATGAGCGCCGACCCGACGCACACCAGCATGTGCGTGCGCAGCCCCGCAGCCCACGACAGGCGCTCGCGCTCCACGCCGATGACGCTGCCGAGCGCCGCCGCCAACACCAGTCGCGAGATGAGTTCAAGATTCCCCAGCATGCCTGTTCCTCCTTGTCCGAATGGTTGATAGTGCGTTTGAGTACTGGCCGGCGTGCCATCGCCGACGGTTTGCTTTATGCTTGGTCGCGCGGCGCCCTTGTCGCATCAGGCGCCGCCCCTTTCACGACCTTACCGAAGCCGCTTCTCAGCATGAACACACCCGCCTCTACGACTACCCTTGCCGCCACGCTACGCGATCATTTCGCCCGCGTCGTTTTGCCGATCTGGCGTGGAGCGGGTTTCAATACGGCACTGAAGCTGCCCTACGAGGCGGTCAGCGCCGAAGGCCACCGTCCGCTGCCTGCCGAACGCTACCGCGCGATGGCGTGTGCGCGCCAGTTGTTCGTCTTCTCCCAGGCAGGCGAGGCGGCCCACGCCAACGGGCTGTTCGATTCCCTCGTGCACTACTTTCAGGACAAGCAGCGCGGCGGATGGTTCTTTAGCGTCGACACACAAGGTGCACCGCTCGATACGACGAAGGACCTCTACACGCACGCGTTCCTGGTCTTCGCGTGTGCCGAATATGGCGCACGTTCCGGCAATCCTGATGCGCTCGCCATTGTTCACAGCACCTCCGAGCTGATCGAAGACCGCTTTGCAGCGCAACACGGCCTGTTCAACGCCGCCCTCGACGCCGACTTTTCGAGCGTGACCGGCACACCGGTGCAGAACCCGATGATGCACCTCACCGAAGCGTGGCTCGCCGCGCGCGCGGCCACCCAGGATAGCGCATTCGATGCCGCCCTGCGCAAGCTCGCCGATGCGATCGAGCGCACCTTCGTGCATGTGCCGACGGGATGCATCGCAGAACTGCCGTTGGGCGCGGACGACAATCGTCTTGAGCCTGGCCATCAGTTCGAATGGTTCTGGCTGGTCAAGCAGGCGGGCGCGCTGCTGGATGGAACGGGTCTCGACGACGCGCTCTCACGGGCCTTCGGCTTCGCGCAGCAACATGGCGTGGATCCGGTCACAGGCGGGGTGTGTGCGTCGCTGGACGAAGCCGGGCGCATCAAGGATGCGACGCAGCGAATCTGGGCGCAAAGCGAATATCTGCGCGCACTCGCCACGCGCGACGACGCCGCGGCGCGCGCTGTGCTGCCGGGACAAATCGAACGGTTCCAGCAGCGCTTTCTGCACGCCCAGGGTTGGTACGAGTGCAAGACGGCGGCAGGCGAAGTCTCACGCGCCGACATGCCATCCACCACGCCTTACCACCTCGCCACCGCTTACGCGGCATTGCCAGCCTGAGCGGGGCGGTTGCCGCCTCGGCGGCTACACGCTACCCGCTACCCTCTAGCGCCAGGCAGCAGGTCCGGCGCTCAGCGAAAACTCCTGCTCATGCGGATTGACCGCACCGAACTGCTGCGTCCTCAACACCGCATCGGAAATCTCGAACACCGAGACGGCGTCCTTCAACTGCTGGGTCTGTTGATGCAGCGAAGACGCAGCCGCGGCCGCCTCTTCGACGAGTGCCGCGTTCTGCTGCGTCATCTCGTCCATCTGCACCACGGCCTGATTCACCTGCTCGATGCCCGTACTCTGTTCGAGCGACGACGCGCTGATCTCCGTCATCATCTGCGTGACGCGCGAGATCGACGCCGAGACGTTGCGCATGGCGTCGCCGGCATGCTCGACGAGCGTCGAGCCGCCCTTGATCTCCGCAACCGATTCGCTGATCAGCGTCTTGATCTCCTTGGCCGACTGCGCGCTGCGCTGCGCCAGCCCGCGCACCTCGCCGGCCACCACCGCGAAGCCACGGCCTTGCTCGCCCGCACGCGCCGCTTCGACGGCCGCGTTCAGCGCGAGGATGTTGGTCTGGAAGGCAATGCCGTCGATCACCGAGATGATCTCGGCGATCTTGTCCGAGCTTTGCGCGATGCCGTGCATCTTCTCGACCACCTGGTTGACCACTTCGCTACCGCGCGAGGTAGCGTCCAAAGCGGTCTGCGCCAGCGCGTTCGCCTCGCGGGCGTGATCGGCGTTCTGACGCACGGTCGCGGTCAGTTCCTCCATGCTCGAGGCGGTTTCTTCGAGCGAAGCGGCCTGATTCTCCGTGCGCGCGGACAGATCCGCGTTACCCGTGGCAATTTCGTCCGCGCCCAGGTGAATCGAATCGGCCGATTCGCGCACCGTCTTCACCGTGCGCGCCACGCTCGCCTGCATGCGTGCCAGCCCCGAGAACAGATGACCGATTTCGTTCGTGCCGCGTGATGCGATGGGTTGGTCGAGCCGGCCTTGTGCGATGCGGTCGAAGTGACGTCCTGCCTCTTCGAGCGGTGCAACTACGCCGCGCTTCAACCCCACGTAAACGGCAATCGTGCCGGCCAGCAGCAACAGCAGGATTACGATGCCCACGGTACGGAACAGCGCGAGGCGGCTATCGATCGAATCGAGCGAGGCCCGACCCGCGGCGTCGCCGAACTGTACGAAGTTATGCAACTCGGTGAGGTAGGCGTCCTGGAAGGATTGGGTCGGCTGATCGAGGAAAGCCTGAATATTGCCCGCGTCCAGGTCTTGCGCCAGTTCGCCCAGCGCCGAATGCAGCTTCTGATAGCGATCGGCGAGCGCGGCCGCGCGGGCGCTGTTTTCGTCGCTGGTCTTGGGGGCGTTCGAGAAAGCCGCGAAGGACTGATCCGCCGCGGCCAGTTGATCGCGCGCGTGCTGGACGATCTCGGCCGGTTCGGCGCCGCCCTTCACCATCCGCGTACCGGCGCGCGACAGGTTGATACGCGCGTCCATCAGCGCCTGGGTGGTGCGGTTCACCGCATCGACCTGCGTCATTGCCACGTTCGACAGATCGCCGACGTCATCGTGAGTGCGGGTCAGCGACCAGAACCCCAACCCTTCCGTCACCAGTTGCAGCACACAGAAAGCGGCCAACACACACAACAGGCCGGATGCGACCTTGATCTTGCTAAACATCTTGAACACCTGAATTGCAATGAATGACGGGAGCTACGGGCGTGTTTACGGCAACGCAGACGTTCTCTTGAGAAAAAGTGCTGAAAAAGCTGCCTTTCACACGCTTTCGTCGTGCATCCCCTCTATTTGCGCCGTTTTACGCAATAGTGCTGATGTCATTTTTGCGATTCACCTTGACGCGGCGCGTTGGCGCTTCCTAGAGTGGGTAGGGACGCCACCACGGGTTTCATCCCCGAAGGACTCGATAATGACCGATCTACTGGACCGGGCGCGCGGCGCGCTGCATGCCCAGCCGTTCAGCATGCTGCTTGGCGCCGAACTGATGCACACGAGCACCAACGAGCTGACGCTATGCCTGCCGATTCGCGACGAGTTGCGGCAACAGCACGGCTTCGTCCACGGGGGAGTGATCAGTTATCTTGCCGACAATGCGCTCACCTTCGCCGGCGCGCTGGCGCTTGGACCGCGCGTCGTCACGGGCGAATACAAGATCAACTATCTGCGGCCTGCCATGAACGGCACACTGGTGGCACGAGCGCGGGTCGTCTACGCCGGACGGCACCAGGCGACCTGTCAATGCAATATCTTCGTGATGGACGGCGACCGCGAGCGGCTTGTCGCCGTCGCACAGGGGACCATCAACCGGATTGGTGACGGCGGCGAGAGCGTGGCGGCAAGTTGAGGGCCGGCGGTTCACGTCGCCGGTCAGCAATGGCGCACGGCTCGCGCTGAGCCACGCCAAGGATCGACGCCGCACAATAAAAAAGGCCGCTCCCGCAAAAACAGGAACGGCCTACGTTCAGGCGTAGCGCTTACGACGCACCAGGCGCCGCCGCAAGCGCTGCGGCGTTACTCCGCCGCGTAAGTCTTCTGCTGCTGCTCGCCCAGCCCTTCGATGCCGAGGCGAATCGTCTGGCCCGGCTTCAGGTAGATCGGATTCGGTTTCACGCCCATGCCGACACCCGGCGGCGTGCCGGTCGAAATCACGTCGCCAGGTTGCAGGCTCATGCAGGTCGACAGATACGACACCAGCTTCGCCACACCGAACACCATCGTCTTCGTGTTGCCGTTCTGATAGCGATGGCCGTCCACTTCGAGCCACAGGTTCAGGTTCTGCGGATCGGCCACTTCGTCGCGCGTGACCACCCACGGGCCGATCGGGCCGAAGGTGTCGAAACCCTTGCCCTTGTCCCACGTGCCGCCGCGCTCGATCTGCCATTCGCGTTCGGAGACGTCGTTGATCACGCAATAGCCGGCGACGTAATCGAGTGCGTTGGCTTCGTCGATGTACTTGGCCGGCTTGCCGATCACCACGCCGAGCTCGACTTCCCAGTCGGTCTTCTTCGAGCCGCGCGGGATTTCGACGTTGTCGTTCGGGCCGCTGATCGCGCTATTCCACTTGTTGAACACCACCGGTTCGGTCGGCACGGGCAGATTCGATTCCGCCGCGTGATCCGCGTAGTTCAAGCCGATGCAGATGAACTTGCCGATCTTGCCGACAGCCGGCCCCAGGCGCGGATTGCCCTCGACCACCGGCAGCGAGGCCGGATCGAGCGCGCGCAGTTTGGCGAGGCTGGCATCGCTCAGCGCGGCGCCGTCGATATCGCCCACTACGCCCGACAGATCGCGAATCTTGCCTTGCGCGTCGAGCAGGCCGGGCTTTTCCTGACCTTTCGGTCCATAACGAAGCAGTTTCATCGTTGCACTTCCCTTTCAATCCAGAGTGTCCAGTGAAAAAACAGGCGAGTCCTTGCTCGTGCACCACGCATGCACTGCGCCCTGCCGACTAGTTCGACCAGCCGCCGTCGATTACATGCGCGTGGCCGGTGGTGAACGCCGACTCGTCGGAGGCCAGATACAGCGCCAGTGCCGCGATCTCTTCGGGCTTGCCGATGCGGCCCATCGGCTGGCGGGCGACAAAGGCCGCCTGCACTGCGTCGACGGTGGCACCTTGCGTCTGAGCCTGTGCCGCGATCCGCTGTTCGAGCGACGGCGAAGCCACCGTGCCCGGGCAGATCGCGTTACAGCGTACACCACGTGTGATGAAGTCTGCAGCGACGGCCTTCGTCAAGCCGATCACAGCGGCCTTGGATGCACCGTAAACGAAGCGGTTCGGCACGCCCTTCACGCTCGATGCCGCCGACGACATATTGATGATCGACCCGCCGCCCTTCTCCAGCATGGCCGGCAAAAACGCGCGAATGGTCCGGTACATCGCTTTCGCGTTCAGATCGAACGCGAAGTCCCAATCTTCTTCCGTCGCTTCGAGAATCGAACCGGCGTGCACGTAGCCTGCGCAGTTGAACAGCACGTCGATCGCACCGATCTCGGCGGCAAGCGCGTGGATCGCAGCGCTGTCGCGCACGTCGAGCTTGCGCGCTTCGACCGGTTTGCCGGCGAGCGAATCGATGCGGATGTCGGTCGCAATCACGCGCGCGCCTTCGCGCGCGAACAACTCGGCGGTTGCGAGACCGATACCTTGTCCGGCGGCGGTAATCAGGGCCGTCTTCCCGGCCAGTCTTTGTGTCATCTACGGCTCCAGTCGAAATGGAAATGGCAGTTGCGTCATATCGGGTATTGCAATGCGCGCCCGTCTCACAGGCGATAGAACGCGACGGCATTCACCCCGAACACCGCGTCGCGCTCCCCGTCGGACAGCCCGGCGAGCAAGGTGTTCGCCACCGAATGCCACAGCAGGTAGTCGCCGTTCAGGTTGAGCACCGGCCAGTCGCTGCCCCACATCAAACGCGCCGGGCCGAACGACTGCAGCAGATGATCGACATACGGCTGCAGCGTCGCTTCGGTCCAGCCGGGTGCGGCCTCGGTCGCGAGTCCCGAGAGCTTGCAATGTACATGCGGCAGACTCGCCAGACGCGTGATGCCGTCTGCCCAGCTTTGCCAGCCGCTGCGGCCGTCGCGGATCGGCGGCTTCGCGCCGTGATCGATCACGATACGCAGCGTCGGAAAGCGTTTGGCGAAGGTTTCGAAGGCGTCGACGTGGCGCGTGAAAATCAGCGCATCGAAAGCGAGGTCGTGCGCAATCAGCGCTTCGACGGCGGGCGTGAGGTCAGGATTGGCGATCCAGTTGTCGTCGGGGATGTCCTGCAGCATCGGGCGAATGCCCTTGAATTGCGGATGGCGTGCGAGTTCGGCGATCAGAGCGGGCGCGTCGCCCAAGAGCATCGGCACCCAACCGACCACCCCCGCAATGGATGCATCGCCCTGCGCAAGTTCCAGCAGATAGCGGCTTTCCTCGACCGTGGGCGCCGCCTGCACCACCACCGTACGCTGCACATCGGCGCGCTCGCGCAGCGGTGCGAGATCGGCCGGCCCGAAGATCCGGTACATGGGCTTCAGGTCCGGCGTCAGCCAGCCGTAGTCGCCACGAGCCGGGTCCCAGTAATGCTGGTGCGCATCGATGTGCATGGTCCGTCAATCCTTCGGCACCGGCGCTCGCGGATCCAGCAGACCTTTGTCGCGCAATGCCGTCCACAACTCTGCAGGAATCGGACGCTCGAACGATGCGACGTTCTCGCGCAACTCTCCAACACTGCGCGCGCCGGTCAACACCGTTGCAACGGCCGGGTGGGCATACGGGAACTGCAACGCGGCGGCCGCCAGCGGCACATCGTGCTCGCGGCATACCGCTTCCAGTCGAGCCACGCGTTCGATCACCTCTTTGGGCGCGGCAACATAGTTGAACTTCAGATCGCCTTGCACGCCACGCGCCAGGATCCCCGAGTTGAATGCGCCGCCCAGCAGAATGCTCACGCCGCGCGCTTCGCACGCGGGCAGCAGGTCGTCGAGCGTGGCCTGCTCAAGCAGCGTATAGCGGCCTGCGAGCAGCGCGCAGTCAATGTCGAACGCGGCCATCACCTCGAGAATCGCCGCCCCTTCGTTAACCCCTAGACCGACGGCCTTCACCACGCCCGCCGAGCGCAATTCGTCGAGCGCGCGAAAACCGCCGCCGTCCGTGAGTTGCTTCCAGTAGTGCGGATTTTTCTCGCCATGCGTGACACGGCCAATATCGTGGATCAGCAGAATGTCGATCTCGACGATGCCGAGCCGCTGCTGGCTGTCCTCAAACGACCGCAGGATGCCGTCGTGCGTGTAGTCGAAGATTGCCTCGAACGGCAGAGGATTTTGCCAGCCCTCGCTACCGTCGTAGGGCGTGGTGCGCGGCACGAAATGCCGGCCGGTTTTGGTCGACAGTCCGTATTGATCGCGCGGATAGCGGCGTAGCGCGTCGCCCAGACGGTGCTCGGCTTTCGTATGGCCGTAGTGCGGCGCCGTGTCGAAAAAGCGCACCCCTGCCTCGAAGGCGGCGGCCACCGTGGCCAGCGCTTCTTCCTCGGACAGATCGTTGTACAGACCGCCAAGCGGCGCGGTGCCCAGACCCAGTCCTGTGACTTGCAAGCCGCGCCGGCCGATCGTGCGGCGCTGGCTGACTTTTGAACGAATCGCCTCTGTCATGCCGAAGTCTCCTGTGTCGATCCCGCGCGGTCTCACGCCGCGCGTAACGGGCCATTCAACGCCATGGCGTCGATCAATGCGAAGCGACCTCAACCACCCGATGCCTCGGCGCGGCGCCCGAAGGCAGGCACGACGGCCCGACCGGTTCGAAGGTCTTATACGTAAGAATAAACTCCTGGTGCCCGAGCGTCTCCGATTTCGACGCCGCGCCCTGCGCCACCGCCAGCGTCTGATCGAACACTTCGCGGCCCACCTCCTCCAGCGTGCCGCGGCCTTCGAGAATCCGGCCGGCGTCGACATCCATATCGCCGGCGAGATTGCGATAAGTGGCCGGATTCGCGCACACCTTGATGACGGGCGAAATGGCCGAGCCGACCACCGAACCGCGTCCGGTCGTGAACAGGATCACATGCGCGCCGCACGCGATCAGCTCGCCGATTTCCGCGTTGTCGCTGATGTTCGGAAAACCGAAACGCGGTTCACCGTCCGGCACGACGTCGAGCAGATAGAGGCCGCCGGTCGGCGGCACATCGCCCGGTTTGATGATGCCGACAATCGGCGACGCCCCGCTTTTCGCATAGGCGCCAAGCGATTTTTCTTCCTGCGTGGTCAGGCCGCCGTCGGCATTGCCCACCGCAAAACTGCCGTGACCGAGAATCGAGTAATAGCGCGCCGCCTTGGCCACGCAGGCGACGATCTCGTCGCCGAGTTCAGGCCGCGCCGCACGCGTTTTCATATGAAACTCGCAGCCGACCAGCTCGCCCGTTTCTTCGAAGATGCAGGTAGCGCCGGCCTCGATCAGATGATCGAACGCGCGGCCCACCGCCGGATTCGCGGTGATGCCGCTGGTGCCGTCCGAGCCGCCGCAGATCGTGCCGATCACCAGTTCGTCGAGCCCCATCGGCACGCGCTGTTGTGCCGCCAGTTGCTTGCGCGCATCGCGTACCCAGTCCACGCCGTACTGAATCGTGCTGCGTGTGCCGCCCTTTTCCTGGATCGTCAGGACTTCGACAGGTCGGCCGGTCGCGCGCACCACGTCGACCAGGTAGTGCTTGTTCATGCTCTCGCAGCCGAGCGATACGAACAGCACCGCCCCCACATTGGGATGCGTGGTGAGCTGTTCGAGCATCTTCTCGGCGTAGCCGTTGGGATAGCACCCAGGGAAGCCGATCAGGTGCACGGCCGGTTCGCGTTCTACTGTGGGGTCGTCGAACGCGTCGAGCGGCTCGCGGAACTGCGTGACGATCTCGCGAGCGACGTGATGCGCGCATTCGACGAGGTACGCCACCGCGACCACATTGCGGATGCCTTTACGCCCGTCGCTGCGTAAAAAGCCCTGCAGCACGGGCTGCAAGCCGGCGGTTGAGGAGATCGTTGCTTCGGAAGTGTCAGTCATGATCGTTCCAGCGCGGTATCACACCGCGTCAATGATGCACGAATTCGTGGCCCGCATCGTGGGTGTACGTGGGCAGGTAGTCGCTTTCGAGGTTATGGGTGTGCAGATGCTCGCCGCGCGCGACGGCTTCGGTCACGTGGCCGATCACCGCGCCATAGCGCAGCACCTTGTCGTCTTTGGCCAACGCGCCGCGCGCAACCTTATGGCCCAGATCGATCGCCTTGCTGAGCGTGACGCGCTCGCCTTCAATCTCGACTTCGGTACCGGCTTCGAGCCGCGCCGCCGCAATCAGGCAGTTGTCCTGCGGACTGAGCAGGATCAGGCGGACATCGGTATGCAATGGGCTGCTCAAGATACGTCTCCGTGAACGTGTGCGTTCAATTCTGGCCTTCGCCGCTTGCGAGGCGTGCCACCATCAGCGAGCCAAGGATGATCGCGCCGTAGATGGCCTGAATCCAGAACGACGGCACCTGTGCCAGTGTTAACAGATTCTGCACCACACCGAGCAGCAACACACCGGAAAGCGCACCGAGCATAGTGCCCTTGCCGCCGTCGAGCGAAATGCCGCCGATCACCGCAGCCGCGAACACCGTGAAGATCATGCCGTTGCCCTGATTCGCGTTGATCGCACCCACATAGCCGGTGACGATCAGGCCGCCAAGCGAAGCGAGCACGCTGCCGAGCACGAACACGCCCCACGTAATGCGCTCGACGCGAATCCCGGCGGCGCGCGCCGCTTCGGGATTACCGCCGATCGCATACAGCGCGCGCCCAAGCCGATGGTAGCGAAGCATAAAAGCGGCCACCGCGAATGCCACCGCCGCAAGCCACACCGACAACGGCAGCCCAAGGACAATCGTCGTAGCGAGCGTGAAGAACGACGACGGCATATCGAACAGCGTGCCGCCCTTGGTCGCGCCCACCAGCATGCCGCGCAGCACAATCAGCATGGCGAGCGTGACGATGAAGGCGTTCAGGCGTAAGCGGACCACCAGAAAGCCGTTGATAAAACCGATCACCGCGCCGACTACGAGAATCGCCAGCAAACCCGCCGCAGCGGGCCATTGCCAGCCAAAGCCCGCGGAGGCGGCCGGCATCACCAGCATCGCGCCGACCGCAGGCGCAATCCCCACCGTGGACTCGAGCGACAGATCGAACTTGCCGGTCAGCACGATCAGCGATTCGGCGAGCACCACCAGCGCGAGCGCCGCGGACGCACCCAGCACGCTGATCAGGTTCGCCTTGGTCAGAAAGCTCGGGCTGACAAATGCGCCGATCACAATCAACAGGGCCAGCGCGGGCACCAGGGCGAGGTCGCGCAGCCGCGCGAATTCGATCCGCACCCGGCCGCGCTGCGCGGCCTGCGCACCAACCTGTCCTTGGGCCGCGCCGAATGCAGGGCTTGGCACACTATTCTTCATGGAGACTGACTCCTTCAACGGATGCGATCAGGTCGTGGTCCTGCCAACCCGCGGGGAATTCGGCCGCGATGCGGCCACGGAACATGACCAGCACACGGTCACAGGTGCGCAGGTCGTCCAGTTCGCCGGAGACCACCAGCACCGCCTTGCCTTCTTCGCGCACACGGTCCACCACGGACAGCAGCGCTTCTTTCGATTTGACGTCGACGCCCGCAGTCGGGTCGATCAGGACGAGGACGTTCGGATCGGTCGCCAGCGCGCGCGCCATCACCACTTTTTGCTGGTTGCCGCCGGACAGGCCCGACACCACGTGCTCCGGCCCCGGCGCCACGATGCCGAGCGCGTCGATCATCTTGCGGCCGAAGGCGTTCTTTTTCGCGGGCGGCGTGAGGCCGAACTTGCCGAGCAGACGCGTGATCGTCATGGAGGCGTTTTCCGCCACCGATTGCGTCAGCACAAGGCCTTCGTGATGGCGGTCTTTCGGCACGCAGCCGATGCCGGCTGCCAGCGCCGCGGGCACATCGCCGCGCGGCAAGGATTGGCCGGCCACGCGGATGTCGCCGCGCTTCGGCGAGCGCAGACCGGCAATCGCCTCCGCGACGCTGGTGCGGCCGCTGCTCGTGGCTCCCGTCAGACCGATGACCTCGCCGCGTTTCACCGTGAACGACACGTCTTCATAGTCCGCGCCGCCCAGACCGGCGACTTCCAGCGCCACTTTCGTACCGGCGGGCAGCGGCGCGCGGGCGGCGGCGTCGGCAACGGCGAGGCCGCCGCGTTCGCCGGTCATCGCTTCGATCAACTGCTCGCGCGGCAACGCAGACACCGGCGCGCTGACGATATGCCGCGCATCGCGCAGCACCGTCACGGCCTGGCAGATCTCGTACACCTCCTGCAGATGGTGCGAGATAAACAGAAACGTCACGCCTTCACGCTGCAGCTCCGTGATGCGGCGAAACAGCCGTTTGATTTCGTCGCCGTCGAGTTGGGCAGTGGGCTCGTCGAGAATGATGAAGCGCGCGCCATACGACAGCGCTCGCGCAATCTCCACCAACTGACGCGCCTCGACGCTCAGATCGCCGGCGCGGGCATCTTCGCGCACGTCGATCTTCCAGTGGTCGAGCAATTCACGCGCATCGCGGCGCATGGCTTGCCAGTCGATCATGCCGCGCCGCTCAGGCTGACGGTTGATGAACAGATTCTCCGCGACGCTCAGATCGCGGATGATGGTCGAATGCTGATAGACGCAGGCCACGCGTTCGCGCCATGCGTCGCGGTCGGCGAGCGACGGCGCGGGCACGCCGCCGAAGCGCACTTCGCCGGTGTCGGGCTTGCGCAGGCCGGTGAGAATCGACACCAGCGTCGATTTACCGGCCCCGTTGCGCCCGACGAGTGCATGCGACTCGCCCGCCATCACGCGGATGCTCACGTCGTTCAATGCGGCGTAGGAGCCGAAGCGCTTGGTGACGTCCAGGGCTTCGACGACCGCAGCCGCGGCCCCGGCCGTTGCTGTTTCTGTTGCCGCAATGCCAGGCGTGTGCAGGGGCTCGCTCATTTGACCGTGTTGCCCCACAGGTTCTTGTCGTCGACATTCGCCTTCGTCACGAGCGGCGCAGGCAACTGATCTTCCAGCATGCCCGGCGCGATCTGGATGATCGTGCTGCCGTGATCGGTCGGACCCGGCTTGAAGGTCTGTCCAGCGAGTGCGGCCTTGATGTAGTACAGGCCGTACTTCGCGTACAGGTCAGCCGGTTGCGAGACTGTCGCGTCGATCTCGCCCTTGCGGATCGCGTCGAATTCCTGCGGAATGCCATCGTTGCTGACGATCACGACGTGTTTCGCATCGCCCACCGGAAACAGCATCTGCTTGCGGCGCAGCGTCTGCAGCGTCGGCGACAGGTAGACCCCGCCCGCTTGCATGTAGATGGCCTTCACATCCGGGTTGGCGGTCAGCAGGCTGTCGAGCGCGGTCGCGGCGACGTCGCCCTTCCAGGCAGCCGGGATCTCCAGCAGCGACAGCGCCGGATAGTGCTTCAGGCAGGCGCGGAACGCTTCCGAACGGTCACGTCCGTTCACCGATGCCAGATCGCCCATGATCTGCACCACCTTGCCGGACTTCACGTGCTCGCCGATGTACTTGCAGGCCATCTCGCCGTAGGCGTGGTTGTCGGCGCGCACCACCATGGCCACCTTGCCTTGTGTCGGCGCCACGTCCACGGCCACCACCGGGACGTTCCTGGCCGAGGCGGAATCCAGCGCGCGACTGATCGCGGCCGAATCCAGCGGCCCGACGACGATGCCCTTCGCGCCCAGGTTGAGGATGTTGTTCATATCGGTGATCTGCTGCGCAGGGTCACCGTTCGAGTTGACGGGCGCGAGGATGTCGAGACCCATCTGCTTCGCGTACACCGGCAGGTAGTTGTTGTACGACTGCCAGAACGGCGAGGTCAGCAACGGCAGACCGAGACCGATCTTGCCGGTATCGGCGGCGCGGGCGGCGCCACTCATCGCAAGGCCGGCCACACATGCGGCGGCGACCCCGACGGATAAAGCGCTCTGGATGAAACGGCGGGCCGCGTGCGGCCCTTTTGCGAACGTCATGACTTTGTCTCCTTTCGACCGGGTGGGTGCTTCAACACCTGCTCCGGTCCCATGCGTTGTTGAACTAGCTGAATCGGTTCCGAGGGGAGCCGGAACGTCGTCCTGCGCTTTCTTATGAATATTGGTGTGCGTCAATTCACCAATGAACGTATTATTCATATACGGACTTTTCTAAGTCAAGGACTGTGCACTGCACCATCCGTCCGTACTTTCCCTGGCCACGTGCGGTCCGCTACGCTCTACACTCACGCGCCGGATAACAATGGGGCCTGCACAGCCGTGCATGGGACAGCCATACGACTGCATGGGACCGGAACCTACTCATGATGGATGCGGAAGAAAGAGACGACGCCGACCGTTACCGCGCACCTGCGCTGGACAAAGGCCTCGATATCCTCGAACTGCTTGCCGAGCAGAAGGACGGGCTGACGCGCGCCGAAATCACCAAGCTGTTAGGGCGCAACGCGAGCGAGATGTACCGGATGCTCGAGCGTCTGGTTGCGCGCCAATACGTGGTGCGCTCGGCGGCAGGCGATCGTTATTCGCTGAGTCTGAAGTTGTATGCGCTGGCGCATCGCCATCCGCCAATGAACCGGTTGATCGCCGAAGCCCTGCCGCTCATGCAGCGGTTTTCGGACCGCGCGGAGCAGTCGTGTCATCTGGCGGTCTACGACCGTGGCAATCTGCTGGTGATTGCCCAGGTCGACGGCCCTGGCACGTGGGGGATGGCCGTGCGGCTCGGCTCGCGGGTCGGGTTGATCGATACCGGTTCGGGCCGCGTCATGCTGGCGTTTCAGACCGCCGAGCAGCGCGCTCACATGCTCGCGGAACATACCAAGGTGAAGGGCGAGGTGACAATCGACCGCGACGCGCTCGAACAGACCTGCGAACAAATCCGCACCGCCGGTTTTTCGCAGAAAGACAGCCAGCAGATTTTCGGCGTCACGGATCTGACCTTCCCGCTGCTCGGGCCATCCGGCCAGGCGATCGCCGCGTTGACGTGTCCATACTTGCGGCGCATTGACGAATACGTCGCGCCGACTCTCGATGCGGTGACCGCGCAGTTGCGGGAAACGGTCGAGGCGTTGTCGATGTTTCGCGAGGAGGCGAGCTAGTGCTCGTTGCTCGGCCGTTTTCCGCTTTGCAATAATTGACAATGTCAGGTGTACCGCACGTCAGCCGAACACCGAGGTCCCGCGTTTTATCAGGAGTGCGCCTTGACGCGCACAAGAATCGCAGCGAGCCGGCCATTTAGCAGGCCGTATTGTCTGCGTCCCCCGATGAACGCGGCGACCCCGCGGCAGATCCACAGGATCCACACCATGAAACAGCTACTCCTCTCTATGGCCGCCGTGGCCGGGCTGCTCGCAGCAACCGCGAGCTACGCGCAGGTTCCGGCGAGCGCGCCAAGCGGATCGACAGGGCTATGCAAGGACGGCTCGTTCTACTCGGGAGCCACGAAGAAGGGCGCCTGCGCCGGCCATAAGGGTCTCAAGACCTGGTACGGCGCCTCGGCGGCCGCTGCGGCATCCGGCGCTCCCGCGACAGCCGCCACCACGGCCGCACCGGCAGCGGCTAGCAACGCCAAACCGGCACCCGCGATGGCACCGGCTGCGGCCAGCAGCGCCAAGCCGGCGCCCGGCGGCGGTCCCGGCCAGGTTTGGGTCAACACCAGCACGAAGGTCTATCACTGCCCGACCGACAAGTACTACGGCAAGACCAAGCATGGCGCGTACATGACCGAAGCGGATGCAAAAGCCAAGGGCTACCACGCCGACGCCGGCAAGGCCTGTCAGTAAGACCTGACGCACTGCCATCCTCCTGCATCCGCGCCTGATGGGCCGGATGCAGGATCAGGCTTCCACCGCCTGACGCTACAACACACGCTACACCCCCACGCCACCGCCGAGTTGCCCGCCGCACGGACGCGGCTCGCGTGCTAGCTACGTTTCTACAGCGGGGTGAGATCACCCTGACCGTCTGCTCGCGCTCCCTCCTCCCCTGCATGGTTTAGAATGGCGACCCTCTTAAAAATGTCGCCGCGTGGGCATCCTCCTGCGCGCGCTCTCGATACCTCATGGCGAAACTTCTGACCGATTCCGAATTCCAGCGTTTTTCCGAACTCCAGCAGAAGCAGGCGAGCTTCACGATCACCCCCGAGGAAGCCGACGAACTGCGCGACATCGTGGCCCGCGCCCAGCAAAAGCGCGACGATCGCGCCGCCGCCATGCAAGCCATGGAAGCCTATATCCAGCAGTTCGACATCAGCCCTGACGAGCTGTTTTCGCCGGAGCAGATCGGCGAAGCCGCACGCACCTACGGCCTGATTCCGGCCGCGAAGAAGGAACGTGTGCTGCCGCCGTCGTTCACCTACAACGGCAAGCCGTACCAATGGACGCGCGCTTTGCCGGACGATATCCGCGTGCCGCTGTTCGACGCGTTCAAGGCAGGGCAGTCGGTGAAGGACTTCATCGCGACGCCGAAGGACGCCACGCGCTGCGCGGCGACGATCGCGCGTCTCGAACGTGAGACGGGCGCCGTCTACGCCGATGCGTGGCTCGAAGAATTGGCCGTAACGCGCGGCCAGGTGGATGAGGCGGCGGCCAAGCTGGCCGCCTGAGTCAGCGCTGTCGGCAGCGTCACCGTTCGCACGGTCCGTGCGGTCCGTGCGGTCCGTGCGGTGAAATAACTCCGCCAGCTCGCACTACGCGCCGGTTTTCTGCTTTGCCACGGTCTCGATCTTGACCAGCAAGGTGCCGGTGCGTGGCAGATCAAGCGCCGCCGCCGCGGCATAGGAGAGATCGATCACCCGCCCGCGCGTATAAGGTCCACGGTCGTTGATCCGCACGATCACCGAGCGCGCACTCGATACGGCGGTCACCCGCACGTAAGAGCCAAGCGGCAAGGTCCGATGTGCGGCGGTCAGCGCGTGCAGGTTGTAGCGCTCACCGCTTGCGGTGCGGTGCCCCTGAAACTGGTTGCCATACCAGGACGCCATGCCGGATTGCCAGAAGCGCGACGCGGCGTCACGCTCGTCACGCTCGTCATGCGACGATGCGGTTTCGGTCTGCGGACGCGGCAACTCAGGCAGGCTCGACAGGAGCGGCGAGTGCTCCGTGCCAAACGGCACGATCGCCGTGAGGGCTCTCGATTCTTCCTTATGCGGCGCCTCATAGTTAACCTGCCCGGTTATGCCCGGCGGCTGCATGCAACCCGCCAGTAACGCTAAGGACAACAGAATTCCAGGGTTTCGGTAGAAACGAAATACTTTCAAAACAATCTGCTTGATGAAATGAATTCGACAGCGCCGCTCGAGCGCAAGACGATCAGGTGATGGGGCAAGCCCCCGACTACGGCCGACGCCGGACGCGAACGCCTAGCCCTGGCGTTTCGGCAGATAGATCAGCGGGTCGACCGGCTTGCCATCCTTGCGGACTTCGAACTTGAGGGAGCCATTGCCGTTGGTTTCTGCTCCCATCTCGGCAATGCTTTTCCCTTGTTTGACGACAGCGCCTTGCCCGACCAGCAGCTTGCGAAGGCCGCCGTAAGCGGTCACGAAATGGTCGTCGTGCCTGATGACAATCAAGCGGCCGTAAGGTTTGACGCCAACGCCCGAGTACACCACCCGGCCGCCTCCGGCAGCTTTGACCGGGTCGCCCAAACGGCCACCCAGTTCGACGCCCTTGGAGCGGCCCGCGGCGAATTTGGCGGCAACGGCACCGGAAACCGGCCATTTGAAGCGGCTTGCCTCTGCCGAAGCAGGAGCGGGATTCCGCTTGACGCTGACAGCCGGATTGGGTTTAGCGCTTGCCGGAGCGCGTCCGGAAGACTTCGCAATACTGACCAAGGTATCACCGGCGTTGGCGCGGTAAAAACCTGCTTCGACAGGCAACGGCACACCATCCGCCGACGAAACGGAGGACGCTTCCACCATCGGTACGGGAAACGATTGCGCCTCGGTGTCCTCGGGCGACGCCACCGGGCGATGCGTACTCACGCAACCCGTGAACGTCGTCAGCGTGGCGCAGAGCAGCAGAAGCCGCCAGCGAGTAGAAGCGTGCAGGTACATGGTCTTTTCTCGATTAGCGAAGCGCGGACGCGAACCGACGCCAGACTTAGGGCTTCATGGCCGGTGCGGAGGCGGGCACTGCCGCGGACGCATGGTGCTTGTGATGTTTGTGACGCTTGTGGTGATGCTTCGCCGTGGACGCTGCGTCGGCCGGGGCTGCGCTCTGCTCCTGCGCGGGCGCTACGGTGGGTGCGGATGCCTGGGCAAACGCGCCGAGCGAAAACAACCCTGCGAGAGCGGCAATGGTGATCTGCTTGTTCATCGTCTATCTGTCCTGAAAAAAACCATGATTGAGTGGGCGACCGGGTAGCGGTCGTGTGTTTAACGGCTTCCCGCGCAAGCCGTTGACCCATTCGCGCTTTAATCTGGAATCCTTGACGATATTTTTCAACTCTGCACGAAAGCGCAGCTTAAGACCCAACAATCGTGATGGCCCATGCAAACAGACAACCCGCCGGCGCGCCAATCACCCGTCCCAGTACGCTTGCCTGGGTGAACTCGCCAATCCGGCTTTCGATGGCGCCCTTCAGAACGCCGTGATGACGCAACAGCGGCTCGGTGGTGCAGATGACGGTCGCGACCAGCCACGCCATTCCCTCACGCCCCACCAGGTGGTCCGGGTCAATGAGATTGGTCAATTGCAGAACGAAGATGGCGACGGCGCTCAGGAAAAACGCGAACAACAACGATTTGATAAATTGGTCGGAGACGGCGAGGTTATCCATTTGAATATCGGTCGAAACGTTTTGATGTGCTCAGCAAGGCGAACGTGCCCCATGACACTGAACGGGGCACTGGACAGGTGATGCGCCGCGCCTTGAACAGGTCGTTTGAGCCACGCGGGGCATCGCTGAATGAAGCCAAAAAATATAGCGGAAACGACCGCCGCAAACACTCGGAGGATTCTCAAAGGTGCGGCATGAGAAGCCGGCGCGCGAGTCAGTCGCCTCCTGGCCAGCAGTCAGCTTTTTCGCATCGAACGCTTCGGAATAGGCCTACAGACTCGCCGCCCCAGAGCACGCATAATTGGCGCCCCATAAAACACCCATCCTCGCGTGCGCATCTCCCATGTCGACCCCATTCCGCTCGCCGTCTGACGACATTCAATCCTGGTATCGCGAGGCGGACGACGCGCGTCAGGCCGGTGATATCGCCACGGCGCAAGCCGCCGTTGAACGAATCCTCGAGCAAGATCCCGAGCGTGCCGGCGCCCTTTACTTGCGCGGACTGTTGGCGCTCGATTCGAACCAGTTCGAAGCCGCGCAAAGCTGGGTTGAACGCGCGATCGCGGTTAATCCCCATGCGGATTTCTACCTGACACTGTGCGTCGTTCAGATCAAGTTGAACGCGTATGCCGGTGCGCTGCAATCAGCAAGGGAAGGTCTTGCGCTGCAACCCGACTCGATCGCGCTGCGCTACTACGAGGCGGGCACGCTGTTCGTGCAGGGGTTCCTCGACGACGCAGCGCTCAGCTATCGCAAGTTGCTCGAACTCGATCCCGACAACGTACAGGCGCTCACCAACCTGGGCGTGGTTGTCAAGAGTCTGGGCGCTCTGGACGAGGCCGAGCGACACCTACAGCACGCCATTGCCCTTGCGCCGGACTACCTCAGCGCTCGCGCCCATCTCGCGACGGTTCTGCTGGCTACGGGGCGTTATGAAGAAGCATGGCCCCGGTTCGAAGACCGCTGGGCCAATTTTGCGAATGCCGACGGAAGCCACGCTCCAGCGGCGCGGCCGCAGATCCCGCTGCCGCAATGGAAGGGGGAACGTCCAGAGCCGGTCATTCGCTCAGCAGATACCCCCACACGCGGAACGCGTCTGCTGGTTATCCCAGAGCAAGGTCACGGCGACAGCCTGCAGTTTGTCCGCTACCTGCCTCTCGCGCTCCAGCGTTTCTCGCAGGTAGGCTACGTCTGCCCGCCCGGCTTGCGTCGCCTCTACGAAGAGTCGCTGTGTTCGCGCTGGCCGGGCCTCGTCATGCTCGATGTAGGCATGCCGCGTTTCGATGAGTGGGACTGGTACTGTCCGATGATGTCGCTGCCCATGGCGTTCGGCACCCGCCTGGACAACATCCCGGCCGCGACGCCTTATCTCTTTGCCGATCCCACTCGCGCCGCCTCGTGGCGCGCAAAACTCGCCGCTTTGCCCAGCCCCGTGCTGCCCAAGGTCGGCGTGGTCTGGGCGGGCGGCCATTCAGGCATGATGGAAGACAAGATGCGTAGCCTGACGTCCGCGCAAATCGCGCCCTTGCTCGCGTTGCCGCACATCCGCTGGATCAGTTTGCAGAAGACCGATGATCCGGCGAAGCGTCCGGACGCGCGGAGCCACCTGGGTTTGACAGACTGGACGGACGAAGTCGCGGACTTCGCAGATACCGCCGCGCTGATCGAGAACCTCGACCTGGTGATCTCCGTGGATACCTCGGTGGCGCACCTGGCGGCGGCCATGGGCAAGCCGGTCTGGCTGCTCAACCGCTTCGCCGGATGCTGGCGCTGGCTGCGCAACCGGGATGACAGCCCGTGGTATCCCACCGTGCGCCTCTTTACCCAGCAGCGACGGGGCGACTGGCAAGAGGTACTGACGCGCGTATCGGCGGCGCTGCCGCAGCGATTTGCGCCGTAGTGCCGCAGTGCCTTTAGTGCCATGGAATAACCCCACCGCTAAGCCGCCGCTTCCGCCTCATCCAGCGCCATCCTGAACCCCACCACCGAGGGATCTTCGGTGGGCGACACCGTGAAACCACACGCTCTCGCCAGCGCGATCATGGGCCCGTTCTCACGCAGCGCTTCACCCACCAGCCAATGTGTGCCGCGCGAGCGGGCATACGCGATGATCTTCTCCATCAGCAGCGTGCCGAGGTGCCGTCCCTTCTGATCCGAGCGGATTGCCACCGCGAACTCCGCGGTCTCGTTATCGGGATCCGCCACTGCGCGCACCACGCCCAACGTCTGCGTGAAACCCTCCTCGGAAGGAACTGTCGCGATCAGCGCCATTTCCCTGTCGTAGTCGATCTGCGTCATGCGCGCGAGTTGCGAATGATCGAAGCTGCCCACCGCGCCGAAAAAGCGCAGACGCAGATCGTCGGGCGTCATGGCTTCGACAAAGTCATGATGAGCGGCTTCGTCCTCCGGACGAATGGGCCGCACCGTGATACGCAGGCCGTGCCAGTCGAGCGTCTCCTCGTAGCGGCGCGGATACGGCATGATGGCGAGCCGGCTGCGTTTGGCGCCGAGCCGGATACGCGGCGCAACGACAACGGTGTGCTCGCGGAACACCCGCAGCGCGAGTTTTAAGCCGACGATCTCGCGAACATCGCACACCGCTTGCGAGAGCGCCGTAAAAGCGGCCAGCACAGGCTCAGGCGCGGCGACCCGCGCATACGGCGAACGGGTCACCATGTCGCGCGCCAGCATGGGGTTAAGCGGCGGCAAACCGAAGACCCGCAGCGGCACGGAAACGCCATCCGCCGACGGCGTCGTGAAGCGGAACACGGGGCCGAAGTTGTCGTCGTCGTGCAGTTCCACGTCGATGTCGACGATCATGTCCTGGGTGGCCTCGCCTGGCTCGACGCGCAGCCCGAAATGCGCGAGCAAATTCGCCGCGTGCGCGTCTGTGAGCGTGTCCTCGCCCGCCGCCAGGGCCGCGCGCGCTTGCGCCTGCGCAGCGTCGATCTCGGCGGGGATTTGCGCCGGCAGCCCCTCTGGCGTCTGCATCAGCAACTCGCGCCCCAGCCGGTAATCGACCAGACGGGCAAACGCTCGTGCCAGCCGCTGTGGCGTCGTATGGACTGGAATGCCCTGCGCATGCAATGCATCGCGAGTCGCCGCGTCCAAGCCGCCGAAGAAACACGCCAGCAGCCCACGATAGGCGAACCGTTGATTTGCGATCAGCGCCCGCGCGACCTCGCTCACCGGCGCGTTATGGGTCGACGCGTGGACTACAAACGCCGTGCCGGTCTCGCGATGCTGCGCGAGAACCTGCAAGGCCGTGCCGAAATGCTCGGCCTGCGCGTCGTCGCCGAGTAGCAGGGGGTTGCCTGCAACCGCGCGCGGCAACACCTGAGCGACCGCCTCCGCGGTCTCAGCGGGCCACTGCGCCAGCGTGTCGCCCGCGGCAGCGAAGGCGTCACACGCCACCGTCGCGATCCCACGGTCGCTGGTGATCAACGTCGCTGTTGCCCCGGCCGCGACGCGGCCCACGCCGAGGGTTTCGATTTCGTCGAGCAGGTCGTCGAGCGAATCGACGCGCACCATGCCCGCGCGGCGGAAGGCCGCCGTGTAGAGTCCGTCGGAGGGATCCGCGCGGCCCGAGCGCAAAGCGAGGACCGGTTTGTTGCGCGCCGCCGCCCGCGCCGCCGACATGAACTTGCGAGCCGCGCGCACCGTATCGAGTTCGAGCAGGATGGCGCGCGTGCCGGGGTCGCTTGCCAGATAGTCGAGCACGTCGCCCGCATCCACATCCGCCTCGCCACCGAGCGCCACCACGTGCGAAAAGCCCAGACCACGCGCATACGCCCAGCCCAGCACGGCATTCGTCAGGGCATTCGACTGCGACACCCACGCCACTCCGCCCGCCTTCACCAGGCACGACGGCGCGCCCAGATGCGCCCGCAGCGCCGGCGACACCACGCCGAGGCTGCCCGGTCCCACGATACGCAGCAGATTCGGCCGCGCCGCCGAGAGCGTGTGCCGAAGCGCGAGACGGTCTTCGTCGCTATGCACTTCCCCGACGATGATGGCGGCCCGCGTGCCCAGACCGCCGAGTCTGTGGACGATGCCCGGCCAGGTCGCAGGGGGCGTGCAGAGCAGCGCCACCGTGGGGGCCTCGGGGAGGTCACCGACGTCCGCGACAACCGCGTGCCCGTCCAGCGAGTCGTATTTCGGGTTCACGGGCCAGAGCGGCCCGTCGAAACCGCCGCCCAGCAGACTCGCCCACACCAGCGCGCCCGTGCTGCGCGGCCGTCGCGAAGCGCCGATCACAGCAACGGATTTCGGTCGAAACAGGGCATCGAGATTGCGAACGGTCACGGGGCACTCCGCGAGTCGAAAGGGGGCGCGTTTGGGACGAACGCGCGTTCCCCTCAGGATAGGCGATGTCGGCTGGTTGCGCGTCGGTCCAGGCCAACGGGTCAGCAAAACCGGGTGCTAAGGCCCGCTGTCTTGACTTGTTCGCCGGCAAGCGCCTTTTGTTGCTGGCACCCGCTCAAGACGCGGTCCGAAATGCGACAATCCGCGCCATGACGCGTGTTGAAGACGACGCGCGGTGACGCGGCATCGGTCGAGCCCCAAAGGCAGTAAGATGCGGCGAGGCGGCGGGCGGCCCTTCTGACGGGCCAGCACAGCCGCCTACAGCAGCACGATTGCCGCATGGCACTCTGGAGACGAGGCGCCCCGGCAATCGCAAAACGATGACAACCATTGCGGACGGCAGGACCGCGCCAGCCCGGCGCGCCCCCGGACGACCAGAAAAGACAGAAGGTGAAGTTATGCGGCGCTTGCCATCGCTGATTGCGTTGCGCTTCTTCGAAGAGACCGCTCGTCATTTGAGCTTCAACCGCGCGGCAAGTGCGCTGTGCGTGACGCAGGGCGCCGTGAGCCGGCAGATCAAGATCCTGGAGGAGTCGCTCGGCGCGAAACTCTTCGAGCGCGATCACAAGGGTATCCGGCTGACGGCGGCGGGGTTGCAATTGCTGCCGTGCGTGTCGGAGGCATTCGATACGATCGAGCGCGGCACGCGCCAGGTCACCACCGCCAAAGGGCGGCGGCGCCTTGTGCTGTCCGTGCCACCTACTTTCGCTACGCAATGGTTCTCGCCGCGGCTAGGCTCACTGGCGGTGGAACTGCCTGATGTCGAATTGTCCATCCGCACCGAACCGACTGAGGATTGCCACTGCAACATCCGTTTCGGCCGCGAAGCGCTGCCCGATGCGCATTCCGAATTGCTGATGATCGAGCGGCATACGCTGGTGGGTGCACCGCATCTTCTCGGGCGGCCGCTGGAGACGCTGCTCGAGCGCATGCCCGCACTCCACGTGCTGCATAACGAGACGCGGCTCGATCTTTGGCCAAACTGGCTCGCCACGGCAGGCATGCCGGCGCATTACGCGGAAAACGGCATTGAGTTCTCGAATCTGGAGCAGGCGATTCATGCGGCGCGTAAGGGCGCGGGATTGGCGGTGGTCGACCGGAACATGATCGTCGAGGAACTCGCGGATGGCAGCCTGGCGCGGATCTCAGAGATTGAAGTCAGTGGACCGTACGGCTACTGGCTCGACGTGGCGCAACGCCACGGGGCGCTTGAGCATGTGCAGGCGTTTGCCAGCTGGATGCGGGAAGAGGTTTTGAAGATGGGGTGAGGGGGCCACATTGATAGCCTGTGGAGCCGATGTGGCAATTGAGCGATGCGTAAAAGGCCGCAACCACTCGATGCTCTATACTTTCGCTGCCAGTGAGATACCGGTAGTGGGTCTGGCAGTCTCATTCATCCTCGGGACTCGCAGAACCCTGCCTAAGGAAGCCGAATCATGACCCAACAAAAGCCTCATAGTCCAGCCGCGGTGGAAGTCCCCGTCAGCGATCAACTGATCGACGGCATTCTCGAGAAAGCGGTGCAGGTGGCACAGCGAAATGTCGAGCGGTTTGCCAAGCTCGCCACACTTGCGCGGGCCATTGAGCAATGCAATTCGTCTCCGGCCACGCGTGCGAAACTGCTCTTCACGTTCGACGAAATTGCCAGCAATGCTGAGTCAGATGCGAAACTCGACGCAGAGTTGTTCGAAGGCTTGCGAAACGGGCAAGTCTTGAAACAGGAATTACGTCGCGAGCACGGGCAACGCGCTGAGTCGTTTCCTGATGTATCGATTGCCGCGCTACCTACGACGACAAAGCACTGACCCGTTTGGCCGATGCGGTCTTGCTCGATATGGCCGCGCGCGCACGTTTGCCAGGCTTGCCCGCAGGCTCGTCTTCCGGTACGGAAGCGAGCGCGGCCGCGAACATATTCGCATCCCCTCGCGCACAACCCGCGTATTCATCACTCAGACGAGCCATGACAGCGGCAACCTTGCGGTGATCAGCCGTTCCGGCCGGGTCTGTTTCAACCGCCTTCGTCAACAGTCTCGCCAACGCGCGCAAATCGGCAAACTGATCCGCACAGCGCTTGCTGGCTTCTACGGCGGTGCGTCCGATGCGCATGACCTGGGGATGCACGGAGGAAATAATAGGTTCGTTCATGGCGCGACTCCCAACTGGTACTCGAAATCGCCCGACACTCGATAACAGATGGGGTGAGCGGGCACGTAACGAGGTTGACAGACCGGGATCGTAACGAACCGGCGAGCCTCCCGGCTCCCTCGCCACGGCCCGCCCATTGGGAACATGCGCGCAGAGGCAGACGCACGAACCCGCTCGCGCAGGCTGTGCGGTTACGATCTTCAGGCTGTCAAACCTGACCGTCGCTGTTTCGACGGTAGTCCTAATTATAAAGAACAGATCATGCTTCGGGTAGTCCGTGTGAGTGGACTATGCCAATCGGTCTACCAGTAACGATAACGGCCCATATAAGGGCCGTTAACTTTCTTTCTCCAACGCGTCACAGCAACGGTGCCGTCTACATCGCCTTCTTGAACGGCGCGCCCGAATGTTCGCGCAATTCATTGAACACGATCTTAGGCCACGCCTTCTGCGCGACTTCAATTTCGGAAACGTGCGAGGCCAGATAAGTCGGCGCATTCGACGCATCGAACGCGATCCGCGCCGAATACGCGTCAGTGAAGCGACGCAATTCAGCCGCGTCGTCGCAGGTCACCCAGCGCGACATCCGATAGCGCGCCGGCGCCATCCGCACGTCCACCTTGTACTCGGTGGACAGCCGGTGCGACACCACTTCGAACTGCAGTTGCCCCACAGCACCGAGAATCATCAGGCCACCGACCACCGGCCGGAACACCTGAATCGCACCTTCTTCGCCGAGCTGCTTGAGCGCTTCGCCAAGCTGCTTGGCGCGCATCGGGTCCACGACTTCGACCGTCTGAAAAATTTCCGGCGCAAAGAACGGCAAGCCCACAAACTGCAGCGTCTCGCCTTCGGTCAGCGTATCGCCAAGGCTCAACGTGCCATGATTCGGAATACCGATGATATCGCCCGGATACGCCTCGCTCACCGTCTCGCGGCGTTGCGACAGGAACGTCACCACGTTATTGGCGCGGAACGTCTTGTTCGAGCGCGTCACCTTCAGCGCCATACCGCGCTCGAAATGCCCCGAGCACACGCGAATGAACGCCACGCGGTCGCGGTGCGCCAGATCCATGTTGGCCTGCACCTTGAACACCACGCCCGTGAACTTCGGTTCATCCGGCTCCACGGACCGCTGGACCGCCATACGCGCCGACGGCGGCGGCGCCAGATCGACCAGCGCGTCGAGAATTTCCTTCACACCGAAGTTGTTGATGGCCGAGCCGAACAGCACCGGCGATTGCTGACCGGCGAGGAATTGCTCGCGGTCGAAATCAGGCGACGCGCCGGTGATCAGATCGATCTCTTCTTTCGCCTTGACCCAGCTATGGCCGAAGCGGCGTTCGCCTTCCTCGTCGCTGAGCGCATGCAGCGTTTCGACCTCGCCGCCCGCTTTATCCTGCCCGGCGCGGAACAGGCGGACCTGGTCGCGCTGGAGGTCGTAGACACCCTGGAATTCCTTGCCCATGCCGATCGGCCAGGTGAACGGCACCGCCGCCACACCCAGATGCTGTTCGATCTCGTCGAGCAGTTCGAGCGGCTCGCGCACTTCGCGGTCGAGCTTGTTGATGAAGGTGACGATCGGCGTCTTGCGGCTGCGGCAGACCTCGAGCAGTTTCAGCGTCTGCGCTTCGACGCCGTTGGCGCCGTCGATCACCATCACGGCGGCGTCGACCGCCGTCAGCACACGATAGGTGTCTTCCGAGAAGTCTTCGTGGCCCGGCGTGTCGAGCAGATTGATGACGGCGTCGCCGTACTCGAACTGCATCACCGAGCTGGCTACCGAAATGCCCCGTTGCTTTTCGATCTCCATCCAGTCCGAGGTCGCGTAGCGATTGCTCTTGCGGCCCTTCACGGTACCGGCGATCTGGATCGCGCCCGAGAACAGCAGCAGCTTTTCAGTGAGCGTGGTCTTGCCCGCGTCCGGGTGGGAAATGACCGCGAACGTGCGGCGGCGTTTGAGTTCGGAGACTGACATCGGATCGGGCGGTCACGGATAAAGGTTCGGGCGGTCTTCAGGAGCTTGTGGCTCCTGCTCCCGTCACGTCTGGCGCGGCGGGCGGCGGCGAGCTGCAGAGGTCAGGTCCGGAAACCCGCCTGGCAAAGCAAACGCGCCGCTTCGCAAGCCGGTTGCGAACGAACGTTTTCAAAAAACGGGATTGGCCGGCGCAGAACAGCGCAGGGAACGAATGATACACGTCATGGGGACGGACGTATTGAAAAGGGGGATTGGGGGCAGGATCTCGCGGGTCGGAGCGGGCCACCGGCGAAGTCTCCGTGGAAGGTGCGCTGGCGCCTCCGAGGGGTTACTGATATGACATCGTGAAAGTGGCCAAACCATTCACGGTTCCGGGAGTCAACGTGCCGGAAGTTCGCACGTATTGGACCGTCAGCGGAATATTCATAGGGCCGCCCGTCGCTGTTCCGGCGAACCATTGATTCGTGTTCCCTGCGACTGCGGAGTCCGACCCGAAGGCGACCAGGTTCGACCCTCTGAGTATCCGTAGACCAACGCCCGTTGCGGATGAGCCTGGCGCCAGGGCGAGCGTGGTCGACCGGTTGGATACGTTTGACGCATCGGTTAGCGTCACGTTGACGTTGATGCCCGAGGGGCAGCTAACGCCAAGGTTGAACACGGTGTTCCCTGCCGATCCCGTAGCGAAGTTGCCGGGAAAGACGGTGGGCAGCGTCACAGCAACCGAAGGTGTGGTGACACTGCAACTGGCGAGGGCCAAAGTCGCGACCACCGCGAGGTTCGACACCGAGAGCTGGGACCCACCGAGTGCGATGGTCATCCAGGGGCTCACGTTATAAGAAAGTGCATTAGTACCGCCAAGGCGGATCGGACCCGTCACCAAAAGTTCGGTTGTAATAGTCATGGATTGCATGCTAAAGCCACTGGTGCCTGCGTAATTGAAGCTAAACGCGTAAGGCATGACATAACTTCCTACCACACCCCATGCACCCGAACTGGATAGCGTGACTCGAACACCAACACCGGGAATGTTCGTCGGATATGTGCCGGAGGCCCCCGCTCCAGACATCAGAAACGACACCGTCGTGTTGCCGTTGCCGCATGTGTAAGTTTGTGTTCCGACAAGCGTGCCATAACTGGCCGATGTCCGCGCGATCACCGTTCCAACCGCCACGTTTGTCGGCACGTTCACGTTGCCGAAATTCACGGTACCCGTCGCGAGGCCCCCGCTCGCGAAACTGCAAGCCGCGTTGGCTGAGACCGTCATGCACATGCCAACGACGCATGCGATGGCAATCACTATCTGACGCGGCCTGATCGCCCACCATCCGGTGTCTCCGGATATCCCGCGGCGCGCTTTCAGGTGAAGCATAGTTAACATCTCGTTCATGATCAAAATACCTGGTAAATCGGCCCTTTCCCTCCATCAAGAAAGGCAGCCGCAATGACACTCGAAATGAATAGGTTCGGTCGCTCGGGCAGACAGCCTTTCAGGCCGGCCGCCTGCCAGCTAGCCGCCCGTGCCCGACCCTGCCCCACCCACGCAATGCCCTTCAACCGACATATAAGCCGCCCCGTCTTCCCCCTCGACTTCGGCAACACATAATCAATCCGGCACTGCTCGGACCCGGCGTCGCCCCACCTCACACAAGTCTCAACCGACCAGAGAACGATGAGAGATCCGGCCGCATAGCCCCCACTGGGCATCATCAATCATTCGTTATCCTATTGATATGACATCGTGAATGTGGCAAGCGCCTTGACTGTACCTGCTGAGACCGGCCCGGTGCTGATGTATCGCGCGGTCAGCGGCACCGTCAATAGTCCATTTGGTGAATCGCCAATCAACCATTGATTCGTGTTGCCTGGAGTCACCGAATCGGGTCCGAACGAGACGGGACCCGAACCGTTCAGTACCTGGATACCTACGCCTGTGGCGGATGAGTCGGCGGTGAGCTGCAAGGTATTCGAACGGTTGGCCGGGTTGACGTTGTCAGTCAGTGTGATGGAAACCTTGGCGCCAGCACTACAGGCAAACGTCAAGGAAAATGGCGTTGGTGCAAAGACGGTCCCAGCACCTGCCGCAAATGCACGGGTGTTGGCAGTGGCGAGAGAAACGTATGTGTTGGGCTGATTGACCGAACACGTGGCATGGATAAGCGTGCCAGTTGCACTGCCGGAATAGATGTTCTGCTTCTTCCACGAGTTAGCCCCTCCGTCCGAGGTGCGAAACGTAAGCGATATATACGGTATCGTCGACAACGTAGACGCTCCTGACACAATTGGCCCAGTAACTATTAAAGTGGCCGTCACCGTGAGATTAAGCGACGTCAGCGGGCCACCCAACGGCCCAGTGAACGGACAAGACAAGCGTGTTGCGCCGTTCGCGAGCACCTGATTGCTAATGCCACAGTCCGTCGAATTGAAGGTGTAACGAATTCCAAGCCCCGCGATGTCAGTTTGATAGACATCGCTAAAACCCGCCGCAAGCGGCGTAGTAACGGTCACATCGCCGTACAGTGTGGCGGACGCCGGGGCGCCTCCACTACCAGGCATATAACAGAGAAACTGGAATGCGTCGGGCGCAACTGTTTTTACCGTCGAACCCACAGTGGCATTTACGGGGACCGAAATCGTACCCGCGTTCAGTACCATGTTTAGTGGACCGGGGTCACAGCTTAGGTTTGCGTGCGCAGAGAAAGAAAGCGGCCCCACGAACAACACGAATGCCAGGCGCGCAATGAAACGCATCAACGAAGAGCCCGATTGGCCCTTGCAAATCGGGTCAATGTTTTGGCCTTGGCCAGTCAACTCGCAGCGGAATATCCGATTCAACATCATGTCCACCTATTTAATTGAAGCTACATGTTCGCCACCCACGCAATGCCCTTCAAACAATTGATAAGCCGCCGTGGCCTTCCCGCTCTGCTTCGGCAACACATAATCAATCCGGCACTGCTCAGATCCAGCCTCACCCCACTTCACAAACAGCGAGCCCTTATCTTCAAGCCCGCGCGCAAAGATCCGGCTGTCCTGCGCGACCACGCCCACCGTGCGCCCGTTCGCGTCCACCACATCCACGCCAAACGGCAGCGCGTTATCACCAAGCTGCGGCGCACGAATCAACGCTGCACGACCGCTGACTGTCTTGTACTTCAGCATCACCACCGAACCCAGCCGCGGCGCAGCCTGCTCTGAAGTCGATTCAAACTCGACGTCCGTAGAAGTCCCCTTCGGATCGATATCCACGGTGTTCATGCCATAAGGTGTCAAATACGGCACTACCGCATAACCATGGCTATTCACCTTTACGCCTGGCGAGCTCGACACGCTCGCCCCTTCCGCGCCCTGCGCATCGACGACGCCGAACGTATCGCCCACCGTCTGCGAGAACGTCACACCGCCCGGATGCGCGACCACGGACCCGCTAATGCCAGCCGACACCTGGTTCGAACCGGAACCCGCGCTGGCCGACGCCGTCATCTGCGCATATGGCGCGCGATACACGCCGCTCACACCCGCGTTCGAAGCACTACCCGTGCTGGCGGCGTTATAAGTGCCGTAAGCGTTGTACGAGTACTGGTTGCTATCGCCCAGCGATCCGCTCAGGTTGGCTTGCATATTCGCAGTGCCGCCGGTGCTGGACAGATTGGTGGACAGCAACGGTGCATGCTGGTTGTGGCCGAGCGGAATCGTCGCGCTAACCATGAACTGGTCAGACATATCGCCGTCCGAGTTGCGCGTGCGCCCCGCTGTGATGCTGTAGGTGCCGAACTTGAAACTGTTGGTGTAGCCGGCCTGGTAGAACGTGTCGCTGCCACTACGGTTCCAGTACTGTTGCGACGATGCGCTCAGGAACACCGTGCCGTGATCCTTGAAGTTCTGATTCACCGTCAGTTGCAGCCGGTTACGCTGGCGATACACCGAGTTGATGTCGCCGGCATGCATCGCCTCGTCGCGCACAGATGCCGCGTCGGACAGACTCAGGAAACCGGCGGTCGAGTAACGGTAAGCGGCTACCGAGATGTTGGTATCGGTCGGGTCGATGAACTTGCTATAGCCAATGCGCAAGCTGGTGCCGCGCATCGACTCCTGCCCGGGTACTTGCGTCTGTGCGCCGGTCACGTCGGCGGAAAATGCGCCGTACTTCGTGTTGAGCGCAGCGCCGATATCCGCCGCCACATAGCCGTTCGCCGCCACGCCGCCGCCGTAAGCCGTCACCGTGTTGGTGAGGCCGCGTTGCAGCGTGAACTGCGCGAAGGCAGGTTTCGTTTGGAGGGAATCGTCGCGCAATTGCCCCGCGGTCACCGAAAAACGCGTGGTACCGGGGCGCAGCGATTGTGCGACCGAAGCGTAGGGCACCGTAAAGTTTTCGGTGCGGCCGTCGGCTTCGGTCACCGTCACGTCGAGGTTGCCGCCGTATCCCGTGGCATACAGGTCCTTGATTTCGAACGGGCCTGGAGACACGTTCGTTTCATAGATCACCTGACCGTTTTGCCGGATCGTCACCCGCGCGTTCGATTGCGCCGTGCCCCGCACAACCGGCGCGTAACCGCGCAGCGATTCGGGCAGCATGCGGTCGTCGGTGGCGATCTGCACACCACGGAACGCCACGCTGTCGAACACGTCGCCCGTGGTGTTGGCGTCACCCAGGGTCACCTGCGACTTGAGCTTGGTCACATCGTGCTGGACGTAAGTCGCGATGTTGTCAAATTGCGTCTCTTGCCCGGACGTCGAGGTGATCGACGATTGATGGCGGAAATGCCATCCGCCGATGTTCACGCCCGCGTTGAGACCCAGATAGCTCTGCGTCGAATTGATGCCCGCGCTGTCGGTGTGATAGGTATTCGCGTCATAGCTCACGAAGCCCGCGTTCACGCCCTGTTCCCACATCTCCGGCGGCACATAGCCGCGCGCCGCGTTGCGCATGTACTTCTGCGGCACCGTCAGCGTCAGCTTCTGCTCCGAGAAGTCGAAGTCGATGCTCGCGTCCGGTACGGTGGCAGCCAGGTCGATACACTCGCCCGCATCGGCGGCGCCAGAGGCAGGGTTGCCATTCTCCTTCGCGGCCGCCACGTCTGCGGCCGCGCCCTTGCCCGCATCTCCACCCACCTTGGCGAAATCCACACCGAGTGTCTCCAGCATCTTGCGGCTGAAACACGGGCGCGCGGTTTCACCTTCGCGCGCTGCCACGAAACGCACATCCTGCCGCGCCACGCGGATGTCGTTCACCCAGACGTCGACCGAGTACACGCCCGGCGAAACCATGTTGCCGCGTGCGAAACGCGCGACGTCCACAGTCTGGTTCGGGTCGGTACGGAGAAACGTCGAATCGAACGACACGGCGGCGTTGCCGCTACCGCTTTCGGATGCAATCACGCTCGCCGACTGGACGCCGCCCATCACCGCGAAAACGGTCAGGACAACTGCCGTTACCGGATTCAGGCCGAACGGACCAGACACCGCACTGGTGCGAGCATGCGAAGGATGACGAGGTGAGAGTTTCATGATCTGACTGGCTTCAAACGTTTTGCAACAGGCGTGCGTTGTCCCTGTGCGTTGCCTGTGCAACGCACGCTATGTGCAGTAAAGGGTTGTCTATGGGCGGAAGGCTGCCGCCCGACCGACTAACTGCTGCGGTCTATTGGGCGAGCGTCGCGTCGCCGTTCATGGCGCCGCCGAAATCGCTGATCGCGGTGTAGTGAACCTTCGCGTCTGCCGAGACTGCGTTCATCTGTGCGACGGGAAGCACCTCCGTCGCGTGGGGGGCCACCATGCCGCCCTTTTCGTTCTTGTACGTGTGACCGCCGCTTTCGACATCCACTTCGCTAAACGACACGTAGTACGGCGTCGGATTCGACACGCTTACCGCCTGGCCTTTTCCGTCGGACGCCGCCGCGACCTTCCAGGTCAATTGAGCCGGCGCGTCTTCAGGTTTGCCAGGCAGCTTCGCGGGACGCACGAACACTTTGATGCGCGTGCGATAGGCGAGCTGCAAGGTGTTGGCGTCGGTTGTGCCGGCCACCTTGGGTGGAATATCGAGCACGTTGAGCCAGTACACGGATTCGCGATCGGTCGGCAAGGCTTCACCGCTATAGATGACACGCAGCGTCTGCGACTTCTTCGCGTCCATCCGGAAGATCGGCGGCGTGATCACGAAGGGCACCTTGATGTCGCCGGGTTTTGCGTCCGGATGACCGTCGTCCATCCAGACCTGAACCAGCGAAGGCGCCGCACTGTCGTTATCGAGCTTGACCGTGACTTCGCGTTGGTCAAGCGGATACACCACGCGCGTGCCGCCAATCGTCACGCTTGCATCTGCGTTGCCTGCCAGCAGCGCACAGGCAAAACCGATTCCTAGAGCAATTCGACCCAGCTTCATCACATTCACCTTTTGAAAATAATCTTGAAAATTGGCCGTTAAAAAGGCGTTCGCTTACGCGAACGCCTTAGCCTTCGGCTTACTGGTATTGCATCGTGTATTGCACCGACGTGTTCACTGCGCCGGGAGTGGCCGTGCCAGTCGAGTAGTACTGAGCGAAATACTTCAGGTTGGCGTTGCCGCCGGTAATCGTCGCGCCGTTGTTGGCGATGTCGTTGTTCGCGCCGGTCGTGATGTTGATCGGCAGAAGCGAGGCGTTCAGGAGACGGACTTCAACCTTGCCGGCGCCGCCCGAACCCACAGCGGTCTGGTTGGACAGGTTGCCGGTGGTCTGGTCGACGGTCGGGCCGTTTTCGAAGGCGGCTACCGCCTTGGTCGCTCCGCCCGTGCAGCCGCTCAGTGCCAGCACCATTTGGGTCGGGCTCGACGTACCGGCTACAGCGCCTTGCGACGCCAGCGTGCCGGCGGACACCGTCGGCAACGTGACCGACAGATCGGCCGGCGAACCCGACGCCGCACCGTTAATCGAGCACGTGGTGTTGGACACGGTGCCAGTGAAAGTGATCGTGCCGTCAGCTGCGTGTGCGCCAAGCGATGCAACGCCCAACAGACCGCCCGTTACGATGGCCATTGCGGGGAGGAATGATTTCATTTTGCTGCTCCAATGAGTAAATAACGTTCTTGATAGTCAAAGGCGAATTCGTGTTCGGTACGACGCGCCGTCTGCCCCTGGGCGCTCCAAGGTTCTTCGCCGGAAAATGGCGGTCTTTGTTTTGAACCATTGGCCTTTCGTTCAGGCGCAACTAAATGGTATGGATTCGCGAGTCCTAAGTACCTAGGACGATTCTTATTTGAGTGGGATTTTTCCTACTACTGAATCGGATACCTCATGACAACAGCCACTCCCACGTCGACACACGACGCGGAGTTATCCGTCAGATAGAGACGACGACGTCTACCTCGTGACCGAAGGACAATCCAGCCTACGATCGAGCGCCCCGTGTTGCTGAGGATCGGTCTCAGGCTTCGGGCGCAAGCAGGGAGCCGGGGTTCAGCCGCCACCGGCGACACATGCCGCCGGGCAAGGCAACCGTGCATGCCGCCCCAGTCGTCTCATTCGACGAGAACCCGCTAATCTGAAGCAAAACCCATTTCGATTATTATTTTTCCAGATGCAACACTCGATCAATTAATCACGTTAACCGAAATAGTCACAGTTTATAGGTTATTGCAGATTATCCAACGTTAGCATACGATTAAGCACGGTCGCCGCAGGGCCTGGCGTCCGCAATAAACCCGCATCGGCATTCGCCCGTGGGATATCCGGTAAATCTGGAGGTAGGTGTATGTCCGACGAAAATAATCCGGCTTCCGCTACTAAACGTCGTGATTTTCTAAAAGGCGTCGCAACCGTCGGTATCGCGACGGGCTTCGGCACCGTCGTAGGCGAAGCGCTCGCCCAAAACCCAGCAAGCCCGAAAGCGACGGGTACCGGCGCAAAGCCGCCCACCAAGGCCACCCGTGATGCGAACGCGGTTTATGCCAATCAGCTCGCATTTGACGATACTCAGGACTTCCAGGACGCCACGCGCGGACTCATTGCCACTCTGCCCGATCCCGGCATTATTCCCAGTTCAAAAGGCGGCGCCGCCTGGGACCTGGGTCAATTCGCCTTTATTAGCGGTGGCCCTGATAATAATGCACCCGATTCAGTTAATCCCAGTTTATGGCGTAATGCCAAACTGAATATGAATCACGGCCTTTTTGAGGTCGTGGATGGAATATGGCAGGTCCGCGGTTATGACCTGTCGGTAATGAGCATTATCCGCGGCGATACCGGCTGGATTGTGATTGACCCGTTGATGACCGAAGACGCCTCAGTGGTGGTCTGGAAGCAACTGGTCGTTCCGCATCTCGGTGACCGGCCAATTACCCACGTCATTTACACGCATAGCCACGCGGACCACTACGGCGGCATTCGCGGGATCGTCGACGAAGCCGATATCAAATCGGGCAAGATAAAAATCTACGCACCGGCGGGTTTCACCGAAGCGGCGGTCGGCGAAAACGTGATCGCCGGTAACGCGATGAGCCGGCGGGCCGCCTATATGTACGGCAATCTGCTGCCGCGCAACCCCACTGGGGTAGTCGACGGCGGCCTGGGCAAAACAACGTCCATTGGCGCCATCACACTCATCACGCCGACTGACTTTGCAACCACGACGGGCCAGAAACTGACGCTGGATGGCGTCGACATGACCGTCATCATGGCGCCGGAATCCGAAGCGCCGTCCGAGTTCATGTTCTACATCCCGAAGTTCAAGGCGTTCTGCGCCGCGGAGGATGCTACTCACACACTGCATAACCTCTACACGTTGCGCGGCGCCAAGGTTCGGGACGCCTTGCTCTGGTCGAAATACCTCCAGGCTGCCATCGACATGTTCGGTGGCGAAATGGAAGTGCTGTTTGCTTCGCATTACTGGCCAACATGGGGTAACGAGCGCATCGTCGCCTTCCTGAAAGCGCAACGCGACATGTACCGGTATTTGCACGACCAGACCTGCGCCTTGCCAATACGGGATTCACGCCACTCGAAATCGCAGAGACCGTGCGCTTGCCCGACAGTCTCGCGAAACACTGGTATTGCCGCAGTTACTACGGGACGGTGTTCCATGACCTGGTGGCGCAATACAACCTGCGACTCGGCTTCTTCGACGGTGTGCCGGCCAATCTCCACCGGCTACCGCCTGTCGAAAACGGCAAGCGCTATGTCGAGTTTATGGGTGGCTCGGCCGCGGTGCTGCAGAAAGCCCAGCATTACTACGACAAAGGTGAATATCGTTGGGTTGCCGAAGTGGTGAACCACGTTGTGTTTGCCGATCCGCAGAATGTGGCAGCCAAGCACATGCTCGCCGATGCGTACGAACAGATGGGCTACCAGGCAGAATCGGCGCCATGGCGCAATTTCTATCTCACCGGCGCCATGGAGTTACGCAACGGTGTGCATAAGGTCCCGTTCGGCAGTTCGCAAAGCCCGGACACCATCAAAGCCATGCCGCTGGAAATGTTCCTGGACTATCAGGGTGTTCGCCTGAACGGCACGCGCGCGGCCGGCAAATCCATTACCTTCAACTTCGTGATGACCGACACGAACGAAAACTACGTGGTCGGCGTCGAGAATTCCGCGCTTCATTATTCCAAAGGCAAGACGTCGGATAGTGCGGACGCGTCGGTCACCATGACGCGCGCGGATCTCAACGAAGTCATGATGGGCAATACATCCATGGAAAAACTGGTGATGGCCGGTAAAACCAAGATTACCGGCAGCACGCCGAAACTGGGTGAATTCGTGTCCTGGCTCGACAATTTCGACTTCTGGTTCAACATCGTCACGCCGTAACAGGCCTGTGGCACTCAACACGGAACCGAAAAGATGTGCGCAATCTGCGAATTGAAGATCGAGTTTAATATTGGGCACCCTCATGCGCTCACGGTGGCCGTTGCGACGCGAGAAGCCATGGACGCCGGCCTGCTGCCGGAAACGGCGGTTGACGGCGCGTTAAGCAACATGAAGCTGCGCATGGCGGCCATCGAGGCACTTAAGGGCTTGCAAGCCCGGCTGGAAGCTTCGCTGCCGGTCGGTCGTTTGATGGCGCTACCTGATTTCTACGTCCTCCTGATCGAAATCGGCACGTGGGGATTTTTTCACGCCACTGAAGCTGGATTCGATCCGGACATTACGCCGGAGCCACCTGACGTGACCTCCGAAGACCAGGCTGATCGGGATGTGGTGTTTGTTTCATCGGAAGCGGCGCTGCAGGCTATCCTCAACGAAGATCTCTCCGTCGACACGGCGTTCGCCGACAATCTGATCGTCCTGGACGCGGGTGAAACGCATACCAGGCTGCTCCATTCGGTGCTTGATGCGGCGTTTCCCGTAGCAGGAAACAAGGCGGTCAATTTCTGAGCGGAGGATTGCGCGCAATGCTGCGTGGTCCGCTTCGCGCGTGTACAACTGTACAACGCGAAGCGGACCGTTCTTGCCGCTAGTACGACGACGACGCTCAGCGGCCGAGACCGCCCATCATCGTGTACTTCAGTTCCATGTACTCGTCGAGCCCATACTTCGAACCTTCACGGCCCAGGCCCGATTCCTTCACGCCGCCAAACGGCGCCACTTCGGTGGAGAGGATGCCTTCGTTGACGGCCACCATGCCGCTTTCCAACGCCTCGGACACGCGCCACGCGCGGCCAAGATCGCGCGTATAGAAGTACGCGGACAAGCCGAACGGCGTGTCGTTGGCGGCAGCGATCGCTTCTTCCTCAGTCTTGAAACGGAAGCAGGCAGCAACCGGGCCAAACGTTTCCTCTGCAGCGATCAGCATCGACTTCGACGCGTCGACCAGCACCGTCGGCTCATAGAACGTGCCACCCAGCGCGTGACGCTTGCCGCCCGTCAACACCTTGGCGCCCTTCTGCAAGGCATCGGCAACATGGGTCTCCACTTTCTTCAACGCAGCAGCGTTGATCAGCGGTCCCTGCTCGACTTCGCCCTCAAGCGCGTTACCCACACGCATCTTCTGCACCGCCTGCGTCAGCGCCTGGGTGAACGCGTCGTAAACGCCGTCCTGCACGTAGAAGCGATTCACGCACACACAGGTCTGGCCGGTGTTGCGAAACTTCGAAGCCATCGCGCCCTGAACGGCGGCGTCGATATCCGCATCGTCGAACACGATGAAGGGCGCATTACCGCCGAGTTCGAGCGAGAGCTTCTTGAGCGTATCCGCGGATTGCTTCGCGAGCAGCTTGCCCACCCGCGTCGAACCGGTGAACGATAACTTGCGAACCACGGACGATGCCGTCAAGGCGCCGCCAATCGCCACGGCATCGCCGGACACGATGTTGAATACGCCCGCCGGAATCCCCGCACGCTCGGCCAGCACCGCCAGCGCGAACGCCGACAACGGGGTTTCTTCAGACGGCTTGAGCACCATCGTGCAGCCTGCCGCGAGCGCCGGACCGGCCTTGCGCGTAATCATCGCCAGCGGGAAATTCCACGGCGTGATGGCGGCCACCACGCCAACCGGCTCACGCGTCACGATGATCTTCGCCTTTGGATTCGGGCTCGGAATCACGTCGCCATAGGCTCGCTTCGCCTCTTCGGCGAACCATTCGAAGAAGCTCGCCGCATAGCCCACTTCGCCGCGCGCTTCGGCAAGCGGCTTGCCCTGTTCGCGCGACATCAATTCCGCCAATGCGTCGCGGTTCTCGAGCATCAGTTCGCCCCAGCGCTTCACGCGCGCGCCGCGTTCCTTCGCGGTCAACGCGCGCCATGCCGGATAAGCGCGCTCTGCCGCGGCGATCGCCTGCGCGGTTTCCGCCGCGCCGCCCCTGGCGACATGGGCAATCAACTCGCCCGTGGCGGGATTGGAAACGGGATAGGTCTCGGCGCCGGCATACCACTCGCCGTTGATATAGTGCCCGGTACGGAGAAATTCACTCATGCTGCTTTATCCAGAGTTTGAACGAACGTCCCTTGCGCGGGACGCGATTCGCGGGCGATGCGCTTGCCGGCCGTGTAATCGTTGATCAGATCGCACGGAGTGTAGTTACGTTCGAGTTCGTATAGTTCGTCGGCGGAGAGCTTCGTGTTGAGTGCGGCGAGCGCGCTGTCGAACTGCGCCGGCGTATCCGCTCCCACCAGCATGCTTGCGACACCGCCGTGATTGAGCACCCACGCCTGGGCGATTTGCGCCGCCGATACGCCACGCGCCGCCGCCACGCGCGCCACGGACGCAGCAATCTCGCGCGAAGCCGTATCGCCATACATTTGCGCGGTGAAGAAGTCGGTCTGGTTGCGCGTCGAGTTCGGATCGCTTGTCAGGAGACCGCGTGCAAGCGGACTGAACACCGACACGCCCACGCCCTGATCCTCGCAATACGGAATCATCTCGCGCTCTTCCTCGCGGTACGCGAGGTTCAACTGCAACTGCATGTTGATGGGCTTGTGCCAGCCATTGCGCTCGCACACCTGCATGATCTTGGCGAACTGCCACGTATACATGGTCGACACGCCGATATAACGCGCCTTGCCGGCCCGCACGATATCGTTCAGCGCGCCCATGGTTTCTTCGACCGGCGTGTTCACGTCGAAGAAATGCAGCATGTAGATATCGACGTACTCCATGCCGAGACGCGTGAGCGACGCGTCGATGCCATCCATGATGTGCTTGCGCGAATGGCCGCCGGCGTTCTGATACGTGCCCATGTCGTAGCCGACCTTGGTCGTCACGACGATCTCTTCACGGCGCGCGATGCGCTTGAGAATGCGGCCCACCACTTCTTCGCCGACACCGGTCGAATAGAAATCCGCGAGGTCGATAAAGTTCACGCCCGCGTCCAGCGCGTGACGCACGATCGGCTCGCTTTGCGCTTCGTCGAAAATCCACGGCTTCCATTGCGGCGTGCCCATGTTCATCGTGCCGAGGCACAAGCGCGAAACCTTCAGGCCCGATTGGCCGAGGCGAATGTATTCCATTGTGTTGTCTCCTCACTGCGACGGCTGCGCTGCTCGCACGGCGCGCAAACCGCGGCGTTTCAATAGGTGCTTTAGCGTTGTTTCGGCGTATAGAACGGGTTCGACACTTCGCGCGCGGCGGCAAATACTTCATCGCGATGCGGCAGGCCTTTCATCGCCGCGAGAATCGCGTTCTTGCACGCGCGGTAGTTGTTCTCGAACACGGCATCGAGATCGTCGGTCTTCGGATTCACCCAGTTCGCCGACACGACGACCCAGTCGTTTTCCGCTTCCGGCGGCAGCGTGCCATTCTCGAGCGATTCGGCGACCGCCTTGGCGATGCCGGCTTGCGAGGCACCCCACGTTGCGTTGCCGTGAAAATCGCCTTCGATCTGTGCCTTGTTCACATAGAGCGTGAGCGGCTTGGTCGGAATGCCGGGACGGGCGATCACGACGAACGGCGCATGACCGGCGGACGGCGTCGACAGCGCGGTGGCGAATGCCTGGCCTGCCGGTCCATTGCGCGGGCCGACCAATACGTTGATGTGCGCGAGGTTCACGCCCGGGCCTTCAAAACCTTCACCGATATACAACTGCTTTTCCGTCGATACGCTCATGTCTGATCCCGTCAAGGGTTGGGTGGATGAGCGGATTGTGCTATTCGAGGTGCGCCACCATGAATCGATGTTTTTTGATCCGGGGTATGAGACGGACTCAACTCCGGGTTTGTCCTGGGCACACCGATGCGTTGGCAACGGTTTCGACGTTAAGGTGAGGGTTTTCGGGACCTGCCGGGAAAACGGCCGAACAGCCGCTTGAGGTGATGTGGATCAGCATGCCGCGCGCACCGGACATTCTGGACTCCCGGATAAATCGATGGTGCGACGATAGACGAAACGAGGCAGACAGAAGCGGGGCGAGCGACAAGCCACAGGGCGTCATAAAAACGCGCAAACGCTTATCAGATAAGGGATTCCAACTTCACGCGAGGCGCCGGTCAGCGCGCACAACGGCGCTCATGACCCGTGCATGCGCACGACGCAAGCTCAACGAAGAGGGATCAAGGAGAGCGGTGTCACGCGAGCGCAAAGCCCGGTCGCGCAGGAGCCCAACGGCCGGGGCAAATACGAAAGGTGAGGGTTTTCGGGACCAGTGGGGCGGTGCGCAAAATCGGCGCCGCCGCTTCACTTGTGGGGGAAGGCACGTCGTTGCAGGACGCACCGTCCCGTACGTAACGCTTAATCGGTGATCAGGAAGCGTTCGCGATTCTTGCCTGCCAGCCAGCCCGGCGAACGGCCGCGGCCGCTCCAGGTCTCGCCGGTTTTCGGGTTGCGATATTTCGCCGGCAGCGGCGTCTTCTTCGCCCCCGCACGTTTGCTCGAGAAGCCAAGTTCCTCTGCGGTGATGCCGTATTCCACAATCTTCTGCTTGATATCGGCAATCGCCAGCTCTATTTCCTTTTCACGAGCGACAGCGACTTCCTTGTGAAGCTTTTCGAGCTGCGCAGTCAATTGTTTGTAAGTGGCCATGAAGCGTCGTCTCCAGTCGGTTGGATAACTGCAGTGTGACCCTATCAGATCGAAAAAGTGCCGGATAGCACTCGTTCACGCATTCCCGGATTCGCGCTACCGAAACAAGCCATGCGGTCAGTCGTCGATAGCGTCATAAAGGCGCCGCTCGAATTCGATCGGCATCGGAAACGGCTCGAGCGCGCGCAGCTGAATCAACATCAGACCAATCAGATCTTCCACGGGATCGGCAAACCAACTCGTGCCGTATGCACCCGGCCAACCGAATGAGCCGGTTGACCGATAGCCGAGCGGCAACTGCTGCGCGGGGTCGTCGACAATCGACAAACCCAGCCCGAAACCCTGGCCCGCCCAGACGATATGTCCGAACGCCGGCACCCGTCGCTGATCGCGACTGAGGAAATTGGAGCGCATCAGATCGACCGAACGATGCGAGAGCAGACGTGTCTGCCCAACCCGTCCACGCCCCAGCAGCAAACGCGCGAACTGCAGATAGTCTTCGGCAGTGGACACCAGTCCGCCACCGCCGCCTTGAAAGCTCTTCGGATTGGCCCAGCGGCTCGTCGCCGGACGATCCTCGACGATCCGCTGGCGCGTGCCCGGCTGGATGCCGTAGGCTGTCGCCAGCCGGGCGAGTTGCGCCTCGGGCACCCAGAACGCCGTATCGCGCATGCCGAGCGGCTCGAAGATGCGGGTGCGGAAGAAGTCGCCGAGCGTCAGCCCGCTCACACGCTGAATCAGCACGCCGAGAATATCGGTCGCAATGCCGTAGTGCCAGCGCGTGCCCGGCTGGAACATCAGCGGCAGCGTCGCAACCCGCGCGAGCCAGGCGTCGGGCGTCGCCCGCGATTCAACGCCGTTGAACACGGTCTCGTAAGCCCCGGCGAGCGGCCCGGTGGCGGTGAAGTGGTATGCGAAGCCGGCGCGGTGGGTGAGCAGATCGAGCACGGTAAGCGGGGCGCGCACGGCGTCCGTCTGATCGAGCGGGCCTGCCGGATCGCGCAGCACGCGCGGCGCCGCCAGTTCAGGCAACCATTGCGCAACAGGTGCGTCGAGCGTGAGCTGGTCCTGTTCGATCAGCATCATGATGGCCGCGCTCGTGACCGGCTTGGTCATGGAGGCGATTCGGAACAGGGTGTCGCGTTGCATGGGAAGCTGTTCGGCGTCGTCGCACCACCCCAACGGCTCGAAGTGCGCCGTTTCGCCGCGCCGCCAGGCAAGCGTGACGACGCCGGCTACCTCACCCCGGTCGACATAGCCCTGCATGGCCGACGTCAATTGCGCGAGTCTTGCCGCGGAAAAGCCTGCTTTCTGCATCGATCGTCCTGGGTGCGCAGTGAACCTGCGTCGCTACGTTGTTGAGGGCGCATCGGCTGACGTCCGGTTCTCGGCCCCGAGAACCTCGCTCATTGCAACCGGCACGGCCCGGCAGAATCTGCAGGTCGCTTCGGCCTGCCAGGTAAGAATGATACGTAACGTTATGGCTTCGTCGACTCAACGTTACCGCACATTGCCCGCGCTGGGCGCCAGGTTCTCTCTTGCCTCGAGCGCGCTAAGCGCGTCGTTGAGCCGTTTGAGACGGCTCGCCTGCGACGGCACCAAAGCCGCGCCCAATATCGATTTGAGCCGGCTCCGCCAATACGATAGCGGAATGCGGTCCGCGGCGGAAATCCGCGTAATCACGTGTTCCAGATGCTCAATGTCTTTTTCGAGTTGGTGGTGATTCATTGCTTTCCCCGGAAATTCTTATCAGACCGAACACAAAAGCATGAAACGTGCCGCGCGGCGCCTCTTTCACCGTAGACCGGAAATTTTCCTCGCCTGCCTTTTCTTCGCTACGGATTGGCAATATGTCGGCCCGTTGACATGGACGCGACTGCGGGAGCGCTCTACCCGTGACGATAAAGGCAGATACAGCGAGCTTCCGTTGGCCGCCGCACTGAACGACATGAGTTCATCGATCAGGCAACGCCGGTGATTAAATTAAATTCATTAAAGATGACGAGGCGTAGGCTACCCATCTATTTCATATTCTCGAAATAAATATCGGGCAATGAATCACTCTCGTCTGGCAATACATTCGCGAGACGGTCTCATAGTCGAATTAAGCCCTGACCAATATGACCGTTTTGTGCGCCGCACTGATGATGCGATGGGAAATTGAACGCTCAACGCGCGGGGGATTCTTGTACGCGGTGGGCCACCCGCCGGTTTCGGCGCGGCGTTGGTTCAGGTCATCGTCGTATGGGAGAGGCAACGCCAAGGCGTGACACGCCGGCCGGCGCCTTCAATCTGGCGCCAGCCTGAGCTGATCCGTCATGATCCATCGTCATCCGTCCGCCGCTGCACTTGCCCGGCACGAACGGCGGTGCCCGCCTCTACTGTGCCCGTACCGGACACGCGTAGATCAGACTGAGCGTGCCGTTGTCGCTCGACTGGCGCACCACCTCGAACTGGCCGCTGCAATTGGCGCGTGCCTGCTGTGCGCACGAATCGGAGCCTTCCGGACATTGCACGAGCGTAGTCGGACGGCCGTCCGGCAGGAACAGCGGCGGGCTGCTGCTGCACCCGGCGAGCGCCGCCAGCACAGCGAGACCGGTCGCGCCAAGCGCGGTACGCATGAGGCGGCTGGTTCGAACAGAGGATGTGTAGCTGCGTTTCATTGAGAACCCCGATCCCTTTCTAATTCTTCGACCCAGCGATTGTGCCACGCGCGCGCTGCACTGCGTCACTCGTGAGTAGCGGGATCGTTCGCGGGTTCGCTTGCGGGCTGGTTAGGCGCGGCAAGCGTTTTGTAGGGAAGCGGCCCGCGCGCATCCGCGCTGATACGCACGAAGACCTGCTCGACATCCGGAATAGCTTCGAGTTGTTGTTGCAGCGCATGAACATCGAACGCGCGCGGCGCGCATCCTTCGGCGTAGACAAAGCGCCGTTGCACGGTAATCCACACGCTCGTGCCGTCGAAGACATGGGAATCGGCGAAGTGGGCACGAATCGCCCCGGCGATATCCGCGTCGTACATATACGAGTTTGGCTTGGTGCACTTGTGCGCCAGCCAGCAGGTCGTGCCGCGCTCGACACGGTAGTGCGCGTCGTCCTCCATTTCCGCGCGGTTCATGAACGGCCCGAGCGGCACAGGACAGTCGGCGAAGCCTTGCGAAAGCGCGAAAAACGGGTCGTTGTACCAGTTCTTGAGTTCGGGCTCCTGAGCATGAAGCGCCGCGCTCAGCAGGAATGGCAAGATTGCGACAGGCCAGGGTTTCATGACACCTCCGACTGCATCGATTGACCAAACCGCTCAATGCATCCGCCGTCGCGACGCGGCAGCCGCCTTTGCTCAGACCTCGATGCCGTACGCCGCGATTTTCTTGTAGAGCGTGGCGCGCCCCATGCCGATCTGCGCGGCCGCCTCGATCACGCGCCCACCGTTGGCGCGCAGCGCGTCGCTCAGAAAGCGCTTCTCGAAGCCAGCCATCGCCTCGGCCCACGACGCCTGCACGGCCTCGGGCGAAGTAACCGACGCCTGCGATAAGGCCGGCGCAATCTGCCCAACCGGCGCAAACGCCATGCCCTTTGCCCCATGGCCACCCGCCGGCAGCGGACTGATGAAAGACGCGAGTGCGTCGGCATCGATGCGTTCGCTATCCGACAACATCACCGCACGCTCCAGCGTATTGCGTAATTCACGCACGTTGCCCGGCCACGTGTGCGAACACAAGAAGCGCAGCGCGTCTTCCTGCAGTTCGAAATGAGCGCCGCCGTGCACCCGCGCCGAGAGGTCTTCGAGCATCGCGTAAGCCAGCGATTCGATATCCGCGATGCGTTCGCGCAGAGGCGGCGCATGGATGGTCAGCACGTTCAGGCGATAGAACAGATCCGCGCGAAAACGCCCTGCCGCCACTAGCGCCGGCAGATCCGCCGAGGTCGCCGCGATGATGCGCACATCCGAGCGCACGATGCGGTTCGAGCCGAGCGGCTCGAACTCGTTGTCCTGCAGCACGCGCAACAGCTTGCCCTGCAACGGCAGCGGCATATCGCCGACCTCGTCGAGAAACAGCGTGCCGCGATTGGCCAGCTCGAACTTGCCGACCCGACCTTTGCGATCGGCGCCGGTGTAGGCGCCGGGCGCCGCGCCGAAGAACTCGACTTCGAGCAGCGTGTCGGGAATGGCCGCCACGTTGACCGTCACGAGCGGCTGGTTGGCCCGCCCCGACGCGCCGTGGATCGCATGCGCCAGCAGTTCCTTGCCGGTGCCGGTCTCGCCGAGCAGCAGCACCGGCGAATCGACCTGGGCCGCGCGGCGACCTTGGCGCTTGACCTCGAGACTCGCCGCGCTGGTGCCCACAAAGCTCGCGAAGGTGTATTTCGCCCGCCGTGCTTGCGCCAGCGACTGGCGCGTCGCGATCAGTTCTTCCTGCAGCCGCGAATAGTGGGAGAAGAGCGGCGTCAGCGCCTTCAGTTCGTCGAACAGGGCAAAGCCGACCGCGCCGACCGTTGCGCCGCTATCGTCCTTCAACGGCAGACGCGTCACGACGAGCGGCTCGCGGTCCGTCTCGAGGATATCGAGCAGGATCGGCTTGCCGGTCTTCACGACCTCGCGCATCAGGCTGTTGGGAATCACCGCCTCGCAATCGCGGCCGATCGCCTGTTGCGGATCGGCAAAGCCAAAGCGGGCAGCGTAGCGTTTGTTGATCCAGACCACGCGGGCATCGGCATCGACAATGAACGTCCCCTCGCTGAAATTCTCGAAGGTCCGAAACAGCGATTCCATCGCCCTGCGCAGTACATCGCTGTAGTTGGCGGGCAGTCCCGCCCAGTCGTTCATCATGCCGTCGTGGTCTCCTGTCGACCCGAGTTGGCGCTTTAGCGCTTACTCTGGTCCCATGCAAAGCAGTTATCGTTATCGCTGTCTCGATTTGTAGACAAGCTTATCTCATTGCGGAGATCACCGGCAAGCCCGTCAAATAAGGCGCCTCGGTCCACACGATCGAGATTGAGACGCCCAGCATCCCGAAATTGAGACGATTCGGTACAATCGTTCGAATCGCGCGCCGGCGCTTCGCAGCCAAAGCGAGGCAACAGGCCGGTCTGGCTCGAGTGGCACGGAACCTGCATTCAGGGGCCCGGGTCGCTGCGCCACCGGGCGCGCGGACACGTAGAACAACCAAGCTTTGGAGACTCAATGTCCTTTGTTATCGTCCTCGCCGCTCTGGCGTTTCTGATGTTTGCCGCGTATCGCGGCTACAGCGTGATTCTGGTCGCGCCGATTGCCGCCCTGGGGGCCGTGTTGCTGACCGACCCCGCCGCTGTCGCGCCGGTGTTCTCCGGCATCTTCATGGACAAGATGGTCGGCTTCGTGAAGCTCTACTTTCCGGTGTTCATGCTCGGCGCTGTGTTCGGCAAGGTCATCGAACTGTCAGGCTTCTCCGAGTCCATCGTGGCCGCTGCGATCCGCTACATCGGACGCTCGCGGGCCAATGCGGTGATCGTCGCGGTGTGTGCACTGCTGACCTACGGCGGCGTGTCGCTGTTCGTCGTGGTGTTCGCGGTGTATCCGTTTGCGGCCGAGCTGTATCGCCAGAGCAATATTCCGAAGCGCCTGATGCCGGGTGCGATCGCGCTGGGCGCCTTCTCGTTCACGATGGATTCGCTGCCGGGCACGCCGCAGATCCAGAACATCATCCCGACCACGTTCTTCAAAACCACCTCGTGGGCCGCACCGTGGCTCGGCACGATCGGCTCGGTGTTCATCATCATCGTCGGCCTGACGTATCTGGAATGGCGCCGGCGCGCGGCGATGGCCAAGGGCGAAGGCTACGGCACGTCGCTCGTCAATGAGCCGGAACGCGTCGAGTCGAAGCAGCTCCCACATCCGCTGCTGGCGGTCGCACCGCTCGTGCTGGTGGGCGTCGCAAACTTCGCGCTGACCAAGCTGATCCCCGACTGGTACGGCGCGTCGTACACGGTTGCGCCGGAAGTGCTGCCCGGCATTCATGCGCCGGTCACGACGGCGATCAAAACCGTGGTCGGCATCTGGGCCGTGGAAGGTGCGTTGTTGCTCGGCATCGTGCTGGTCATGCTGACCGCGTTCCGCCGCATGCGCGAACGTTTCGCTAGCGGCACCAAGGCTGCTGTGTCGGGTGCGCTGCTGGCGTCGCTCAATACTGCGTCGGAATATGGCTTCGGTGGCGTGATCGCGGCACTGCCGGGCTTTCTGGTGGTGAGCGATGCGCTCAAGAGCATTCCCAATCCGCTCGTTAACGCGGCGGTGTCGGTAAGCTCGCTGGCGGGGATCACCGGGTCGGCGTCGGGCGGTATGAGTATCGCGCTCGCCGCCATGTCGGATACCTTTATCAAGGCGGCCACAGCGGCGCATATCCCGATGGAAGTGCTGCACCGCGTGGTGGCCATGGCAAGCGGCGGGATGGATACGCTGCCGCACAACGGCGCGGTGATTACGTTGCTGGCCGTGACGGGGCTGACGCACCGCGAGTCGTATCGCGACATCTTCGCCGTGACGATCATCAAGACGTTGGCGGTGTTCTTTGTGATTGCGGTGTATTACACGACGGGGTTGGTTTAAGGGGGGGGTGTCCGGTGCGTGGTTTGCTGGCAAAGCTAAAGTCTGTCATTAGCGACAAACTTATGTTGAGGCCGTCATGAAAAACAGCGATACAACGCCTTGACGGCTTCCGATACTAGCTCACGCACCCGGCGCCCTCGCAAGCGCCGTTACCCCGTCACTTGCACAGCGAAAACGCTTCGCGCGCAGCAATATCGCCGTTACCGTAAATGCCGACCACGGTGCAATCCGCGGCCACGCACTCATAGGTGCTGTCCTGAAACGTGAGGACATAGTGACGAAAGCCGTCCTGCGCCGCGTCCGGCCCCCACGAATCGGCCACCAGCGTCGAGTTCACGATTTCGTGCGCCGAATATCCGCGTAAGCCTTGCGCCGCCAACGGATGAGCATAAAGCCCCTCGTCGTTGGGCGGACCGAACTGATGAAACGCGGCCATCGAAAATTCGACCGCGCAAAACGGATCGTCGTCTTCGTCGAACGGGCCGAAGCGCTCGAAGTTCGCCTTGGCGATCCGGTAGGCAATCACCACACGCCGTTCATTGGCCACCACAAACGGCTCGGGAGCATCGGCGGCCGGACTCGGCACGTCGTCCAGCAGGACAACCTGGTCTTGCTGATGAGAATCAAGGGTGCTGTTCATCTAAGTCGTCCGGCTCCTTCCCGCAATCACCTGTGAATGGGTCGCACTATGCCACGGTGGCACGCCGAGGGCTACGATCCGCATCCTGAAGGCGACGCTCCAGCTCGATCCCCGCCGAAATCGGTTGACATCCCAAAATTCCCCCGTACAATGGGTTTTGTTGCACTGCAGCAATAAACCTTCAGCCCTTGCGGCGCGCGGATCTTGTATTACTCAGAGCCACCTCGCACTCGCCGCCTTACCCTTTGGAGCAGTGATGAGCACGCCTACCCCCCAACAATTGATCGCCGCACAGCAAGCCAGCCTCGAAACCCTGTTCGGCTTCGCGAACCAGGCGTTTGCGAGCATCGAAAAGCTGGTTGCGTTGAATCTGCAAGTCGGCAAAGCCACGCTCGCCGAAACGCAAGCTATCGTGACCAAGGCCTCGTCGGTGAAAGATCCGAGCGAACTGATCGCACTGTCGGCAAGCCTGTCGCAACCCGCATCGGAAAAGGCGGCTGCATACGGTCGTCACGTGCACGAAATCCTGTCGGGTGCGCAAGCTGAGTTCTCGAGCGCCGCCACCGCGCAATTTCAGAAGGCCCAGAAAGAAACCCAAGGCTTTATCGAAAGCCTCACGAAGAATGCTCCGGCCGGCAGCGAAGGCGCAGTAGCAGCATGGAACTCGGCCTTCTCCGCAGCCAACGCTACGTACGAATCGGCCACCAAGGCGGCCAAGCAATTCGTGGCAACCGTATCGGCCGGCGCGTAACGTTTCGTTAGTCGCCAGCAAGCGGTCGGTCATTTCAAAAAGCGAACTTCGGTTCGCTTTTTGATTTTCTGCGGGCGCAATCGCGACGACCCTGCATGGGCCCGTTCATGCCGGCGCGAAAATCACGGCCTGGCGGTCCTCGATATAGCGATGCGTTCGCGTAAAGCGATACACCTGGCCGTCAGCGGTGATGCGGTTCATACCCGGTTCGGTGAGCGCAAGCATCTCCTCTGCGAGGTGGGCCGCGACTGCGTCGCTACTGGATAGCGCATCGAGGGAGTTCTCCGGGTCGCCGATATACACCGAACGTTGACCCGTGCCATAGCGCATGACGACGACAGCCTGGCCGGCGTCGAGCGCCAGTTCGAGATAGTTGGCGAGCTCCCGCAGCGAGGCGGGCGTGCTCGTTCGCATTGCGTAGGCTGAACCGGCTGCTGTTGTCATCGCACCGTTCCCCCGTCAGATGTGCACGTCAAGAGACGGCAGATCCGTCTCTTCTCCGATCCGGCACACTTCTACTATAAGCAATGCCAGCGCGGCCGCGACGCTCTTTTTCGACGGACGCCACGATAGCGCGCGGCTTAAAATCGCAGACTGTTCAGGAATTGAAACCACAATCCGCCGAGCGTACCGCCGTGCCCGGCCGCAGCATGAGCGTCTCGCGACGCAGCATGTTCAAATGGTTGCTGCGGCTCGTCGGATGAAGATTCCTCAGGCACACTAGCCTGTTGACGCGACGCATGCAGCGCCAGCACGCTATCCGCAATCTGTGCCGCGCGGCTTGTATCGCATTGATGCCCTAACAGCACGCCGAACACCACGTCGCGGTTGTAACCCTCATCCGCGTAGCGCATCGCGAGCGAAACCATCTTCGCGTAGGCGGCCTGTTCGGCAGCGCGGGCCGCTTCTTCACGCTCGGCCCGTTCCCGCTCCGCGCGCTGATGATGTGCTTCCCATTCGCGCATCTGCTCGGCAAACACCGCGTCGTACACCTGGCGCTGGGCCGCATCGGACAGGATGCCGTAGGCGTCCTTGATGTCCTGAAACGCGGCACGTGCCGCCTCTTCCGCACCGGCATTGCGGTCCGGATGCCAGCGCATCGCGGCCTTGCGGTACGCGCGCTTGATCTCTTCAACGGTGGCGTTCGGCTGAACACCCAGCTTGTCGTATAGGGTTGCCATGGTTCGCTCGCCCCTCAGTCGCATCGCGGACCATCGTAGCATGCGAAAAATGCCGTCCGCGTGACATTGCACCGAGCGGCGTCATCCGCTGCTCCATCCATTTTGGCGAGTTACTTTCGACGTAGCCGGCGAGTCCGGCTATTTCAAAGTCAACGTTGTGAATGGAGAAAGCGGTATGACGCAAGGCCCCACATTCTGGATGATTCCGAACGCGCCGACCCCGGTCGCGCCGTTTTCGCATGCAAGCGAAAGCGACGGATGGGTATTCGTGACGGGACAGATGCCCACTTCGCCCACCGACGACGCCGCGCCGCTGCCCGAAGGCGTCAGCGCACAGACGCAGCGCGTGATGGACAACCTGAAGATCGTGCTCGAAGGTCTCGGCCTCGGACTCCAACACGTCCTCGTGGCGCGCATTTTCCTGACCGAATTCAAACGCGATTATGCGGCGATGAACGAGGCCTACCGCGCCTACTTTCCACAGGATGCGTTGCCGGCGCGAACCTGCATCGGCGTCACGGGCCTCGCGCGTGACGCGCTCGTGGAAATCGATTTCATCGCGAAGCGGCCCGGCTGAATCTGACCGGGCGCCGCGCATCGACGCTTCGCTGCAAAACCGCCGCTCAAAGGCGCAGGTTAGACGTGCGCGTGGAAAGCGCGCGTTAGGTTAGAAGTGGTAAGTGACGCCGACCTTCACGATCGGATAAAAGCGCAAGCGGTCCGCGGTGTTCTGCAGCGATTGCTTTTCGGCATCGACGTTCGCCTGACCCGCTTCGGCGACGATGTTGGCGGGCACGTCGAAGTCCACCCGCGGCTTGCCATAGGCAACGCCTGCATCGACAAACAGCGAGAAGCCCTTGGTCGCGAGCGGCGAATGGCCGAAGCCGATGCCCAGGTACGGACGCACGGCCGGGAACGTCGCCTTCGCGTGAATGCTCTCGCCGAGCGTCGAATACGCCACACCATTGATCGTGTAAGTGCCCGACATGCTGGTTGCGTTCGCATCCACATTGTCGCCGCCAATCAGCAGGCCGGCGGTGAAGCGAAACGGCACGACTGTCGGAGCCGGGAAAAAGTCGCCATAAAGGCCGGCATGTGCGAGCGTTGCCGTGCCGTCGTAATGCAGCCCACCCGAATTGAAGCTATGGGAGAAACTGACGCCGTTGAATTCCGCGCGAAGGTTGGCGAGCGAACCGAGCGAGTGACCGTAGCCAATCCCCGCGCCTTCGGTGCCGATCTGCCCATACACTTCATCCGCCATCGCAAGCGGTCCGTACAGCGCAGTCAGGCCTGCAAGCAAAGCGACAACCAAGCGTTTCATCGTACTAATTCCCGTGAGGTCGAATCGTGTGGAGAGATGACTGAGGCGGGGTGCTACCCGAGGGACATGGCCGCATGCGTAATGCATGCGCCCCAGACAAGCTCGTTTACGACGCGCTCACAGGAATCTTGAGGCTCGTCTTCAAAGAAACCGTAGGGAGAACAGAACGTGTGCGGAAGGGGAAGACGCGCGTCAGTGCGTCGAAGCCTCGTCAAGACCGAAGTGATGGCGCACGCCGTCATGCAATTCGATGGCGAGGCCGGCCAACTGCTCGCTCCACTGCGCCTGCTTTTGACAAAGGGTTTGCAGCTCGCGGCACTGCGCCGCGAACTGCGGTTCGCCTACGATGAGAAAGCCGCCGGCCGCGCTATGGGCCCAATCGCGCAGCGCGAGCCGGTCGCGGCGCTCGACGATTGCGGACAACCTGGGCAGGTCCGTGCCGAGGTGTTCTTTCAGCATGGCGATATAACGCGCCTGGGTTTCCGCGTCGAATGACTGTGCGGAGCCTGCCACCGGCTGCGGCTCACGGACTGGCTTCAGTGTGGAATCGGGCCTGGCGTCAAGGCTGCCACCGGCCGTGGACTCGAGCGCAGGCGCCGTCCCCTCCTCCTCATTCGCCCCCAACACGCTGAGCGCGGCCTCCAGCTCGGCGAGCGAAGTCGGCTTGGAAATGTAGCCGGTGAAACCACGCTGACGCCACTCGTCGGTCTGCTGCGTATCGGTGACCGCGCTGAAGGCGAACACCGGCAAGCCCGGGTAAAGCCGATGCAGCGCCGCCAGCAGCTCATAGCCGTCCATCACGGGCATGTGGATGTCGGTCAATACCACGTCGACCTCCGTGTGTTCGAGCATCGCCAGCGCCTGGCGACCATCGCCGGCGAGAATCGGCTCACAACCCAGCGCCTTCAACTGCTCGACAATCAGCGACTGGTTCAGCGGGTTATCCTCAGCGACGAGAATCGCCAGACCGAGCAACGCAGGCTCGCCGGAGGCGGAGGCTGCAGGCGGTGCAGCGGCATGGGCCGGACGACGCGCATCCGGCGTCGCCAAGGCCTCGCCTGTCGCCCCCGCATGCGCCTTGTTGGCCGCCAATTCCACCGCCGCCAGAATCGCCACGCGACTGAACTCGCTCACTTCGAACACGCCCTCGCCACGCGCCGTCGGACGATGCGGACCCGTGCGCGTAATCCATACCGCCTTCACCGCTTGCAAAGCGCGTAACGCAGCGATGATCTCGAGGCCGTACTCCCCGGTGACCACCAGCACATCGGGCTGGTTGCCCCGCAGCCAATCCTCGGCGGCGCGCAACGCGTTCACACTGCGCGTGAACCATCCTGCGCTGGCGAGCCAGCCATCGATAATCTGGCCGGACTCCGTCTCCTGGCACAGCACCATCGCGTTGCCGCGCCGCGCCGGCGCGGCCACCGGTACGCGCTCGTCTTCAGGTGGAAGCGCCAGCGGAATCGACACGCTGAACGCGCTCCCCACGCCCTGAACGCTGTCCACGGCAATATGACCGCCCATCAACTCGCACAGGCTCGCGCAGATCGAGAGCCCGAGGCCCGTGCCGCCATACCGGCTGGATGTGCTGCTTTCGCCCTGGATGAAGGGGTGGAAGATGCGCGCGACCAACGCCGGGTCCATGCCGATCCCCGAGTCGCACACGCGGCAATGCAAAATACTGCGTCCCTGCAAGTCCTCGCGCACCTCGGCATTGAGTATGATCTTGCCGCAGGACGTGAATTTATAAGCATTGCTGAGCAAGTTATTGACGATCTGCGCAATGCGGGTCCGGTCGCCGCGCAGCACCTGATCCAGCGTCGGCGACAGATGCGAGTAAAAGCGGATCGGCCGGCCCTCGGCCATCGGCGCATACGAGAGCGCGAGATTTTCGAGGTCGTCGATCGGCCTGAACGACTCGCTCACGAGCTTCATCTCGCCCGCGTCGATCTTCGAAAAATCGAGGATATCGTTGACGATGCGGCGCAGCGCGTCGGCGGCCATGCCGAGCGCTCGCAGGCGCTGCTCGTGTGTCTCCAGACCCGGTGTACGTGAGAGCAATTCCAGGTTGCCCAGCAGCACGTTGAGCGGCGTACGGATCTCATGGCTCATCGACGCGAAGAACGTCGAGCGCGCCCGCATGGTGGTCTCGGTCGCCTGCTGCGCGGCGCGCAACTGCTGCTCGAGCGCGTGCTGCGCGGTGACATCGAGGATCGCGCAGAACAGCACATCCTCGTTGGCATAGCGCGCCGGCGCACACGTCAGTTGCAGGAACTGCCCGCTCGCCGGATCGGCCTGCCCGGGCTGGGCCGGCACGGCGAATACCGCGATCTTCGAGCCGTTGACGGAGCCGGGTTGCGTGGCGAACTGCGTCTGGAAGGCGGACACGATGTGCGTGGGCAGCATGTTCGCGGATGGCTCGATGCCCAGCAACTGACCTGCGAGCGCATTGGCCGTCAGGATCGAATAGTCGCTTTGCCGGACAATACAAAGGCCGATGGGCGTGGCGCTGACGAGGACATGGTTGATCGCCTCGTTCTCGAGCGCACGGGTCGTTTCGTCGTGGCTGGTGCGCAGCAGGCGCATTCCCCAGAACCGTGCGGTGAGCGCGATGCCCACCAGCAGACATAACGCCACGCCCGCAACCGCGCCGAGTTGCCAGGCGATCGTAGCAATCAACACGCCCCAGGATAGATAGCCGATCAACGAGCCGAAGCCTGGGATGATCGGCTCGCGCAAGACCGCGCCATGACGCGTGTACCGATAGCCGCCATCCGGCAGCTCCGCGCCGATCGTGCGCAGCTCGCGCTCGAGCGCGGCGCTCACGGGCGGCGACGACACCGTCGCCCGCTGGTCGTCCGCCAACAGCAGCAGCGTGCCCGCGCGAGGTTGCCGCGAGAGCCGCGCGATCAACCAGTCCACCGGAACGCTCATGGTCACAAGCGTGACCGGCACGTCCCCTTCGTAGTACGCACTGACCGCCGTCATCACCGGCACGCCGAGCCACGGGTCGACATAGGGCCCCACCCACAGGCGCTCGCCTCTCGCCGGCACGCGTCGACCGGTCTGCGCCGCCAGCTGACGCTCGAGCGTATCGCGTAGCGTAATCACGTCCGAGGGCGCGAGGCGCGGCGTATGGGCTCCCGTCTGCGATTCGACCGCCGGCAGGATCATGGCGTAGTCCTCACTGACGCCAATCAGCATGGCACGGTGATCGAGTTCGAACGCTTGCTGGGTCACCAGCGTGGACTGGCCTGCCCAGTAAAGCCACAGGAGTTTGTCGTTCAGCGTGGCGTCCCATGCGTTGCGCGTGGCGTCGGCGATCAGCAGGTCGAAGCTGGCATCCGCTGCATCGGCATGGCAGCGCGCCATGCCGGTTTGCCGGATCGACGCTTCGACGCCATCCGGCAGGTTGCGCACGTCGCCCGAGTGGCGGTAGTACCCCACCGTCAGTTCGGTTCGCCGCAGGAACGAGACCTCTCGATGCAGGAGCAAGGAGATGTCGGCGGCATATTGGGTGACGAGGGAGCGGCGGTAATCGAGCTGGTTGTCGACCGCCAGCACGGCCAGCAGCAGCGCCGAGAAGACCACGATCGCCATGAGCGTGACGATGGCCGTCAGGTAGAGCGATTGCTGGCGCTTCGCATTTCTCGCCAGCGAGGCGAACGCCTGGGCGAGCGACGCCTGGGTACGGTCGAGAGTCTTCTGCATAGGGTCGCGTCGATAACGTCGTTGGTACTCGCGGACTGCTGCCAGTCGTGATTGCCGGCAGCGTCGTCCGCAGGCCAGACCGCGTCTTCCGGCGCAGTGTAACCCGTTTGAAGTGCCCTGAAAGCACGATGCACAGGGCATCGGCACAGATGCGCCGGAGGCTGTCCGGCGGACCCCGCATGCTACTAGCAAACCCTGCAATAACGGCAACGCGAGCACAAAACCTGAGCGGAATACCAGGATAACCCTCAAGCTCACGCGGTTATTGCCGTTAAGCCTTGCAGCGACGAAAGGGCTGCGCCGTGTGCGCGCCCACCCTGCAAGGAAAGCCATGCGCAACAATCAGCCTGTTACACAGCAAGAGTTTGAATTCCCCTCCTCACAGATGCTCGTCTCCGCGACCGACCTGACCGGCCGCATCGAGTACTGCAATCCGGCGTTCATTGCGGTTTCCGGTTATACGAAAGACGAACTGATCGGCCAGCCGCACAATCTGATTCGCCATCCGGACATGCCCCGCGAAGCCTTCGCCGACATGTGGACAACCATTCGCGACGGCCGTCCCTGGACCGCGCTGGTCAAGAACCGGCGCAAGAACGGCGACTATTACTGGGTACGCGCGAGCGTCACGCCGGTGGTCGAGAAAGGCGCCGTGGTGGGCTATCTGAGCGTGCGTGTGAAGCCGGCCCGCGAGGCCGTGCGCGCAGCCGAAGCGCTCTACGCGAAGATCCGCGAGGGAAACTCGCGCTCGCACAAGCTGCATCGCGGCACGGTCGTACGGACCGGCCTGGCGGGGCGGCTGCAGGCGATGATGCGGCTACCGGTCGCAAGCCGCGCGGCCTTCGGCTATGCGCTGGCGCCGCTCGCGTTGCTGCTGACGGGTGTCGCCGCGTGGGGCGGACATCCGCCGCTGCCGTTCTGGATCGCCTTCGGCGTCACTTCGCTGATCAGCGTCGGCTCGTGGCAATTGCTTGCCCGTCATCTGGCCGAGCCCGTGCGCGAGATGTCGGGATTCGCGACGCGTCTGGCCGCCGGCGATCTCACCGCCGACCTGGTGATCGCGCGTCACGACGACCTGGGCGAAGTCCTGCAGGCACTGAACCAGTTGAAAGCGAATCTCGCCGCGATCGTCTACGACGTGCGCACGCAGATCAGCGGCATGCTCGACGCCGCCCGCGAAATTTCGAGCGGCAATGTCGATCTGGCGCGCCGCACCGAGTTGCAGGCGGCTTCGCTCGAAGAAACCGCGGCGACCATGGAGCAACTGACCACCACCGTGCAGGCCAACGCCGACGCCAGCGTGCGCGCGCTCGATCTGGCCAGAGACGCGCAAGCCGCAGCGGCGGTGGGCGGCAAGATCGCGGGCCAGGTGGAGCAGACCATGGCGGGCATCACCGCCGCTTCGAAGCGCATTGCGGACATCACCGGTGTGATCGACGGCATCGCGTTTCAGACCAACATCCTCGCCTTGAATGCGGCCGTCGAAGCGGCGCGCGCCGGCGAAGCGGGTCGCTCGTTCGCCGTCGTCGCCGGCGAGGTGCGCATGCTCGCGCAACGTTGCGCGGCGTCGTCGAAAGAGATCAAGTCGGTCGTGGAGGCGAGCGCCACCGAAGTCGCGCAAGGTACCGAACTGGTGGCGCGCACCAGCTCGCAAATGCGCGCGATCGATGAGGCTGTCAGCCGCGTCTCGTCGATCATCGTCGAAGTGGCAAATGCGAGCAGCGAACAGGCGGAGGGTATCCGTCAGGTGAATCAGGCCGTCTCGCATCTGGATGGCGCCACGCAGCAGAATGCCGCACTCGTCGAGCAAGCCGCCTCGACGGCGCAACGTCTCGCGGAACAGGCCGATGTGCTGGACGAAGCCGTGCGCCTGTTCACGGTGGCGGACGTCGCGCCGGTTGCCCACGCAGCGCCTTCGAGGCCCTTGCAACGCGACGCGAAGGCGCGCCAGGCCGAGTCGAAGGAAGCCGCTTTAGTCTGATAGATCGGCGTTACTCCCACCTCGACAAAGGCGCGCGTGCGGCTCAGGATAAGCCCGTCAGTGCCCTGGTTGTGCGGGGCTGGCTGACCCGAGTAATAACGGCGTTTTGGCAGCCCGTCCCATTGCGGACGGGCTATTTTTTATCTGCGCTTTTATCTATGTTGCGTCTGCGTTCGCGCGCCGGATGTGGACTATCGCACGCCCTCGGCATCGAGCAATTCCAGTTGCCGTGGTTGCGCGGCTGCGGGCCGTTCGAGCGTCAGCAACGCGGCCTTGCGCTCTAGTCCACCGGCGTATCCGGTGAGTTCGCCCGCGCTCGATATCACCCGGTGGCACGGCACGATGATCGACACCGGGTTGCGCCCGT